>Ga0187892_10004452_pt1 | contig 23481 bp, 26 predicted proteins | sample MA1701073metaG_FD_139345 | JGI IMG/M metagenome (GOLD analysis project Ga0187892, IMG submission 139345) | Bio-ooze microbial communities from a basaltic lava cave in the Kipuka Kanohina Cave System on the Island of Hawaii, USA - MA170107-3 metaG ... | reverse complement strand
CCGACCAGCACGGCCGTGTGCACGGCGTTGGGGGCCTGCGCGTCTGCGACCTGTCGATATTGCCCGACTGCGTGCGAGCGAACACGAACGCGACCGCCCTTATGGTGGGCGAAAAAGTGGCGGGCTTTATTGTGCAGGAGTGATTGACAGCGCGACTTTCTAGGATGTGTGCTGTCGTCAGCTTCATTCGGGGAACTCAGCCCTGTAGATGCCCTCAATCATGGCCTTTAGCTCGGGTACTTCGACGCGCATCAGGTCCCAGATTATGTTCCAGTCCAGGGCAAAGTATTCGTGGACAACGACGTTGCGGAATGCCACGACCTGTTTCCACGGGACCTGAGGATGACGCCGCCTGAACCTGGCTGAGAGATGCGATGCCGCTTCACCGATAGTGATCAGAGCGTGCAAGACCGCTCTGCGGGCCACGGCATCACTGACGATGAGGCTCATCTCACGGCCCGCCGTCATTTGCTCGATGTCCCTGATTGCCTCGAGGACATCAAGCAAGTAGAGCCGTTCAGGCCGCATATAAGACCCGGGCGCTCGCCAGCACCTCTTCGCGAATGAGCGGTTTCAGTCCCCGCTTGGGGACGAGGTCTACCCTGCGGCCAATCGCAGACTCAAGCTCCTCCTGGAGCTTCAGGAACTTTATCAGGCCCACTATCGCACCGGGCTTGAACTCGACCAGCAAGTCGACGTCGCTGCTCCGCCTGAAGTTCGGTCGGAGCACCGAGCCAAAGACGGCTAGTTCCTTGACCTCGTATTTGCGGCAGACCGCGGCAATCTCCTCTGTGGGCAAAGGGATTGCAGTCTTGATGGTCATGGCCCAATGTTCGCAGAGTCTAACGGAGACCGCCAGTGGCTGTCACCGTGAGTATCATTCTTAGCTGCGAGGTGAGGACCGCTTCCACTGTACTTTGGTTGCAAATGGTGGTGATCGCATTTAGGAACTGGTTATGCGACCCGCCACTTCTTCAGCGCGGCCAAATTCGGCTCCAGGCCCATGCCGGGGCGGTCGGGCGCGTACACGAAGCCGTCCTTGATGCGCAGCGTGTCCTTCCAGACCTTGCCGAACATGGCATTTGTCGTGTCCCGGTAATACTCGAGGATCAGCCCGTTCGGGATGGCCGCCACGAGGTGGATGTGCACCTCCTGCGCGCCGTGCGGAGCGATGTCCAGGTCTGACGCCTGCGCCAGCGCCGCCACCTTCATGAACTCCGTGATGCCGCCCGTGATCAACGCGTCCGGCTGCAGGATGTCCACGCAGCGCCTGTTGATCAGCTCCTTGAACCCGTAGCGCGTGTACTCGTTCTCGCCCGCGGCAATCGGAATCGAGGTGGCGTGCGTGATCTCCGCCTGGCCCTCGTAGTCGTCCGGTTCGACCGGCTCTTCGAACCAGAAGAGGTCGTACTTCTCCGTCTTGCGGGCGAACTGGATGGCCTCGTAGTGGCGGTAGGCGTTATTGGCGTCCACCATGACCTTCACGTCCGGCCCGACCGTCTCACGCACCACGCGCACGCGCTCGACGTCCTCGTTTATGGGCGCGCCGCCGACCTTCATCTTCACGGCCCGCGCGCCGAGGTTCATGTTCGCCTCCATCTCGGCGGCGAGCTCCTTCAGGCCCTTGCCCTCCTCGTAGTAGCCGCCCGCGATATATGTGTCCACCCTGTCCGTGAACCCGCCGAGCAGCTTGTGGACGGGCATGGTGGCGACCTTGCCCTTGATGTCCCAGAGCGCGATGTCTATGCCGGCGATGACCCGCGTCGTGATGCCCCTGCGCCCGACGAGCTTGGGCCGCCACATCTCGTGCCACAGCCGTTCGTGGTCGAGCGGGTCCTGGCCAAGCAGCCCCTTCTTGAAGTGGCCCAGCAACGCCGGCCCGGCCTCCGGGGTGCCCAGGATGCCGCCCGCCAGGCCGACACCTTGTACGCCGTCGTCCGTGTCAACGAAAACGAGGTTAAGCTGCGAGTGCGTGTACGTGTACAGGCCGTTCCTGATGGGCTTCGCCATCGGCCACTGGTACACCTCCATGCGGACATCAGTGATCTTCACGCCTGTGCTCCACAAGTCCCCTCTCCCTGACAGGGAGAGGGTTCAGGGTGTGGGTCGAAGCCGCGCCCCTGTCACATGCCCTCTCCTGGCGCGAGAGGGTTCAGGGTGTGGGTCGAACGCCCGTCCAGGCGGGCGGAGTTTACCATCCAAAGCGAAATACTTACAGATTGTGGAGGGACCTGGACATCCGGCAAGGCCCGCCCTCCGTTTGTCTAGCTGGGGAGTCCGCCTCACAAGAGGCAACATGAACTCAGCGCGCCAATATCGGGTACGAGTCAGGCACGTCCTGGCCTGGACCATCGCCGGGACCATAGCAGTCCTCGCCCTGGCCTGCCGCACTGCGGACGCCGGCCAGCCATCTGACGCAACCGCTCCGCCAATCGTCACGTCTTCTCCCGAGGCGACGGCGCCGCTGACCCTCGTCTCGCCCCCGCGTGTGACCCAGCCTGCGCCCGCAGCTACCCTGACGGCTGTGGCGACGGCGACCGCCAGTCCCGCCGCCCACCGTCGCGGCGACCTCGCGCTGGCCCATGTGCGCCACCTCGCTGTCAACCTCGGCCCCCGCACGTTGGCCTCGCCGCGTGAAGAAGCGGCGGCGCAGTACATAGCGGCTGAACTCACTGACCTCGGCTATGAAACGGCCCTGCAGGACTTCCAGGTAACGCTCGCGCCTCCAGCCGCACGCCTGCACATCTCTAGCTCCGCAGGACGCGAGCTTGACGCCACAGCCCTCCGTGGTACCGGCCAGGGCGAGGCCGTCGGGCCCCTCGTCTACGTCGGCCTGGCCCGGCCCGAGGACATCCCGCCCTCCGGCCTGAAAGGCGCTGTCGCGTTGGCAAAACGTGGCGTCATCCCGTTTGGCGCCAAGGCCCAAAACGCCGTACTCGCCGGCGCCACAGCACTCGTCGTGTTCAACGACGAGCCGGGCATAATCCGCGGCGACCTCAACATGCAGTCGCCCATCCCCGCCGTCGCCATCAGCGCAGGCGACGGCGCCGCACTGGTCAAAGAGATAGACCTGGGACAGGTCAGCGCCGTGGTGACGGTGCAGTCCGCAGCCCAGGGCAGCCGGAACGTCGTGGCTGTCACCGGTCGGGGCAAGGGCCCTGTGCTGGTCATCGGTGGCCACTACGACTCCGTGCTAGAAAACATTGGCGCGAATGACAACGCATCGGGCACTTCGGTCGTGCTTGAAATGGCCGCCGCGCTGGCGGGAATGGACCTGCCGTTCGAAGTGCGGGTCATCCTCTTCGGGTCTGAAGAGCTGGGTCTGCTCGGCAGCGAGCATTACGTCGCCAGCCTGTCCCGAGAAGAGGTGGGCCGCATTGTCGCCATGCTCAACTTCGACGCCCTCGGCGCGGGCACTCTCACCGCAGGCGGCGACGAAGCTCTCACGACGCTGGCAAGGCGTGTGGCACAGGACGCAGGCGTGCCGCTGCCACTGTCTTCCGAGCCGGCGAACTCGGCAAGCGACCACGCTCCGTTCCGGGAGGCAGGGGTGTCTGTTATGTTCATATTCGGCTCCGACCTCTCCGCCATCCACACTCCTAGAGACACCATGGCCAACCTGGACGAAGAGTTGCTGGGCCAGGCCGTCGAAGTGGGCCTGGGTGTCGTCAGGGCGCTGGCAGCGCAGTAGCCACCCTGAACGCATGCCCTCTCCCGGCGGGAGAGGATTAGGGCCTGCCCCGAGCGAAAGCGGGGGGTGAGGGCGAAGCGCAGACTGTTCATCGCGTGACTTCTGAGCCGCCTAATGGCACGAAGCCCTCTTTCACGGGACTGTAGAATCGGTTAATGCACCGCTGACCTGGAGGTCATCGAGAAAATGTCATGCTGAATTGGTTTGGCTTTCTTGACATCCTCCTCTCCCAGCGGGAGAGGACTGAGGTGAGGGAGAAGCTGCGAGTTTACGACCCCTCACCCTGGCCCTCTCTCGCAAGGGGAGAGGGGATGAAAACCAGAAGATGTCAACAGAGCCAACTTGTTTCAGCATCTGCAACTCGCAGGCGCCACCCAGTGGGCCCGTAGCTCAGTGGTTAGAGCGGGCGGCTCATAACCGCTTGGTCGCAGGTTCAATTCCTGCCGGGCCCACCATCTTGCTCGCCGCTCTTCGCAAAGTCGAAATGCCCCTCGACATTGACAGGCCGAACTACGAATGTACGGTAACGATCTGAGGTACAATAGTGTATGTACAGAGGTGTCCACATGACCACTGAACGTCTCGACGTACGCCTGGACCATGAGCGCCGCCGCAAATTGCGCCAGCTGGCTGCCGACCATGGCGCGCCCGTTTCAGAAATGGTGCGGCGCCTGATTGACAGCGCATATGAAGAAGCGCTCAAGGCGAAGAGGAAGCGCGCTGCCCGCGGCCTGGGCCGACTGAAGTTAGAGGATGTCCCGGCGTCCGCAACCCTGGCCCGCCAACTGGAGCGTGCGCATGAGCCCGGCGGCCTTCATTGACACCAACATCCCCATCTACGCAGCAGGCAAGCCCCACCCTCTGAAGGGCCCCTGCGTAGATATCCTGCTCCTCGTCGCGGAATACCCCCAGTCGTTCGTGACCGATGCCGAAGTCTTGCAGGAGTTGCTGCACCGCTACCTCGCGCTGCGTCTGTGGCCCCAGGGGCGCATAGCGTTCCGCAGGTTCAGCGAGGTCATGCGAGACCGCGTCGAGGCGGTCCAGGCCGCCGACATGGAGCGCGCCGCTGACCTTGCCGATGCCCATCAAGACCTGGGTGGACGCGACCTGCTGCACGCGGCGGTGATGCAGCGGCTGGGCCTGCGCCACATCATCTCCGCCGACACCGGCTTCGACCGGCTGCCGGAAGTCGAAAGGCTGGACCCGACGCAAGTCGCGAGCTGGCAGGGTTTGGTGCTGCAAACAGGATAGGTCGCGAAAAGTGAACAAGATCATGACCTTCCTGGGACCTCTAATCATCCAGCCTGGCGTGATATCTCAACGCATGTGACGCATGTGGGCTACCATCCCATCCATGCGCCAGCCCACCTATCCTTCATTCACCCTCGACGAATATCGCACCCGGATTGACTCGCTCCGTCGGCTCATGGCCGCACGCGACATGGACGCGCTCGTCCTGCACACGCCGGAAAACATCTGCTACGTCTCCGGTTACCAGACCCCCGGCTACTACTGGTACATGGCCCTCATCGTGCCGCTGGAGCGCGACCCCGTCCTCATCCCGCCGCCGCACGAAGAGTCCCTTGTACACGCCTACTCCTGGGTGGAGGACTACCGCCTGTTCCGTGATACAACCGACTGGGCCGCAGCGACGCGCGACACCCTTGCCAGCCTGGGCCTCACGAACGCGCACATAGGCCTCGAACATAGCTCCTGGTTCCTGACTGCGAAGGTCGCCCGCGAGCTTGAGGCCATCATGCGCAGTGCGACATTCTCAGACGGCTCAGGTCTCGTCGAAGAAGGCCGCATGGTCAAGTCGCCCGCGGAAATCGCCTGCATCCGCCGGGCTGCGAAGGCGGCTGAGGCAGGCATGAGCGCAGGCATCGAGGCCTGTCGCGCAGGCGCCACCGAAGCCGAAGTCGCAGTCGCCGCGCACCGCGCGCAGATCCTCGCCGGCAGCGAGTACACCGGCCTGCCCATGTTCATAACCTCCGGCGAACGTTCACTCATGGTCCACGCAACGTGGTCGGACAGGCGGTTGCGCGGTGGCGATGTCGTCTTCCTCGAAGTCCCCGGCTCAATCAACCGCTACCACGCCGCGCTCAGCCGCTGCGCCTGCATAGGCGAGCCCCCGGACCTTCTCCTGCGCGCCAGCGAAGTCAACTCGGACGCGCTGCGCCAGGCCAAGGCCGCCATAAGGCCCGGCGTTCCGGCCTGCGACGTCTTCGAGGCCGCCCGCGCCCGCATAGACGGCGCAAACATCGGCTACAAGCAGGGCAGGCGAGTGGCCTACAGCCTGGGCATCGCATTCCCTCCAGGCTGGGACGAGGGCCACATCATCAGCATCAATGTCAACGAGACGAGGCCTCTCCGGCCCGGCATGGTCTTCCACCTGATCACGACGATGCGCCTGCAAGCGTTCGGCGCCATCGGCTGCTCTGACACCGTCCTGGCCACAGACGCGGGCTGTGAGACGCTCACCCCCAACATCGGCCTGACTCCGCACTCCAGGTAGAGGCAGTGCGGGAACTCGCCACGAGGGATGCGGGGACGCGCATATGTCCCCCGTGACCAGCCCTCCTAATCTTGGATATTGAGATAGTCTCGGCATATTCCGGCTGAGGCCGGACTCCTTTGCTTTCCGTTCCGCACATCATCAGGGCATTAAGCAAACAGGCCCGCACGCTCCCCGCGCCGCGGGCCGACATCGAATGGGCCTGGGCAGTAGGCAGGGTGCTCGCCGCCGCTGCGGCGTTCGTTGGGACGGTCTTTTTCCTCAGGGGTGAAGAGGCTGCCAACTACATATATGTAGCGGCGTCCCTCGCCGTGGGATATGGCGCCGTGATCACTGTCCTGCTTATCCGCGGCCGGTTGCGCGTCGCCTACTGGACAGGGACCGTGCTCGACAACCTCACAGTGGCGACGGCTCTATTCCTTTCAGTGCGCAGCCTGGCGGGGTCTGCCCAGACCAACGACCTGTATCTGGTGCTGCTTCCTGTCATCGTCGTCGGCGTAGTCAGGACGGGGTGGCTCTACGGCAGCCTCTACGTGCTCACTTGGCTGGCGCTCTTTGGCCTGCTCATACGTCACTACTACGACCCCGCAGGCTACGACGTACAACAGCTCCCTGTCCGGTTGATGTTCATTGGCATGACCTCATTCCTGGCTGTGAGGATTACTGCAAGGCTGCAGAACGAGTCGCGCAAAGCTGAGCGGCTCCAGTACGAGGCTGAAGCCATTGGAGACATCGGGCGGTTGGTCGGGTCCTCATTAAAACTCAGCGATGTCTTTCCACAGGCCGCTCGCGCGCTCGGGAAGATGGTACCTGCTGACCAGATCAGCCTCCTGGAGTTCGACGAGACTTTCAGCAAGGTGTCCATATCCTTTGTCACTCATGCCCCGGCTCCGGGCCTGGGGCCGGGCGCCGTGCTCCCGTTTCCTCAGGAACTTCTAGCAGACCTCGTCGCGCGCCGTGAAGGCGTACTGCTGACTGGAGACCGCCTCGCCAGAGCGCTGGCCGCGATACCTCAGGTCCAGAGAAGCCTCAGTGACCAGGTCAAGTCTGTGGCTATCGCTCCTGTCGTTGCTGCGGACAAGGTGGTGGGGCTACTTGCCGCCCGGTCATCGGGCCCTGAAGAGTTGAGGTCGCGGCACCTGAAGCTCCTGTGCCGCGTTGGCGCGCAAATAGGTGGCGCCATAGTCAACATGCGGCTTTACACTCAGGCGGTCCAACTCTCCGAAGGCCGGGAACAGACGGCAAGGCTTGACGCTCAGAACAAGGAGCTGCAACGCGTGAGCGAGGCGAAGAGCGCCTTCGTCTCCACCGTGTCTCACGAGATGAAGACGCCTTTGACGAGCATGGTGGCCTTCACGGACATCATGCTTCGGGACGCGGAGTCGAGGTTCAGCGAACGTGACGCCGGTCACCTGAAGGCCATTAAGCGCAATGCGGACATGATGACCCGTCTTATCAACGACCTGAATGACATCTCAAAGATAGAGGCCGGAAAACTTGAGGTGGCTATGGAGACGTTCGATGCCCGCGACGCCGCCCTCGATGTGGTCAGCCGCTTCGAGCCGGTCCTTCAAGCCAGGGGCCAGAGGGTCACGCTCGACTCTGAAACCGCACCCGCAGTCATTTCCGCCGACCGCATGCGCATCATCCAGGTCATGTCCAACCTGGTTAGCAACGCATCCAAGTACTCTCAGCGCGGTTCAACCATCGCCATATCGTTGGTCTGCCGGGAAGGCCAGTTGAAGTGCGCTGTCCGGGATGATGGGATCGGCATCTCCGCCGAAGACCAGGCGAGGCTCTTCACACCATTCTTCAGGTCACATGAATCTCAGGCCAGGTCGCAGCCTGGCACTGGGCTGGGACTCCTCATTTCAAAAGGCATAGTCGAGGCCCACGGTGGCACGATCGTAGTCCAGAGCGAGCCCGGCCACGGTACGACTGCAACCTTCCACATCCCCGTCGCGCCTCCAGCCCAGGACATCAACCCGGCCGCATAAGTGCTACGGCGCTCGACCCTACTTCACCACTTCTAGCACCTCTGTATGGTGAGTCTTCGCCAGCGTCGGGTAGATCTTGTCAAATAGAGACGTGATCGCCGGCGTCTTGCGCACCTTCTCCCGGGATGCTTCATAATCGCTGACCGAACGCCACGTCTGCTCCGTGTAAATGACCCCGTGGGCGCCCTGCCAGCCTTTGAGCACGCGCGGCTTGTCAAACCCCGCCGCCTTCATCGCCGCGCCTGAGTCTTTCAGGAGCGCCAGCATCTTGCCGCCCTCTCCGGCCTTCGGCTCGTAGGTCCTGCGCACAATAATCATCACCCGCTCCCCCGATCCATATTCCAGATTGCCTCGGCTTTGTCTACATCCTGCTAACTTCATTCCCTCTCCCCTTGCGGGAGAGGGTCAGAGCCTGCCCCGGACTTGATCCGGGGGTGAGGGGTCGTAAATTCGTAACTTCTCCCTCACCTCAGTCGCTCTCCCGCTGGGAGAGGAGGATATACATAGCCAACACTCCCCAGTACAGCGGCTGATTGTATGACGGCGCCGCCGGGCAGGTTGCCCGTAAGCTACACTCCGGCCGGCAAACGCAGGCATGTTTCGCATGTGTACGGTGGGACGTCAGGAGGCCGCCAAATGTTCGACACCCTCATCAAGGGCGGCCTGGTCATAGATGGGACAGGTGCACCCGTATACCAGGCCGATGTGGCAATTGAAGGCGACTCCATCACCGCCATCGGCCGCGGCCTGGGGGCGCAGGCACGGCACACGATAGATGCAGCCGGGCTGCACGTCGCCCCAGGCTTCATAGACCTCCACAGCCACGCCGACTTCCAGTTCTTCATAGACCCAACCGCAGACAGCAAGGTCACCCAGGGCGTCACACTTGAGTTCGTAGGCAACTGCGGCATGAGCTTCTGCGCGCCCCTTATTGGCGCGGCCAGGGAAGACCTGGATACCCGAGCCGCCTGGTACAGCACGAAGTGGAAACCAACTTGGACCACATTCGCCGGTTACATGGAAGGGCTCGAAAAGACTGGCAAAACGCTCAACGTGGCCACACAGGTGGGCCACGGCACTGTCCGCAAGGCGGTCCTCGGCATGGAGACCCGCGCACCGGACTCAGGCGACCTCAAGCGCATGCAGTCGCTTGTCGCCGAAGCCCTCGATGCGGGCGCGATGGGCTTCTCGACCGGCCTCTCGATGGCCCCTGGCGTCTATTCGACGACACCCGAAGTCATAGCGCTCGCCGAGCCCGCGGGGAAGCGCGGCAAGCTCTACTCGACGCATATGCGCGACTCCGGAGACGAAGGTGCGGGCCTTTTCGTCTCCCTTGCCGAAGCCATCGAAATAGGCCGCAGGTCCGGCGCCAGGGTCCAGATGTCGCACCTGAAGTGCAACGGCTCAACGCGGGGCAGGGTGGCGGAAGTGCTCGATATGGTCGAGTCCGCCCGCGCAGAGGGCCTGGACGTCGCTGCTGATCAGTACCCGTACACCGCCGCCAGCGGGCCGATGAGCGGCAACGTCTACCCCCGCTGGGCCCTTGAGGGCGGCAGGGACAAAGCCCTCGAGCGGGCAAGGGACGCAGACCTGCGTGCAGAAATCCGTGCGCACCTGGATGAGCGGACGGCGAGCGTCGGCGGGCCAGAAAAGTTAATGGTCGCCTCGTACCCACCTGAAAAACGCTTCGAAGGCATGGGCCTCCCTGCAATCGCACGCGAGATGAAGTGTGTGCCGTCTGAAGCCCTCATCCGGCTGTTCGAGCGCTACGATACCCAGCTCATCCTGTCTGGCATGACCGATGCGGACGTCGACACCATCGCCGCGTACGCGCAGGTCGCAGTCGCCTCGGACGGCAGCTCTGTCAAGACTACCAGCCCCCTGTCGTCTGGCAGCCCGCACCCGCGCAGCTACGGCACATTCCCGCGCTTCTTCGCGCAGATGGTGCGAGGGAAGAAGAAAGTCTCGCTCGAAGATGCGGTCAGGAAAATGACCACGCTGCCCGCGCAGCGCCTGGGCCTGACCCGCCGGGGGCGGGTCGCTCCGGGCTACTTCGCAGATATCGCAATCTTCGACGCAGCCACCGTGGCAGACCGAGCCACATTTGAAAAACCCCACCAGTACTCGACAGGAATTAAGCACGTCCTGGTGAACGGCGCGGCAGTAGTCATCGCAGGCAAGGCCACCGGCGCCACACCGGGGCGAGTGGTCAGCTCGTCGGCTGGCTGACCGTGGGCTGCGCTGCCTGTGAGCCGTTCGCTCTCACAACAATTGCCGGCGCGCCAACTGCGTGCGCTGTGGCAGGGGCAGCCTCGTCCTGAAGACCTGCCATCACAGCCTGCGCGCTGATCGAGCTGATCGGTTCACCGCTGTGGCGGACAAACCCGTGCAGGCGCGGCACCAGCAAGTCTGCCTTGCGTTTCGAGGCGCCGTCTTCACCCTCTTCCGAAAAGTTCACGTCCAGCACTTCCAAGAACTCAGGGCTGTATTCCCGCAATACGCCGACGAACTCCGACCGCCGTCCTGCTGCGCCAAGGACCTCCAGTACCACAGTCTTGCCGATGTGCTTTTCCAGGATCGGGTCATAAACGTTCCCAAACGATTCGGCTGCTTCAGTCCCGGTGCGCGACACCATTTTCTGCTGCGATGCCAGAGCGGTGCCAGACATCGCCTTGCCGCCCACGCGCACGCTGCTCGCCGCAAGCGTCAGGGCCTCCGTCATAGCGTCCTTCGTCGTGTTGAAAATGTTGCGGGCTTTCCGGCGGAAGCGACTGGTAAAACTCGGGTGGAAAGACCGGCGCATGATTTTGTTGCGCTTGACTACCTCGTGTGGCGACAATTCGCCCGCGTACCGGATTAGCACGTCAACATTAGCCAATTCGTTCTTGTAGATGATGTAGCTGGTCTCGAAATGCCCCTGCTTGTCACGGTTCTCCTTCAGGTACTTCAATTCAATGCCAGTTGTCTCTACGTCCATGGTGCCCCACATGCGCTTTCCGTTCTTCATGCGCACAGTCACCATGTACCCCTCGAAGCTGTGGAGGCAGGCGTCAATCCTGAGGCCGCGCAGGTATGCGCCCAGGAGCCCCGTGACAAGCACGACTCCGATTGTTACGAATAGGACCGTGTCCATGGGCCTCCTCCTGCAGAGACCAGCCGGGCAGAGTCACGTTGACTTGCGAAAAGGTGTGCAAATCATATCGCGTCCAGGCAAGGTTGGGCACGTGCCAAACGGCTCGATGCCCCGGACACGGTGAGCAACACCCATGCCGTCAACTCCCGCTCGGACCGAACCTCTCAGTACGGACCGTCCCCAGAGACACCCCCGCACCCGCAGCCGCCACTGCCGCAGCCTCCACAAAACCCGTTGGCCCGCAGATGAACGCAAACCTCGGCTTACCTATGCGCCCCACGCACTCTGTCACCATTTCCAGGTCAACACGACGGCTGTATCCCGGCCATCCCGCGGGCTGCCTGCGCGTAAGCGTGTGAAATAGCTGGAACGAAGCGTCGTTTGACGCCATCAGGTCCAGCTCCTCCCGGTAGATGATGTCTTCGTCCGACCGCGACGAGTCCAGCAGCAGCGCAGGCGGCAGGTTGTCTTGCCTGCCTGCCTGTCCGGAGGCCGAATGCTTGTGCCAGCCCCTGTGCCTGAGCATGGACATTATCGGCACGATGCCGGAGCCGCCCGCGACAAGCAGCACGGGGCCTCCATCATGGACCGTCCAGGTGAACGGTCCGCCAATAGGCCCCCGGACTTCCAGCACGTCGCCCGGCCGCACCACCTCATGGAAGAACGGCGACACCTCACCGCCCTCGATGAGTTCTACCGAAAGGTCGAACGTTCCTGTCTGCTCAGGTGAGGTGGCGATCGAATAGCTGCGCTGGGCCTGGTACCCGTCCGGCGCGGTCAACCTGACGTCCATGTGCTGGCCCGGACGGAACGGCGTCCACTGAGCGGGCCGCAAGGTGAGCGTTTTGACACGGTACGTCTCAGTCCTGACGCCCACCACAGCGGCAGGCTGCCAGGCCAGACGTGCAGGACCAGTCATCGGGCTGAAACTCATATCGAGAGCTTATGGCAGGCCGCAGTGCCCACGCTCTAGTCACTCCAGTAGCGCTGTTCCTTCCAAGGGTCGCCATAGAGGTGGTAGCCGTACGCCTCCCAGAACCCCGGCGCGTCCTCGGGCATGAAGCGCAGGCCGCGCACCCACTTCGCAGACTTCCAGAAGTAAAGGTGCGGCACCAGCAGCCTGGCAGGCCCGCCGTGTTCCGCTGAGAGCTGGTCGCCGTCAAACTCGTGCGTCACCATGGACTTTGCGGTGAGCAGGTCCTTCATCGGCAGGTTCGTTGTGTAGCCGCCATCGCAGAACGCCATCGCGTAGCCGTCGGCAGGTGTGATGTTCGCCGCCTTGAGGAGGTCACTGATCAGCACGCCCTTCCACACAGTGTCCAGCTTCGACCACTTTGTCACGCAGTGGATGTCAGTCGTGATTTCTGTCTGTGGCAGCGCTAGGAACTCGTTCCAGTTCCAACCGGCTAGCCTCTTCCCCTTGTTGTCTTCCAGACTGAACGTCCACTTGTCCGGCTGCGCACGGGGAGTTGGCCCCGCGGACAACACGGGGAAACCGGTCTCAAGGTACTGGCCTGGCGGCAAAGGCCGGGAACCCTCTGGCCTCCTCTTGCCAAGGAACCCACGTGTCAGCAAAGCGGTCCTCCCTCGCGCGCAAACAATGCGCCGTGATTGTAGAGCGTCACCATTCGCCTGTTCAGGCAGTCACTGGCGCGCTCAACTGTATGTAAGACGCGGCAATTTCGGAAAAGGCGCGACCGTAAGGCTGCAAATGGCCCTGCTGACATCCTCCTCTCCCAGCAGGAGAGGACTGGGGTGAGGGAGAAGCTGCGAGTTTACGACCCCTCACCCCCGGATCAAGTCCGGGGCAGGCTCTGGCCCTCTCCCGCAAGGGGAGGGGGAATGAAAACCAGAGGACCTCAACAAAGCCGAGCCATTTCACAAAATCCTCACCTTCCAGTTAGACCTCGTCACGCCCTTTTCATGCTGTGCACGGCACGCTCGGAATTGCAGGCCGCTTGCAGGTCGCCGGTTGGCTGACCGCGCGGACAGGGAGGGATGCCGTGATAGAAAAGAAGACGACGCATTCTGTGGTGGGCGCCGCCGTGTACACGACTTCGGGCGGACTGCTCATCAGCGCGGTCGTAATCCTGACCCTCTGGCTGACAGGCAACTACGGCAGCGAACCGGCGCAAGCAGAGACCGTACGGGACTACACGCTGGAAATCGTGCCGAAAGACATTGACTATGGAGGCGGCGCAGTGTGGCACGCCTGGACCTACAACGGCACTGTGCCGGGTACCACGATAAGAGTCAAGGTAGGGGAGCTGCTCCGGGTCAAGCTGGTCAATAAGCACAACCTCGTTCACAGCTTCCACACACACCTCACGAACTACGAGTTCAAGTACGACGGCTCCCAGGCCAATGTCATCGGCAATGATGGCGCTGGCGCAATGGTCCCGCCCGGCGGCGAATACACATACGAATTCAGGCCAACGGCCCCGGGCATTTACTACTACCACTGCCACTCTGCCGACAGCCACCACATCAGCGGCCACATCCACCAGGGACTTTACGGCGCCATTATCGTCGAAGACCCAGACGCTCCGCCCATGCGTGAGGAAGTCCTGTTCATGGCCGAGTCGGGGCACGAGCGGGAGGGCAATGCACCCGCATACATAATGAACGGCCTCGGGCTGCCCGGCGGCGAACCTGTGCTGGAGCAGATCTACAAGGAGCAAGGCTTCGCAGCCGTGGCGGCGCAGCTAAACAAGACGGTGCCGGCATTCAATATGACGGTTAACTCCCCCATCAAACTGCACGTCATCAACATCGGGGACCAAATCCATTCGTTCCACATGCACTCGGCCACCCACGTTTCGCTCGCAACATTAGACGGAAAACCGTGGCCTGCCAACGTCGTGCCGCTGGTCCCGGGCCAGGCCGATACGCTGCTTGTGAACTTCACGAACCCCGGCCTGTGGCTGTTCCACTGCCATGTCGTCATCCATGCTGACCAGGGCATGATCGGGCTCTTCAACGTGACGGCGGCTCTGCAGTAGCCACCGGACGCACCTGCTCCGCACGTGTTGACCGTTTCTGAATCGTTCCCCCGTGCGGTGCAGGCCACGGCTTCGACCTCCACAAGGGCTCTGGCGCGAGCCGGTATAGTTGTGCCGCTCAGGCAGGCAAGGTAACCCGGTCAGACAGGGGGAGTGCTCTATGCGGCTCAAAGACAAAGTCGTAATCATTACTGGCGCCGGCGCAGGCATTGGCCGCGCAACCGCAGAGTTGCTCGCCAGGGAAGGCGGCAAAGTTGTGGTCGCCGAAATAGACGAGAAGGCCGGGAAAGAGACCGCAGACCTCGTCAAAAAGACTGGCGGCCAGGCAATGTTCATAAGGACCGACGTCACGGACCGCAAGAGCGTTTCTACGATGGTCTCTGCTGCCGTCAGGACTTATGGCGGAGTTAACGTCCTCGTGAACAATGCCGCCGCGTTCGTCTTCGGCAAAGTGGAAGACGTAACGGACGAGCAGTGGGCCAAAGTCTTCGGCGTCAACGTCATCGGCTATGCCAACTGCGTGCGCGAGGTCCTGCCACGCATGAGGCCGGCCGGAGGCGGGGCCATCGTCAACATCGCGTCGGTTTCGTCCTTCATCGCCCAGCCTGCCTTCATCCCCTACAACGCCTCTAAGGGCGCCGTCGCCCAGCTCACACGTTGCCTTGCGATGGACCTTGCACCTGACAACATACGAGTCAACGCCATCTGCCCGGGCGCGATACGCACCCAGGCCACCGACCGCCACATCGCCTCTCTGGGCCTCAACCCGGAAAAGGCCTACAAGGAGTTTGGCGAATCGGCCCTGCTCAAACGCATGGGCAAGCCGTCCGAGATCGCCCAGGGCGTGCTCTTCCTCGCCTCAGATGAGTCGTCCTTTATGACCGGTGCACACATAGTGATGGACGGCGGCGCAAGCATCGACTGACCGCCTGCGCTAACCCGCAACCCGCCGGTGGGGCCAGGGCCATCCCTGCTCCCGCACACGCGGCGCACAGTGGGTATATGCCCTCCCCATACGGCCTCCCAAAGTGGCTCAGTAGACTGGCTAGCAGGTGTCATCCTGAACTTGTTTCAGGGTCCCACCACGCGCCCACAGGGCCCGTAACCCGCACGCGCAGCCAGCGGGGCATGTCCGGGGTCGACTACGCCCTGATCTTCGCTGCGGCTTCCGTGTTGGGCGCCATCGTCACGTTTGGCCTTATCAGCCTCAGCAACAGGGCCGCCGGCGAAGCGCAGTCCGTCGGCCAACGCGGCGTGGACGAAACGGCAAGCACCCTCAGCCTCCGAGGCGGCGTCCTCACCACACGCGGCGACGTTGACGTTGACGGCGACAACGTCATCAACCTCAACGGCAACGACAGGCGCGCCGTAGTCAAGATGTCGTTTGTGGTTGGCGCGCCAGCGGCCGGCCTCCCCGTTGACTTGACTCCCCCGTACACCTACGACTCCACGCAGGCCGACCCCGACGCCAGTAGCCTCGACTACACAGCAACAGTCGCATTCCGGACTGACACCGCCCAGGTCAGCAGCGCCGCCTGGTCAGTCTCGTTCCCCGGCACTAACGACGGCGACTACATCCTGGGACCTGGCGAGAAGGCTGAAATCACGCTGTGGCTGCATAGGCACGATACCGCGAACGGCCACTACGACATTGGCGCAGGCGCGTCCGACCCTTACATAGATACCGCAAGCGCCCTCGTCCTCGCCCGGCAGGAGTTTGCAATCGAGGTACTCGTCAACGGCGCCCGCGCGCTCCTCATCCTGCGCACGCTGCCGCTCGAACTAACCGCCTCTGACGTCCTCGAATAACCCCCTCTCCCACCTAGAGAGGGTTAGGGTGAGGGCCGAGGCTGCGCCATATCTTGGTGCCATTCGCATGTCCCTGTCGCCCCGAGCGCAGTCGAGGGGCCCCGTCTTCTCCCCTCTCCCCTTGAGGGAGAGGGTTAGGGTGTGGGTCGGACCTCGAATTGAGCCTCCCCTGCGCGCCAGACACACCTCGCGTACAATCTCAGTGTCATCCGCAAGCACTGCAACACCGGAGATCCTCACATGCCGCAAAAACTCACCGAAAAACAGGTCGCACTCCTCAAAGAACCACACCTCGCCCAGTTCGTCACCTTGAACAAGGACGGTTCGCCGCACATTGCACCAGTCTGGGTAGACACAGACGGCAAGAACGTCATCATCAACACTGCAGACGGCAGGGTGAAGGTCAAAAACATCCGCCGGGACCCCCGTGTCGCGGTTGGCGTCTATGACCCGAAAAACCCCTACATGCGGGTGCTCAACGTGCAGGGCAAGGTCGTCGAGGTCACGAAAAAGGGCGCTGAAGAGCACATAGACGACCTCAACTTCAAATACAACGGCAAGTGGCCGTACCCGATGCACGACCCGAAGTGGCCCCGCATGATCCTTAAGATCCAGCCCGAAAAAATCCACGGCCGGATGTAGTAGGGGCGCGATGCATCGTGCCCCTACAGCCTGTCCACCACCCAGAAGCCGAACAGCACCGCCCCTGCGGCAAGCATAACCAGCGACGCCTTCTGCTGGCCGCGGCCCAGCGGTAACAGGTCTCGCGGCACCACATGCATCGTTAGCCCCAGCCCCATCAGGCCCCACTGCAGCGATTCCTGCCACTGTTCCGCCTTCAGGTAGACAAGTGCGAGCGTGATAGCAGCCGCAGGCGGCACCGCCCGGTACAGGAACGTCGCTCGCTCAAGCAGGCCGAGCGGCGTCAAGTCAGGCAACCCAATACCTGCCACGGCCTTCTTCTGGCGGCGCCTTTCGCCCACACCCGGCCCCTGCCCTTCCTCGTGCCTGTTCGCCTTAGCCATAACTGCACAACTGCCCCGTAATCCCTCTCCCTGGCAGGGAGAGGGTCTGGGTGTGGGTAAAGCCTCCGCCCCTGTATGCGCACTGGAAATTCAGCGTGCCGGGATGTTGCCGCGACATTGCGGCACACGTCAACATCGGTCTCTATTCACCCAGCTTAGGCGTCCGGCCACGACAAACGCCAAGAGGACGGCCCGCGCCGACAGCCGGGTTCGTAACGTCACCCCGAGCGCAGCCGAGGGGCCCCGTCTCCCGCTCGTCCTGAGCTTGTTGAAGGACCACTCTTTCCACCCCCTCTCCCCTTAGGGAGAGGGTGGGGTGAGGGGTAAACGCCCCTACCAGTTCGTGAACGCCCCATCGTCCCGCGTCAGCCGCGGCGCAAACCCCGTCGGCTCGGAATACGCCCGTTCCGCCTCATCAAGGTCGAACTCCACGCCCAGCCCCGGCTTGTCCGGGCACCAGGCAAAGCCGTCCTTCCACTCGATCTGCTCCGGGAACAGCTTCTGCGCATAAGTCCCCGGCCGGCGCGGCATCTCCTGCACGCCCACGTTCGTTGACGCCATGCACAGCGCCACGCACGCCGCCGCGCTCACCGGTCCCAGCGGGTTGTGCGGCACGATGTCTATGTAATGCGTCTCGGCCCAGTGCGTCACTTTGAGGGCCTCGGTCAGCCCGCCCACGATGCACAGGTCAATGCGCGCATAGTCGATCAGGTCTTCCTCGATCACCTCGCGGAACGGCCACTTCGACGCCCATTGCTCACCCGCTGCAATCGGCAGTGACACGTGCTGCCGGATATTGCGGTATGTGCCAGGGTTCTCGGAGCGCACCGGGTCCTCGATGAAGAACGGCTTGAATGGCTCCAGGTCTCTGCACATCGAGATCACGTGCGCCGGGTCGAGGCGTGTATGCACATCGAGGAGTATCTGGATGTCCGGGCCGACCGCCTCCCGCACCTTTGCGACCTGCTCAACCGCCAGGCGCATGGACTTCACAGGCTCCAGCCTCCCGGTGCGTGTCTCGAACTGACCGTGCGTCTCCGGCTGGCCCCAACGCACAAACTTCCAGCCCTCCTGCACCGCCTTCTTCGAGTTGTTTATCAGCTCCGTTAGCGTGTGGCCCTGCGTGTGTGGGTAGCAGACGACCTTCGGCCGCACAGGCCCGCCCAGCAACTTGTACAGCGGCTTGTCCACCGACTTCGCCTTGATGTCCCAGAGTGCGATGTCTATGGCGCTGATGGCGCAGCAGTACACCTTGTCGGCCGGGAAGAAGCTCGCCCGGAACATCTCCTGCCATAGCCGCTCCGTCTCCCACGGGTCCGCGCCCTTGACCAGCTCCGAAAGGTGGTTGATGGCCTCGCCAATCGCCTTGCCCCACCAGCGGATGCCCACTTCACCGAGCCCGTATATGCCCGCGTCCGTGTCCACGCGCACAATGAAATACCCTCGCCCCGCCTCATCCTGCACCGGGAACGACCTTATCTGCGTGACCTTCATTTAAGTGCTCCTGTGTGCGCCGTTATCCACTCTCCGCCAGGGAGAGGGTCAGGGTGTGGGTCGCTGCAATGCGGAGCGGATGATACGCCAGCGGCAAGGGTGGCGAAGAACGAGACCCTCGCCGCGACATTGCCTGGCACGACAGCAAAAGGCAGTGAAGAGAACATATGTACTAATATGTGTTTGGGCGGACCACTCGCATTCGCAGCGTTGGGCGGTCAAAGAGACGAACGGGCCATTGCCGCGCTGGACCAGTGAATCCCGCCTTGATAATCACTAAGTAGGATAGGTAAGAGGTGCCTGCTTGACATGCCGTTCCATCTGGCTACCATTCGGCTACCTTAGTTCTGACTGAGTCACGATCATGGTGCTGCTGAGCGACAGTGCCCGGAATTTTATGTTCTGGGCCGAAAAAGGACCGGCCCGCGAGCACAAGTCCGCCGGCGACGAGCTGACGGAGATGTTGGCCGCCTTGCACTCGCTCCTGTCCATCGTCGGTCATGTTCAGAGTCGCAGTCAATTGGAAGATCTGCTGCCAATACTGGCACAGCGCACCAACAGCCTTGCTCGCCAATATGCAGATTTGATAACGGAGTACTCGCCTGCATCGGGCAGCATGGTGACAGAAGCTGCCAGGTCTCTCCGCCGGGATGTCAGGCAGGCGAAACGCGTCGGTGACATGCTTGGCGAGGAATCGTCCGAGCGTTTCACCGGATACGTGGAAAGCCTCCGCGGCTATTTCGAATGGGTCGACAGTCGCATGGTGCGTGCCCTCCGCGGAGACGCCACGGCGTTCACACAGCCTCCCGACCTCTCGGAAGATGCCAGCCGCAGGCTGGGTTGGACTTTGTTCATTCACGGCGCAGTCATGCGGATATTGACGGGGTCTGCTACCGGCTGGACAGTTGACGCCCTGCGAATCCTCATCGAAGCCGCCGACGACTACATGTCAGTTGTCGAGAACGAGTTCCTCATGGCGCGGCCTGCACCCCCCTGTCAGAGACGTTGACAGAGGCCGCCGCCGATGCCGTCTAGCTATCAGGTCAGGTACTCGCCAAGCGCCGCTAGGGAGCGCAAAGCGCTGCTCAGACAAGGCCTCGCCACGTTCGGACGCAAGCTGCAAGAAACACTCGATGCGCTGAGGGTCAACCCGTTTAACCCACCCGGCGGCTTCAACCGGTTTCACGTCGAAAAACTGCCCGACGACAGCTGGAAGGCCTGGATTGACTACAGGCATAGAGTCCGCTACCGAGTTGAGCAGGACACAATCGTAGTCCTGTGGCTCGGCAGGCGCGAGGGCGCGTACAAAGACCTGTGAGCGGCGATGGCTGCGCCGAATTCCGCATATGGACATGAAGCGCGCCACCCCAATACCACATGAGACGCTCACAACCCTGACGCTCTGCTCGGACGGGCAACTTGACAGGGGGGCCGGACGGCTATACCGTATTACGATATACCGTAAAACGTTATATCGGTCCCTGAGCGAGATGTCTATGCCCACAGTCCGGCAGCCCAACCCCCAATCCTTCGTCCCGCTGCCACCTGCGGCCCTTCACGTCCTCCTCGCCATTGGCCCAGAGGAGCGGCACGGCTACGCCATCATGCTCGAAGTCGAGCGCATCACGGGCGGGGCAGTACGTATGGGGCCCGGGACCCTGTACGGGACGGTCAAACGTCTGCTCGGCGACGGACTCATTGAAGAGTGCGGTGAAAGGCCTGACCCAGTCCGCTCTGACCAGCGGCGGCGCTATTACCGCGTGTCGGCACTTGGGCGCACCGTGGTGGCGAACGAAGTGGAGCGGCTCCAGTCCATGATCAACAAGACGCAGGTCCGGGCCTGGGCAAGGGGGAGGTAGCCGGATGCGCAGTCATATTGCCGCCTACCGATTCCTCCTGTCCTTTTACCCGGCCAAGTTCAGACACGCTTATGGCGACGAAATGACGCGGCTATTCACCGACCTGCTTGCCGCTCAGCGCCAGTCCGGCCAGCGGTTCTCAACGCTACGGCTTTGGTCACGCACACTCGTTGACACCATTTCAAGTTCTATACGAGAACGACTGGAGAGAAACATGTTCAGCCAGACCGGTATGACCCGCGCGTTGCTCATCGCTTTCCCCATCGGCGCCTTCGCCGCGATGGGCATGTTGGGAACATATGCAGGCCTCGCGGTCTTGGTCGTCGGCATCATAGTGCTCAGCGCTCGTCGACGAACGCTTCCAAATGCTCTGATCGGAACCGGGCACGGTCGCTGGTGGGTTTGGACGCTGGCTGGACTTGCGATTGTCGGGACCAGTATGGCCCTTGCGACTCTTTCCAGCGACGAAAGCGGTGATACTGGCGAACTCGGCTGGCTACTCTGGAGCCTGCTATTTTTCGCTGGAGCTCTAATCGTCGCCGTCTCGGTTGTCCGCGCTATCGCATTGGCCATAGCACGGCGGTCGACGCCGCCCGCCTGACGAGCGAGCCGGTTCGCCGAGACTGAGTGACTGTTCGCCTCGCGGCGGAGCGGCGCCAGGCCACCTACCTCATTGACGTCAACTCAGACGCCACAGGAGAACGACCGGAGGAATACGTGCTCAGCCAGTTCGCCATCACCCGAACGTTGCTCTTCGCCTTTCCGATCGCCTTCATCGCCGCATTCATATTCGCTGATGGTACATTGGGGCTGTTGGTCCTCCTCGCCGGAGTCATCATGCTTGCTGCCCGGCGACGGTCGCTTCCTGACGTCATGGTCGGGTCACGGTTGGGCCGCTGGTGGACGTGGACCCTGGCCGGCACCGTCATGATCGGGTCAAGCCTGATAGTCATCGCGATTAGAGGTGAAGAGGGCGGCGAACTCAGCAGGTTTTTCCTCTTCGAACTGCCGTTCTTGGCCGGAGTGTTATTAGTGGCCGCTTCGGCTATCCGCGCTCTCGCGTTGATGATGGAGCGGCTGTCTCGGCCGACTGTCTGATGACCCTACTGGCCACGAGGGCGACCGGCTGACTCGTCTACCCGGTAGTGGCCGCCGTGCCTACTTCGGCCTCGCCCGCAGCGCCTGCTCCAGGCCGCGCATGTGCCCCACCGCATACGCCCAGTAGCGGTGGCCCCAGGCCGTGTCGCCATCCATGTGGATAGCGTGATCCGGCGTCATCGGGCCGTCGAACCCAACATCCAGGTACGCCTTCATCGCCGCCGCCATGTCCGCCTGGCCCTCGTCCGGGAATGCCTCGCGAAACTTCGTCGGCGTGCCGAGCACGTTGCGGAAGTCCACCGCCACGATCTTGTTGCGCGAGCCGAAGTACCTGACCTCGGCCGGGATGTCCGCGCCCATCTCGGTAAAGCAACCCTGACAGAAATGGACGCCGTTGGCGTCGCTGGGGTCAATCTTGATCAGGCGGCGGTACGCCTCCGGGCTGCGCATGATCCGGGCGACACCAGCGATGGCCGGCACGGGTGGGTCGTCCGGGTGAAGGGCCAACCTGACGCCCGCTTCTTCCGCCACAGGCACAACTGCCTTAAGGTAATACTCAAGGTTCGCCCACATCTGCGCGTCTGCGACAGGCTTCCGGTGTTCGAGTGGGATGAGGCTTGCATCCGCGCCCGGGCCGGTCGTCATCAGAGGCGCATTCTTGACTGCGTCTATATCGAAATTGGTCGCCCTTGCACCGCCGCGGGTAGGAGCGTCATTCGACGTCCTGTAGAACCGGAGCGCGTGCATGTTGTAAGTGAGGATGGGGATGCCGGCTGCGCCCATGTTGCGGATGGTGCGCTGGTAGTTTTCGATCTGCTCGTCCCTGCCAGGCAGGCCAAGCATCCACTTGTAGACCCAGGCCCAGGGCGCGAGCCGGACCGAATAGAACTTCAGCCCGTAGCTCTCGACCTTCGACTTCAGCGTGATGAGGGTGTTGAAATCGTAGTACCCGCGGTCGGCAGGTCCCGGCTCAGGCGTGCCGTGCACCCCGTCCGCGCCAACCTGCGCCGTGAAGCGCAGTCGCTCGTCCGAGAAATCTGTGCCGAGGTAGATTTTCAAGCGCGTGCTCCTGGTGCCTCGACGACGGTGATTACGCTGCAGCGGCAGTCTGGAGGAACTCGGCGACCTTCTTGGGCACCTCAGCCTTGGAGTCAACGTGGAGCACCGTCCCACGCTTGCGCGAGAAGAGGATTTGGTCGTCCGGAACGTTGCCTACTACAACAGTCAATATGCGTTTTTTCAGTGCAAGGCTGGCGCCAAACTCAGACGCGTTACTTGGCGAGCGCACAAAGTCTGCAGTAATCAGCAGTACTACGATGTCTGCCTGTTCCAGCTTCTGCCAGAGCGTGTCCTTGAATTTGTCGCCTGGGGTTATCTCGGCAGGGGTCCAGACTTCGACACCGGCCTTGTGCAAAGCGCGTGCTGTGGCTCGCGCCGTCCCCTCATCACGGGCGGAATATGAAATGAAAACATTAGGTGTCTGTGTCATGATTTGCCTCCACCGGTTCGGGCTTCTGGCTTGACTACCCTGAGCCGAAGCTGATCAAGATACCTGTCTAAGTCGTTCAACCGAACCAAATTAAGTTCCCCAAGGATACGAAGTGCCTTGGGGTGCTGGAGCACTTGTTCGAAGGTCTGGCCGTGGACCACTCCGATGATCCGGATCTTCCGCAACCGGGCTGCTCCCAGTTCTGCCCAAACATAAGGTCGCTCGATTGCCCATGGCGTCAATAAGACTAGAAGCAGTCCCGAAATTCTGAAAGGCCGCTGAGATTTCTCTGGGCGTAGTGTTCCGGGCAATAGAAACCTGTGGCTGACGGCCTTTGAGAAGGGAGTCAGCCATGAACCTTGGGGAGTT
>Ga0187892_10004451_pt1 | contig 23487 bp, 27 predicted proteins | sample MA1701073metaG_FD_139345 | JGI IMG/M metagenome (GOLD analysis project Ga0187892, IMG submission 139345) | Bio-ooze microbial communities from a basaltic lava cave in the Kipuka Kanohina Cave System on the Island of Hawaii, USA - MA170107-3 metaG ... | reverse complement strand
GGCGCAGAAGCTCTTCGCGCTCCTTCTCCCAGCTCGCTCGGGCTTCAGCCACACCTTTTTCGTAGGCTTGGCGGTGACCGGAGTCGAGCTGGGCCTCGGTGAGTGAAACCTCAGGACTTGGATCGGCAGCCGGGCGCAGTTCAAAAATCTGCCCCGGCGCGTCGGACTTGTTGCGGTCGGTCCGGTTACGATCGTCCACCGTCACGAAGTAGACTTCGATTAGGTGCTTACCGAAAAAGAACCGGTCGTCCAGGACGAGGTCGCTAGCGCCCTTCTGGAAGTTCTTATTGCCCTCAGGCCGCCAGGCGTGGATTACCCCGCCAACGGCGATGGGAAATTCCCATTCGTAAGGCGCCCCTTCGGCTCGACCAACGACTACGCCATCGATTTTGACGTAGGCGTAGCCCGCAAAGCGGTCGCCGGTGGCGGGCAGAGTTCGAACACACAGATAATCGCGTCCGAGCCTCTTGCTCAACCACATTGAGATGACCCCGCTGGGGTCGTAGTTCAGCCGCCACGATCCTGCGCTTGCCGATGAGGCCAGGAGCAGGAAAGCGAGGCAACCGAAGAGCGAGAAGAATCGATGTTTTACCAAGTTGGCCTCCGAATTGTTGTAGTCGTTGATGTAAAGTATCGCGTTAGCGTCCCTTATCATCAGCGCCGTCTCAGCCAGGAAAAGGGAAGGAGGGAAACTGCCGAGAAGTGTGCAAGCACAACAACCCATAGTGGCAGCTCTCCCAAATCCCAGCCGAGACGGCGCCGACAAAATCAGTCGCTTAACGTACGGCTAGGATATTAGCATATGCTTTAACGGAAATCAAGAGTTTTGACAATTTTTCCAAAGACTACCGTGGCAGATATAAACTCTCCCTGTCGGTGTCGATCACCTCAAAACCAAGCTGGACGATTTCGGCTTTACGGTTATCGGCAGTGAGAAAATCCTTTTGCGAGCGCGCCCGATCACGCTCGCGGATAAGCTCGGCCACCTTGTCGTTATCGGTCGCTTTTTTAAACGATAGCCCGAAAACGGCAAAGAGCTGATCAGTATCTTCACGATTCAATCGACCGATTCCTTCAGACCAAGCTGCCAGGGCCCGGGGGCTATCAAGATCATCCTCGAGCGCGCTGATAATCTCGTCCCAAAGGGCTCTATCAGAGTTCTCCGGCAATGCCCCAGCGTAGGCCAAAAAGAATTTGGAGCGTAGGCTCACCCCTTGAGCCATTGCTTGTTTGGTGTAATCAAAGGGCTTACGGTAATGAGTTTGGAAGAGGGCCAAACGCAGCTCATTGGCCGAATACTCCTTGAGGGTGTCCTGGACGGAAACAGTATTGCGCAACGACTTACTCATTTTGGCGCCGTTAACTGTCAGCATCCCGGCGTGAATCCACCAGTTCGCTAGCGGCTTACCCGTTAACGCCTCCGATTGCGCAATCTCGTTTTCGTGGTGCGGGAAAACGTGCTCCACGGCCGAGCCGTGGATATCGAAAGTATCGCCGAGGTACTGCCGGCTCATCGCCGAACACTCAATATGCCAGCCGGGAAATCCCCGACTCCAAGGCGACTCCCAAGTGAGGTCTTTCGCTCCTAGTGGGGCGGCCTTCCAGAGGGCAAAATCAGCCGGCGAGCGCTTGTCTCTGGCTGGCTCGACTCGTGAACCCGTGAGAATCTCGGCCACACCCCGCCGCGAGAGTTTGCCGTAATCAGATTTGCGCGCCACACTGAAGTAGACATTCCCTAGATCAGTAACGTAGGCGTAGTTGTCAGTAATTAACTCCTTAATAAAGGTGATTATCTCCTTAATATGGTCTGAAGCTTTCGGGGAATGGCTTGGAAGCAGAATATTGAGCGCGCGCAGATCCTTCAGGTGGGCTTGGGTGAAATGAGTGATAATCTCGCTTGTTGAGGCGCCAGTTTCCTGGGCTTTCTGTCTAATCTTATCGGTACCCGTTTCGGCGTCGTTAACCAGATGGCCAACATCAGTGATATTCTGAACATAGGTAACATCATATCCGGAGAAGCGTAGAAAGCGGTTCAGTAAATCAAAGGTCAGGTAAGTCCGGGCATGCCCGATATGGTCGTAATCGTAAACTGTCGGGCCGCAGACGTAGAGCCCAACCTTATCGAGAGCAATCGAGTGGAACTCCTCTTTTTTCGCTGAAAGTGTGTTATAGAGCTGCATAAGAGCGGGATTTAAGCCTCCTCGTCGTAACCCGGCTCGTCTTCTTGCTCCTCCTTCTCACGTAACCCTTCGAGTGATTCCGTGCCATCCGAATTGAGCTCGGTCTCGTCAGTGGCTTGGTCAGTTCCCGATTCGCGTTGGGGCTCAGGGGAATCAACAGCGCTCATCGGCGAGTCACATTCCGGGCAGCGCTCATTAGGAACCGGGCTTATGAAACCGCATTTATTGCAGACATACTCCTCTGAACGACTGTGCATCACCTAACTCTAGAGATTTAACCCCGTTGTCGCAAGATCTGGCATCTTACGAATACGAGCGCCGGCCCTCTAAGGCCCGTGTGAGTGTGAGCTCGTCGGCGTATTCTAGATCGCCGCCCACCGGCAGTCCGCGTGCCAGCCGGGTGATGGTGAGCTTGGTGAGATCGCCGCTTTTGAGACGTTCTCGAATCTGCTCATCGATATACATTGCCGTCGCCTCACCCTCAAGCGAGGGGTCAGTAGCGAGGATTACTTCTTTAACTTCGCCGATGCGCAGCCGCTCCAACAGGGCGTCAATGGTAAGGTCGTCCGGTCCAACGTTATTAATCGGCGAGATCTGGCCGCCAAGGACATGATAGATACCGTTAAACTTTGCTTTTTCTAAGGCAATCACATCAAGCGGCTCCTCCACCACTGCTAGGGCGTGGCGGTCGCGCTCTTTGTCCGCACAGATCAAGCAGGGATCAGTCTCCGAGATTAAGAAGCAGTCGCTGCACTGCACTAGGTTACTTTTAAGCCTCTCAAACCCGTCGGCAAACTTTTTTAGCTCGTCTTGGGGTCGGCTCAACAGATAAAAGGTGAGTCGATTGGCGGTTTTGGGGCCGATGCCCGGCAGGGTTGCGAGAACCTCGGAGAGCTCACGAACCGACCTTGGCAGAACCTGTTTCATTGAGTTTCTTGGTGAGACTGTACCCCGGCTTTTTGGTAGCCGCAAGCGCTGCAGGTAAGCCCGGTGCGTTTTTTGACAATGAGATTGCCGCACTTCGGACACTTCTCGCTAGTTGGCTCATCCCAAAAAGCGGTTTTACACTTCGGGTAACCGGAGCAGCCCCAGAATACCTTGCCCTTGCGCGAGCTCTTTTTGACAATCTCCTTGCCGCAGGTGGGACAGCTCACCCCTATGCCAAGGACGATATTTTTGGTGAATTTGCATTTTGGATAATTACCGCAGCCCAGAAAAGTGCCGAACCGGCTCTGCTTGACGGCAAGATCGCCGCCGCACTTGGGACACTTTTCTTTAACTTCCTCGGCGATCTCTTTTTCTTCGCGGGGCGTAAATTTGTCCTCAAGATACGGGGCGGTATACTTACACTCGGGAAATCCGGTGCAAGAGAAAAACTTGCCGTAGCGGCCAAGTTTAATCACTACCGGCTTGCCGCATTTTGGGCATTTTTGGTCGGTTGCCTCTTCAGTCACCTCGCGTTTAGTGACGGTTTTCTCTTTTTCCTGCAGTCGCCTAGCAAAAGGGCGGTAAAAATCTTGTAGGACAGGGACGAACTGCTTTTTGCCTTCGGCAATATCATCTAAACTCTCCTCGAGATCAGCGGTGAAATCGTAATCAACAATATCCGGGAAATTCTCAACCAATAAATCGGTCACAACTTCGGCCACTGATTGCGGCAGAAAGCGGCCGGTCTGTTTGGTAACGTAGCCGCGCTCAACGATCGTCGACATAATCGGGGCATAAGTTGAGGGCCGGCCAATACCACGCTTCTCTAGTTCCTTAACTAGGGTGGCTTCGGAGTAGCGAGCGGGCGGTTCGGTAAAGTGCTGCTGCGGGGTTACTGTTTTAACCTTGACGGCTTGGTCCTTGGTAAGCTTCGGCAAGGAATTGAACTGCTCCTCGGAATCAGGATTGAGCTTGAGGAGGCCGTCGAAAATTAGACGGCGGCCGCGGGCGATGAGGCGAGCGGAATCCGAACCGTTGATTACGGCGGTGGTAGTCTCAACTTTAGCCGGGCTCATGAGCGACGCTGTCGCCTGGGCCCAGACTAGTTTATAGAGATTGAGGTGGTCGCGGCTAATTTTATTGGGCAACTCATCAGGAGTGCGGCTGAAATCGGTCGGCCGGATTGCCTCGTGGGCCTCTTGAGCCCCTTTGACCTTACGGCCAAAAATATTTGGGGTGGCCGGTAAGTATTTGGCGCCGTATTTTTTGGCAATGAGGTTTTCGGCCTGTTTTTTTGCTAATTCGGACATTTGGTAGGAGTCGGTACGCATATAGGTGATCAGAGCCACGGTCCCCTCGCCGGCAAGCTCAACGCCCTCATAAAGATCCTGGGCAATTTTCATCGTTTTTTTGGCGGAGAAGCGGTAGAGCCGCGCTGCGGCTTGTTGCATGGTGGAGGTTATCAGCGGCGGTTGGGGCTTCAAAAGCGAGTTGACCGTCTCCAATGACTCAACTTTAAGAGCGCTACGAGCAAGCTTGGCTGCGATTTTCTGGGCTTCGACTTGCTTGGCAAACTCGGCTTTGGCGGCTGACTTAGGCGCGGCCAAATAAGCCGTAAGCTCCCCTTCCGCGGTCTTGAGGACGGCCTCAACCGTCCAGTACTCCCGGGTTTTATGGGCGCTGATCTCACGTTCACGCTCAACAATTAACCGCACCGCCACTGACTGTACCCGGCCAGCGGACAGGCCGCGATAGACTTTTTGCCAAAGAAACGGGGAGAGTTTGTAGCCAACCAGCCGATCGAGCAGCCGGCGAGCCTGCTGGGAATCAACGAGTTGACGCGAGATACGGCGCGGATGGGCTAGCGCCGATTCAATCGCTGGCTTGGTGATCTCGTGAAAAGTAATCCGTTTGATCGGTTTTTTTGGCTTTAATTCTTCCACTAGATGCCAGGCGATTGCCTCACCTTCGCGATCAAAGTCAGTGGCTAGAAGCAGCTCGCTCGACTTAGTCAGCTCGCCTTTGAGCTCGGCCAGGACGGTTCTTGATTTAGGAATGGTTTTATACTCCGGGGCGAAGTTGTGCTCCACATCTATCCCTAGCTTGGTCTTGGGTAGATCGCGCACGTGGCCGTAGGAGGCCCGGACGACATAGTCACTACCCAAATACTGGCCAATGGTCTTGGCTTTGGCGGGAGACTCCACAACAACAAGCTTCTTATCCATGCTAAGTTTTGCCCTGGTAGAGCCCGGGCTGGGGCTGATAAACCGCGCCGGAGAGCTCAAGCTGGGTCAGTAGCCCCAGAATCTCTTCGATCGGCCGCCTCGTCAACGTTGAGAGCTGGTCCGGGCTCAAGGCTTGGCTATCAATAAAAGATAGGAGTTCGCTTGATTGTCTGTCAAGTTGGCCACGCTTGGCAGCAAGCTTGACCCCAAGAAAATCGGCCAGCTGATTGTAATCGTCAAGCAGAGTGGCGCCGTGTTTGATTAAGAAGTTGGCCCCAGCAGTCTGTGGCCGGAGGATCTCGCCCGGAACAGCAAAGATCTCACGGTTGTAATCTAAGGCGGCTTTGGCGGTGGTAAGCGTCCCAGAAGGCAGTCCCGCCTCAACGACAACAGTAGCCCGCGATAACCCGGCAATAATTCGGTTGCGTACCGGGAAGCGGGCTGGTCGCGGCCGGGAGAGCGGCGGATACTCACTCAAAAGGGCGCCACCACCTTCTATTATCCTTTCCGCTAAGCGGTGATGGCTAACTGGGTAAACTGAATCAAGGCCGCCGGCCAGCACCGCCACCGTTTTGCCTTGGCAACTCAAGGCTTGTTCGTGAGCCGCCTTATCAACGCCGTAAGCGAGCCCCGAGACTAGGCAGAGCTCCTTAACTAAATGCTCCGGCAAAAGTTTCTCCAGCGCCGTCAAAGCGTAGCCGGAAGGCTTTCGGGTCCCCACCACCGTGAGCGTTGTCTGCTGCCAAGCAGGTTCACCTCGCCAATAAAGCCATAGCGGTGGGTCTGGGATCTCTCGCAAAAGCGCTGGGTAATCGTCATCGTCAACGGTGATAATTTTTATCGCTTTGCTTTTAAGTAGCCGCAAGGCGGCGGTTACATTTCGTGGCCGAGACTGTAAAACTCTGACCATATGCTCGGTCAGACCGGCTGCTTTGAGCTTGGGGGTGGTGGCCTCCAGGATTGCCTCAAGTCTGGGGAAGGAGTGATAAAGCCGTTGCCAGACAAGCGGCCCGATCGGCTCGAGCAGGCTAACTGAAATGATGTCTTCTATTTGAGTGCTGGAAAAGAAGCGTTTAGTCCTTGACATTTTCTTCACTCTATGGTAGAGTACCCAAACGTTAACAAGAAGATCTTCCAGCGTAGGTGTGGGTTAGTTCGAAAGAGCTAACCCACACCTACGGACAGCGCTGCCCGTACCCAAATAGGCGTGCGGAAAATGAGCATTAGCTCGGCAAGCGCCGCAGTCTGGAGGGACACGAGGAAAGGCTCCCGGTAACACGGGGCTTTTTCTTTACTTCTCATTTTCGATTTCGAGCCGTAGGCGAGAAACGACCTTTGGGAGTATTTCGAGCCGTAGGCGAGAAACGACCTTTGGGAGTATTTCGAGCCGTAGGCGAGAAACGAAGCTGTTAGCCAACAATCTCGATACCCATGCTGCGGGCAGTGCCGGCGATGACTAACAGCTTTGCCGTGAGTAGCGAGGGAACATATCACCCAGTAACCTCTATGCCCATTGACCTGGCTGTTCCCTCGATGATTTTCTCCGCTTGCTCAAGTGAACGGGCGTTGAGATCTCTCATTTTGTTTTCGGCAATCAATCGAATTTGGGCCTTACTGACTTTACCGACCTTTTCTTTTTTGGCCGAACCAGAACCCTTTTCTAAACCAGCGGCTTTAAGCAGTTGCACCGAGGCGGGCGGGGTTTTGATAATAAAACTGAAGGTCCGATCCTCATAAATCGTTACCTCGGCCGGCACGATCGTCTCCCCCATCGCTTTGGTCTGCTCGTTAAATTGGGTAACAAAATCCATAATCGCAATGCCGTGCGGCCCTAGTGCAGTGCCTACTGGCGGGGCTGGGGTGGCACGGCCGGCCGGGGCTTGCAGCTTGACAACCGTTTTAATCTTCTTTGCCATACTAAATTGGGAGCGAGCGACATCGGTTTATGGGCGTGCCAGAGGCGTTTCGGGCTTGGTCTTCGCTAGTAGGCGGAGCCGAAACGCTGAGACGCGAGCAGGCAGCTGCCGCTGGAGCAGCCAAACTGTGTCCCAGAAAGCAATGTCGCTCGCTCATATCTTTTTTACCTGTAAAAAGTCCAGATTGACCGGGGTTTCGCGGCCGAACATTGAAACTGAAACTTTAATCTTGCCTTTGGCGGGGTCGACTTCTGTGACTTTACCTTCGTAGCCTTTGAGCGGGCCGTCCGAGATACGCACCAAATCATCAGTTTGCAGATCGACGGTGTGCTCTGGCTCGTCTTTGGCCATCCGTGTTTTGATCGCCTCAATTTCGGTTTCCGGAATTGGCGTCGGCCGTACACCAGAACCAAGAAAACCAGTCACACTTGGGGTGTTGCGGACCACGTACCAGGACTCGTCGGTAACGATCATGTTCACGAAAACATAACCGGGGAAGCTGCGTTTCTCCACTGTGCGTCGCTTGCCGTTTTTAATCTCTATCTGTTTCTCTTTCGGGACGATAACTTCAAAAATATAATCCGTGAGCTTCAAATTGGCGGCTCGTTGTTTGATGTTATCGGCCACCTGGTCTTCGTAGCCGGCATAAGTGTGGATCACGTACCAGCCGGCGCTGCCGCTCTGGCGTGAAGCGGCCGGCTCCGGGGCCGGAACGGCTTGGTCAACTGAAGGCTCAACTTCGTCGGTTTTCTTCTTTGGCATCTTAACGGATGGCCACGACCACCAATTTTTGAAAGACTAAATCAACCCCGGCAAACACCAGTATCCCCACCCCAACGCTGATAATCACCATGATAGTGTGGCGCATTACGGTTTCGCGATTGGGCCAGACAATTTTGCGCGATTCCTCAACAGTTGTCCTAATAAAATTAGCTGGGGCAAATTTAGCCATTATCAACCTTACCTTTCTTTGCCGCTGCGGTTTTTCTCTTGGTGGCTACTTTCACCTTCGGGGCGCGGTCGGTCTTGGCTTTGGGTTTTGCCTTGGTGGGCGCTGCTTTCGAGAGCGGCGCGGTACTTTTACCGATCGCTATAACTTCAACCACGGTCTGCCGCTGACGGTGGCCGTAACGGCGCAGGTAGCGCACCTTGCTTTTGAATTTTAAGCCGCTGATTTTCTCGCCCAGAGCTTCAGCGAGCACTTTAAGCTTCACCGGCTCCTGATGGAGTAGATCGGTTACCTGCAAGCTCTCACCTGGCTTAGATTGCAGGCGGTTGACGGTAATACGGTCGCCCACCCCAACGAGGTGCTGCTTGCCGCCCAGGCTAACTACCGCCATCTCTGAATGCGCCATTATTGTCATATTGTAACAGAAGTAATTCTAGCGAAACCGTTGCTGACGGTCAACTGCCAGAGCGAGTTTACCTTGGGATAACGAGCCTATTGGAAACCAAGTTTTTTCTGGCGGATATGGATGCTCTGGAGAATCCCGATGGCAGCCAAATCAATAATTAACGAAGTGCCGCCGTACGACATAAATGGCAACGGAATCCCAGTAACAGGCAGCAGGCCTAAGTTCATCCCAATATGAACGGTGATCTGGAAGATAAATTTCGCCGCAATTCCTACCGCCAAGAGGCTGCCGAAAGTGTCGGTGGAGTCGCGCGCAAGCGCAAGAATGCGAAAAATCAAGAGAATGTAGAGCCAGAGGATGGTAAGCGAGCCAATAAAGCCGGTGGCTTCGGCAAAACCGGCAAAGACAAAATCGGTATGAGCCACCGGCAGAAAGTTTAGCACCGTCTGTGAGCCTTGACCAAACCCACGACCTGATAGGCCGCCGGAGCCAACGGCAATCAGCGCCTGCCGGACGTTATAACCCTGACCTTGCGGGTCGGCGGTTGGGCTCAAAAACGCCTCCACCCGCTCACGCTGGTAAGGCTTAAGGTTCGACCACGACACTGGCGCTGCTAAGGCAAAGACAATCAACAGCGCAATAATAATTCGCCCGGGCGGCAAAGCCGCCAGGAACACGCCGGTAAATACCGCCGCGATCACGGCGGCGGTGCCCAAATCGGGCTGGGCCAACACCAACAGCACCGGCGCTAAGGCCAGCAAAAGATAAGAGAGCGCTCGGCGCCAGTTGATCCGTGAGACGAAGTTTGTTAGTAAGCTGGCGCTAAAGATTGCCCCAATCAGCTTAAAGACCTCGGCGGGCTGTAGCTGGAAGAAGCCAAAGTCAAGCCAGCGGTAGGCGCCAAAGACCTTCAAGGTAAAAGGTAGCTTTACAGCCAGCCAAGGCAGAAGCGGCACAAGCAGCACTAACCCCACGAAGTAAAGCACCCCGCTTAGCGAGCGTAAAAACCGATAATCGGAAAACATCAGGATGATGAGCGCAACCAGCCCTAAAGCGGCAAAAATTGTTTGGTCGGTGGCTAAGGCGCTTCGGCCCTGGTTGAAAGTGATCGTGTAGATCGTGATGATTCCAGTGATGGTGAGAATCAGCGGGATCACCAAGATAAACCAGTCGATTGGCGAATTCAGAATCCGGCGCCACATCCGAGACTAAAACTTGCCGTCTAAGGCGAGGTTGGCGAGCTGATCAGCCCGCTTGTTGAGATTACGGGGAACGGCCTGGAACGAAATTGTGTTACCGCGGCTTTCCATGATCGCAACCACCGCTCTGATTCTAGCAGCTGCGGCTCTGATCTCCTGGTTTTTGAGCTTGTATTGGCCGTTTAGTTGCTTAACCATCAATTCTGAATCGGAAAAGCAACTGATTGTTGAATTGCGAATCCCCAAGCCTTCCAGAGCCGCAACCGCCTGCCGAAGCGCTTCGTATTCGGCCTGGTTATTGGTGGTGGAGCCGATTGTTTCGGCGTGTTCGATCGGTTGGGATTTCTCGATATCAATCACGTAAGCGATGGAGGCCGGTCCTGGATTGCCACGGGCCGCGCCATCAGTGTAAACAACCACCTTCGACATGTTGGCTTACTATGCCGTAAACCTGTTGGCTTGTCTATGGTGTAATGTTGCCTTGGCCGGAATAGATATTAAAGTCATAGATGGAAATCAGGCGGCCGGTTTGGCGATCAATCTCGGCAATAAGGGTGCGTTTGGTGGCGGCGAAATAACCAGTAGCCGTAATATAGGTTGTCAAGCCATCAAAAGTGATACCGGCCGGAGTGGTGCTGTTGATGTTATCAACCGTCTGAAATGAATACTTCACGTCACACTCGTAAGCCCGTAATCTGACCGAGTTGACCAGTTGATCATCACCAAGGTTGCGAATAAAGAGGTTCTCGCCGTTGAGCGCTGAATCAAAGAAGTTCTGCCCGTCCGCCCGGCGGACGGTGACTTGATCGTAAATTGTCTGAACGTTACTGACTTCTTCGCGAATTTGTTGGAGCTGAACTAGGCCGCCGCTGGGGCACAAAAACTCGAACCGGTAATTCAGGTAATACGCCCGGTCTGGGGCCGTGGGGATGGTAAAACCGGTCAGCTCAATTGAGTCGTCTTTAGCCAAAGTTGGCGAGTCGGCGCCAAAATCACCGATCCGCTCAACCTTAAAGTTAATTTTGAGATCGTAATACTGATTGGTCGGCTCATAACCCGGCACGGTGGGGATGGCTTGATTGTCATCAACCTCGCCCAAGTCGCGCCCGGCACTTAGATCAACACGTTGCACCTTGCCGGCATTAGTTTCGACATCGGGGTTATGGCGGTAGCGAATTAAGCCGTCTTCAACGGCCGCTTTAGCGCCATGATAAGCAAAGAGTTTATCCTCGTCGCGGGTGGACTGGTTAAATTGGACTAGGGTCAACCGATGGGTTCCAAAGACGATCACCACGATCCCCGCCATAATAAGGGTGACTAAGATTAGGCTACTAGCTCGTCTCATAGTGAGCCCGCGTTTAAGGTAGTGCGCACCGAGTAGCAGGTTCCGGAGGGCGCTTGAGCAGAGTTGCAGGGAATGGTTTGATACTCGACCGGCTTGACGGTCAGCTCGATTACCAGGTAACCGTTCTCGGAAGACTGGTTGGCACGCTGAATATCTAACCCGCTCAAACGCGACTGATAGCCGCCTGGGCCGACTGCCCTATTCAAAACGAACTGGCTCGCGAGCAAATCAAGTAGGTCGCTATTTTGATTGCGCTCACACTCAAGGTTGTCTTGCGGCTCTACAACCCGGCAGAGCCGACTTTCCTGCAAGGTGATTGTCGACCGGCCGTTGATCGGCTCAATGACGTACTGCTTACGCACTAGCCCATCAGCGGTGGTACCTGGGTATCTCAATAACATTACAAGGCCGTCAACCCCGTCAATAAAATAAAAGCCGATAAAGTTTGGGTTGCCGTTAGCGTTATCGTTGACGGCTTTGTCGGTGTAAAGGTAGCGGAAATCGTTACTGATCTGGTCCACCACCTTTCGGGTCGCCTCGGTTTTCTCCCGGAGGGCGTTAATCTTGGCCGACGATGAGCTAGAAGTTGCCACCGAGGCCAGCACCACGATCACAAGAGCGGAGAAGACCGCCACCGAGATCAGCATCTCTATCAAGGTGTAGCCCCCTCGTTTCATTCGTAACCTCTCCAGTTGGTCAATAAGGTAGCCAGATTTGCCACTCGATAGACCCCTTTATCAACCCAGACGATCACCGAGCGCACTTTGACGGCGTTACCGGCCGGGATAATTTGGGTTTGGTTGAGACGGTTCAAGTTGAGGCTGGGTTTAGTCATCTGACAGAAGCGATCCTCGAGGCTGCAGTCCGGGCCAAGGTTGGCTCGGTCGCCGTCGCTTGCGATGACGGTGTGGTTTGGTGGCTCGCCGGTGTTGCAGCGAATCATTGAGTCGCCACTATCGCTGCGGTCGGTTTGACCGGTGGCACCGACCGCCTCGATACAGATTAGCCGATAACCGACTAAGACATCGCTATTGAGCGCCTCGCCGGTGGTAAGAGCCTGGGCTTTTTGAAGCTGGGGAGCCGCCGGTGAGCGAGTCAGGCTCCACCGCCCGCCGTTATCAGCGAGGGTATACCACCCGTACTGATCGGCTTCCAGAATCTGGTTTACTTCGAGCTCCAGCCAGAGCGGAAGGCCGTCGCTGGAGTAACGGCGGCTCTTGATGTTATCATCGCGTAGTTTAGCGACGCGCTCGAGCCCCTCGGCGGCCCAGCGGTTAGTGATTGTCTTATCAGCAGCGATGATTGTTCCCTGAATCAAGGAGTTGGACAAGGCGACAATCGCGGCACTAACAATAATCAGAATCCCCGTGGCAATAAGGGTCTCGAGTAGTGAAAAGCCGGGCTGTCGAAGGGTGTGTCGCCCCATTAGTTATATTCTACGTCAATTCGGGCGGAGAACGGTTCCAGCGTTAGCGCCGCTCGCTTGTCGCGATAAGTGAGGGCAAGATAGGTTTCGCCCAGCCGCTGGTTAAAAATCGGGCCGGCACTGTTTTCCTGGAAGACGTTGTTACCCTGACCGTCACAGATTACGGGACAGTAAATTTCAACTAGTTGGCCGCCGGGGGCGCGATAAGCGATGATTCGCCCCTGGAGGGAGTGGTCGTGGTCAAATTCGACCCCGCGGGTGAGAATAACCCGTTCAACCAGGCAGCTCCCCACTCCGGCGGCCGCCTGAAGGACGGCCTGCGTTGGCGGGCAATGATTCTCCCCGGAAGTCCCTAGCGGCCAAGACAAGCGAAGTATGGCGTAGTAGTGCGGCCCAGAAACATTTGGCGGCAGCACGCTGGAGGGCGGCAGATAGACCCCGTAGTAGCCGGCCTGATCAGGGTTAGTTGTAGACGTTGAAGTTGGCTCGTCTTCAACTCGGGTGGAACCTGCCAGTAACCGCGTCTCTTCCAGCTTGGCGCGGAAAACCTCAACATCGTTAGCGAGTCGGTTACGGCCTAAACTTCGCTCCACCATCGGCACCAGCACCCCACTTAAAATGGCGATAATGGCAATAACCACCAAAAGCTCGATTAAGGTAAACCCACGCCGTCTAGTAGTAACCATAGCCAATTAGTCGGAAGTACCAGCCCACAATCTCATTGCCGTAAAAAAAGCTCACCAAAAAAGCGAAGATCAGAAACGGCGCAAACGGCACCGCGGTTTTAAGCTTGACTTGGCGACTAATGAGGCCAACCAGGCCAACCAGGCCGCCGGAGAGAAAAGCAATCGCCATCAAGGCCAGGGCGGTCGGCCAACCAACGAGCAAGGTTAAGGCGGTGGCGAGTTTAACATCGCCCTCGCCCATCCAGGAGCCGCCGCTTGGAAAAACTAGTAGCGCAATCGGCAGAAAGCCGATCAGGGCGGCGTAAATTGTTCCCAGAGCATCGTTATAAAAGACAAGCGAAAAAACCGCCGCAATCCCAAGCAACAGATTACTCAATAGATCGGGAATCATCATTTCATATAGATCGTGAAAGAAAATGACGACGATTAAACCGAGGGCCAACAGATACCCGATAAAGCCTAGACTCTCTTGCCACAGCGGCAGGCTGTGAGCTTCGAAAATGAAGATAAACCCGGCAGCCATAAGCGCCGCAGTCGCTAACTCCACCACCGGGTACTGCCAGGCGATTGGTTTAGCGCAGTACCGGCAGCGTCCGCGAAGCATTAGATAGCTAAGAACCGGGATAAGATCGAACCACGTCAGTCTGGTTTTGCAGCGCGGGCAGTGTGAGGGGGTCCGAACGATGGAGAGCCAGTCGTCAAAACGCACAATCACCACATTCAAAAACGACCCGTAGAGCAAACCGAAGACAAATGCGATGATCGCCCCCACTCCCATCAGTTTTATGGTAATCGTAATTGCCGAAACTGCCAAGGTTGCCACCACGACATTTTCTTATTACTTTTAAAGAATATGACCCGTCTTTCGCCAGAAAAATTTCGTCATCAGATCGCTAAGCAGGTTGACGCACGGTACGAAACCACACGGACTGGCGGGCCAAAGAAGTACTACAATCGTCGTCGACGACTCAAACTTGGGGCCAAACCAGCAACGGTAGCCCTGCCAGAACTGCAGGCTAATTGGTTTCGGGAACTTTGCCGTGCCCTAACCCGATTTAGGCATGAGGCAGGACTGACCCAACAGCAGCTTTCGGCTCTCACCAGGACATCGCAACGTTACATCTCCCAATTAGAAAACGGCCGCCTGAACCCGACGGCTGATTCACTCGAACGGATTTTTCAGGCCTTAGATTTGGTTGTAAATCTCACCGTTAACCCGAAGCGCGGCCAGGGATCCGATGATAGCCGTAAATAAGATTATTACCTATAAAGAATACGCATTCCCGGGACAGCGGCTGATAATGCTCAAGGGTAAAATATTATTTATAAAGAATAAGCGGTCTTGGGAGCGGTGGAAGGTTTTAAAGGGGCCTAAAGAAAAATCCCGCCGCAGGCGGGATTTTTCTTGCTTTCTCAAGCGTTGATTTCTACTGTGGTCCGTAGGTGACAAAGGCGCGAGCCCCACCAATCCCTGAGTCAACGGTGAAGTCTGGCGTGTGGGCGCCACCGATAGCAACCGCACCGGAGGCAACGGCGTAGACGCCGTTACCGCTCGTGACCACACCTTCGGCTTGGTTAGCCAGCTGCCAGGCAATCGAGTAGCGAGCGCCGGTGCCAGCAGTGGCGTAACGGTGCGCTAACCCAGTTGGGTCCCCACAAGCGGTGTGCTGGCTAAGATAGCCCGTCGTCCCGACCAAGGTGTCGAGTGGGGCAGTACAAGCAGTTGCGGTTCCAATTGGGACACCATCAGCGGCTTCCGTACCGGCGACTTGCGGATAAGCGTTAGTGGTTTGATCAACGTAGTACTGCGCCAGGGCGCTATCGATGTTGCGGGCGTTGTTCTTGCGCTGGGTGTCCTGGGCTCGGCCTCGAGCGTTCGACAGCGAGACGATGATTAAGGCCGCCAGAATCCCGATGATGGCAATAACGACCAACAGCTCAATAAGGGTGAAGCCCTTCTTTAGCTTTAATAATTCCATTTTCCTCCTATTTGATGAGCGTGCTTTGCCGCCAGGCATCAAATATAGCTGACGCGGCAAGCGAACGCTTACTGAAGGCAAGCTTTCGCCTGCCCATCAAGTCTCCAACTTTCGTCGACCACCCCTCCTCTTGGTCAGACTCGGTGAAAGTCATCACTTCCAATATCTGGCTAATATAATCTCCTGTCAAGGTCTCTGCCCCGATACTCATCACTTAATCGCCGGGGTGAGGCTGCTGACCTTAAATTTCCGACGCAAATTTCTCGATTTCCAATCTGCCATTACTTGATGGCTGATGCCAGATTGTAAATGGGCACAATTATCGAGAAGACGAGGAAAGCGACGCCCAGCCCTACAATAACGAAAATTACCGGCTCGGTAAGGGCGGTGATGTTCTTGATTGATTGGTTGGTTTCCTCCTCGTAGTAATCAGCTAGTTTGTGTAAAACCTGCTCGAGCCGGCCGGTCTGCTCCCCCACCGCCACCATCTGGTTAATAATGGCTGGGAAGATCGGATTTCGAACCAGGCTCTGCGAGATCGGGGCGCCGCGCTCAACGTTCCTGGCCACGGTGGAAAGGGCCTCTTGATATAGGACGTTATCGAGTACATTGGCCACTGCATCAATGGCATGAATAATCGGCACCCCGGCCTGGACCATCATCCCAAAGATCCGGGTAAAGCGGGCCATCTCCAGGTTGCGAATCAGCGTCCCGAAAGCGGGAATCCGTAAGGCCAGGGCGTTAAGGTTGCGCCGACCGTCAGCGGTGTTGAGGTAGCGCAAAAAAAGAAAAACAATGACGATAATTCCAAAGATATACAGATACCAATAATCAATCAGGGAGTTAGTCACTGCCACCACCACCCTTGTGGTCCAGGGCAGCGGCACATCGCTCTCGCGAAAGACCAATTCCAAGGCCGGGACGATCCTGGTCACCATAATGATCCCAACGACAATCATCGCCGCGACAATAAAGGCTGGGTACAGCAGTGCCCCGATCACCCGGGAGCGAAAACCTTGGTCCCGCTCCAGCTCGCTCGCCAGTAAGTTCATCGCCACATCGAGTTTTCCCGTGGTTTCCCCGGCCGCGACCACTGAGATAAACACTTGGTTAAAAACTTTGGGATGTTTTTTGATGGCCACCGAGAACTTGTAGCCGTTTTCCAAGTCCTCGAGGACCTGCTGGAGCACCTCCTTAAGTACCGGGTTATTGGTCTGCTCGGCGAGCGAGCGCATCGCCTGGGCCACTGGCAAGCCCGATTCCAACATTACCGCTAGCTGGCGGCTGATAAAGGTCCGCTCACGGTGACTGACGCGGCGCAATATTCCGGCAAAAAGGTCGTAAGTTTGAGCCATACACCACTAGTAAACCATCATCTTAAAGGCCTTGGGATCTAACGCCCAGGCTAGAGCGGTATCGATGGTAATCTCGCCGCGACTGACCAGCTCTGCCAGAACCTTATCGAGGGCGATCATTCCTTCCGAGGCCGAGGTCTGGATGATGTTGGGCAGCTGATGAGTTTTACCCTCGCGAATAGTGTTACGCACAGCAGAGTTGGCAATCATAATCTCGGTCGCCAATACCCGGCCGCCTTGAACCCGAGGCAGTAAGCGCTGCGAGACCACTCCAAGCAGGACATTGGCCAACTGCATTCGCACTTGTTGTTGCTGGTGGGGCGGGAAGACATCAATAATGCGATCGGCGGTTTGCGAGGCCGAGTTGGTATGTAAGGTGGTAAAGACCAAGTGGCCGGTTTCGGCCAGGGTGAGGGCGGCTTCAATTGTTTCCAGATCACGCATCTCGCCGACCAAGATGACGTTAGGATCTTCGCGAAGCGCTGAGCGCAGCGCCCTAGCAAAGGAGTTGGTGTCAGAGCCGACTTCGCGCTGGACGATGATCGATTTTTTGTGCTCAAAGATGTACTCAATCGGGTCCTCGATAGTGATAATGTGATCGGAGCGTTTCTGGTTGATACTCTCGATCAGGGCCGCAAGAGAGGTGGATTTGCCGTGCCCGGTTGGCCCAGTGATGATGACAAAACCCTGGCTGGGTTCGGTAAAGCGCTCGAGAATCGGCGGGATACCCAGCTCCTCCATTGATTTGATAAGCACCGGAATTAACCGCAGCGCCGCCGAGAGGTTGCCTTTTTGGTAGAAGGCATTGGTGCGGAAACGCATCTTTTGGTAACCGAAAGAGAAATCGAGCTCGCGGCGCTGATGGAGCCGCTCGACTTGCTCTGGAGTCATAATGCTCATCAGCAGCCGCTCGGCAGTTTCAGGGGTGACGACACCCATATCGGTTAACGGAGCCAGCCGGCCGTCAATCCGCAAGGTCGGTGGCACCCCGACAGTAATGTGGAGGTCGGACGAGCTCCGCTCGATCGCTAGATCAAGCAGTTTTTTCATCTCCCCTGTCATTGCTTCGGCCATAACCCCTCCTCTCTATTCATCTTAGCCTAAAGGGCGGGCACTTCCTTAATCTCGGTGGTGGTCACTCGCATCACTTCATCAACGGTGGTGATCCCCTTCAGTGCTTTAATTAAACCATCTTGGGTCATTGTTATCATCCCCCCGGCGACAGCGGCTTTCTTAAGCTCGGAGGCAGGGGCTTTGCGCACCGCCAGATCCTCAATCTGGTCGGTCATCGGCAAGACCTCGAAGATTCCGATTCGGCCGGAGTAGCCGTTGGTGCAGTTAGAGCAGCTGCCACCTTTGTAAAAGACTAATTGCTCCAAATTAACGTTTTTGAGCTGGGTTGAAGGAATGGCGGCTAGCTCCTTTTTGATGTAGTTCAAGATCGCGGGCGGAATCGCTGATTTCTGGCGGCAGTTGTCGCAGATTTTGCGCACCAACCGCTGCCCAATAACAGCGTTAACTGAAGAGGTAATAAGAAACGGCTCAACTCCCATATTTATCAGGCGCGGCAGCGCCCCGGTAGAGTCGTTGGTATGAAGGGTGGAAAGCACCAAGTGGCCGGTGAGGGCGGCGTGGGTTGCCATCGCTGCGGTTTCCAGATCCCTTATCTCGCCCACCATAATAATGTTGGGGTCTTGGCGGAGCACCGAGCGCAAGCCTTCGGCAAAGGTAAAGCCGATTTGGGGCTTGACCTGAGCTTGGTTAATGCCGGGGAGCTCGTATTCAACCGGATCCTCCAGGGTGATGATGTTGACTCCGGGCTTGCTAATTCGGCTCAAAACCGCGTACAGCGTCGTTGATTTCCCTGAACCAGTAGGGCCGGTGGCGAGAATGATCCCGTATGGTTTATTGATGTTAGCCACCAGAGTATCGAAATTGCTACCAGTCACCCCCAGCTGTTCCAAAGTGAGCACCCCGGCGGATTTGTCTAAGAGACGCATCACAATCTTCTCCCCATGGACAGTAGGCATTGTGGAAACACGCAGGTCCACCTGTCGATTATCAATAATGACGTCGAAGCGGCCATCCTGGGGGATCCGTTGCTCGTCGATCTTCATCTTCGAGAGGATTTTGATTCGGGAGGCAAGTGGGGCATGCAAAAAGATCGGGACCCGGATGATATCGTGTAAGATGCCGTCAATCCGAAAACGGAGCCTGACAATGTTCTCCTGGGCCTCGATGTGGACGTCGCTGGCTTTCATCCGAATTGCCAGAAACAAGGTGCCGGCGACGATCTCCGGAATGATGCCGCTGCGAAAGACCTTGGCCAAGGTCTCGACGGTAGTGACGGGCTCACGGATGAGTTTATCAAGATTCTGGTTTTCCAACGAGCTTTGCTGCTCTGAGGCTAAACGCTGTAATTCTTCCGGCGACTCCTCGGTGCTGGGGCGGCTGATAATGTCGTCGGAGCTAAGCGCTAGCCCTTCGGAGACGCCGGGAATTTTAATCGGTTCTTTGCCAAGAGCTGGATTAGGCACCGCACTTACTGCTGAGTTGGGTTGGGAGGTAGGCAGCTCGTCGGGCTTAGGCGTGGCAGCCGGCGGCTTGACTTCGGCTTTCGGTATTACTTTCGGCATTACTGTCGGCGCCACGGGGAGCGGTTCGCTTGGGGCAAGCGGTGATGGGGTTTCGGCCTTTGTTGGACCCTCGATCTGGCGGTAACGTTTTAAGGCATCATTGAAGGACCGTTCATCGGTGGTGTAGCGCTCAACTAAAACTTTGTTGCGCGACTCGATGTAATTAATTATCTCGCGCACATGTGGATCGTCTGGGTTGACAGCGGCGATCTTAATTAACGGGGGCTCAAACTGGCTCCGTGCTGGGGCACTGCCAAAAACCAAGATCTTGTAGCGTTCGGCGACGGCTAAAGGAATTTTGCGCAGCAGCTCAACCGGGATCTCTTGGTTACTAAGCTCCACCGGTTTGATTCGGCTTTCGATTTGCTTGACCAGCTCTTTTGGGGCCGGTTTGGCTTGGGCGGAGGGAGCGACAACTGGTTTGGCCGGGGATGGAGCTGCTGGCGAGGGTTTCGGCTCAACTTCGGTTTTTGGGGAGGGGCGGGGATGGGAAAGATCGTGGAGTTTATCCAGTACTGCCTCAACGTCAGCGCGCGGCGAGATCGCCAAATGGACCTGGAGCCCTTTTTGCTGGCGCAGATTAATCAGCACCGCTGGGGCGTTTTGTTGGAGCCGAGCCGGCTCACCGATAGCAAGATAAAGATTCGGTCCTTTTAGATCGTAAAGTGCCACCACGTAGCGCCTGGCCACATCTTCTGGCAGGAGCCGGGCAACGGCTGGGGCGATCGGCCGATTGACCAGACGAATAAACGGCAGCCGATAGAACTCGGCGTAAGCTTGGGAGAGCTGCTCGTCGCTAACCAGTTTTTTATTTAATAAATAACGATCGAACTCGGGCAGGTCTTTGCCAGATAGAATCGCCTTAAAATCGCGCTTGATTAGGCCGCGGCGGATTAAGAGATCGCTAAGGGCTTTGGCCGGGTTTTGCAATGCAGGGAGAATTTGCAGCGCCATGCATCAAAAATTCTCAAAGACATTGCTTCTGCCCAGGGTTCCCGGATCAACGCTGACGGGGACGCCGCCGGGAACTTTCAACTCGTTTATCTGCTGGTTGATCGGGTTGGAGCTACTGAAAAGATCTTGGGGGATCTCACGCAATATCTTTGCTTTATTTTTGACTTCGTCAGCTCGCGGCAGACTCAACAAGATCATTAAGATAAAGCCAAGCACCGCAACCAGTAACAGCCCGACACCCAGGATCGTCTCAAAGCGCTCAGTGAATCGGCTGGGCATTATTTCCCTCCTTTATAAACAAGGCCAAGCTGCATCGTGACGGTAAGATTTGTGCCTTCGCTCGAACTTAAGCTCTGGCTTTTAACGCTGACGGCGCGGATATTGCTGTACACGGCGTTAAGGAAGCTGGTGGTTGCTTCAAGCGAGCCGCTGAAAGTGAGGGCAACCGGGACTTCGGAACTAGTTGGGTTGCCAACGCTAGCAGTACTAAAGACAATCCCGGTGGAGGCACCAAGTGCCTCAATCATCACCAAAACCTCGGGGATTTGGGTTGAGCTGGGCATTGCCAGATAGAGAGCTTGGAGGTTCTTCTGCACCGCCTCACCCTGCCCCTGGATAAGCTCAATATCGTTCAGACGTTGGGTGTATGAGGCAACCTCTTCGATCTTGATTTTATGGTTTAATGAGTGCTCTTCAAAGGTTCGCAGCTGCGGCCTGACTCCCGCAAACCAGCCAAAAACGGCCAGCACTAGTAAAATCAGCCCGTAGCGGCGCTTCTTCATCGGCCGAGGCCTCCAAGATTAATCTGACCCGAAACTGAAAAGCTAACTAGCCGCTGTGAGCCTTGGGTGATAAAGCCGTTGTTATTCAGCTCCAACGAGCTAAACGGGGTGGCGATACTCTCTGCGCCCGTCTGCCAGGCAACCAGCGCTCGGGCAAGATCGCTCATAGTTGGTGTAAACCCGTCGCCGCGAAAGACGCCTGAATCGTTCAAGCTCACCGAGGTGAAACGAACGTTTTTGGGCGTCACCGCATTAAGCTGGCTGTAGAAATTAGCCCACTTCACTTTGCTTTTCAGCGCCCGACTTAAGGCATCCTGGCCCTCAAGGACTTCCTCGATTTGAGTATTGATAACCCGGTTTTCCGGCTGGTTAAGCTGGGCCTGCTTCTCACCGAGCTGCTTGGTTAGGGCGCTGATGCGACTTTTCTGATAGAGGTTAAGGCCGAAAAGTAAAATAATCTCAATGACGATGACAAAAAAGATGATATTACCAAAGGTGTCGATCACCCGACGCCCGGATGATAACGGCGAGATTTTCTCCTCTTTGTCTGGCGCTAAGTGTTGTTGCGCTTCCAACGTCCCCTCCTAATCTCTTTCTGTACTCACTCTACTGATCACCCTTAGGGACTGTCAACAGCGCCACTGCCTTTTGTTGTCTGATTTCACTGAGCGTTGCTTCGCAGACGCTCTGTATTTTATGCGTGCGTCTAAACCGCACCAAACAATCGGCAAGAAGTTCCCTACTCTGCTGTTACACTCTCGCAATACACTTGGTATTACGACTCTGGCGTTAGCCAAGAAGGAAGACGACGGACACGCTCCGTAGAGTTTGCCTCACTGCTGTCTTATTTTGGATTATATACAGCTGCAAGCTGGAAAACCAGAAGCTAGCTTCTGGTATATGGGAAAACGGTCGGTTTGTCAGCCCGATGGCTCCGATTTAATTTTTTGGTAATAAAAGAGGCTCCCTGGCCGTCCCTCGTGAGAGGGAAAACCAAGGAGCCAAAAGGGTCGAGAGTCTAAGCCCCAAGGGCCGTGAACTTCCGGGACAGGCAACCATAGAGCCAGTCGCGGCGGGACCGGCTGTCGTAGTTGACGTCCAGACCATCGCCCGCGCGGAAGCGCACCTCGACCGAGCCGCCGGAACCAGCGGCGTTACGGCAGCGAACCCAACCGCCCATAAACAGGACGCGGCCGAATTCGAGCTTCATCCGCAAGATGAGGTACATCACCTCTTCCGCTGATGAAAGGCCAGTGCCGCCTTGGTCCTTCGACCAAGCTTCGTGCTCATTGTAATCGAGCATAAAGGGTCGCTGGTCGGCGTCCATCGGCTGCATCATGGTTGCGAGGTCGCACTCGAAAATGCCAGCCTCGGTCGGGAGCTGCTCGCCTGACGGGTAGTCGGTTCTGGTCTTAATACCGGCTTTTGCCGAAGCGTCAAGCAGCATCTGCCTGGTCAGACCAGCCGGAACGAAGCGATGGTTGAGGCCGAAGCCTTCCTTGTACGCTGCTTCGAGCTGTTCGCGACTTGCGGACGGCAGGCCAAGCTCCTGGAGCTGGTCCTGAAGGTTCAACTCCCGGTCGAGCCACTCATCACGAGTGATTTCGGTTACCGTGAGCTGTCCAGTTATTGCCAGGCCGACTTGTCTTCGATAGGCAGGGTCTTTCACAAGCCTGTCGAAGTGAGTCTGGTCGACGCCGTAGCCGGTTGTCAAAAGGTCGGTTGCTCTTGCAGCAGTGCCGAGATGAACGGATTTCATAGCCATTGCTAAACACCTTCTCGTTTTGGATTTTCGTAGTACAAACTACTGATGCGAACTATACCACCTCAACCTGTTAAAGTCAAGGGTTTAGCTCGAGTTTTCATTATAGCACCGACCCTGTTAATAAGGTAAAATAGAGAAAAGGATTAAAGAAGTGATGAATTACTCCGCAGCTACACGACGAAATCGCAAATGAGCTTGAAGGCCGACAGCAAGTTTTAAATGACCGGCTAAAGAAGCTCACTAGCGATAATAAGAGCTTCCAAGTGACTGCTTCATACCTGTTAGACTTAGCACAGCGGGCTTCTGAGCTTTTCAAATGTTCGAATTACGAGCTTAGGCAGAAGCTCTTGAGCTATATGCTTTCGAACATCGAATTAGAGGATAAAAAGCTCTCGTATGTGCTCAACGACCCCTTATAAAACTATTGCTGAACAAAAGAAAAAGGCTCGTGTTGAACCTAATTCTAGTATTTGGCAGGGACGACAGGATTCGAACCTGCGACCGTCGGTTTTGGAGACCGATGCTCTACCACTGAGCTACGTCCCTAATAATCTTCTTGATTTTATCAAGAAGTCTGGCACCAATCGAGTAAGTCAGGCTACTTACTTTCTTTGTGCGGGGTGACTTTTCTGCAGTGCCGGCAGTACTTTCTTAACACGAGGCGCTCGGTGGTCTTGAGCTTATTTTTCTGGGAGTGGTAGTTACGGTTTTTGCACTCGCTGCACTCCAGGGCGATCTGCTCACGGGACGATTTTTT
>Ga0187892_10004448_pt1 | contig 23492 bp, 24 predicted proteins | sample MA1701073metaG_FD_139345 | JGI IMG/M metagenome (GOLD analysis project Ga0187892, IMG submission 139345) | Bio-ooze microbial communities from a basaltic lava cave in the Kipuka Kanohina Cave System on the Island of Hawaii, USA - MA170107-3 metaG ... | reverse complement strand
TGCCAATGGTCGAGAGGGTTGACGGTTCCGCGGTAGGGAATCCCCAGCTCGTCGACCCGCACCGAGACCCGCTTGCCCTGAAACGGACGCTCCGAGAACTGAACCCATGGCTGGTAGATAAGCCCTTGCTGCCTCAGCTCAAAGAAGTCGTCCAGCACATCGGCCACATAGGACGGCTCGAGCTCGCGGCAGGCGTTGTAGTCGAATTTTTGCAGTTGAGGCGGCGAGCGCCGGCCGTTATCCACGGGCGAGCCACCAGCGTTGAAGAGCTTGCCGGAGGGGCCGCCGGCGTGCCCACCGAACACCGTGAAGAGAGCCTGTCCGGCGAAAATGACGCCAATCCCGATATTCAGAAGAGCAAACGCTACGACCGTGTTCAGGAACAGAATCGCAACGTAACGATAAGCCCCCTTCAGTCTCTCCATTGTCACTTCTTAACCATAGGCGGCCACCGCCAATACTTTATGCCTTGTGCCAGATAGACGGAGCGTGGAGCACGCCCCGATGCGAAGATCGGGTAGGGAACCCGTCCGAAGGCATCCTGGCGCATACTTCCAACCGATCGCATAAACCTTCCTTCAGAATTGAGCCGCTGGGCTTCAACCGCGGATGCTCTAACGTACAGGCTCCGGACGGGGTGTCAAGACGGTTCCGCGCGCCTATCACGGCGGATATAGATCGGTATACCTATCGGGCTATTGGCAGACCACTCCGTCAGTCCCGCCGTCTGTGCCCTCGATGACTGTCGGTGTCCGCCCTGGCATCGCTGGCCTCCAGGGCCGCCAGTCGGCGCCGTTCGACGCCGACGATGCCCTCGGCCACGATGATCGACTTCGTCCGAAACACCAGTCTGGGATCGCGGCGCCAGGCGCGCACGATGTCCCGCACCTGCATCAATTGCGTGCGCTCCGCGCTCCTCGTGGGTGCGACCTCCAACTGATCGAGAATCGCGACCTCGAGATCGCCAAGCCCGCCGGCATGATCGAAGGCCAGAAAGGCACGGCCGTCGGAGAGCGGGATCGTAGAGACGCCGTCTAGCCGCGTGAACACCTGCGGCTGGACCACGATGAGCGCGCGCCGGCCAGGCAGGTGCACGAGTTCCGCGATGGCCGCGGGAGCCGTCGGCCGTCGCCCGTGCGCGCGGTCGCTGAGGATCGGCTCGACTAGTTGGACGATCGCCCAACCGGGGTCCTGATGTAGCATCCGGAGCGCGTCGAGCACTTCCTCCGGCAACGTCAGCGCGACCACTTGTGAGGGACGCCCGAACTTCGGGGGGCGGCCCCGCCGCCCGGCACGTGACGTCCCCGCTTGTGCGCGCCGGCGGGCGGTCGCCTTTGCCGTGGTCTTCTTCCCTTGACGTCCCATACCCCTCCCCGGACCGGAACGGCCTCGAGGTAATTAACTTGGAGAAAATAGATCGCGAGAGCTATTGACAATAAATAAAGGCCGGCCATTTAATTAACTTACAAAAACTACTCATGAGAGCTATTGACAACAAATAAAGCCGGCCATCGACCGTGAAGGACCGGTCCCGCTACAGGGGAGCATCATGCCAGAGCCCAGCCGTATCCTCCACCTCAAAGACGAGTACGTCTCCGGGTATGGATAACCTCGTTTACCTCTTGTACGGTCAGGCTGGTCACGACGATGAGCTCGTTTACTCGGTGCTCTCCGCCCTGCAGCTGATCGGGCCGGAGAGCAGCGACTATCGCATGATCGTGTATACGGATCATCCCGCCGCCCTGGGCGAGCTGCCGGTCCGGATAGAACGATTGAGCGAGCAAGTCCTTGTCGAGTGGGCCGGGCCATTCGATTTCAATCACCGACGAAAGATTTTTGTCATAAAGGATGCGCTGGACAAATTCGGTGGGCGGCTGATTCTCTGTGATGCCGACACCTTCTTTGTGAAGCACCCCAAGAAGGCGTTCGCCCGTGTCCGCCCCGGCCAGACGGTGATGCACATCGGGGAATACCATCTCTATGATCCTTGCGCACGCAAGCTTGCTGATTTCCTCCAGGTCCACGACTTGCGAAACCGAGCAGGGCACCGCTGGAACCTTACACTAGCGACAGCGATGTTCAATGCCGGCATCATTGGACTACACGAATCGGACATCTCGCTCCTCGACGAGGTTGTCCACCTGACTGACCAGGTGTATCCGCACCTGAGGATCCCGACAATCGAGCAGTTCGCCTTTTCGGTGTGCTTCCAGCACTACACCAAATTGCGTCAGTCATACGACGTCGTCCATCACTATTGGCCGCCGGCGCGTCGTGCCCTATTTCGCGAGCAACTCAGCCGAGTCCTCCACGACTGCTCCATTCCCTCCTATGAGGAACAACTCCGGGAGCTTTTGCCCCACCGCCCGAGCCTTAAGGTTCGCCCCTTTCAATGGGGACGTCCAAGCCTTTCTCGAAGCCTTAAGCCATGGATTCGCCGTTTGTTGACCCGAGCGGCGGAACGGGCTGGCGCAAAGGATAAGCTGAAGCGCACCGCGCCCCGAATCGGAAGAACGTGATGAACGCCGTGTCGCTTGGGTTTCTCACGGTGACAGAATGCGTACTCCTGTAGCTCTCATCATATTCAACCGCCCCGAAGTCACCGAGCGAGTCTTCGGAGAAATTGCCCGTGCTCGTCCGCAAAAGCTATTCGTCATTGCCGATGGTCCGCGTGCTGAACACACCGGCGAAACAGAGAGGTGTGCTGCCACCCGCACCATCATTGAGCGGGTGGACTGGGACTGTGAAGTGCTGAAGAACTATTCTGATGTGAATCTGGGGGTCGGACGTCGCCCGGCCACCGGAATTCGTTGGGTCTTTGAGGAGGTGGAGGAAGCGATCATCCTCGAGGATGACTGCCTCCCCCATCCCACGTTCTTTCGTTACTGCGAGGAGCTATTAGAGAAGTATCGCGACGATGAACGGATTATGCATATTTCGGGAGACAACTGGCACTTCGGCCAGAAGCCGAGGCCTTTCAGTTACTTCTTTTCTCGCTATTGCTATTCATGTGGCTGGGCTTCCTGGCGGAGGGCTTTTCAGTACTATGATCCAGAAATCAAGCTATGGCCGACACTCCGCGATACATCCTGGCTCTTGGACATCCTAGGAGATCCCAGAGCCGTCACGTTTTGGGAGAGGAAATTCGACTTGATCTCTACGACGGGTATAGAAAACAACGGTTGGGACTGGCCATGGCTCTTTGCCTGCTGGGCGCATCGCGGGCTCTCAATCTTACCGAGTACCAACCTCATCTCCAATATCGGATTCGGCGAGGATGCCACTCATACGAAGTGGACAGATGATGAGCGGGCCAACGTTCCGACGGTCGACATGATTTTTCCCCTCGACCACCCACCCTGCATGGTATGGGATCGGGACGCCGATCGGATGATCGTTGAGCAAGTGGGCCTACGGCCACAACCACGAAGCTTCTATCGCACGCTGGGCCGGACGTGTGCGGCCGCTCTTCCCGCGCCGCTGCGGAAATTCATCTCGTCTCACCGGTCGGCGTTCCCGGAGCGGTACAGTGGCGTTGGTCGGCGCCCCCGATGAGCAGCGACAACGGCGGGAGGCAGTGAATGATCAGCGGCACAAGCAAAACCGTGCCCAATAACGAGTCGGTCGTGCCCAGCGGCAGGGTGTCCAGCGGAACCACGGGATCAAGACGATACAGGTGACCCGCGCGTGAGCGGTCAGACGCTGGCCGCGACCCGCCGCACAGCCCGCCGGGCAAGGAGCTTCACCGGGCGGAATCGGTCGGTGACGGCCTGATACACGCGGTTACGAACCAGGAAGCGCCGGTGAACCCGGTTGAGTTGCTCGGCCTCCGCTTCCCACTCCGAGAACACTCGGGCCTTCACCCACTCGTACAGCTCGAGATCCAGCGCGTTGCTCCGTTCGATGGCTCGAATCGTCTCTTCCCCGACCTTTGGCGGCGGCGAGGTGGCGACATTGGCTCTGCGGTAAGCTGGAACATTGGCCCAATGTAGTTTGCGACTCATGAGGACCAGCGATCGGTCGAACTCCTCCGAGATCCCCACGAACGCGAAATGCTCCAGAATGTTCTGCTTGGCCTTCTCGAGCAGCAGCTCGCTGCAATGGCCATAGGGGATATCGCGGGCGTGTCCGGCCAGAAGGCGAACCTGACCGTTATCGGTCTCGGTGGAGATCCCGCTGTGGACATATTCCTCCAGGTCTATCTTTCGCGACGCCACCGTCCCGTACAGATAGTGATGGGGGCGGGCCAGGACGAAACGATAATGAGAAATGAGCCGCTGCACCGGATGCCGGATCATCGACACGTACACGGAGGGCTCGGCAAAGCACTCGTGAGCGCCGTACGCCATGTGACCCGACAGGAGGCGGATCTGAGAGCGCTGCTGAGCCGGAAAGTCCTTCAGCGTCGGGAGCAATTCGGACGCCTGAAGGACAAAGGTCTGCTCTCGCGAGTACTGCTTCACGAGAATTCGTTCGAGCGTTGTTCCCGCGGCTTTCGGTATGTGCAGAAAAATCACACGTTGAGCGGTATACGTCGACGGCATGACTAAATCTCCCGCCAGATAGACGGAGAATGGAACACGCCCACATGAGGAAGGAACGGGATCGTGCGCTTGGAACATCCGCTGTCGACCATCGTGAAGGTCAAGACATCCGGAACGTGGTCCAAGCCCATCCGCGGGGCGGCCACCAGCCAGAGTGAGATCTTGTAGGTGCCGGGGTAGAGCAGACACTTCGGTATCTCGACGGAGAATCGATGCTTGCCCTCCGAGATGTGCTCGAAGACGAATCCGCAATCCTGATTGAGCAGATGGAGGACCGCCACCCCGGTGTCCGCCCGCTTGATGTTGACCGACATATCGACCGAGCGGAACGAGCGGGAGAATTCGACATCGAACTCCACGACGATCGTCTCGCCCATTTCGAAGGTCGTATGGGCGTTTCCATTCGGGTCGAGCAGACGAGCGTCTACGAACCGCCCACCGCTGGTGCCGTGGTGGCGTTTCCAGCGTCGGGTCTCGCTCGGGCTCGCCCCGGCGGCGCTCTTGACATATTCGCCGACCGTATCTGCCACGTCACCCCGCGCCACGACCCGGCCGTTGTCGAGCCACATGGCCGACGTGCACAGGTTGGCGATGGCCCCCATGTTGTGACTCACGAAGAGCACCGTCCGCCCTTCACTGGCCACATCTTCCATCTTCCCCAGGCATTTGTTCTGAAAGCTCACGTCGCCAACCGCGAGCACCTCATCGATGATGAGAATCTCCGGCTCCAGGTGAGCCGCCACCGCGAAGGCCAGGCGGACATACATGCCGCTGGAGTAGTGTTTCACGGGCGTATCGATGAATTTCCCCACCTCGGAAAAGGCGACGATCTCGTCGAACTTGCGCTGGATCTCCGCCTTCTTCATCCCGAGAATGGCGCCGTTCAGATAGATGTTCTCGCGGCCGGTCAGCTCGGGGTGAAAGCCGGTTCCGACCTCCAGCAGCGAGCCCACCCGGCCGTGAATGTTGGCCCGGCCGGTGGTGGGCTCCGTGATACGCGAGAGGATCTTCAGCAAGGTGCTCTTGCCCGCTCCATTGCGCCCGATGACGCCGAGCACCTCGCCGTGCTTCACCTCGAACGACACATCCTGCAGGGCCCAGAACGTCTCACGGCGCGCTCCGCCCCGACCGTTTCGCTGAAACAACGAGCTCAGGCCGTTGACGATCCGGTCGCGTGCGGTGTGGTATTTGGGCTGCGCCCCGACGATTTGATACAACTTGGAAAGATTCTCTGCGCGGATAGCGATGGTGCTCAATTCAGACTCGGTCAGCGAAGGTCCGCTCCAGCCGGCGGAAATAGTACGCTCCCCCGACGAGGAGCGTCAGGGACGCCAGGCTGGAAACGGCCAGCATCGGCCCGGGAGCGGATTCCGTGTTGAGGAGAGCCCAGCGGAAGCCTTCGACAACCCCGACCATGGGATTGAGACCGTAGATCGTGCGCCACGGCTCGGAGAGAAGGCTGCTCGGATAGGCCACGGGGGTGGCGAACAACCAGAACTGCGTCAGAAATGGTACCGAATGCCGGACGTCTCGGTATTCGACATTGAGCGCGGAAAGCCAGAGGGCGACGGCGAGGGCCGTGGTCACCGCCAGGAGGAAAAAAAGAGGCACCCAGAAGAGCCTCGGGGAGAAGCCGACGCCGTACCAGACCATGAGGAGAATGAGGACGGCAAAGGCGAGGAGAAAGTCGACGATCCCGGACAGAACCGAGGCGAGCGGCACCACGAGGCGAGGGAAATATACCTTCTTGAGCAGGCTGGCGCTCCCCACCAGGCTGTTGGTGGCCTGGGTCAGCGCATGAGCGAAGAACGTCCAGGGGACGAGGGCGGCATACGCGAAGATCGGGTAGGGGACCCCGTCCGACGGCATCCTGGCGAGACGACCGAAGAACACGGCGAAGACGACCATCGTGAAGACGGGCTGGATGATCGCCCAGGCAGCGCCGAGCGCCGTTTGCTTGTAGCGCACCTTCACGTCGCGCCAGACGAGGAAGTAAAGGAGCTCCCGGTACTCCCAGAAATCTCGTAGCCGGAGAGAGACCCAGCCCGTGGTTGGCTGGATGGTGACGATGAGCGGCGGCCCCTCGATGGAGCTGGTTGAGATTCGCCGGTCGCCCAACCGCATACCCCTTCCCATCAATCGCATAAACCTTTCGTCAGAATCGAGCTGGGCTTCAACCGCGGATGCTCTAACGTACAGGCTCCGGGCGGGGAGTCAAGACGGTTCCGCGCCTATCACGGCGGATATAGATCGCTATACCTATCGGGCTATTGGCCACGAACGTCACACGGAGTAGGCTCACGTGAACTCAACGCCAGTCATAAGGGACAGCATGCCGGTGCCCAACAACGAGCGGGTAGGGGCGAACGAGGTCTCGGTCAACCTGCGAAGCTACCTGAGAGTGGTCTGGAAGCGGCGATGGGCCGTGGTGGGAGTGCTCGCCGCCACGGTGGCCTCTGCCGTCGCCTTCACGTCGATCCAGGAGCCCCTCTACGAGGGTGTCGCGACGATTCTGATCGAGCCGCAGGCCCCGAGAGTGGTCAACATCCAGGATGTGGCGCCACCGACGTCCGGCAGCGGGGGGAGGGACTCGGGAGAATACTACGCGACCCAATACAGGCTGATTCAGGGCCGGCCCGTCATCGAAGGCGTCATCCGACGCCTCCAGCTGAAGGAGCGAATTCCAGATATCGGTTCGGCCGGCGATCCGTACCGGAAATTCCTCCCACTGTTGACCGTGGAGCCCGTGAAGAACACCCGGCTGGTTCTGGTGAGGTTCCTCGATCCGGACCGCAGGCTGGCCGCAGAGGTTGCCAACGGTGTCGCCACCGAATACGTCAAGTACAACCTCGAATTGAGGAACAAGGTCGCCCAGGAAGCGTTGGTCTGGTTGAACGACCAGCTGGCCACCCTGAGGGCGCAGGCGAACGAATCGTCGAAGGCACTGGGGAAGTATCAGGCCCAGGCGGACCTGCTGGGAATCCAGGAGCAACGCCAGCTCACCCAGCAGAAGTTGCTCGACGTGGGCCGCGTCTACCAGGAGTCTCAGAACCAGCGGTTGACGATCGAGTCCAAGCTCCGTGAGCTATCCCGCGTGGCCCGAGATCCGGCCGGGGCGGAGACGATCTTCATCGTGGCCGACGATCCGCTGATTCGAAAGCTGAAGACGGAGGCCTCGGATCTGCAGATCGAGCGCTCGAAGCTGGCCCAGATCTCCAAGGAGAAGCATCCGGACCTCCTGCAGCTCGACGCGCAGATCAAGCAGGTCAACCTGCGCCTCCATGCCGAGATCCAGAAGATGCTCCGCGCCGTCGAGACGGAATACAAGGTGGCCAAGGCGCGGGAGGAGAGTCTGGCTGACAATCTCAACGAGCTGAGAAAAGAGGGCCGGAAACTGAACGAACGGGAGGCCCAGGCGCTGGCGCTGCACCGGGAGAAGGAGTCGACCGACGAACTTCACACCGCCGTGGTCAAGCGTCTCAAGGAAACCGGCATGGCCACGGCCCTCGAGGCGAACAACGTCAGTATCGTGGAGCGGGCCACGCCGCCGGCCTTCCCGGCTCGACCCCGGACGAGGCTCATCTGGATGCTCAGCGTGGTCGCCGGCCTCGCGCTCGGAGTCGGCGTGGCGTTCCTGGCCGATTCTCTGGACAACCGAGTTCGATCGCCGGAGGACGTCGAGCGCGTGGTCGGTCTTCCGATTCTCGGGATCGTGCCCGTCTTCCACGCGAAGCGCCGCGCGTGAATTGGTGGAGGCTATGAGCGAATTGTCCAAGACTGTCGAAGGGAGTGAGTTCGAGCGGCGGCGACTGGCCGCCCGCCGGCTCGAACGGGTGCCGGCCCGCCGCGGGCGGCGGCGTCACCCGCTTCCGGCTCTGATCGCGTATCTGGACCCCGCCTCGATCGCCGCCGAGGCCTATCGGACCCTCAGGGCCAACCTCGAGTTCATGCGGACCGATCCTCCGTGTCGAAACGTCGCCGTGACGTCGCCGACCGCAGGCGCCGGGAAGTCCACGACGGCGGCGAATCTGGCGATCGTGGCCGCACAGTCGGGCTGGCGCGTCTGTCTCGTCGACGCTGATTTCCGGCGAGCGGTCCTCCACGAGGTGTTCGGTCTGCCCAACACGGGAGGCCTGGCCACCGTCCTGGAGAACGGAGTGCCCCTGCACAGTGTTGCCCGGGACACCACCTTCGAGAACCTCTCGCTCATCGTTTCCGGGCGGGACGGCCCGGGCTTTCCCCAGGATCTCTTCACGTCGCAGCGGCTGCAGAAGGTCATGGGCGAGGCCAGCCATCATTTCGATCTGGTCCTGTACGATACTCCGCCCGTCATCTCGGTGGCCGACGCCGTCAACGTGGCTGCGCTGTGTGATGGGGTCATCATGGTCGTCCGAAGCGGCAGCGTTTCGTCCAACGTTCTGCAGCATGCCGTCCGGCAGATTACTCAAGTGAACGGTCGGATCCTCGGCGTGCTCTTGAACCAGGTGGATCTGCGGAGAGGCGATGACGACGTCTACCGCTACTACCGAGCCTATTACAACAAGAAATCGAAACGCTAATAGCGCGAGCGCCGATGTCCCGATGAGCCCGGCCGCGCAGGTGCTCGGGGAGAGGCTGTCCGCGACGCCGGATGTGGCGATCATCGGCCTGGGCTATGTGGGACTTCCCCTGGCCGTGGCGTTCGCGGAATCGGGAGCGACCGTGACCGGGCTCGATCTCGACGAACGCCGGGTCGCCGCCATACGGTCGGGGGCCAGCTTCGTCGAGGATGTCAGCGGCGAGCGGCTGCGGCCGCTCGTTGAGAGCGGGCGCCTCAGGGCCTCGGTCGACTCTTGCGTCCTGAAAGATGCCGATGCCATCGTCATCTGTGTGCCGACCCCCTTAGGCAAGTCGCGACAGCCCGATATTTCCTACATCGAGCGGGCGACGGAGGCCGTGGCGCTGGGGCTCCGTTCCGGCCAGCTCGTCGTCCTGGAATCAACCACGTATCCGGGCACGACCCAGGAGGTCGTCCGGCCGCGGTTGGAGGCCCGAGGGCTGGCGGCGGGTCAGGACTTCTTCCTGGCCTTCTCGCCGGAACGCATTGATCCCGGCAACCGGACCCATGAGCTCAGCAGCATTCCGAAAATCGTGGGCGGAGTGACACCCACGTGCCGCGCGCTGGCGACCACGTTGTACCGGCGGATCGTCGCGCAGGTGGTTCCCGTGGCCAGCGTTGATACCGCGGAGATGGTCAAGGTCTTCGAGAACACCTTCCGGGCTGTCAACATCGCCCTGGCCAACGAGCTGGCCATCATGTGCCGCCGGCTCGGCCTCTCGGTGTGGGACGTGCTGGCCGCGGCGGCGACCAAGCCCTTCGGGTTCATGCCGTTCTATCCCGGCCCCGGGCTCGGTGGGCACTGCCTGCCGTCGGATCCCCACTACCTGACCTGGAAACTGCGGCTGGACGGCTACGAGCCGCGGTTCATCGAATTCGCCGATGAGATCAACCGCCAGATGCCAGGGTACGTGGTGCAGATGGTGGTCGACGCCCTCAACGACCGCGAGCGCCCGGTGCGCGGGGCTCGAGTGCTCGTGCTCGGGGTGGCTTACAAGGCCAATGTCGCGGACACGCGCGACTCCCCGGCGCTGGAGATCATCGAGACACTCCGCCGCAAGGGCGCATCTGTCGCGTACCACGACCCGCACGTGCCGACGCTGATGGTCAACGGCGCCGTGCTGCAGTCCGTTGCCGGAGATGAGCTCGACGTCGCCGGGTGGGACGTGATTCTCATTCTGGCTGCGCATGACCAGTACGACTGGAAGCGTATCGTTCGAGACGGAGCTCTCGTCATCGATACCAGGAATGCGACCGGTGGAGTCGAACCCGCACCCAACGTCATCCGCCTCTAACGTCTCGGGCACCGAGGAGACGTTGCTGCTCAATGGCGAGCAATTGAGCGGCCCGCTGACGCTCGTGCTGGCGGACCACCATCCGCTGACCCTGAGCGGCTTGTGTCAGCTCTTCGAGAAGGAGGAGGGGTGCCAGGTCCTGGCCACGTGCACGGAGATGGGCACCGTGCTCGATGCCGTCCGCAAGCACAGCCCGGCGGTCCTCGTCCTGGACATCGAGCTACCGTCGAACGGCGCCTTCTCGGTGCTGCGTCAGATCCAGCGAGAGAGACTTCCCACCCGGGTCGTCCTCCTGGCCACGGTGCTCGACGACCAGCGAGTCCTGGACGTGATGCGTTTGGGCGCTCGGGGCGTGATCCTCAAGGACATGTCCCCCGAGTCGCTCGTCCGCTGCGTGAGGAAAGTGCACGCCGGCGAGCAGTGGCTGGAGAAGCACGCTCTGGAGCGGGCCCTGAACCGGCTCCTGAAGGAAGAAGTGGCGATTCGCCAGCTGGCCCGGGGGTTGACGCCTCGGGAGACGGAGATCGTGCGGCTCGCCATCAAAGGCGTGGCCACCAAGGAGATCGCTGAGCGACTGGCCGTTCGCCAGGGCACCGTCAAGGTCCATCTGCACAACATCTATGACAAGCTGCAGGTCGATGGCCGGCTCGGTCTCATCCTGTTCGCCCGGAGACACGGCCTGGTGTAGCCCCGGCGGCAAGCTCTCTCTCAGTCCGCGCTCACGTCACCTTCGGCGAAGTCCGGCAACAGATTCTGTCCCACGATGCTCGCGAGTACTCCGCGTCCTTTCCGAAGACGGCGATCGGCCGGCCTGAACCGAAGGGCCGTATTCACGCCCCAGAGCGTCAGCCGGTTGGCGAACGGGCGCAGGAGCGGGTGGACCGCGAATGCCCGGTGCACCGGGCGCGCTTCGAACCCGACCTTCGTCTTGAACGCGTGCAGCCCGGCCCGGTTGCTTTCCGCCTGAATCGAGCTCAAGCCGTAGCTCACCACCCGGCACGCCCGTTCCGTCAGATAGTGGGATAGGACGTGGAAGAACAAGGCATCGTTCGGCCTCAGGTTGAGGAAAGCATTCATCGAGAAGCCGATGATCTCCGCCCAATCGTCCACCTCGATAATCATGAGGAACGCCGCGAGCGTTTCATCTTTCCAGGCACCTAGAAAGACATGGCCGGGGCAGTGAGCTCGCCACCTGAACTCACGCTGGAATTCTTCCGGCGTTCCGTCGCTCAGGCCATTCCGGCGACGGGTATCGCAGAATGCCTGGACACCATGAGCGAGTAGCTCCTCGGGAGCGACTCGGGCAATTCTGAGCTCTCGCAATCCTCGACGTACGTTCCGGCGCATGGCGGGCGCGAGCTTATCCAGCGCGTAGGCTCGGTCGGTGCAGAGGTATAACCAGGCGTTCGCGGGGTGGCGGTCGTCGGGCTCACGTAGATAGCTGGCCAGCGCCACCCGACCACGCCACACTACCTCCCTGACCTCTCCGGGAGAAGGCGCCACCGTGTGGAGAGTCGGCACCCGCATCATGGCGCCGGTTTCATGGCTGATCCAGAACGTGCCTGGTGCGCCGGGCAACACACGTATCCCGCGCCTCACCAGCTCCGAGGCATACTCGGTGATCGATACGGCGTTTCCGTTCAGGCCCCCTGATGCCGAGCTCATCGCAGAGTGGGCGGGACGACCAGGCCGAGCGCTGCGGCCGTGTGGCGGTTGACGACCAGCTCGGGTTCGTCCCCGGCCTCTGGAGGATGACCGGCGGCGTCCATCGTGTCGAGATAAGCGAGCAAGCTGTCGAAGTCACGCAGGCAGGGGGCGGGCGTGCCGCAGGCCATGAGCCCGCCGGCGGCTACGAACTCTTTGGCGTCGAAGAGGGCGGCAAGCCGGTAGCGGTTCACAAGCGCGACGATGGTGCGGCGATGGTCCTTCATCATGGGGTCGGAGAGCACGATCAAGCCGGTGACTCCTTGCTTCAGGGCTGTGGCGAACGCCTCGTGGAACGTGCTTGTCTGGTCAGCCGTCTCGCGGACTGGGAGCAACGTAAGCTCCGCCCCGAGCTCGGCGGCGACGCTCTTCAGAGCGTCCGCGCCCTCAACTCCGATCGTGACCGAGGGATTGAAGAGCAGGCCGACGCTCGCCGCGCTCCGGGCGATCTCCTTGAACTGGGTCAGCTGACGATGGATGAGCTGCGGCGACAGCGTCGTCACCGGCGTCATCGAGAAGCCAACGCGGCCGAGGAGGCTGGTACGGGTCAACGTGCCGACCCGGATGGGCCCCTTCCTCTCTGTCGCGATGACGGCGTTGTGGTTGGTCGGCGATTCCGCGGACCAGGCTTCACGGAAGCCGCGTTTGACCAGCTCGCGGGCCACCGCGATTCTCGTGATGCGGGTGAGCCCGTGCTGCCGGTGTTCCGGGTTGGTGTACATGAAAACGGTGTAGATCTGATGGGGACGGAGTCCGAGAAAACCGCTCACCGAGGGATCGACCTTCGTTGAGACGCAGCGGTAGCCGACGAGGCGCCCGTCGCACAAGATGACGAACATAAGGTGATCCGGAGCCAGCCAGGTCGCGATCTTCGAGATCGTCAAGTGGGGGAAGGCCTCGACCAGCGGATCGTTGGGCCGCGCCAGCCGGACCTCAACACCATTCGTCCGCAACGGCAGTGCCGCCACTTCGCATTGGTTGGAGCGGGTCAGATAGATTCGCTGCCGGCCGAGAATGAAGGCTCGGAACAGCTTGCGGGCCGCCCGCTGGAGCCCACGGTGTTTCGCGTACCGGACCGCGGCGCGTCCGGAGTCGAGCAGGCCGAGCCCGCGAGGGCCTCCGGTCAGATCGCCCACCGGTGTCGTCGTTGTACGGGAAAAGCTGCTGGGACGACGAGGCCGAGCGCTATGGCAGCTCTACGGTTGACTACCAGGTCGGGTTCGGCCTCCGAAGGATGACCGGCGGCCTCCATCGTGTCGAGATAGGCCAGCAAGCTGTCGAAGTCACGCAGGCAAGGGGCGGGTGACCCGCAGGCCATGAGGCCGCCGACGGGGACGAACTCGCTGGCGTCGAAGATGGTGGGAAGCCGGTGTCGATTGACGAGCGAGACAATGCTGCGGCGATGGGCGCTTATCATCGGGTCCGAGAGGACGATGAGCCCGTCGACGCGGTCATCTCGAGCCCTCGACAAGGCCTCGGTGAACGCTCTGGCCTGACTGGTGGCTTCCCGGACAGGGAGAAAGGTGATTTTGGCCCCCAGCTCGGCCGCCGCGACTCGCGTCGCCGACGTGTCTTCGTTGAGAGCGAGGACGCTCGAGGGATTGAAGAGAAGGCCCACGTGCGACACGGTCGGCGCCACCTGCTTCAGCAGGGCCAGCTGGCGGTGGACCAGCTGCGGCGACAAGGTCGTGGGCGGTGTCAGCGTGAAGCGAACCCAGCCCAGCAGGCACGTGCGGGTGAGCGTGCCCACGCGCCGCTGAATACGCTTTCGATCAGCGGAGATGATCGAATCATAGTTCAGAGGGGATTCGGTAGCGAAAATCGTGCGGAAGCCGCGCGCGACAAGATCGCGGGCCGTCGCAATCTGGGCCACGCGGCTGAGCCCGCGGCGCCGGAATTCCGGACGCGTATAGATATTGATCACAAAGACGTGATCCGGGCGGAGGCGGAAGAAGCCCGCGACTGCCGGACCCGCCTTGGTCGAGATGCAGCGATAGCCGAGGGGCTTCCCGCCTTGCCGCATGATATAGAAGAAGTGGTCCGGCCGGAGCCAGGCGGCGATCGTTGCCGCCTTCAAGTGGGGGAAGGCCTCGTCGAGCTGGTCGTCAGGCCGCGCAGGCCGAACCTCGAAGCCCTCCATGTCCAGGGGCCTGTTGGCGGCCTCGACGAGACGGGTGTAGGTCGCGTAGATCCGCTCGCGGCTCAGGACATACGTCCGGAGAAACTTTCTCGTTGTCCGGCGTAGCCCCCGGTCTCTCAGGTATCGGGTCGCCTCGGCAGCCAAGCGCATGTGTCGGCTCAGTGTTTCCGACGGCTCGCTTCTCTGGCCGACGCGACAACGCCATCCGCGATCGGGACATCACCCGGCTCATGAGACTGCGATCGGGCGAGCAGAGCCGACGGGACGACAAGGTCGAGCGCTCCAGTCGCTTTGCGGTTCACGACCAGCGCGGGCTCGGCCCGGTCCAGTCGCGGCTGGACGGCGGCTCTCACCGCGTCATCGTAGGCGATCACGCTTTCGATGTCGCCCAGGCCGGGAGTGGCCGATCCATAGGCCATGAAGCCGCCAGCATCGACGAACTCTTTGGCGTCGAAAATCGCGGGGACCCGAAGCCGCTCGACGAGCGACACGATCGTGCGGCGGTAATTGCTCATCATGGGATCGGAAAACACGATGAGTCCGCTGATGCCTACTGCTCGCGCCGTCGAGAATGCGCTTCTGAACGCGCCGATCTGATCGGCCGCTTCTCGGACCGGGAAAAACGTCACCTTGGTCCCGAGCTCGGCGGCCAGGGCGCTCGTCGCCGGCTCGGTCTCGGAGGTAGGGATGACGACCGATGGATTGAAGAGCACCCCGACGTGGGGCAACTTCGGGACCACCTGTCTGAGGATCGTCAGTTGGCGCAGCACCAGTTGGGACGACAGGATAGTGGTCGGGGTGAGGGCAAAGCGAACGCGGCCGAAGAGGCAGGTGCGGGTCAGCGTGCCGAGCCGTCGACTGCCCGTCCTCTGGGTGGCGATGAGCGTGTCGTAATTGGTCGGCAGCTCGGTGGCGAACGACTCACGGTAGCCACGCTGGACAAGGTCGCGGGCCCCGGCGATCTTCACGATGCGGCTCAGGCCACGGCGGCGGTATTCCGGGCGGGTGTAGTACATGACGGCGAACAGCTGATCAGGCCGGAGTCGGAAAAAGGCGTCCAGCGCTGGCCCGGCGCCCGTTGAGAGGCAGCGCAAGCCGACGAGCTTTCCCTCGTGCAGAATGACATACAGGAAGTACGGCGACCCCAGCCATCTCGATACTGTCGATGCTTTCAAGTGACCGAACGCTTCGACCAGGGGGTCGTCGGGCCGCGCCCGGCGTACCTTGAAAACGGAGGTGTCCAATGGCCACTGAGCCATCGCGAGCAGATCGTTGCGCGTCACATACAGGCGCTCGCGGGCGAAGACGTACGTCCGGAACACCTTCCGGGCCGCGCGCCTGAGCCCCCGGTCCCTCGCGTAGCGGACTGCGTCGCCAGCGGCTCTGAGCAGGGTCACCCCGCGACTCACCCCACGTCAGGCTTCCTAGCTGGCGACCTTCTCCTTCTCCTTCAGATACAGCAGCAGCGCCAGGCGGCCGTCCACCTTGAGCCGCTCGTAGATGGCGTGCAGGTGGTTCTTGATCGTGCCTTCCGACACGCCCAGGCGCTGGGCCAGCTCCTTGTTGCTGAGCCCGCTGACCGCCGCCCGCGCGACCTCGATCTGACGCCGGGTCAACGCGTCCAGCGCGGGCAGGCGGCCGGGCCGGTCGGCGGCGTGGCCGTTCAGCCCGGGATCCACCCAGCGGCGCCCAGCATAGACCTCGCGGACGCAGCGGATCAGCAGCTGGGGGTTCACGTTCTTGTAGACGATGCCCTCGACGCCGAGCTGGAGCGCTTCCATGACCTGGTGATTGTCCGTCGTGGCCAGCAGGACCGCTCGCGTCTGCTGGCTGGACCGCCGGAGCTGCTTCACGATGGCCGCGCCGTCGATGCCCGGCATGTCCTGGTCGACGACCAAAACGTCGGGCCGGTAGGCCGCGACGGCGCGGAGCGCTTCATAGCCGTCGGCACAGCGGGCCAGGACGGTGAAGTCGGACTCCCGGGCGAACAAAGCGTCGAGGCCGGCCAGCGTAATCGGATGGTCGTCGGCGACGACAATCGAAATCCGAGAGCCATTGGCGCGCTTCACATGGCTCGAGAGCGCGGACGCGGCCTCCCGCCGCCGCACAGCAGACGGCAGATAGGGTGTTCCCTCGGTTCTGGTTCGTGTCTCCACAGTCCCTCCCTGATTCCGTAGGGTCGAATCGTTTGTACTGAGAGTGCAGAATGGATGTTTCATAGCTGTTCCATCATCCGTGGTGGATCCACCACGGGCGCTCCCCGTCGCCGCCGACCGGCCAGCCGGCCGAGGACCGGCGGTCGTCCGCCGGCCAGGCCAGGTGCGAGTAGGCGCGACTGCGCGTCAGGCCCACTTGCTTCATCTTGTAGAGAAGGGCGCGGTAGCTGATCCGCAGCGCCTTGGCCGCGCGGACCCGGTTCCACTCGGTGTGCTCGAGCACGGTCCAGATCGCGTCGCGTTCCGCCGCCAGAGCGGCCTTTCGGCCGATATCCTTCAGCGAGAGATCGGGGAGGGGGGCCCGGCCGACGAGAGGGGCCGGCGCCGGCGCGTCCTCCGCCGGGCTCCGCTCGAGATGCGGCGCGCGGGTGAGGAACGGGTCGCCCAGGACGATCATGCGCTTGATGAAGTTTTCGAGTTGGCGGACGTTGCCGGGATACGGATGCTGCAGCAGGCGCTGCACGACCTCGGCCGGGACGGAAAAGCCCTCCCGGCGAAACAGCTTCGAGTAAATCTTCACGAAGTACTCGATGAGGTGGGGGATCTCCTCGACCCGCTCCCGCAGCGGCGGGACGACGAGCTGGATGACGTTCAGCCGGTAGTAGAGGTCCTCGCGGAAGCGGCGCTCGGCGACGGCTCGTTCCAGGTCCTGATTCGTGGCCGCGATCACCCGAACGTCCACCTTCAGCGTGGACCGCCCGCCCACTCGGGAGAAATCGCCGTCCTGCAGGACGTGCAGGAGCTTGGCCTGCAGGGCCGGATGCAGGTCGCCGATCTCGTCCAGGAAGATGGTGCCGCGATGGGCCTCCTCGAACTTTCCGATCTTGAGCTTGTGGGCCCCCGTGAAAGCCCCGCGCTCGTGGCCGAACAGCTCGCTCTCCAGGAGCTCCCGGGGCACGGCGGCGCAGTTGACCTTGACGAAGGGGCCCGATCGCCGGGACGACAGGTAGTGGATGGCGCGGGCCCCCAGGTCCTTGCCCGTCCCCGTCTCACCGGTGATCAGGACCGTGATGTCGACGCGGGCCGCCTCGCGGATGATCTCCACCACCTGGACCATTTTCGGGCTGCGCCAGAGCTCCATTTCCCGGCGGACGCGCGCCATGGCGTGATTCGGGGAATGGACGAGCGGCCGCGCCGAGCCGGAGACCGCCTCGTCGAGGGTGCGCTGGAGCTCACTCAAGGTGAAGGGCTTGGCCAGGACAGCGTCGACGACGAGGGAGATGGCGTCCAGATCTTTGCCGTCGGCGACCTCCACGAGGCCGATGATGGCCCCGGGATCGCCACCCTGAAGCCTGAGCCGGGGGACCACGTCAGGGCCCCCCGAGCCGTTCGGGGGCAGATCGAGCAGGGTGAAGCGGAAATCGTTCTGGGCCAGCGGCTCCAGGGCCTCGTCGATCGACTTCGCCAGCAGACAGCGGTAGCCCCGGGCCCTCATGAACGCGGCGAGAGACTCGCGGAGTTCGGGATCCGGCTCGACTACGAGAACCTTCGGTTCGTCCAAGCCCGGCGTCCCTCCTCCCACTACTGAGCGGCGGCAAGAAAAGGCAAGCACTATGCCAGACCTGAAAAACTTTACACGCGGGCGATGTATACATCGGAGGTTACAGGTAAATTTTGGGCTGCGAGGACCCTCGGCCGCTTTTTGCCGCGGTTTCCAGGCCTTCGGAAGCGCCTGGTCGGTGGGTAGTCCGGGACCTACTATGAAGAAAACTTCATAGACTGGCCGAAACCTTCACAGTGAGGACGAGCGGTCGCCTGAGGAGGGAAGTCGGGAGGGCGGGACGAGGCCGCACTCCGAGATCTTGTTGAGCAGGGTCTTGTAGCTGACCCGGAGGATCCTGGCGGCTTCGGCCCGGTTCCAACTGACCCGGTCCAGGACCTCGGCCAGTGCCTTACGCTCCGCTTCCCGGGCTCCGCGCCGGGCGATGTCCCGAAGGCCTTCGGTGGTCGGGACAAACTGGCTCGCGCCATCGAGGTTCAGGCTCGACGAGTTAGGCGCCACGTGGGCCAGAGCCAGCTCGAAGGCCTGCTCACCGTCGGACAGCACGACCATTCGGCGGATGACATTCTCGAGTTCCCGGACGTTGCCCGGCCACGCATGCCGCCTGAGGCGCGCGACCGTTTCCGGGGCGAGCTCCTTGTTGCGGCTGTACTGGGAGTTGAAATTGCGAAGGAAGAAGCAGGCGAGCCCGGGAATCTCCTCCGGACGGTCGCGGAGCGGAGGAACCCGGATCTCGACGACGTTGAGGCGATAGTAGAGATCCTCGCGAAACTCCCCGCGCCCCATGGCGACTTCGAGGTTGCGATTGGTGGCGGCGATGATCCGTACGTCGACGTGGATCTGCTCGCGCCCGCCGATGCGGGAAAAGCGAAAGTCCTGGAGCACGTGGAGCAGCTTGGCCTGCACGCCACGGGGCAGCTCCCCGATCTCGTCCAGGTACATCGTGCCCCGGTTGGCGTACTCCATTTGCCCCAGCTTGCGCCGGTACGCGCCGGTGAAAGAGCCGCGCTCGTGGCCGAACAGCTCCGATTCCAGCAACTCGACGGGGAGCGCCGCGCAGTTGACTTTCACGAAGGGGCCGTCACGACGCGCCGAGGCGGTGTGAATCGCGCGGGCGACCAGGTCCTTGCCGACGCCGCTCTCGCCTCGAATCAGGACAGTCGTGTCGGTGTCGGCGATGTTCTCGACCGTCTCCTTGACGGCACGCATCGCCGCACTCCCACTGAGTAGAGGGGCATACACCTTCAGGTACTCACCACGTGTCGTGATATCGTCCCCCAACTCGTGGACGGGCCCACCTGAGGTGGAGCCTTAAGCAATACGGCGCCGTACTGTACCACGCGACTTCCTACTTGAAAAGACGGGATCAATGTTGCAAAAAGGTGGGAGCGCCGCTGGGGGGTTTATGAAGATTCTCCTGGTCGAAGACGAGGTGTTGGTCGCGGAGCTTCTAGCGGACGCGTTCCACAAGGAGGGCCACGAGACGATCGTCAGCCATAGTGGGGAGGAGGCGGTCCAGCTGCTTCGCGACCACCGCCCCGACGTGGTTTTCCTGGATCTGGTGCTCCCAAAGATGAGTGGAATCGCGGTCTTGAACCGAATCCGCTCGATGGGTCTGACCCTTCCCGTCATCATCATCACCGGCCACCCGGACGTCGAGGACATCGAAGAGGCCCAACGGCTCGGCGTCACCGAAGTCATCGAAAAGCCATTTGTCCTGAAGAGTTACAGCGAGGCGTTGGCCCGGGTCACGGGAGGGAAGCCCTAAAGACCGAGGTCAGGAGGCCAGATACAGGCGGTCTCCGCCGTCCTCCTTGGCTCTGACCATCAGTTTCCTGGCCTGTTCGAGCAACTCGCCGGCGGTCCCCGCGGTCTGCGGGTAAGAGGCTCCCCCTGCGCTCCACACCAGCGTTTCACCCTCCTTCACGAAGCCCCGGAGATGCTCGGCCAGACGATTGACGATCAAGGGCAGGGACGGGCCTTCGGCGTCGATCAGGAGAAATGCGAGCGACGAGGGGAGGAACTCGAAGACCACGTCAGTCGACCGGAGATGCTTGATCATCCGCTGCCCCAATGGAGCAATGGTCGAACCATTGCCCACGACCGTGGCGTTCAGGTAGACCACGGAAACCGAGTACTGGAGTCTTTGAGATTTCTGAACCTCGAGGGCGACGAGGAACTTGAACAACGGCTCATCGACGATCCGATCGGACGTGAACGAGATGCGGTCGTGGGGCAGGCTCATGACAGGGTCGTGTGCAGACATCAAGGGTCAGCGTTTCAGCAAGGAGTGCGCCACAGGTTGAGTTCGATGGGGTTGGCTCGTGGATTCGACAGGTTAGTCACGAGCGGCCCACCGGCCAATCACCAAAAGAGATGACATATGTGCAAACTTTTGCCTGGCTAGGAATCGGCCAGGCATGCGGCGCGTCGAAGAACTTTAGATCTGCCGGCCTATGGACATCGATTCGCCGAATCGCGAGGATACACTTCGCTCGGGGAGCATTCCAAACAATACAATCTGGCTCTCCACGGGCACGGGGGATATTTCGATGAGTGTCAAGCTGACGGTTTCGATTGGCCTGCTCGTTCTGCTGTTGAGTGCGTCGGATGCGTTCGGCTTTTCGTCGGGAGGCCGGAGCCGCCGTGAGGGTGGTGTGTCCTCAGGCGCGCAGGGTAGCACGGGCGGCGGCAGCCAGGCGAGCGTACCGGAGCCGTCGACGCTGTATGCCGTCGGCACCGCCCTGGCGCTTCTCGGTGGCGCCGGTTGGTACATCCGCCGGCGGAAGTAAGGAAGGCGTAACGCCACTCAAGGCCCGTCCGGCGTGAGTGCGCGAGAGGCGACGCTCCCCCGCCGGAGCGAGGCAGCCGGCGCTCTGCGCGGCTGGACCTTCGCGTTCGTCTGCGTCGCCCTGTTTCTACCGTCAGTCTGGCCGCTCGCTCGAGCGTGGTCGACTGAGCCCTACGCCGGGCACGGCATCTTCGTTCCCGTCCTCGCCGTCTTGATGCTGTGGAGCCGGCGCCACCGGCTTCATTCTGACGGCGGGCTCTCCGGAGGCCTGGTGCTGCTCGCCCTCGGCCTCGCCTTGGCGGTGCTCGGGCACGTGAGCCAGAGCCTCACCGCCCACGCGCTCGCCATTGTTGTCGCCACGACGGGAGTCGCGCTGTTTCTTGCCGGCCCGAACTGGGTGAGGCAGGCAGCCTTCCCCCTCGGCTTTCTCCTCTTCATGCTGCCGCTGCCCCGGGCCTTCGTCGAGGTCGTGACGCTCGACCTCCAGCAGTTCGTCGCCGGATTCGCGTCGGCCGCGCTGGCGCTCGGCGGCGTCTCCGTGTACCAGGACGGCTTGCTGTTGCACCTGCCCGGTATCACGCTTCATGTCGACCGGGGCTGCAATGGGGTTCGTTTCCTGACCGTCTTGTTTGTCGTCGTCACGGCGTTCGCTCATCTGCATTTGACGCGTGGCGTGCAAAGGCTGATCGTGATCGCGGTCGCCATCCCTGCCGCCATTCTGGCCAACGCGTTTCGGGTCACGGCGATCGTGGCGGCCACGCAGTTCGTCGGCCCCCACGCCGCCAGCGGCTGGATTCACGATTACATCGGCCGGAGCCTGTGGGTTGCCGCGATCGCCGCGATGTTCGCCTTCACCATTCTTCTCGGCCGCACCGAGCGCCAGGACCTGCGCGCCGCCTGACCGTGGGCCGGCCAGGGTCGACGCGGGGTTGACACTCCCCGCCGGGCGAGCGTAACGTCCCGGCCGCATGGACCTGAAGGGCAAATACCTGACCGTCAAGATCCACAACGAGAACGCCCGCGTCTTCTTCGACCTGCCCGGCGTGAGCGGCAAGGGCGAGACCCAGTGGACGTTCCTCGGCCGCGTCGAGGGCGAGACCGAGGGCGTCGGCATCTGGCTCACGATCGAAGAGGTGGCCACCCCGGAAGGCATGGTGATGCCGGCGCCCGGGCCGTACACGACCCTGATCCGCTGGGACTGGATCATCACGGCCATGGCGACGGCGGACAAGCCTCCGGGCACGCACGTCGCGATGCCCATGCAGAGGCAAGCCCAGTAGGGGCGACCGCGCCGCGGAGGCGCGATGTCACGCTGGCAGACCCGCTGTCAGGGCCGGAACGGCGAAACGTGCGGCCCGCTGCGGCGCTCCCGCGCAACGTGTTGGTTCCGTTGACCTCTCGCCCTTGGCACATCGCTGGCAACTCGTCAGCAGACGCCGTGGTCACTTTCTGGCCGGGTGGACAGACTCTCATGTGGGACGAACTCGAGAGCGTAACGCGCGCCTGGCGCGCCGTGCGCGGCGCACTAGGTCTCCAGCCAACGACACCGAGCGGCGTGGTGCAATCCGCCGTGACTCGGGTCAAAACCGTGCTGAACGCGACCCGAACCGTTCGGTCATCGGCGGGGCAGACCATGCCGTTCCTGCGGGCCGAACTCCGTCGGATCTCCAACGAGGTGTTCGATTTGGATCAGATGGCGCGGGGGAGCCTGTGGCATCACTGGGCCAAGCGGACGGCCCTCGAGCGGACGGAATTCATGCGGCTGTTCACCGACCTGCTGGAGCGGCTGTACGTCGCCCACATCCGCCAGCTCCGATGGGTGATCGTCGTCCCGGCCGGCGAAGTGTTCGACACCTCCTACGCCACGGTTACGTGGAAGCTCAACACGCTCGGCAGCGTCGCCGTCATCGAGTACCGTCTGCGCCGCCGGGAGGGACGCTGGAAGATCTACGACGTCATGCTCAACGGCCGGAGCTTCGTGTCCTCGTGCCGCGAGGAGTTCGACGAGCGGATCCACGCCTCGTCGTACGCCGCGTTCGTGCGGGAGCTGCCCCGGCGAGATCACGCCGGGTTCGTCGGTCCCGGCTCGACGCTGACCGCCGCGGTCGCCCAGTAACGCCGCTCATTACCTCGGGACGGACACGCCGATCACCCGATACGCTCCGTTCTCCTCGCTCAGCGTGATGGTGCCCGGACCCCGGGTCTCGTTGTCCCCGATCTTCAGACCCATCTCCTCGACGGTGATGCCCTTGACTTTGCCGTCCACCCGGACGGTGGACAATCCCCGGAAGGGCACGACGATCATGACGTCGGACTTCTGGGCCGCCGGCTCGAGCGTGAAGGACTTGTCGCCCAGGCGCACCGTCACCTTGTCGGCCGCGACCGTCTTGAGGTCGTCCCAGCGCTGATGGGCCCACGCCGTGAGGAACGTGCGCGCCGTCTGGATGTGTGCAGGCGCGCCATCGGCCGTCTGGGCCTGGCTCGGCGTGACCATCGCGAGCAGCGCCAGCACCACGAGCATCGGGATCGCAATCAGCCGGAAGTCTCTCATCTCGTCCCTCCTTCGCGCCGTATACCTCGATTCACTGCTGTCCAGGTTAGACGGGATCCGGCGCGGAGACCATGCGGTTTCCGGGGAAATTGGACGAGATTGGGCGGGGACCGGATCAGGTTGGCGGGTCCTGCTGTCCCGATTAGCCAAGGT
>Ga0187892_10004446_pt1 | contig 23492 bp, 16 predicted proteins | sample MA1701073metaG_FD_139345 | JGI IMG/M metagenome (GOLD analysis project Ga0187892, IMG submission 139345) | Bio-ooze microbial communities from a basaltic lava cave in the Kipuka Kanohina Cave System on the Island of Hawaii, USA - MA170107-3 metaG ... | reverse complement strand
GGCACGGGCCACATAATTCGAGCAGTCGATGAATTGCGCGCTGAAGGCATACCGGTCGAATTGTCGATCATGGAGGATGTGCCAAACGCGGAGATGCCACAACGCATTCAGCGCGCCGATGTCGTCATCGACCAGTTGGTGATCGGCTGGTACGCCATGTTCGCGCTCGAGAGCATGGCCATGGGCAAGCCTGTGGTTTGCTACATCCGGCCAGACCTGCATGAATTCTATATCGAGGCGGGTCTGCTGGAGCCGGGTGAACTGCCGCTTCTAGACACGTCCGTGCTCAGGTTGAAAGAAACGTTGCGACATCTCGCTTCACTTCCACGGCGTGAGTTGCGCGAGATCGGGCTGCGCTCTCGTGCCTTTGTCGAGAAGCACCACTCCATCGATGCCGTGGGCCGGATATTTCATCGCATCAATCAAGAACTAGGTTTGAGGCCGGCCCGCCCATAGCGCAGTACGGCGGGAGCATGTGAAATCTCCCGGCATATAGCGGACCCGCCCTCCCATCTTTTCAGCCGATTGTCGCTCCTGTTCTCACGCGGTCGGAGCGCGCTTGCTGGCCGTTCGGTTTGCTCAGCCGAAGCCGTGCGCCCTCCCGCCTGACAATGTCTTGTTCAACATCGGCGAATGCGCTCACGGCACACCCGACAGCGGCGGCCAAGTCGGCCGCCTCACGGCACCCCTCTGAACATTGAGTTCGGGCGCATCATCGGGTAACGCCCCCGCGAGCGGTAAGAGCATTTAGGAACGCGACTTCCGCCATAACAAGGCGCTTACGTTCTGCATCTATTGCATCTCGCTTGCGTTTAACTTCGGCACGAAGCGCCTTCAGATCCTGAGCCTTGGGGTTCTTTCGCGCCTCCTGGGCAAGACGCTGCAAATGCCTAGAAAGGAACCTGGCTAGTTGACCTTCGCGCTCCAGGATTTCGTCGACCAGAGAACGGACCTTCTTTAAGTCCGTCTTTGACCATCGGAACAGCGCACTCAACGCAAGTCTGTCCATCTCTGAATGGACGAGACGGAGGTTGCTGCAGAGCCCGATTTTTCTTTCAAGCTCCCACCACTCCTGGATGTTGTCGAGGGCCGAGGCTCGCTCGAGAAACTCCTTGTTGGGTTTGGTGTTGAGTAGATCCCCCAAGCGCAAATAGACGAGGTTGACCGCGGTTTGGATCAGTCCATACGTTTCTTCCACGGCCTCGGCGTACTTCCGCCTTGTTTGCCCAGGTATCTCTCCGGCCGAGATGACTATGTTGCCAATCTTTTCGAGGACATCAATTGCGTCGCTGAATATGGTGACGGCGGCCATTGTGGAGGCCCTCCAGATGCTGCAGGCTCATAATGCCGCCAAGTCGCCAACGCCTCAAGCTCGAACGCGCCGCACGATCTTTGTCTAAGGCATTTGTCTATCGGGCTCTAGCAGCCAGCTTATTCTTGGCGGTGCAAAGATCCATGCAATCCGATCAAGTGGGTGATGGGCCGTAGGAAACTAGCGACAATTGTTTCCTCTAGGCGTAAGTCCGACGAATTTCCCTGTATTTTTCCCGCGGACCAGGGAAATCCGAGGTGGAGACAAGTTCGCCGATGTCTGCCTCCACGGCCATTAGGTCTTTTCTTTTCAGTCGATTGTCGGTCCTGTTCTCGGGCGGTCGGAGCGCGCTTGCTGGCCGTTCGATTTGCTGAGCCGAAGCCGCGCGCCATCCCGCCTGACGATGTCTTGTTCAACATCGGCGAATGCGCTCACGGTACAATAGTGTCGAAAGACATTCAGGAGCGCCCGCCGCGCCGCCCTTCTGCGAACAGCGGTCTTGGGTCTGATCTCGCGGGTCACCTGCCTCATCTCGAAAACAAGATTGTCCCAGAGGTCGCGGGCGCTCCACTGGTCCGCGAGCCAGGTCGGCCACGGCGTTCCGGCGACAAATTCCTTGTAGAGACGATATGCGCTACGGTGTGCGAATAGCCGCTTCCTGCGTCTAAAGCGCCGCCACGGCTTGTTTGGCCCGGCGTAGTGAATGATGACCGGTTGGACGATTTCACGAACTTCCCGTTGCGACCATAGGTGCGATCGCATGTTCCAAACGGGAGACATCTGCGCCAGGTGACCGTCGAGGATGGCATTGAGAGCGTCTTCATCCGGGAGGCGGCAGATTGTCGGATTCCGCCGAATAAAGTCGAGAGCGCGGGCGCCGACGTCGTCCCGGTTCCATTTGCCAACATCAATCAGCATCACCCCTGTATTTACGAAACGATATGGTTCCGTCATCCCAAGCGCGCGAAAATGGGCATAATCCGATTGCTGTTGTTTCCAATTCCGATCGGTCCAAAGTGGCACGTTCGGAACGGCAGCCAATGGGGAGTCCTTCGTGTCGAGCGAGAAAATGGGGGTGAGTTCGTCGTGAATCGTAAGGTCGGCATCAAGATATAGAATCCTATCGTAGCAATCCGCGAGTGTTTCGGCCAACAACAGCTTCAGAAGCGTCGCCTTGGTCAGTCGACGTTCCGCTATGTCAATAGTCTGCAAGGAAGAAAGATCGAAGTCGTCGCGGAGTTTTATCCCGCGCTCTGAAAGCCAACGCCGGTGGATATCCGTGACATCGGTTGGGCCAGTCGTGACGAGAACGATGTCATAGTTCGCAGGCGTGGTTCGTCTCGTACGCGCGGCCTCAAGCACAAAGAGGCCGGGAACCAACATGTGACAATCAACGCAGACACAAACCGCGTTTCGCATCGGAGGTTGCCGGCCGTTGGGGCTCCAAGCCATGATCGGCTTCCCTTCGGTAGTCGGCAACAGCTTTTTGATGCTCGCTTGCTGTGCGGGTTGTATTAGCGCATCGCGCCGATCTAAATCCGAAGCCAATGTGGTCGCTCGATGGCGGGTTGGCGGGCCTGATCGGTCGAACCTTGTGCAGGCGCTTTCTTGCGTTCGGGACAAGTCAAATCGCGCGTTGACCTCCGTGACGGCGAGAAGATTGTCGCACCGTCACCAAGCTGTCGCCTTTCCCAATGTGGTTTCAACCTTTCCGAGGACGAGCCGCTCCGCCAATTCGGCGCCCTGCAGAAACGAGTGGTCCTGGTTGGAAATCTCATACTTCCACGCGCCGAATCTCCCACGACTGAAAATCCCCATGCTCTCGAGTGCCGGAAGCAGCACCGAAAGCGCATCGTCGCGATCTCGCGTTGGCGTGGGGTATCCCGGCTCGGCCGTGTAATGCCAATGGCTAACAACATGCGAGGCAGCCGGGATGATGCCCTCCCTGCGCAGTCCTAGTATGACATCGTCCAGCAACCGAGAGCGGTCCACGCGATGGTCCGCAGATTCGCTGACCTCCGCCAACAACGACCAGTGACCCGCGGGTGCATTCGCTGGAGAGAAATTGGACAGCACACTTGCGCGATAGAAGGGCAAGGTCAGATCGGGGAAATATATCCAGCGACGGTCCATAAGCTGCGCCGGTGTTGTACCTTCGATGCCGATCCCGATGACGTGGACCGTCGATGATTTGAGGGCAGTTGCTGCGGGCCGGAGCATATCCATGCCGCCCATTGTCACCAGCCGATCAAGAGGAACGGTCGATATGAGCGCGTCGTAGGGCTCGGTGACCCCATCGGCAAAGCAGATACGCCGCCGTGCAGGATCGATGCGCGTGACCCGCCTTTGCAAGACGATCTTCTCCGGTCCTATCTCTTCGGCGCACCGCCGCCAGATCGCGCCGATTCCGCCCATGCGAGGATATCGAAAGCGGGCATTCGGCCCCCAGTCGTCATCATCGCGCGAATCGAGGAAATGGGCGAGGACGCGGTTAAGGTCCGGCCTCGGAACCCGCTCGGCGATCCAACCGACGTCGAGGCTGTCGAGTGGCGCGGCCCATACCTTTTGATTGTAGGGCACCATAAAGTGCCGGGCGATTCCGTCACCGAACGAGCTCACGATCCAATCGAGGAAATTCGCGTGCGACGCAGGCTGGGACGTTGCCGCGCGTGCGAGGCCCAAAAGGCAGTCTCGACGCAGCTCATTCGGCAGCCGATGAATATTGTACTGCAGTGGATAGGGCACAAACTGCCCATACATCCAGATTTGCGCATCCCGTCTATGCTCGACCAGCTCTCCAGCAAGGATCGTATCCATAACGGCGTTGAAATAGGCCGATTGCGAGAAGAGTACGTGGACGCCCGTGTCCCAGGTGAAGCCCGCCGCATCTTGGAATGACGCGGCAAGCCCGCCGACCCATTCCTCCCTTTCGTATACGATGAAGTTATCGTGACCCAGTTGCCGCAGCCGATAAGCGGCGCCAAGGCCGGTGGGCCCAGCACCGAGGACCACGATGCGGCCCGGCTGTTCCATTGCGATCCGGTCTTAAGTTTAGTTGGCGGCTAGTAGACGTAAGGTACGCCGAGTTCTCAAGAAATTCACCGGGCAAAAACGGTGGACGCCAAGGGGCATAGAATTTGGCGTGAGGCACGCTCCTCGTTCGAGTACGCCCGCACATTTTTCATGGCGACGAACGATGCAAGTTTCTGGCGACGGACGATGCAGGATCGAGCGCCGTACCGTGGGTTTCCAATCCCAACCTCTCCGCCATGAGTCAAAGACAAATGAGTTTTCGACTCACCTGGCATCGCCGCGATCATGTTTCACGGACCGTCTCCCCCACGGCATGTCTGGTATAGTCAGGACTTCGTTATCCTTTATCCTCTGTAGACTATTTCGACATCGGTCTTTTGCCCTAATGTCGACCCACCTGCGGTTGTTTCTAGGGCGAACACGATGCGGGAGGCGAGTCATGTCAGACCAGGCAAGGGCATTGCCGCAAGCTCTCAAGAGCCTTGTCGAGGCCGCTAAAGGATTGAGTGCGAGCGCTGAGCGGCTCGCTCAAATGGCCGCCTCAACCCGCTATCAGGACAAAATGGGGGCCCGCGCCGCGGAAGCTCTGCCGACTCTTGGCCTCGCCGCAATGGGACTCACGCCGGGACAACGCCTCATTTGCGAGCGGGTCCTCAACGCTTTCGAGACGGGAAGCGTCGAGGGCCGATATGGTGCCATCGCCATTTTTGCCGATGGTCCGAACGACATTCGGCAGATCACTTATGGCCGGACACAGACCACCGAATATAGCAATCTGCGCGAGCTGGTACAGATGTATGTGGATGCCGGGGGCCGATTCGCCGAGGAGCTCCGTGAATACCTTCCCCGCATCGGCCGCACCGCCCTGGTCGACGACACCCGCTTTAAAAATCTCCTGCGACAGGCCGGCAACGAAGACCCGATTATGCGGCAGACGCAGGACGTCTTCTTTGACCGCCGCTACTTCCAGCCCGCCCTACTCTGGGCCAACGACCATGGCTTCTCGCTCCCTCTATCCGCGCTTGTCATCTACGATTCGTTCATCCAGAGCGGCCGGATCCGACCTGATTTACGCCAACGTTTCCCCGAGCGGACGCCGAGCGCGGGTGGAGACGAGCGGGTCTGGATCCGACAATATATCGATGTCCGGCACCAATGGCTGCTCAATCACCACCGTCCCGCGGTGCGCTCGAGCGCCTACCGGACGCGGGATCTTGCCAGGGAGATCGCACGTGGCAATTGGGACTTCACGCAGCTCCCAATCATGGCCCACGGCGTCTCTGTCGATGACCGCGTCGCTGACCATGGCCTCGTCGAGGCACGTGGATTCGCTATGGAGCCAGAAGAACGTCATGCGTTGCGCTCGGGAGAGATGGATGACCAGGACGAGATCTGGTGCGAAGAGGAGGCGAACCTAGAGGCGTCCGCCTTCGTTAAGACCTTCGATGCCGCAGCCGCCGATGATCTCGCTTCGCTTGCCACTCGCATTCTCAATCATCCCAAAATTGAGCTGGCGACGACGCACGTGTCACTCGTAGCGGATCAGGCCACAGCGAAACACAACATCGTCGACACTGCAGGCGGCGCTCGCGCCCGGCGCAGCAATTACGGTGGTGCACCCGGCGGAACGGTTGCGCTTAGCGATCGGTTGCTCGGCGGTTTGCTCGCTTTGGCGGACCAGCATAGCTTCGCCATTTCCGAATTGGCCGGCGCGTCTCACAGCCCCAATTCACGTCACTATGTCGGGGTGGCCGCCGACATCAATAGTATCAACGGCCGGCAAGTCAGAGCCGGTCATCCCGACCTGGCAACTTTCAAGGCCAAATGCCTGACGCTTGGAGCCACCGAAGTAAAGGGTCCTGGCGATAAAGGCCATAATACTCACATGCACGCTGCTTGGCCGCGCCCGGTGTGAGGTGGCAACTTCGCCAAGTCACACGGGGCACAGGACTCTGGGGATAGAGAGAGCGACCGCGGGCGTGCGAGCCGCCGGTTTCCGGATTGGGAGGTAGCGATGGCGAGCACGAGCAGACCCACAGGCCGGAAGCGGAAACCGCGCCCGGCTTCAGCCCGCAAGTCGAGCGACGACGCTCTGATTAGAGCTTTGACGACCGTCACTCAGACGCTGACATCCACGCGTGAGCTATTGGATCGTTTGACTCAAACCCTTGGTGCCGGCCGTGCGGGTGGACAAAGACTCGGCGCCACGAATGAACTGCCTGCGCGACGTGGCGAGCGCATACGGCATGGCAGGAGCCGTGGACCGGAAGAGATTTTCGATAGCGGTGTCACTGCGCGAACGCTCGGAGACGCGGGCTTCCTCGCGACGGCTGGCTTGCAGGTCGCCGGGCAGGACGAAAGCATTTTGCGCGGACTCGCAGAGAGTCATGACTTAGAATTGCCGATGGAAAGGCTGATCGCCCTTCGAAACGACCGATATGCAGATAGCCGTCCGCGTTACTGGGGGATTGTCAATTTCGATATCCACTCGGCCAAGCGGCGCATGTTCGTCTTCGACGTCATCGACCAAAAGGTCGATTTATATCTTTGTGCTCACGGCAGGGGCTCGGAAGGTCCGACGGACGATGGACATGCCAATGTGTTCTCTAACAGAAGCGGGTCGAAGGCCTCGTCGTTGGGGATATACCGATGTGCCGAAACCTATCATGGCGGTAACGGCTATTCGCTAAGATTGGACGGGCTAGAAGACACAAACTCGAATGCCCGCTCTCGTGCAATCGTCGTGCACGGCGCGGATTACGTGTCGGAAAAGTTCGCCAAGCAGCAAGGCCGGATCGGCCGCAGCGAGGGATGCCCGGCGCTGGATCACGCCTATGCGCGGGGCGTAATCGACCAGCTGAAACTCGGCTCCCTTCTAATTCATTGGAAAACGCCCTAGAGGAGGATCGTTGCGTTGGAGTCCTGTTGGACCCGCTTCTCATTCCTGCCCATTGAGCACGCTCAATGGTTGTTCTCCTCCGTCATTGATGGTTTCGATAGTGCACATCGATGGCGATAATGTTGCGCGCGCTCCGCAGTCCGAAATTGACTGTGACAATCCATCAGCACAAAATTTGTCATCAGTAAACGGAGGAAATGATGAGTCAGAGTGCGACGTCTTCGACAGTCGTCAGTCTCGCAGCGGTCCTTGCCGTCGGCCTGACATCGGCTGCAATGATTCCGTCGGCGGTTGCTCAGGAGCAGAAGCCGAATGTCTTGTTCATCATGGGCGACGATATTGGCTGGTTCAATACCGGCGCCTATCACCGCGGCATGATGGCGGGGCGCACGCCCAATCTCGACAAGCTCGCCGCGGAGGGCATGCTTTTCCAGTCCTACTATGCGGAGGCGAGCTGCACGGCCGGCCGTGCCAATTTCATTACCGGCGAGCTGCCCATGCGAACGGGCCTCACGACGGTGGGCCAAGCAGGCGCCACGGTCGGCATGCCGGCGCAGGCGCCGACCATAGCCACGGTTTTGAAGTCGATGGGCTATGCGACCGGCCAGTTCGGCAAGAACCATCTCGGCGACCGAAACGAATATTTGCCGACGCTGCACGGGTTCGACGAGTTCTGGGGCTATCTCTATCACCTCGATGCGATGGAGGACCCCTTCCATCCGAACTATCCGCAGGACCTCAAGGACCAGGTCGGTCCGCGCAACTTGCTGCACACCGTCGCGACCGACGTCGACGATCAGACCGTCGATCCGCGCTGGGGCAAGGTCGGCAAGCAGAAGATCGTCGATGAGGGCCCCCTGCCGCCACACCCGACCGACGGCATCAAATACAACATGGAGACGGTTGACGAGGTCATCCGCGACAAGACAATCGCGTTCATCGACAAGGCCAAGGCCGCGGGCAAGCCGTTCTTCGTTTGGTACAACCCGACGCGCATGCACGTCGTGACGCATCTGTCGCCGAAATATGAAGGCATGCGCAATGCACAAAATGGATGGACCATCGAGGAAGCCGGCATGGCGCAACTCGACGACAATGTCGGCGCCGTCATGCAGCATCTCAAGGATCAGGGGCTCGACGACAACACAATCGTCGTGTTCACGACCGACAACGGAGCAGAGAACTTCACCTGGCCTGACGGCGGTCAGACGCCGTTCGCGGGCGGCAAAGGCACGGCGATGGAAGGCGGCTTCCGCGTGCCTTGCATCATCCGTTGGCCAGGCAAGGTTCAGGCTGGCGTGATCGACAACAGCATCATCTCGGGGCTCGATTGGTTTCCGACGTTCGTTGCCGCCGCAGGCAACTCGAACATCGTGCAGGAGCTTCTGGCCGGCAAAGAGCTCGGAGGAAAGACCTACAAGGTGCATCTCGACGGGTACAATCAGCTCGACTTCATCACCGGCAAAAGCCCTTCCAAGCGGAACGAGATCTTTTACTTCGCCGAAACGACGCTTGGAGCCGTTCGCATTGGCGACTTCAAGTACCGCTTCATCGACCAGCCCCAAGGCTGGCTTGGCAACACGGTCAAGGTCGACTGGCCGATCCTGACCAATGTGCGCCTCGATCCTTTCGAGCGAACGGGGATGACCGGCTCGATGGAGTTCGCCGATTGGTACCTGTACGAGTTCTGGCGCTTCGTCTTCGTGCAGCAGGAAGTGGGCAAATTCGCCCAGAGTTTCATCGACTTCCCGCCGATGCAGGCGGCCGCCTCCTTCAACATGGAGGCCGTGAAGCAGCAGATTGAGGCTGCCATCAAGTCGCGCCAGGGCAACTAGCAAGACCTCAGAGTGGGCGCTCCATGCCAGGGCGCCCACTCTGGAGCTAGGGGCACATCGCGTTCCGCGCATTGATCGAGACTAATTAGGACCGATGCTCAACGCCTGCTAGGTGCCACGCCCGCTCTTTTGCTTTCAAGCCTGTCCGAATAAGGAGGTTTCAATGCACAGATATTTGGGCGTCTTGACTGCGCTGGTAACGGGCTTCGGGGCGCTGCTCATCTGTGCCCAGACGTTGAGTGCGCAGCAAAACCCAGTCACGGCCATCGACATCGCGCTGGAGCCGGACGCAACGATGATCCAGCACGCTGAGGCTGCGAACGCTCGTTTGCTCAAGGCTTTTCCGAAGGGCTTCCGTCTGGATGCGACGCACCATCCACACATCTCGATCCTACAGCGGTACGTCCGCACGGCGGACCTCGATAAAGTCTATGCCGCTGCGGGTAAGGTCCTGGCCGACGAGAAGGTCACCAGCTGGAAGTTGAAGGCGTTCAAGTACTACTACATCCCCTGGAAGGACATTGGCCTTGGGGGCATCGTGGTCGAGCCGACAGACGAGCTTTTGAGGTTGCAGCAAGAACTGATCGACGCCGTTGCGCCTTTCACTGAGAAAACCGGGACCGCCGCAGCATTCGTCACCACGCCGGAGGACCCTGAGATCAATCAGCCGACCATCGACTACGTCGCGGCGTTCGTCCCAGAAGCAAGTGGCAAGAAGTTCAATCCCCACGTCACCATCGGCATCGCACCCCAGGACTATCTCAAGGAGATGCTTGCTGAACCGTTTGATGTGTTCACGTTCTCACCAGCGTCCGCGTCGGTCTACGAACTCGGCAACTTCGGGACGGCTCGGAAGAAACTTAAGGCGTGGGATTTGAAGCCATGAAGCCTATCAGTCGGCGCAGCATGATCGCATCACTGGCCGTGCTGGACTGCAGATCTATCCCTTCGCGCCCCGCTCTGGTGCAATCTGGTCGAACGTGCACTGCCGCGGCGCCTTGTCGGGCCGAAAGCGAACGAGCTTCGTGCCGTGGCGGAAGCGGCCACCCGTGACGTGGTCGTAGCGCACCTCGACCACGAGTTTCGGTTTTAAGGGCTCCCATTCGCCGGTGCGCTCCGTGCTCCAGCGGCTCGGACCTCCCGGCGCCTTCCCCGTGAAGCCGGGCGGAGCGATCAAAGCCTCGAGCTTCTTGGTCAGAGCCTGCCGCTCGGCGTTGCTGATGGTGGCGGTGAAGCCGACATGATCGAGCTTGCCGTCTTTATTGTAGAGGCCGAGCAGCAACGAACCCACCTGATTGCTTCCCGTCGCATAGCGGAACCCGCCCACCACGCAGTCGGCCGTGCGCAAGCGTTTGACCTTGAGCATGGCCCGCACGCCAGGAAGGTACGGGCCGTCGCTTCGCTTGGCGACGACGCCGTCAAGCTCTCCGCGCGCGTCGTCGAGCCAGCGCTTCGCTTCCTTGCGGTCTTCCGTGGAGGGTGAGAGCCTCAGTCCCTCGATCTTGCCCGCCGCCTTGAAAAAGCGCTCGAGCGCCGCGCGGCGCCTCACCAGAGGCTGCTCGATCAGGCTTTTGCCTGTCGTATCCAGCAGCATGTCGAACACGATGAGGACTGCCGGCGTCTCGACGGAAAGTTTCCTGATGCGGCTTTCGGCGGGATGGACGCGCATTTGCAATGCATCGAACGACAGCGTGCCGTCGAGCGGTATCGCAAGTTCGCCGTCGATCACGAAGGGCTTTGGCTTGAGCGCGGCAAGCATCGCCACCACTTCCGGAAAATAGCGCGCCAGCAGCTTGCCCGATTTCGCCCTGAGATCGACCTCGCTCCCGGCGCGGAAAGCAAGACACCGAAAACCGTCCCATTTCGGCTCGAACTGCCAGCCGGGCTCCTTGGGAAGCTCGCTGACGAGCTTCGCCTCCATGGGCTCGATGCCGACCGGCACGGCAAGACGCTTCAGCAGGGAAACGGCCATAGGCCGGTGGTTACCGCGAAACCGCCCATGCGCAAAGCCGCAACCATAGTGTCTTGCCTAGAGCCGTCGCCCGGGCGATGCTTGCACTGTCTTGAGAGGTCGTGCGGGGGGTTCGATGTCCGTGACGGGCGCGCCCGATTCCTTGATCAGCCGTGAGAGCTTGGCGCTCTCTACGCCCTATGTCGCTCCGAGCAACGAGACCGAGGCGCTGGCGACGACCACATTCGCCGAGGTTTTCAACCTCGACCTGGTCGGTCTCAATGATCAGTTCGTCGAGCTTGGGGGAGACTCCTTTCTCGCCGCAGTGCTGAGCTTGGCGCTCAGCGAAAGGGGCGGCATCGAATTTCAACCGTCAGCGCTCGACGAGTTGGGCTCTCCACGCGAGATCGCTCGCCTGATCGAATCGAGAGAGGTCGCGCCCGGTTGGCTCGACATCGCCAAATATGCCCAATCCGGCGAAGCCCGCCCGTCGGTGCTAAAGGCGTGGAGGACGGTCCTGCGCCATCTTCCCGCCCCCGCTGCCGGCAATTTCATCGACGATCCCGACAAGGACCTCCAAGTGGTTCCCGCCGCAGAGGGGGTTGGCGCACCTATTGTCTTCGTCTTCTGCAATTGCCACCACCGTTTCGCAATCCCGCTCAACATGATCCATCGTTGGCTCGGGCGCATCGGCGCCCATATCGTCTATCTCAGAGATTTCAGAGACCTGTTCTACGTCATGGGCGTCCAATCGCTCGGCGGGGACTATGCCAGCTCGATCGCAGCGCTCAGGCGGCTCACAGAGGAGCTCGGGGCGCGGTCGGTGCATTGCATGGGCGATCAGGCCGGTGTCTACGGCGCCTTACACATGGGTTTGGATTTTGGCGCCCAATCGGTCCTTTGTCTTACCGGGCCGACCGATTTGACCGCGTACAAAATGCCGAAGACGATGGCAAAAAGGCTGCGCGCGGCAAAGGCCCCCGCGCACATACTGACAAGGATCGCAAGAAGGCTGCGCGCGGCAAAGGCCGCCACGCAATTCATGCCGATCGCAAAAGGGCGGCGCGAGCCGGGCAACACCGCGCACCCAAACCCGAAGATCGTCGAAAACCTGCGCGAGCTAAAAGCCGAACTCGACCCGGCAATGCTCACTGTGCGCGGCCGTTACGAGTCCGCTCCCATCTATCCGCGAATCCGGCATGTCTATGGTGGGGACCACAACCGCCATAGAGAGCAAGCGGAACGGCTCGCCGGAATGGAAGGTATGGAGCTCGTGCCGCTGGCCGACTGGCCGCATCACCTGGTGATTGACGCGCTCTTAGAGAGAGGCCAGTTCGACGCCCACCTCGCTTGGCTTCTGCAAGCCGAGGCCGTGGTGAATCCACATTCCGCGGCGCGGCCGAGCTAGAGCTGCTTGCAGCCGGTCAACGTCGCCTGCACCAGTTAAGCACTCGCAAGCAAACGGGCCGGCGGTTCCGGTGCCCATCCGTCTGGTGTCTTGTCGAACCAGTGAACGTCGGACGATGTCGACGAACCGGAGCGGTCACCGCCCGTCAGATTGACCATCACGACGGCATCTCGATCGATGCCGTCAGTGCGGGCCAGCTTGATCAGTCCAGCCACGGCGGTAGATGCCGAAAAGCAGGGCGAGATTCCCTCGTAGTCTTCAACCTTGCGGCGCGCTTCCCTGATCTCGGCCTCGCTGACCGCGACAAAGCCGCCGCCGCTTTCCATCACGATCCGCCGCACGCGCGGATAAGCTTTGGTTGGATCGCCGCGCAGTATCGCGTCGGCAATGCCGGTCGGTCGCCTGACAATATGCTCGGGCCTGATCGTCTCGCTGTTGTCGGCAAAAGCATGGACCATGGGCGCACAGCTTTCCTGCTGCACGCAAATGAGCCGCGGCAATCGCTCGATGCGGTTGAGCTGGAGCAATTGCTTAGCGCCCTTGTACGTGCCGTAAACGCCCATCGCGCTTGAAATCGCTTGCACGTAGTAATCGATCGGCTCGTCTATTTGATCGCAGGCTTCAAGAAAGGCGAGCTTCAGTCCCTCGCGCCGCCCAGGATTGAAGAAGCCACCTTCCGGCGTCAACCCGTTTTTGCGGGCATAGACGACCGCATACTCGGCGGCCTCGACAAAGGTCGCATTGCGCAAGCCGATATGCGTCACCTGGCGATGATTCGAACACTGCACACGGGGCACGAAGCGCTCCGCCGTGAACAAGAACAAGTGCATGTCCGGGTGCGCCTGGATGCCGAGGGCAAAGGAGGTCGAACTGTTCCCGGTTGAGGACGCGGATAATCGCCGGACACCGCGCTCATGGAGATAGGCGAGAGCAATTGCAGCCATCCGGTCCTTGGTGGTCCTGGTTGGAAGCACTGTCTCGTTCTTGAGATAGAGAGAGTTCATGCCAAGCTCGCGGCCGAGCCGCTTCGCACTTATCATCGGCGTGTAGGCGGCGTCGGGCAAACGGTCCATCAGCTCTTCGACCGGGAGCAGGCCAGCGAATCGGATGTAGGGATTGGCGGACTTCTTGAGCTCGACCTGGTCCAGGGCGTAGTCGAGGTCGATCATGCCCCCGCACGTGCGGCAGAACGACTGAAACCCGGTCGGATATTCGGACTGGCAATCAACGCAAAAGTGCCGCACGGTGTCCCTCGATCTCAGCGTCACGTTTATTGAAGTCATGCGGGCCAAGCAGCATCTCGCAGATGCTCTTTGCCATGCCGACGCTCAGCAATAAGCCCTTGGTGCCCCCGCCGTTGGCAATGTAGACGTTCTCCCAACCCTCGGCCATCTCGGTGATTGGCATGTCCGATGCCGTCATCGGGCGCAATGCCGCGACGTGCCCCAGCAACGCAGCGCGCCGTATCGCGGGCATGATCCGGCTAGCCCCGTCCATCAAAAACGTCTTCATCCCGGCCGAGGGCGCGCTGTCGAAGCCGCGCCGTTCCATGGAACCGCCGACCCACATCTGATCGCCGCGGCGACGATAGAGCGCCGCCGAGCGCCAGGTAAAATCGTGACTTGGCGCGCCGCCGGGCAATCCCAGGATCAAGAGCTCGCCCTTGGCGGGCTCGACTGCAATGTCGACTCCAAGCCAGGATTTCATGCCGGCGATCCATGGGCCGGTCGCGAATACGACGTCATCGCAAGGGATGATCTCGGGGCCGATCCGTACACCTGTCACCCTTCCGCACGAGGTCACGACGCCCGACACGGCTTCGCGTAGGATTGAGGCATTCAGCCGCACGGCGCCTTCTGCCATCGAGCGCGTCAAATCGCCCCCATCGACGCTTAGAGTGCCGGAGGTCATCACTCCGAAATCGAAGCCACGGTCGAGGCGGGGCTCGATCCGACGGAGGTCATCGCCATCGAGCCAGGTCGACGAGAAATTTGGCGTGCTCGCGAAGAGCGCAGCGGTCTCTTCGAGCTCCTGGCGATCTGCTTCGTCATGCCCGAGATGGACGCGCCCTACCTGCAGTAAGGAATATTTCGCGCAGCCGAGCAGGGTCAGTTCATCGAAGATCGCACGATGGAGCGCGAATGCCTCGAGCGCGAAAGGAACAAGCGCGGGCGGCGTGCGATAGAGCGGGTTAAGATTGCCCGCATTGTACCCCGAGGCGTGAGCCCCAACCCTATCGCGCTCTATCAGCGTGACGTTTGCGCCCGCACGGGCGAGGACATAGGCGGTGGCACATCCGACAATTCCTCCCCCGACCACGACGACCCGTCGCCGGCTGTGGTGGGCTCGCATGGGAGAGCGGTCGATTAGGTGCATTTTCCCCCGAGGAGCTGCCGGAGATTTCCCTCGTGAGGCTCCTTTCAGGTATCGAAAGGGCCTCCCCAGCCAACGGTATTTTGGCGCTTTTGCCGCTTTGATTCAATCCGATCTTGATAGCGGGATGTGACTGAATCCACGCACTTACGGCGGGTGAATTGCCGAGGTGTGTAATGTTCCCTAGAGTGGGCCGCGTTCGAAGAGCGGGGAATCGCGCATCCTTGTTTGAACAGCCGCTTCCCACACGGCATGCCAATTCTTGGACTTCGGCCGAGCAATCGAGTGCGCTAGGAAGGTCACCGATGAACGTGGTCGGACCGATCTTGCACTATGGGCGGACCCGCTCGGACATCGCCGCCCTCGTGAAGGGCGAGAAGACAATCACTTACGGCGAACTCGCCGAGTTGTTGCTGCGCACCGCCTCTCATTTTACCGCGCACGGATTTCAGCGGGGTGACCGGATTGGTGTTTGTCTGCGCGATACGTCGGATCATCTCGTGGCGCTGCTAGCCATGGCCCATATGGGCGCCATCGCAGTGCCACTCGACTGGCGGGCACCGCCGTCGGAGAACGCGCGGCTCATCTCCGGACTGAACCTCGCCGGCGTGCTTAGGGAACCGACTGCGCGGGAAATTGACGGGTGTTCATCGATTCCCGTCGATCCCGAGTGGCATCGGGCGGTTGCTCTGGCGGAACCGGCCGCCGGATCGCCTAGCTCATGGCATGACCCGTTTGTGATATCCGCCACTTCGGGCAGCACCGGAATGCCGAAACTGACGGTAATGACGCATCTGCAGTACTACTTCGCCATCGTCGCGATGTGGGAGCTGATGGGGCTTGCCGGTCACCACCGTTTCCTCTGCACTTTGCCATTGTACTACAGCGGCGGACGCAACAGCTGCATTGCGCATTTGCTTCGTGGCGACAGCGTCATCTTGTATTCGAGCCTGATCACGCCGGCCGAATTTGTGCATGTTGTCAACTCGCAACATGTCACCGTCGCGGTCGGGGTGCCGTCAACGGTACGGCAATTGCTGGCGGCGAGCGGAAAAGATCCATTATTGCCCCGCTCAACGATTTTTTTCTGCACCGGCGCGCCGCTTCATGCGGAAGAGAAGTGCCAGGCAGTAAAGAGACTGACGCCGCTGTTCCACGAGCGTTACGGGACTGCCGAAACCTTGGCCATCTCGGTTCTCCGCCCGAACGACATCGCCGACCGGCCGGCCAGCGTCGGACAGCCTCATTCGCTGGCAGAAATTGAAATCGTCGATGACGACGATCGCCCCTTGCCGCGCGGTGCCGACGGGCTGCTGCGCTTTCGCGGACCCGGTATGGGCTCGCCGTTGCCAGGGAGTGCCGCTGAGGAAAATTTTCGAGACGGCTGGTTCTATCCCGGCGAGATCGCGCGTTGCGACGAGGCGGGCTATATTTTTCTTGAAGGTCGGACCTCGGATGTGATCATGCGTCGCGGCGCGAAGATCTATCCGGCGGAGATCGAGGCGACCCTAGCCGAGCACGCGGGCGTTATCGAGGCTGCCGTGCTCGGCTGGAGCGATCCAAACAACGAAGAAGCGGTCGTCGCGTTTGTTGTGCCCCAAAGTGGCATCCCCGCCAGCGAACTCCTGGCTCATTGCCGGATGCGCTTGACCCCTCACAAAGTGCCGCAGCAATTTCATTTCCTCGAGGAGCTGCCGAAGAATACAGCCGGTAAAATCGACAAGACGGCTCTCGCCGAGCGCCTTACGCGTGAGGGACTATGACAGATCGACTCGACGACCGGGGGGTCGTGACACGGTTTGTCTGACCCTGGCTAGCCCTGCCCGGACAAAATGCCATAGCTCGGAGGGTGCGGGGGCGGATCAAGGCCGACTGCGCAATCTGCAGCAAAAAAGCCCCGAGTTGTACTATACTCATGCTGCTCGCGGAAAGGATCGTAGTCGTGCCGTAAGCGGGAGGTCCCTCAAGCTGTTAACGGCAATCCAGAGGAACAAAGCAAATGGCAGCCAAAGGTCGGCGGAAAAAAGCGAGGAAGGTGCCACCCATCAAGGCACGCACTAAGGCCCGTACAAAGGCGACGGCCTCGGTGACAGGGCCGGTCACGCTCGAGGAAGCCAGGGCTCTGGCGCAGGCGAAGCACCCGAAGCAAGCGATGCGGGCCGCGCGCAAGACGGCAGCTCCACCGGCGTCGCCCGAAGACGTCGGTGCCGCGCGCGAGAAGCTTGAGAAGGAGCGGCGGGAAGAACGCGCGCGCCGCGTCCGCGAATACAAAGATACGATGGCGATCATGAAGAAGCGCGGCGCCAGACGGCCGCGGTCAAGAGGCGCGGCCAAGGCCAAGCGGGGCGAGCCAGTTGCGGAACGGGACGCCTTCAATCCGTTACAGATCTTCGCCGAAGGGGATTCGTGGTTCGAGTATCCGGTGCCTTTCTTCGGCGGCGGCATCATCCCGCGCCTTGAGAATCGGCTCGGCGTCCCGATCTTGAACTTGGCTAAAGCGGGCGACGAGGTTCGTTACATGCTCGGCGTCGAGGAGCGCACGCTGCTTGCGAAACACTTGCGTCGTGGCTCCCCGGCAGGCGGACCATGGGACCTGCTGTTATTCTCTGGCGGCGGCAACGACATCGTCGACAACCCAATGGCGCTTTGGGTTTTGGATTGGAACCCGGCCGTGCCTCCGGCCGATCATATCCATCAAAAGCGTTTCGACTCTGCAGTGGCGCTGGTTCGCGCCGGATACGAAGACCTGATCGCGCTACGCAACGACCTAAGCCCCAATACGCACCTCATCTTTCATGGCTACGACTTCCCGATCCCCGATGGCCGCGGAATTTGCCACCTGGGTCCGTGGCTCAAACCAACCTTCGACCTGCGTAAATTTCCCACGCGGGCGGCGGCACAGGAGGTCGTCAAGGCCATGCTGCAGCAGTTTGCGGTCTTGTTGACGTCTTTGGCCGCTCTACCGAAGGTGACGTTCATTAACGGCCAAGGCACGCTCGCCCCGCAGACGAGTTCGTGGCATAACGAACTCCACCCCAGCAAGGCGGGCTTTGGTAAACTCGCCGATATTTTCTACCGGGAGATCAAGAGGCTGTTCCCGAATCGCGTCGCGTAGTCGGCACGCGCTGCAAACGTTTCGGACAACTCTATTCAAAGTCAACGTCGGCGCTCGCGGGACCGCCGTGCCGGCGACCTTGCTTCCCCGGGAATTTTTTTGAGATCCTCCTACCAGCCCATCGGACCATCCCCCATGCCTGACGGAGTGCCGGAGCCGGATCCGACCACCAAAAGTAGTCGTGGCGAATTCTGGGATCGAAGAGCAGAACAAGGAACTGCATCACCGCTCGCAAGCGCGGCGGTGGAGGCTCTCCGCCGGAGTTTTTGCGCGCCTTGAGAATCGAGCGCAGATGTCCCACTTGGCCCGAGAGGTTTTGGCATTTGAGGCCGAGTGGGTAATCCCGATTGTAAGGCGGCAAAGATCCGGGCAAATAGCAGCGGACGAGCGCCGCTGGAAAGTCTACGCCGCAGTGCAGCGCGAGCGCGAGCGATCCCCAGAGTCTTCCGTTGATCTCGAGAAAATAGGGCCGCTCATCCATCGCATCGCGTCTGAACTCGACCATGGCGACCCCGTCGTAATGGATGGCGTCGAGCAGCTTCTCGCCAAGCCCTATGATTTCTTCGTCGCGGCAGCTTTCCCGGAGCGACGAGGCGCCGCCGATGTACGGGACCTCGTTCAGTCGGCGGTGTGCAAAGGTTAGATGCGTCTTGTCATTAAACCGGAGCAGGAACGCGCCCGCGCCCCTTCCCCTGATGAATTCCTGCGCGATGATCCGAGTCTGCAAGTCTGCCAGACCATCCAGCACCTTGTGTGCCTCGGTGGCGTCTTTGGCAACGAACCGCCTGCCCCGCTCGTAGCCTCCTGTTGCGGTGAAGTAGTTATCCGTCTTGATCATGATCGGGAACCGAAGCCTTTCAAGTTCGTCCCGGCCGTCCCGCCCCGAAGGTCCAGTTGAAAGGAAGACAGTCGTGGGACACGGTATGTCCACGGCCAGCGCCATTCGGGTCGCTTGGAACTTGCTCAGCGAATATTCCAGCGCCCCGTCATGGGGCAGGATCGGCACGACATCGCCAGGCAGGTCCTTGCGGATGGCAGCCATCGCGACCAGCGAGGCTTCGTCGATCGGCAGGATTGCATCCGCGCTATGGCGATGCGCCTGATCGGAGAGCCACTCTCTGAACAAGGACTGCCGGCGGCGTGGGTCTGGCGACCTCAGGACATCCGAACAATAGCGCGACGACGCCGTAGGCGGCGGTGGCCAGCCCTCGGGGTAACTGGCGATAACAGTATGACCTGCGCGCCCCAGCGAGCGCACGGCGCCCAGACCTGCGCGAAAATGCGCGTCCGTTACCAGAATACGAAGAGGCGCTCGCATGGTAGTCTTGACCGGTGAACCCAAGCGCAAGGGGCCTGCTCTGAGCGCCTCGGGCGTTAGACTGTCCAGCTCAGAAGAGTCCACAGCCACCGGAAGTCCCTCGACGAGGCCGCCTCCCGAAATAGCGACCGTCAAACCGCAACAGGCCGCCTGATTATCCCTAGAACGCGCGTCCATGCCAGGCTCTTATGGCTGTCTCATGGCGCGGGGAGGCCATTGGCTAAGCGCTCCTTTTGAGCGAGCACATCGAGAAAGGAAGGCTTTGTGGTAAGGCTTGACGGTCGGTCTAAGGGCTCCCAAGCGGCCTTACGCCTCGGAGTAGAGGTCGAGCGCTGGCCGATCAGAGGCCTCTTCACCACGTCGCGCGACTCCAAGGGGGAGGTGGCCGTGGTTGTTGCGACGATCAGCGACGGCACCCACAGAGGACGCGGTGAATGCGTTCCTTTTCCACGCTACGGCGAGAGGGTAAAGGGGGTGGTTGCCGCCATCGAAGCGTGCGCGAGACCGCTCGCCCGAGGCTTGGCCGGAAGGAGCTCGCCGATCGCCTTCCTGCCGGTGCTGCGCGTAACGCGCTCGATTGTGCCCTTTGGGACTTGGAAGCGAAGAAGGCAGATCAGAGCGCCGCAGCGCTTGCGGGACTTCCCCCTCTTCACCCGGTGCACACGGCCTTCACCATCTCGCTCGGCTCGCCCGAACTCATGGCGTCACAGGCACAAGCAGCGCGTACCACCTATTCGCTCCTGAAGCTTAAACTGGGAGGCGCCGGCGATCCGGAGCGCCTTTCCGCGGTGCGCGAAGTCGCCCCCGACGCCCGCCTCATTGTCGACGCGAACGAGGCTTGGCGGCCGGACAATCTGGAATTGCTACTCGATGCAGCGGCAGCCGCAGGCGTCGAGCTCGTCGAGCAGCCCCTGCCCGCGGACAATGACGACCTGCTGGAGCGCATCACGCGACCGGTTCCGGTTTGCGCCGATGAGTCCGTGCATGATCGAGCGTCACTGGATCGTAACCTCGGGCGCTATGACGCCGTGAACATAAAGCTCGACAAGACAGGCGGGCTTTCCGAGGCACTCCTTGTCGCAGAGCGTGCCCGTGCGCATGGGCTAAAGATCATGGTCGGGTCCATGGTGGCCACCTCGCTTGCGATGGCCCCCGCCGTGCTCGTCGCGCAAGATGCCGATTGGGTCGACCTCGATGGTCCTCTGTTGCTCGCGCGCGACCGCGAGCCCGGTTTGACCTATGCCTCAGGGATGATCTTGCCTCCCCTGCCCGAGCTGTGGGGGTGACGCGATTTGTCACAAGGTGTCAGCGACAAGGATTATCTAGCCTTATCAGCTTTTTACGTGTCTGGCCTCAGGCGGCCAGAAAGGCGCGAGAGCTGGGGCGCGCCGATCTTTTCGGTGAAGCGTGTCCCAATTGTCACAGCATTCTTCGCCAAATGGCTTATAGTGGTAACCAGAAACGACGGGGAACGGGGGATTAGCCATGCGTCTCTTAATAGCTTGCGCGATCATTATTTCGACTGTGGTCGGACTCGGCGGCTGTGTTGGACACCACGAGAAGGCCGTGGTTTCTGAGCCGTTGAAGCTCAGTTAATTCGACGACGGGATACCCCTACTTACCTATCTCTCCGGCAAATGCCAGCCCCGGTCGGCTCTTATCCGGCCGGGGTTTTCATGCGTGCATTTTGACGCCGCCACGTCGTGAAGCGTGCGCCGTGGCCTTGCTGGCGGCACGGAATCGGCCGAATCGCCCCAATCATCGCGACCACGCTCGCGACCCCGAGACCGCTCGCTCCTAGCGGCTGACCACCCGCGCTAGCTAGTTTCCGAAGAACGTCTGCAACGCCCGCTCGGCGATGGCTTCGGGCGCGGTCACGGGCTCGGCGCCAGCGGTCACGGGCTCGGCGCCAGCCTGGCGCTTCTTGCCCTTCTTCGGCGGCGTGACGGGCTCTTCGCTTGCCGGTTTCTGGCCCACGCTGTCACTTGCCTGCGGCGCCTCCTCAGCCGGCTGCTCCGCTTCGAGCAATTGACCGATGCCGCTGATAGCGCCCTTCTGGAGCGCATCCGGAGCAAGCTTCCCGTTCTTGATCAGGGCGCCGATCCCTGAGTCGCTTTCCGCGCCGGCGGCACCTGGCAGCGATACCAAGCCCCCACCGAGCCGATTGAGCTGCTCGTAGGCCGCTACGGGATCACTCAGGATGCCCTCGATATCGGGATAGATCGACGGACTGGTCCAAGGACCTGAGACGACAATCGGTACGCCGAGCCCCTTGAGATCGGCCTTGCCGCCTTGTCCCTCGATGCTTGCGACGAGCTTCGGGTCGACGCGGAACTTGAGCGCGCGCGCCGGGAGATCGACGCTGCCGGCGCCCGCCATCCGCATCAGCGGGCCGGCCAGACGCAAGTCCGAGGTCTCCGCCCGGCCGCTGGCGATGTTGAAGCTTGCGCCGAGGGTGGCGAAGTCCGTCTTCTCAGCCTCGTTCTCCTGCCAGCCCGAGAGAGTTCCGGTGCTGAGGTTGCGCAGCGTCTTGGCGATGTTGATGCCGCGGATGGCGCCATCGGTGAACTCGAACTTCGCCGCACCATTCAGGCCCGAGACCAGGGCGCGCTGGCTGCTACCGCTTGCCGCGAGGTCGAGAGAGATGGCGCCCGTGCCCTCGATGCTGTCAAATCCCGCCGCGTCCTTGAGGAACGGATAGGCGTTAAAATTCACCAGCGACAGGCGAATCCTCTGTGCAGGGATCTTCCCGCTGGAATCGATATTGACGTTCAGCGTGCCGGCGCCGTCGTAGAGCTTGAAGTTCGGCAGGCTGGCAGCAAGCTTGCCGCCCGCAATCGTCGCCTGCAAATTGGCTTGCGCGATTCGAATGCCGTTATATGTGAGCTGACCCGCAGAAAGCTTGAGCTTTGCGGTGACGTTCCTGAGCGCGGCGAAGTCGATCCTTTCATCGCTCCATCCCGCCGCTCCGCCCTCGCCGGCGGAGCCGGACTTCGCCAGCAGAGTGTCGAAGTTCAACGCCCGGCCGGTGAAAGCAGCGTTGATGGCGGGAACCGCGCCGGAGAGATCGGCGGCCATCGAGCCTGAAAGACTGTTGCCGCCCGCATTCAGCGTTAGCGGATGGAGCGTAAGCAGGCTCCCCTTATAGCTCGCGCTGCCGGTAAGCGACTTTTCGCCGGCCCTGAGCGTGAACTGGCTGAGCGCGAAGTTCCCAACATTGTATGTCGCGATGCCGTTGAGCGTCGCTTCGTCCTCAAGATAGGCCGGGGCATTGGCCTTAAGCGAAACGGGGACCGCCTCTCCGTCGAGAAACCTGCCGAGATCGCCGATCGAGCCTGCGGCCTTCATCTCGTTGCCGTCGACGACTCCGCTCGCGTGGAACGTGAGCGGCCCGTCGATCGAGGGCAGCGAGGCCTCGACCATGAGCGCCTCGATCCGCTTGCCGGGGGCGCCACCGGAAGGCGGCAGGATCAGCGTGCCGTTCTTGATGAGAAGCTTGTCGAGGGAGAGGGACTTGAGCGCCGCGAAGGCCGAGCCCGCCTCTGCTCGCTGTTGAGCCCCTTCCCCCGTCTCCGGTCTGGCCGCCTTCGGCGGCGCGGCGATCACCGGATCGATCAGCGTGAGGTCCGTCACCTTGACCTTACCGCCGAAGAGCGCCGAAAGCTGCAAGCCGAAACGAAGCGACTTGGCCGTCGCCATTTCCGGCGCGTCGTCGCCACCGCCCTGCGCGATGCCGACGTCCTCGGCCACGAGATCGAGCGACGGGATCAGCGCCACGCTTACCGGTCCGCTCACACGGAGGCGATACCCGGTCGCGGACTCGACCTGCGCAAACAGCGTCTCGCGCAGATCGTCGGTGGAAATGAACAGCGGGCCGACAAAGGCGATAACGGCGCCGATGACGGCGATGGCCGCAAGGCCGAAGAGCGTAATCCGCACGTGCCCCTCCGAAAGAATTCCACGTGGTTAACGAATTACGCCCCAATCCTAAAATAATGGATAAGAGCCCGATCCAGCCCGCTGCGGGCTGGAAGTGCCTCCATCGCCAGGCAGGCGGTCACGAGCTATGGCCGTTTATGGCATACGGACATTGGGACTGGCGCCGAGCATGTCCGCTATTGGGGGGATTGTGTTGCAAAACTCTCCGACGGCGCGCGTTGGTTCGCTTTTGTGGAATGTCAGAGCATGATGCTCTGCTTCGCTTTGCCGCTGTCTCGGGAGACCGGCGGCAGATACTCGGTATTCGAT
>Ga0187892_10004445_pt1 | contig 23497 bp, 22 predicted proteins | sample MA1701073metaG_FD_139345 | JGI IMG/M metagenome (GOLD analysis project Ga0187892, IMG submission 139345) | Bio-ooze microbial communities from a basaltic lava cave in the Kipuka Kanohina Cave System on the Island of Hawaii, USA - MA170107-3 metaG ... | reverse complement strand
GACTCCCACTCCGCACGCGGCCGCGGCCGCTGCCTCTGTCTGCGCATCGACGGCGCCTCCTTTCGGGCGCCATCGTCCCCGCGCTCACGCTACGCGCCAGATGGGGTTGGCCGAACGCTTACGGTCCAATGCCTCGACTGTCCAGTTCACGACACGACTTCGCCATGGTCGACCATCCTCGATCCTTCGCCTCGTCGGAGACTCGCGCGGCCGGGTGATACAAAGCGAAGGCGGTGATCGGCTTTCCTCGGCACGTGCCAATCGTCGGCCGGCACGAATCACGGTAATCCGTGAATTCCCTTGCTGCATCCTGCCAACCGAGCACGACGTTCGTGAGGAACCACGCTTCCTCGCCCAGGCAGGCGACGATCTCGATCTTCGACATAGACTCCAGCAGCCAGGCGAGCACCCGCTTCAGGTAGTCGTGGAGTGGCTCGGAGTAGAAACCGGGCAGCTTGCGACTCCAGTTGGGGTCGTCGTAGAGCAGGTTCGCCGTCGCCGAGCCATAGAGCTTACCGCCCGGGAGCATGGCGACAGCCGTAGCGAGCCACTCGTTGGTCTTCCAGCCACCTTGGTCTCCAAGTTCGCGCTCAGCATGCCGCCAAGGGCGGACCTCACCCTTGTCGCGGAGCGCGCGGATCACATGCGTCGGCGCGGCGTCTTTCGCGAGCAGGAGCGTGCGCCCGTCCCAGTCGCCGAAGAGCGTCTCGGTCGCGTAGAGATGGTCGTTCGACGGAACGAGCGCGAAGATGTTCGTCCATCCGGACGGGGGTCTGTAGGTGCGGATCCAGTCAGGAACTACCGATCTCGGCATCGTTCATGCTCCCGCGGGCCGCTGAATCTGGTGAAAGGCATCGGGTCCTTGAAGAGGATCTCCTTGAGGTCCTTGATCAGCAGGCCGAGCACCCGTCTTGTCGTAGGAGGCGAGCTGCCGGGAGGCTCCCGGCCGTGGGCTGTCCCGTACTACCGGGGATCGGTCCGGACGACGGCACAACGAGCAGAGCGACGGATTGATGTACACTCGCTCTTCAGTGGAGCAGTGGAGCGTCGTGTGACCCGAACCAGAAGGCACCGGTGCCCGGTCTGCAAGAAGCCTCTCACCCAGAGGGAGTACGAGAAAGCCCTAGGCATCCTTGGGGAAAGAGAGAGGCATCTGCACGAGCGGCTGCGCGACGCCAAGGAGAAGGAAAAGACAGCCCGAGAGCGCGGGGTGAAAGCGGAAAGGGCAAGAACTCAGCGGCTCCTCGCTGGGAAGGACAAGGAGATTCAGATCCTCAAGGAGCGGATGCAGCAACTCAAGAGGGGCTCAACTCCGCAGACGGAGGGTCTGGAGTTCGAGGAAAAACTCGCAACGCGCCTGCGCCGCGAGTTTCCGGCGGACGAGATCCAGCACAAGGGGAAGGGCGGGGATGTTCTCCATCTGGTTCTCTTCGAGGGGAAGGTGGCCGGCGCTGTCATCTACGAGTGCAAGCGGACGCCCCGCATCGAGATGAAGCACGTGGATCAGGCCCGCCGAGCCAAGAAGTCGCGCGACGCGCACTTTGCGGTTCTGGTCACGACCGGCGCCAGGAGAGGGTTCAGTGGCCTCGCGCAGATGGGAGGAATTCTCGTCGTGTCGCCTCTCGGAGTCGTGGCGTTGGCCGGGCTACTCCGCGCCCACATCATCGAGATGATGCGGGCTGGGATCGCCAAGGAACAGCGAGCGCGGATCGCCGACGAGTTGGTCCAGTACGTCAGTAGCCCCCAGTTCCAGAACCCGATCGCGGATGTCGTCCAGCGCGCCGTCGAGTTGCAAGGGATGGTCCAGGAGGAGGCAAAGCAGCACGTCAAGATGTGGGCCCGGCGTTGGGAGCACTACCAGACGATACAGTGGGACGTTTCGCAGGTTCGGAGCAACGTGCAGCTAGTCCTTCACGGAGAGCGGCCCCAGGTGATCGCGTCGGCCAAGATCGGACCGCTGCTCTTGCCTCAAGCGCCTCAGTGAGGCGCTGATGGCGCTCCGGCCCCCGGAGCCCCCTCACATCCAACGCCGAGGCTACAGCCCGCGCGCCCGGTCGGGGCGCAGGGGGATGCGGCCGGCCAGCGCGGCGTCGATCGCTGCGAGGATCGCTTCGCGGTCGCGCGGGAGGCGGCCCTCGAGCGGAAGCCAGTTGCTCGCGTGGTTCGTGCGGAAGATCGCGTCCGTCGGCGCGGCCTCGGCGATGAAGGTGCGCAGCTCGCCGAGCAGCACGGGCACGTCCGGCACCGCGAACTCGCCCCGCTCCTCCTGGCGCGCCATTGGCGTGCCCGGGATGACCGTGAGCGTCAGCAGCGACACGAAGCGCGGGTCCATCTCGGTCGCGAGCTTCGCCGACGCGCTTGCGTGCTCGGCCGAGCGGTCCTTGCCGCCGACGCCCAGGAGGAAGATCGCCGAGAGCTTCATCCCGGCCTCGTGCGCCTTCCGCGCCGCCTCCACGTGCTCCGCGGCGGTCGCGCCCTTCGCGATCCGTTTCAGCACGACGTCGTCGCCCGACTCCGGGCCGATGTAGAGAAGCTGGAGGCCGAGCTCGCGCAGCGTGCGCAGCTCCTCCGGCGTCTTCTCGAGCAGGTTGCGCGCGGTCGCGTACGCGCTCACGCGCCGCAGCCGCGGGAAGGTCGCGCGCAGCGCCTTGAGCACGGCCGTCCACGTGTTAAGATCCAGCACGAGCGCGTCGCCGTCCGCGACGAAGACCTTGTCGATCTCGTCCCCGTAGCGGCGCCCGGCCTCCGCGACGTCCTCGAGCGTCTCCTCGAGCGGCCGGACGCGGAACTGCTTCCTCCTGTACATGTCGCAGTACGTGCAGTGGTTCCACGAGCAGCCGATCGTCGCCTGCAGGATGTAGGCGTTCGCCTCGCTCGGCGGCCGGTAGATGTCGCCCTCGTACCGCACGCGGTCCCATCATAGGCGGGCTGCGGGCGCGCCATGAGTTCCGGCCCCCGAGGCCCCCTCACTTCGCAAGGCGGAACGCCCGGCCCGGCAGCCGTTCCGTTTTCGGTCTCGCGGAGGGCGGGTGTACGGCGACATGGGGATCCCTAGGGGGATGAACTCTCCGGAAAGAGCCTGCCGTGCGCCCGCGTCCGATCGTATTGAGGAGCGGCGACGAGGAACGAGTTCACGCAGTCGGCTGGACGCGAGGTGCGAAATGCCGGTTCGACGGGAGCAAAGTACCGAAGAGGCGCGCGTGCGGATCGTCCGGCTCGTGGGCGAGTTCGACACGAGGGACGCGGCCGCGCTCGGGGAGCGCCTCGACGCGGCGGTCTCGAAGGGCCCCGCGCGGCTCGTGGTGGACCTGAAAGGCGTCCGGTTCGCGAGCGCGGCGCTGCTCGGGCGCCTGCTCGTGGCCCGCGCGAAGGCGCGCCGGCGCGGCGGCGACCTCGTCGTGAGCGCGCCGTCGAGGCCGGTGAAGGCGGTCCTCTCCGTGCCGGGGCTCGAGCGGGTGCTCAAGGTCTTCCCCGGCGACGAGGAGGCGGTCAGGCACCTCCTGCGCGACCAGCGCGCGTCGTCCCCATGGGACCCGCGTCGCCACGAGCTCGCCGGCTGACCGTAGTCTGAGGGGCCTCGGGGACGTAGAATCCTCTGCCCATGCGGGGCCTCCGGCTCTTCCCGGTCGTCCTCGTCGCGGCGTGCGGCGGCGTGGGGTCGTACGAAGAGGCGGCCGACGCGACGGTCCGCGCGATGCAGGACTACGCGGCGATCCTCGAGGGCATCACGGACAAGGCCGCCGCCGAGAAGGCGAAGCCGAAGATCGAGGCGCTGGCGAAGCGGCTCGACGAGATCCTCGATGAGGTGAACGGGCTGAAGGAGCCGAGCCAGGAGTCGCTCGAGAAGTCCGGGGCGACGCTGCGCGAGGGCATGAACGCGATCGCGGCCAAGATGGACGAGAACATGCAGCGGCTCGACAGGCTGCCGGACATCTGGCCGACGCTCCAGGACCAGGCGATCGGGCTCAGCAGCAAGTTCATGGCCCTGCGCGCGATGTTGGGCGCGTAGGCGCGCGCCCCCGATCCGTCCGGGGGCGGCGCGCGTCGCGTGGCGGAGGGGTCGGGATTCGAACCCGAGATACCCCGTGAGGAGTATGCCGGCTTAGCAAGCCGGTGCTTTCAACCGCTCAGCCACCCCTCCGCAGGGGTGCCGTAATCTAGCAGGGGCAACGACCTACCCTCGTTGCTCCGGGGAGCCGGGCCCATGTTACCCCCGCGAAACTCGGGCGCGGTCCTCTACTCCGCCCGTCGTGCCGCCCGCGCGGGAGCCCGGTGGTTCGTGGGGCGCGGTCGCGGACGCGGTCCGCGACGAACGGCTACTTCAGGTGCTTGTTCACCAGCTTGGTCATCTCGAACATGTTGACCGTGGCCTTGCCGCCGAACACGGCCTTCAGGTTCGCGTCCGCGTTGATGTTCCTGCGGTTCGTCTTGTCCTGCAGGCCCTCGCGCTTGATGTAGGCCCAGAGCTTTTTCGTCACCTCGGTCCGGGGCATCGCCCCGCTGCCGACGACGGCCGCGAGCACAGCGTCCGGCTGCATCGCCTTCATGAATGCCGGGTTCGGTTTCCGTTTCTTCTTCGCAGCCATTCGTGACCTCGATAAGCGGTGAGAGTTAAGGGCCAACCGTAACGCCCCACAGGGTAGGCGATCTTCCCCCCGGAACAAGCCCATTCCGGGCCGATTCCCAGGGGCCTCGGGGACGGCGGCCCGCCCGCCGGGGTGTCCCGGATCGAGCCGGTCACACCTAGCGTGCCACAAGCCCTTGTCCCGCCGTACGATAAGTTCCATTAGACATGGGGCCCGGAGATCGCCGCAAGCACGAGCGCCTGAACGAGGAGCTGCCGGCGATCGTCGTGGGGGACCAGGGCGCCAAGGACCTGCGCGGCGCCAGAGTCCGGGACCTCTCCGAGGGCGGCGCCTGCATCCAGCTGGACGGCCCCCTCCCCGTCGGCGCCGAAACCTACGTCGGATTCTTCCTTAAGGACGAATCCCAGCCCCTCGTCGCGGTCGCCCGCGTGGTGTGGACGAGGCAGGAGGGCTCGGGCCATCTCCTCGGCGTACAGTTCTCGCGCCACGGCATCGCCCAGCGGCGGGCCATCTCCCGGCTCAGCGAGTACCTCCACTCGCGCCGCGTCGAGCTGATCGTCAACTCGGCCTGACCGCGGCCCCCAGCCGCGCGGTGGTACGCTGCACATCATGGCGCGCAAGGGCGCGAAGCGTGCGGCGACCACCGGCGCGCTCGAGCTCGAAATCGTCCTCGAGGAGACGCAGCCTCGCATCTGGCGGACGCTCGTCGTGTCGCCGAAGGCGACGCTCGGCGACCTGCACGAGATCCTCCAGGTCGCGATGGGATGGGAGGGCGGCCACCTGCACAGGTTCGTGCAGGGCGACGAGGTCTGGACGGACCCCTCGCACGAGATCGAGGACACCTCACCCGAGACCAAGGTGACGCTCGGCGAGCTCCTCCGCCGCAAGGGCGACAGCCTCGGCTACGAGTACGACCTCGGCGACAGCTGGGTTCACACGGTCCGGGTCCTTGAGGTCCTGGCGCTCGCCGACGCGGGCACGCTCCCGCGCTGCGTCGCAGGCGCGCGCGCATGCCCGCCCGAGGACTGCGGGGGCCCGGTGGGCTACGAGGACCTTCTCGCGATCCTCGCCGACCCGAAGCACGAGGAGCACGAGGATCGCAAGGAGTGGCTTGGCCGCCGCTTCGATGCCGACGCGTTCGACGCGGGCGCCATCACGCGCGAACTCCGGCGCCTCGACGTGTGACGAGGCGGGCACCGACGCCCCCGGCCCCGCGTCATCGGATGACCCAAGGCCTCCCCCTCACCTCGCCGGCTCGACGATCCTGTGCACCCGGTTCGGCGCCGGACCGTCGATCGTCTGGACGAGCCCGCCCGGCCACCGGATCTCGCAGCTCTCGACCGACCTCAGATCGCCGAGGCCGAAGTGCACGGTCTTCGACGACTGCGCGAGGTAGCCGCCCGCAGCCTGCACCTGGCCGATCCGCGTCCTGCCGCCCGCCCGCACCCGCACCACCGCGCCGATCGCGCCCTTGTGGCCGCGCGTGCCCTCGAGCCGGAACGCGATCCAGCTCCGCGCCGGCGCCCGGTTCATGTAGAGGAACGCGCGGTCGTTGAAGTTGTTCACCGCGAGGTCCAGCCGGCCGTCGCCGTCGAGGTCCGCGACCGCCGCGGCCCGCGCGCTCCGCGCGGCGACGCGCCCGCCGATGCGCCGCTCGAGCGCCCGGCCGCCCGGCGGCGGGTCGAGCCCCGCGTCCGCCGACCGGTCCACGAACGTCCCGTCGCCGTTGTTCATGAGCAGCGGCGACCGCCAGTAGCCCCACGGGTAGCCCATCCCCGACGGCACGAACGCGTCCTCGAACCCGTCGTTGTCGAAGTCCCCGCTCGCGATCCCCCACGGCCAGAACGTCTCCGCGCCCGCCTTCGCGGACGTCTCCTCGAACTCGCCGCCCCCGAGCCCCCTGAACAACCCGTTCCCGAAGAAGATCGCGTCGTAGCGGATGCGCGTCGCCTCCGCGAACACCCGCTCGAGGTCGCGCTGTCGCTCGTAGAACGGCCCGAAGAACCGCTCGTACTTCCGGGCCTCGTCCACGCGCCGGAGGTCGTAGTCGAAGGGCGTCCACATGTCCGAGTGCATGTCCACGACGAAGAGGTCGAGCCGGCCGTCGCCGTCGTAGTCGAACGCCTTCGAGCCGACCGCGCCCCACGGCGTGCGGCCGAGCGTTCCGGCGGTCACGTCCTCGAACCGGCCGCCCGCGTTCCGGTAGAGCGTGCTCCGCCCGAACATGTTCGCGACGAAGAGGTCGAGGCTGCCGTCCTCGTCGAAGTCGAAGACCGCGGTGTCGCCGCTCCAGCCCGCGCCGCGGAGCCCCGCCTCCCCGGTCGCCTCCTCGAACGTGCCGTCGCCGCGGTTCCGGAAGAACGCGTTCGTCTCGACGGGGCTCTTCACCAGCTCCATCAGCGTGGTCGCGCCCGCGTAGTACCGGCCGAGGGGCTCGAACGCGCCGGTCCACTCGGCGGTGGTGGCGAGGAAGAGGTCCAAGTCCCCGTCGCCGTCCGCGTCGAAGAGCGTCGCGCCCTGCGAGTGGCCGACCCACGGAAGCCCCGCCTCCTTGGTCGCGTCCTCGAACGCGCCCGAGCCGTCGTTCCTCAGGAACACGTTCCCGCCGCGCGTGGAGGTGACGTAGAGGTCCTCATCGCCGTCCCCGTCCGTGTCGCCGAAGACCGCGGAGACGCAGATCCGGTCCTCCAGCGCCACCGCGGGCGTCGTCACGTCCGCGAACGAGCCGCCGTCGTTCCTGTAGAGCGCGTTCGCCCCGAGCTGGTTCAGCAGGTAGAGGTCGTCGTCGCCGTCGCCGTCGATGTCCGCGAGCGCGACGCCGCACCCGTGGTCGTAGAAGTTGATCTTGAACTTCTCCCCCTGCTCCCCCGGGAGGAACTCCATCCGGAACTTCACGCCGAGCGCCTCGGCGCGCTCCTCGAACGCGAGCCCGGGTTCGAGGAGGAGGAGAAGAAGGATCGCCACGCGCCATGACGACGCGCGGGCGGCGGCGCGGGTGCCGTCGTATCCGCGTTGCCGGATAGGGAAGAGAGGGGGCGTCTGGGGCGTGACCGGTCACACGCTGGCGGTCGCCGCCGGACCGGCTCCCCGGTTCCCGCCTCGCCGAAGCCCCGGAGGTGCGAAGGGGGGCGGGCCTTACCTCTCGCCCACGCGGATCAGATCGTCCTCGACCCGCAGGCGTCTCCCCCTCGCCTTCTCGAACCGCGACGCCCAGGCCGCCTGGCTGATCCGGTAGCGGAACCGCGCGTCGTCGGTGGACTCGCCCGTCTTCGGGTCGATCGTGTGGCGCCCGCGCTCGAACGGTCCGAGCTCCTTCAGGAGCGCGATCTTCGACTCGAGCTGCGGCTCCTTGGCGGCCGCCTCGATCTTCCGGAGCACGGCCTCGTCCGAGTCGCATCCAGGGGGCCACGGGGGACTCGCGGCGGCATCCGTCGGGAAGGTTCGGACGAGCCGGTCGTAGGTCCAGAGCATCGTGTCCTTGACCGACCGCTCCGTGTCCCTCGCCGCCTCGTTCGGCTTCACCCGCTCCGGCCCCAGGAAGCGAGGCCTCACGTGGTGCGCGAAGTAGTACTTGACGAGCATGTCGGCGGCCGCCTCGCCCTGCTTGTAGTGCCGGTAGTCGTCCGGCGCCTCGATCGGCACCTCCCAGTCGCGGAGGAAGAAGCCCCCCTTCTCCCGCAGCGCCTCGACGAGCGTGTGCCGCGTCGCCCGGATGTAGACGGGGCCGTCCGGTTGCGCGTAGGCCTGGAGCGTGCGCCACTCCATCGGCCAGTCGGTCGTCGAGCCGATGTTCATCTCGATCCTCTCCGGCCCGCTGCCGAGGTCGTAGTGCCGGAAGTAGCCGTCATGCGTGTGCGCGGTCACCATCATCCCGATCGCGTACTCCCGCCACAGCCAGCCGAGGCTGCTCTTCGAGCGGGGCGAGAGGCTCGAGAACGGGTGGTGGCACATGAGGACCCCGTGCCCCCCCGGCCCCCCTTCGATCCAGCCCCGGAGCGTGCGGAGCTGGTCGGGGAGCATCTCCCCGGTGACCCCGCAGTTGTGATGCAGTGGATAGCACTGCCACGCGTTCGGGGCGAGCTCGGGGCGCTGCGCGTACTGGCAGGAGTCGAGCAGGTACACCGAGACGTGGGGATCGTCCGGCTGCGCACCGGTCATGTCGATCTTCTGCAGGAGGAAGGAGCGCCACGGGCTCTCCTCGTCGATCCGCCACGCGATCGCGTCGAGGAACCCCCCCGTGCCCGCCGGCGCGCGCCACTCGAACGACGCGGGGAGCGCACCCTTCCCGAGCGCCGTGCCCAGCGCGCGGGCCCCGGGGTCATCCTGCTTCAGGAGCGCGGCCACGTACGCGCGGATGAACCGGTCCTTGGTCATGATCTCGCCGGCGCCGTCGGCCGCGTCCTGCCAGATCTGCCGGTCCCGCGGGTCGTAGACGCCGAAGTAGAAGGAGTCGTGGTTGCCGGGCGCCATGAACCACGGCTTCCCCGCGCCCCCCATCACGGCGACGAAGGTCTCCCACTCGCCCGTGCACGCGAGGTCCAGCGCGTCCCCGAGGTGCAGGACGAAGTCGGCTTGGGGCGCCTCCTCGGCGAGGATCCACGAGAGCGCGTCGCGCGCGAAGAGGTCGAGCTGCGGCGGCCGGATCGCCGTGCCGACCAGCGCCTTCATCGTGAGGCTGCGCTCCGGCAGCGGCTTCGAGAGGAGGTTGTGGAACTGGCAGTCGGCGACGAGCAGCGCCTTCCGCGTCGTCCGCCACTCCTTGCCCTGCGGGTCGAAGGGCTCCCACGCCGGCGTGAACCGAGGCTCGGGGTCGGGCACGACGCAGCCCGCGAAGAGCGCGAGGAGGAGCACGCGCCTCACGGCTTCTTCTCCTTGGGGGGCCGGTCGTCCTTCGCGATGTCGATCGTGAAGAGGCCGAGCAGGAAGTCGAGGAACTCGCCCGGGCTCCAGCCGACGTCCACGTAGACGAGGAGCGCCGCCTGCGCCTCGATGTCGAACGCGTGGATCTGCGCGTAGCGGTTCATCCGCCAGTTCTCCCGGTTCCAGATCCACCGCCGCTCCTTGAACTCGGCGCCGCTCTCGGGGACGAGCCACTCGTAGTCCTTCGGCGTCGCGTCCGTCCACGTGAAGAGGCCGGGGAGGAGCGCCGCGCTCGTGCGGGCGGACCGGTAGCTGCCCGCGGCGAAGTCGTAGCCGACGACGCTCGTCGCCTTGTAGAGGACCGCCTGGTCGGCGTCCATCAGGCGATCCTTCTCCGAGAAGAAGAACGGGGTCCCGTACCGCCAGCCGAGCGCCGCCGCACGGGGCTTCACACCGATCATCAGGCCCGTATCGATGACGCCGAGCGCGCGGCCGGACACGCCCGCGGTCGTGCCCAACCCGACGGCGCCCCGGAACTGGTCCAGGAAGTCGGAGGCGCGGTTCCCGACGTATCGGCACGAGGCGAGGAGCAGGAGCAGCGGGAGCAGGAGCCGCAAGGGGCGCACATTCTGTTACGTTTCGCCCTCGCCGCGCAAGGATGTGTCGGATGGCGCCCTGGGACGACGCTCTGGTCCGGTTCGCGTTCGACTTCGCGCGGCGCGTGGCTGGCCACGACGCGGATGCAGAGGACCTGGCGCAGGAGGCGCTTCTCGAACTCGCCGAGGCGGCGCCGTCGCACGTAGGGCCGCGCGCGTTCGTGGGCCGGCGGATCGTCCTCGGCGCGAAGATGCTCCGTCGCGCGAACCTCACGCGCGCCCGCCACGAGCAGGCGGCCGCCCGGCAGGGGGTGGAGGGGCATGGGGAGGAGGGGGTGGAGGCCAAGGAGGCCCTCGCTCTCCTCGATCCGGAGGACCGGCATGCCGTGGAGCTCCGGTTCCTCCATGGTCTCTCGTACGCCGAGGTCGCGCACGTCCTCGGCGTGACGGAGCCCGCCGCGCGGATGCGGGTGCACCGGGCTCTGGCGTCCCTGCGCGAGAGGCTCGGCCCGCGCGCGGAGTCGATGGTCGCAGCCCTGCCGCTCTTTCTCGCGCCGCGTTCGCTGGCCCTGCAGACGGCACAAGCCGCCGCGCTCGTCGGAGGTGGACTCGCCATGAAGAAGATCGTCGCGCTCCTGCTCCTCGTCGTCCTCGCGGGCGGCGGCGTCGTGGCGTCGCGCGCGATGCGCACGCCTCCGCCGGAACGCGCGGAGCCGCCGCGCGAGGTCGTCGTCCAGCCGCCGCCGGAGGACGGGCCGCCCTTGGCCGCGGAGACGCCGGCCCCCGAGGCCCCCTCATCTCCCGGTCCCGGCCGCAACGCCGTCGTCTCGGGGCGGATCCGCTTCGAGGACGGCGAGCCGCTGCGGCGCGCGGGCCTCGTGCTCTATGGCACCGCCGGGGCTGGCGAGACCGACGCGCAAGGCCGCTTCCGCCTCGACGGTGCGCAGCCGGGCGGCCGCCTCCTGTGTCTTGTCCACCGGAAGGACTCCTTCGTGTCGATCGCATGGGCAGAGGTGAAGGACGAGCCGCTCACGCTCGACGTCGCGCTGCTCCGCGGCACGGTGCTCGAAGGCACCGTGGTCAACGCCGGCAGCCCCGTGCGCAACGCGACGGTCGCGCTCGACCGGCCCGGCGCCCGCGCTACGGGGATGATCCAAGGCGCGCACGGCACATGCATCACCGACAACGACGGCGGGTTCGCCTTCCCGTGCCTTCCGGACGGCCTCTACTCGCTCACGGTGACGCGCTACGGGATCGAGCCCGGGTATGCGGAAGTCGATGTCAAGGCAGGGCTCCCCCCGCAGATCGTCACGGTGAGGGACGCGCGGCCGCTGCGGATCAGGCTCGTGTCGATGCCGCCCTCGTGGATCGGCAAGCCGCGCTCCTTCCTCATCGGCAGCCTCGATCGACGGGCCCTGAGCTCCAGGCACTTCCTCGCGCCGGACGAGCGCGGCGTGATCGTGGTCGCGGAAGGGCCTCGGCCGGGTCGCTACATCCTCGGCGACCTTCCCGGCGGGCCGCGGGAGTTCGCCGTGACGGAAGCCGAGGTGCCCGAGATCGTCATCGATCTCACGCCGTTCGGGCGCGTCGCGGGGAAGGTCTCCGTGCCCTGCGCGATCAAGGTGGGACCCGCGACCGCACGGACGGACGCCGACGGCAGGTACGAGATCGACCTTGTGCCGCCGGGCGAAGCGCCCGTCTCGATCGTGATCGGCGCAGCCACCCTCGACCGGCCCCCCGTGAGCGTCCCCGCGGCCGGCGAGCTTCGGCTCGACATCGAGCTGCGCGGCGTCACGGTCCGGGGCCGGTTCGTCGGCGAGGGCCACTCGCGAGGCGTCACGATCCGGCGGGCCGGCGGAATCGTCGCGCAGTCGCAGGTCGATAGCGAGGGTCGGTTCGAGATCCCGTTCGTCGAGCCCGGCGAGTACCAGGCGGTTGCGTGGACGGGGGAAGCGAGGGGGGAGCCACGGGCGATCACGGTCGGCCACGAGGACGTCGATGTCGGGGAACTCCTGCTCGACTCGGGCCTCGACGTCCCGGTCATCGTCTCCGCGCCGCCGGGCGTGCGCCTTGCGGGGTCCTGGGAGCTCGGGACATGGCAGGAGGGCAAGAGCGAGGGTTCGATGACGAGCCTCGCCCTCGACGAAGCCGGCCGGGGCAAGGTCCGCCTGCGGCCGGGACGCTGGCGCCTGGAGCTCGTCATCGGCAACCTGCCGCACGCAAGCTTGGAGATCGAAGTGCCCGCACGGGAGCCCATCCGGTTCGACCTCGCGCGGTAACCTGTCGCCCGATGGGGGCGTTGCCCAAGGTCTTCCTCCGCGCGCCGACGCGCCGCGACGAGGCGGCGTTCCTCGATCTCGTGCGTCGCAGCCGGAGACTCCACCGCCCGTGGGTCTCGCCGCCGGAGACGCCCGAGAGGTTCCGCGCCTACCTGCGCCGGTGCCGCGACGCGGACTACCGCGGGCTCCTCGTCTGCCGCCGCGCGGACGGCGCCATCGTCGGCCTATTCAACATCAGTCAGATCGTCCGCGGGCCGCTCCAGAGCGCGTACCTGGGCTACTGGGCCGGCGCGCCGTTCGCGGGCAGCGGACACATGGCGCAGGGCCTCGCGCTCGTCCTAAGGCACGCTTTCCGGAAGCTCAGGCTCCACCGCCTCGAGGCGAACCTCCAGCCCGGCAACGCGCGCTCGCGCAGGCTCGTGAAGCGCGCGGGCTTCCGCAGGGAGGGGTTCTCCCCGCGCTACGTGAAGATCAACGGTCGCTGGCGCGACCACGAGCGCTGGGCCATCACGGTGGAGGACTGGGGGGCGCGGGGGCGCGAAGGAAAGCCCACGCCGCGACCCCGAACGCTCCGAGCGCGTTCGCGAGCGCGTCGGTGACCGACGCCGTGCGGCCGACCACGAACATCTGGTGGATCTCGTCGGTGACGCCGTAGGCGGTCGCGAGTGCCGCGGCGAGCAGCGCCGCGCGGCGCCTCGGCCCCCGAAGCCCCCTCCACAAGAGATACGAGAGACCGGCGTACGCGGGGACGTGCAGCGCGTTCTGCACGCCGGGCGGAGGGAAGTATCGCTCGACACCCGTGTCGGTCTTCGTGTCCGGCACCGACGACAGCGCGAAGAGCGCCGCCATGTAGAGCCCCGCGGCGATCCGCCACTTCACGTGCGACATCCTACGGGGCGTGCGAGAATCCGCGGCGTGAAGACGCTCCTCGCCGTCACCGCGCACCCGGACGACGAGTCGTTCATCTTCGGCGGCGCGCTCGCGGTCCACACGCGCGCCGGCGGCAAGGCGGGGCTCCTGTGCCTGACGGACGGGCAGGTGGGGCGCACCGGCGGGCTCTGCGCGCAAGCGGAACTCGGCCGCGTGCGGCGGGAGGAGCTGCGCCGCGCGGCGAAGGTGCTCGGCATCCCGCACCTCTTCACGCCCGGGCTCATGGACGGCGGCCTCGACGCGCTGACGGACGACGGCGGCGCGAGGATCGTGGGCGAGTACGCGGTCCGCTTCGGCGCCGACGTCCTGCTCTCGTTCGGGCCCGACGGCGCGAGCGGGCACGCGGATCACAAGGCCGCGTACCGCTGGACCGTCGCGGCCGCCGGCTCGCGGCGCGTCTACGTCATGAGCTGGCCCTTGGGCGTCGAGATGCCGCGGAAGACGACGCCGCTCCCGCCGACTGCCGCCGTGGACGTGTCCTCGCTCGGCGACCTGATGCACCGTGCGTTCCTCGAGCACAAGACGCAGCAGGATCACCTCGAGAGGCACACGCAGGTCCTCAAGGCGCTCGCGGGGAAGGAGTACTACCACCGGGTCCAGCCGCCGGTCGCGCCGGGCGAGCCGGTCGAGTGGGGGGTGGGTTAGGGGGGGGGCCTCGGGGGCGTGTCCCCCCCCGCGGGTACCCCGGCAGGTGAACGCGCCCGCCCCGGTAGCACCGCCAGATGTTCGCACTTCAGGTCACCGCGGCGGGCGGTTCGGCGGGCTTTTCGCCAAGGCGGGCGCCTGGACGGTGGGGTCTTGCCCGCGTGAGACGAAAAGGAAAAGGGGGGCAGCGGCCCGGCGCGGCCACTGCCCCCCTGGCCCCCTTGCTTCCGGGGCCCGTCGCGTTGCTAGCCCAGTTGGCCCGCGGCGCCCTGGTGGCGCTGGAGGATGCGCTGGAAGATCTGCGTCAGCGTGTTCGCCGCCTCGGCGAGGTAGAGGCGCACCATGCCGATCGTCGTCTGGTCGTCGAAGACGACCGCGAGGATCGTGCGGTTGCCGACGAGCGTCACCTGGATGTTCGCTCGCTTTCCCTGGTGGAAGAGGTTGAGGAACGTGTCCTCGCCGAGCATGAGCGCCATCTGCTTCGTCGCGGCGAAGGCGCCGGCGACGAGGCCGCAGATCGCGTCCACGTCGATCTTGTCGTCCACGCCCTCGCGCGTGATCAGGTGGCCGTCCTTGTCGACGAGGAACGCGGCGGAGGCCTTCGCGCGCTGGAGGAAGCCGCGCAGCGTGGCGTTGATCTCCGACATCTCCTCGCGATAGAACATGAGGCGGTCGCGACGAAGTTCGGCATCGGTCTTCTGCTGCATCGGGCCGGGCATGGTTCGATCTCCTCCCCTTACAGTAGTGCGTGGACCAGGTATCCGATGACGCCGAGCAGGAACAACGAGAGCAGCGAACCGGCGACGAGCGCGCGGTCCGAGAGTGTCTCCACGTTCTCCCGGCGGCCGCGCTTGCGGCGGTCGGTCACCGGGTGTGCGTCGCGTACGCGCCGCGCGTCGTCCCAGCCGGCCACGGGGCCGCGCACGCGGACGGCGCCGGTCTGGGGCTGCTCCCAGCCCCCGGGCGCTTGCGCCTGCAGGTCGACGGACTTGGGGTCCGTGTAGTCCGCCCAGGCGCCGCCGCCATCCTGCGGGGACTCGACGAGCGCCGTCTCCGTCTCGGTCGGCCGGTGCGCGCGCGCGGCGCGGCCCCGCGGGTTGCGGTCCGCGGCCCGCGGAATGTCCTTCTGCGGAACGTCGGTCGGCGCGTGAGCGGCGGGCACCGGCGGCGCGGGCGCTCGCCGCGGGCTCTGGTGCGCTGCGGCGAAGCTGTCGGTGCTGAGGTGGTCGGCGAACTCATCCTGCTGCGACCGCACGGGGGGCCGCCCTTCCGGGGCGCGGCGCCACGGCGGCGTGATCGGCGTCTCGTGCGCCGGTTGCTCCTCGGGCTCCGGCGCGTCGTCGGACGGCAGCGCGACGTCGTCGAAATGGAGGTGCGAGGCGGCGGCCGCGCCCGCGGCGGCGGCGCGCGCGGCGGCCCGGACGGGCTCCTGCGCCTCCTCCATGGCCGGCTCCGGCTCCGGCGCCTCGAACTCCGGCTCCGGCGCCCGCATGCGCCCGGCGACGGCGCGGATGCGTTGCGGACGCTCGGCGGGCGCCTGCGCCTCGGCAGGCGGCTCTTCCTTCGCCGCGGGCGGCGTCACGACGATCATCTTCGTCACGTCCACGAGGACGGCGTGCGTGATCGCCTTGAGCGTCTGGAAGACCCCTGCGCCCATCTGCGCTGCCGCCTCGAACGCCGGCTTCCGGTGCTGGTTGAGCGCCTGCGCGAGCTCCGCCACCGGGACGGCCTCCTTCAGGTCCCGCTTGTTCCACTGGAACACGAGCGGGATGTCCCGCAGCTCGCGGCCGAGATAGGCGATGTTCTCGTGCAGGTTCTCGAGCGCGGCGAGGTTCGTGCGCATCTTGTTCGGCGCGCTGTCCGCCACGAAGACCACCCCGTCCACCCCCTCGAGCACGAGCAGGCGCAGCGCATTCTGCGCCTCGATGTAGGGGATGGCGTAGAGGTTGACCTTCGCACGCACGTTCCCGACGAGGCCGAGGTTGAGCGGCAGGAAGTCGAAGAAGAGCGTGCGGTTCGTGTCGGTGGCAATGGTCGTGAGCGCGCCGCGCACCTTTTCGGGCGAGCGTTCGTGGATCTGGCGCAGATTGATCGTCTTGCCCGACATCGCCGGGCCGTAGTAGACGACCTTGCACTGCACCTCGCGCTTCGCGAAGTTGATCTGGACCATCGACCTAGCCCTATCGGCCAAACGAGGGGCAACGGTTAATCCGCTCCAACCTGCGACCTGACAAGGGGTTACGCCCGTGCAGCCGGTGTCTCACCGCGGAACGGGATGCGTGGGGGCCTCGGGGGCCCGACGCACGTCCGGCTGCGGCAGCGCTGCCGCACCTCGATCGCCTTAACCGCTTGTCCCGCCGGAAGTTCCGGCGGCCGCGAGGTCTGAGTGTCAGACCTAATGCGTTCCGGTGAGTTGGACGAACTGGCCGCCGTTCTCGGCGGCGAAGGCGGGGAGGAACTCGAGCTCGACGCCCATGGAGCCCATCGTGATCACATGGAGCTTCAGGCGCGCGAACCGGTTCTGCTCCCGGAACCACGTGCGGATCTCGTCGGTCTTGGTGATCTCGCCCTCGGTCGGGGTGCCGTCCGTGAGGAAGAACAGCGTGTCCGGCGTGTCGCAGAAGGGGATGCCCCAGGGATCCTTCCCGTCGTCCAGCCCGAGCACCATCCGCAGCGCGTCGTAGTAGTTCGTCTGCAGCTTGCAGTCGATGTTCTGGACCGCGGCGATCGCGTTCTCGCCCATGGTGCCCGCGGCCACCGGCGCGGTCTGCCAGGCGCGCACCTCGCTGTTGAAGAAGTAGAGGTTGAGGCGCGTCCGCGGGTCCATGTCGCGGATCGCGAACTCGATCTCCTGCTTCGCCACAGCGATCTTCGTCTTGCCGGTCAGCGCGTGCCCGAGGCGCGCCTCCCAGTCGGGGGAAACCTCGAAGCCGGTCTTCATCGAGTCCGACACGTCGAGGACGTAGCCCACCGTGCGCGCGTAGACCTTGATGCCGTAGTAGGTGGGCCGCTTGATCGTCGGCCTCGCCGACGTGCCGCCTCCCGTGGGCGGAGCGGCGGGTGCGCCCTCCTTCTCCAGCTCCTCCTTGGACTTCTTCTCGATGTCCCCGAACTTCTTCACGTGGGTCCACCACGTGTTCCACTCCTCACGCGTCATGTCGCGGTCGTTGCCGCTCAGCTTCTTGAGCGCGTCATGGATCTCGTCCTGGACCCGGCCTCCCTCGGAGTCGAGCCTGCCGATGAGCATGTCCATCGCGTTCGTGCTGCCGATCGCGCGGAAGGCGTCGCAGGTCGCGACCTTCACCTGCCACGCGGGGCTCATCAGGTTCGACTCCCAGACCTTGATCGTGTCGGCCGCCTCCGCGCCGAAGAGCCCGAGGGCGTCCATCGCCGCCATGCGGAGCTTCGGGTTCGCGGCGGTCGCCGCCATGTCCGCGAGCGCCTTCTTCGAGTCCAGGTCGCCGAGCTGGCCGAGCGAGCGCGCCGCGTTGGCGCGCACCACCCAGAAGGAGTCCGCGAGCGCCTCGCGACAGAGGGGGATCGCCTCCTTGTCGCCGCGCGCCCCGAACGCCCGCAGGAGCGCGGCACGCGCGAGCTTCCCCGCCCGCTTGTAGCCCTCGCCCCGCAGCCACGCGAGCACCTCCGGATCGTCCGTCCGTTCGAACATCAGCGCGATCACGGCGCGCACGCACTCCGAGTCGCGCGAATCGATGAGCGAGATGAGGAGGCGCGCGGTGTCGATGTTCTTGCACTGCTCGAGGCCGCGGACGCGGCTGGCGAGGAGCCGCAGGTCCTCCTCGGTGCCGATGTCCGCGAGTTCCCGCGACGTCGCCTCGCCGAGCTCCTTCTCCTTTTCCTTCTCCTTCTCGGTCGCGGCCGCCGACCCGCGCTTGCCGAGGACGAACTCGCGCCAGCGGTCGTCCACGATCTCGGGCGCCTGCCCCCACGCCTCCTTGGCGGCGGCCCGCGGCTCTTCGGCGCGCCGCAGGCCCTGGATGAACTTGGCGAAGGGCTCGCGCTCCTCGCGCGTGAACACCTCGAACCACGACCACGCGCGCACGTGCTTCTCGAAGTCGAGCTCCTTCTGGGTCGCCGCCTGGAACATCGCCTCGACCGGGTCCTTCTTGGGCCCGATCCGGGCGATCTTCTGCGCCTTCAGGTCCCACCGGGTGCCGCTGCCCCCGACGCCCCCGCTCATGCCGCCTCCGCCGACCCCGCCCCCGACGCCCCCGCCGGCCCCCCCGCCCCCCCCGCCCCCGGGCCCCCTGCCCCCCCCGCCGCCGGCGGCCACCCCCTCGAGCTGGCAGAAGGTCGCGAAGTCCTTCGCCCGCGGGTGGAGCTTCGCCAGCCAGTGCGCGCATCCCTCGTCGATCCAGTGCGGCAGGTACTTCTCGTTCGGCTCGACGGCCACGTACGTGGACATCAGCAGGTGGCCGATCATGTGCCGCATCGTGAAGTGCAGCTCGTCGTCGTCCTTGCCCGACACGAAGAGCCCGTTGCCCGCGCCCGCGGGCCACTTGTTCGTCGTGCCGTAGCCCTTGACGACGTTCACCGCGCTCCCGACGTACAGCGTGGCCATCTTCTTCTCGAGCGTCTCGGAGCGGACGAAGACGACGCACGAGACCCCGTTGTAGGCCTGCCCGAACGCGTTCACGAAGTCGCGCCGCGCCATCTCCGCGCGCTGGAGGTAGAGGTGCAGGAGCTCATGCTGGTCGGCGGCGCGGTTGCCGCCGCCCGCGACCGCGACCTTCAACCACTTGAGGTCGGTGATCGCGACGTAGTTCGCGCTGCGCGCGATCTCGAGCGGCTCCTTGAAGAGCGCCCGCTGCTCCTTCGCGATGTCGGCCATCTGCTGGTGGCCCGCGGGCAGCTCCGCCTTCTCGCCGTGGCATTCGGGGCAGTTGGCGCAGTTCGGGAAGGGGCAGCACTTCTCGACGGCGCAGAGCGAGCAGCTGATCCCCCAGCTCGCCGCATGGCGCCGGAGGAAGCAGCCCATCCGCGGCTGCGCGAAGCACAGGTTGTTCCACGGGCCCGGGAGCGCCTTCTCCGGGTGCATCCCGTGGTGGGTCGCCGGGCACGGGTCGGGATCGTCGGGCACCGACTTCGGGCAGCGGAGGTAGAGGTACGAGCCGCACCCCTGCTCGCACGTGCACTCTCGGCTCTCCCCCTCCGCGCGGACGAACGAGACGGCGAGAAGGAGGGTCAGGAGTCCGAAGCGGCGCATCGCGTCCTCATGAGTATACGAGCGGCGAGCGCGCCGGTATCCCTCCAAGGGGTGGAGGTGCACGCGGAGGAGGGGGCGGTTTCGCGCCGCACCTGATAGGTTCTAGGCGATGCGGGTTCTCCACGTCGCCATGGAGTGCCTCCCCTTTTCCAAGGTGGGGGGGATGGCGGACGTCACGGGCGCCCTGCCGGGCGTGCTCGAGGGGTTCGGCGTCGAGTGCCGCGTGCTGACCCCGTACTACCCGCAGATCTACAAGGGCGCAGTCGGGAAGGAGCTCGGGGCCTTCGACGTGTGGGTCGGGAGCGCGGCGCACCGGGTGCGGCTGCTCGAGGCCCTTCCCTTCGGGATCCTCGTGGACCAGCCGACGGCGTTCGACCGGCCCGGCGTCTACGACGACCCGGTGAGCGGCCACGGCTACGGCGACAACCTCTACCGCTGCCTCGTGCTGTGCCAGGCGGCGCGGTTCGCCGTCCGGCAGCGCATCTGGCCGGCGGACCTCGTCCACTGCCACGACAACCACACGGCGTTCGTCCCGGTCTACCTGAGGGACGACGCGGGCCCGCCGACGGTGTTCACGATCCACAACCTCGCCTACCAGGGGATCTACGGCGCGGGCGACTTCTGGCTCACGGGCCTCGACCCGAAGCGGTTCTACGGCCACTCGGCCTTCGAGTACTACGGCGATCTCAACCTGATGAAGTCGGGCATCCTCCACGCGGACCTCGTGACGACGGTCAGCCCGAGCTACGCGCGGGAGATCGTGACGCCGGAGCACGGCCACGGCCTCGACGGCGTCCTGCGGCTCCTCGGCGACCGGCTGCTCGGGATCCTGAACGGCATCGACGAGACCGCGTGGGACCCGGAGACCGACGCGAGCCTCCCCGCGCACTACAGCGCGGGGAAGCCCGCGAACAAGGAGAAGTGCAAGGAGGCGCTGCGCGCGCGCGCCGGGATCGAGAACGACCCGCAGGCGCCGGTCGTGGGCCTCGTGTCGCGGTTCACGCACCAGAAGGGGCTCGACCTCCTCGGCACGAACCTGCCGTGGCTCGTGCGGAGCGGCGCGCAGGTCGCGGTCCTCGGCAACGGGGACGCGAACATCCTCGACCTGTTCCACGGCGCGCAGGGGCGCTGGCCCGGAAGGGTGTCGATCCTCAAGGGCTACGACGAGGCGCTCGCGCACCTCGTCTACGCCGGCTCGGACATCTTCTGCATGCCGTCGCGGTTCGAGCCGTGCGGCCTCTCGCAGATGTACGCGATGCGCTACGGCGCCGTGCCCGTCGCGACCCGGATGGGCGGCCTCAAGGACACCGTGCTGCCGTTCGACGAGGATCGCCGCGACGGCACGGGCGTCCTCGCCGACTGGGCGACCGTCGACTCCCTCCAGGGCGCGCTCGACTACGCGCTCCAGCTCTGGCGGAAGCCGCCGCTCTTCCGTCGCGTCCGCCGGAACGGGATGGAGCGCGACTTCTCGTGGAAGCGCTCCGCGGAACACTACGCCGCGGCGTACGCGAGGATCGCCCGGAAGTGAAGGCCCACGCCGCGGACGTCGGGGGCACGAGGCTCCGCGTCACGCTCGTGGACGAGACGGGCAGGATCCTCGACCGTCGCGACTCGACCACGCCCCCGGACCCCCTGGACGGCATCGCGCTCTTGCGATCCTTCTGGAGGGAGCTCGGGCCGGCCGACACGAGCGCCGTCGCCATCGCGGGCGGCATCCGGTCCTCGACGGGCGAGATCACGCAGTCGCCGAACCTCCCGAAGTGGGAGGGCGTGCGGCTCGGGACGGAGCTCTCCTGCGAGGTTTTGAACGACGCGAACGCGGCGATCCTCGGCGAGGCATGGTTGGGGGGGCTTCGGGGGACGAAGAGCGCGCTGCTTCTCACGCTCGGCACCGGCGTCGGCGGCGGGGTGCTGCTCGACGGCAAGCTCTGGACGGGCGCGACCGGGGCCGCCGCCGAGCTCGGCCACGTGGCGGTAAGGCCCGACGGGCCGAAGTGCGGCTGCGGCTCGACCGGCTGCCTCGAGATGTACGCGAGCGGGACCGCGATCGCAAAGGCCGCGGGCGCGCCCGACGCGAAGGAGGCCGAGCGCCGCGCGCGCGCCGGCGACGCGCGCGCCCGTGCGGCCTTCGACGCCGCCGCGGACGCGTTGGGCGTGGTCCTCGCGGGGCTCGCGAACGCGTTCAACCCCGAGGCGATCGCGATCGGCGGCGGGATGGCGGCCACCTTCGACCTCCTCGCGCCGCGGATCGAGGCCGCGATCGCGACGCGCACGTTCAAGCTCGCGCGCGAGGGGCTCCGGATCGTGCCGGCGAAGCTCGGGAAGGACGCGGGCCTCCTCGGTGCCGCGCGCGCGGCCTTCCTCGCGAGGGGAGGCTAGGGTATGCCCCAGAAACCGTGCTGGATTCGGCTGGCCTCGGTCCTTGCGGCCGGCTTCTCGGACACACCTTAGTTGGACCTCCTCGACCGGCTCCTCGGGCACGACGCGTGGACGACGCGGCAGCTGCTGCTTCGCGCGAAGGATCTCCCGGACGCGCAGCTCGACCGGGAGTTCGACGTCGGGCTCAAGACGCTGCGCAGGACGCTTCTGCACATCGTCCGCAACATGGAGGTCTGGTCGGATCTCATGGCCGGCATCGCGGTGCGCGCGGACGGCGACCTCTCGGTCTCCGGGCTCGTCGCGCGCCTCGATCGTGCCGCGGCGGATCTCGGCAGAATCGCGTACGACGTGGCGCAGCGGGGCGCCTGGGACGCGAAGTTCGTCGATCCTCTGGACCGCCCGCCGACCGAGAAGACGTTCGGCGGCGGCATTGCGCACATGCTCACGCACAGCATGCACCACCGCGCGCAGGCGATTCACATGCTCAAGCGGCTCGGGGTTTCTGGGCTTCCCGAGGGCGACGTGCTCAGCTGGGAGCGGCAGGCGACGGAGGCATGGGGCCCGCGCGGGGATCCGTCGCGCCACCGGACGCTTGCCGAACTCGCGGCGGGCCTGCGCACGCTTCCCCCCGCGCCCCCCGACGGCGGGCGTCTCCACCTCATCGTGCGACGCCGGGCCGACGGCGTGCGCGAGGCTCTCGAGAGCGTGCGCCTCTCGCCGGAGGAGGGGGTGCCGGGGGACCGTTGGGGTCGGCGGGCGCCGAGGAAGCCGCAGGCGCAGGTCACGGTGATCCAGCGCGGCGTCGCGGAGCTCGTCGCGAACGGCCAGCCGCTCACCGTCTCCGGCGACAACCTGGTCGTTGATCTGGACCTCGCCGCCTCCAACCTCCCGGTCGGCACGCGGCTCCGCGTCGGGGGGGCCGTCGTCGAGATGTCGGCGAAGCCGCACAACGGGTGCTCGAAGTTCGCCACGCGGTTCGGCGCCGACGCGCTCGCCTTCGTGAAGGACCCGCGCACGCGGGACCGGAACCTACGGGGCGTCTACTGGACCGTCGTCGAGGCCGGCGAGGTCCGCGTGGGCGATGCGGTGGTCGTTCTCCGGGAGGGTCGGGTTGCAACCCCCGGCCAGCCGAAGTACTAGCTGTACGGTGTGAGGCACCGGTTGGCCTCGTGGGCCGGTGGTGGCGTTCGTTGAAAGGTGTCTGGCACCGTACAGCGAGATGGAACTCGAACAGGCGATCCGCGAGCGTCGCAGCACGAAGAGCTTTCTCGAGGCGCCGCTCGACGACGCGACGCTCCGGCGGCTCTTCGAGCAGGTGAGGCCCTCGCCGTCGTCGTTCAACCTCCAGCACGCGCGGTTCGTCGTCGTGCGCGAGAAGGCGAAGCGCGCGGCGCTCCGTGCGGCGTCGTACGGACAGAAGCACGTCGAGGAGTGCGGCGCGGTCGTGGTGGTCGCGGGCAAGCTCACCGCGCACGAGGACGTCGAGCGGGTGCAGCAGCACGTCCCCGACCTCGCGCTCCGGGCGAAGCTCGTGAAGACGATCACCGGCTACTACAAGGACCAGCCGGCGTTCCAGCGCGACGAGGCGATCCGCAGCGGCGCGCTCGCGTCGATGACGCTCATGCTCGTCGCGCAGTCGATGGGGCTCGCGACCTGCCCGATGATCGGCTTCGACCCGAAGAAGGTCGCGGAGATCGCGGGACTCGACGCGAACCACATCCCGGTGCTGCTCGTCGTCCTCGGCAAGCCCGGTCCCGGGGCGCCCTTCCCGACGAGCCGCCTCCCGCTCGAGGAGACCGTGAAGCTCGAGACGCTCGGCGGGCCCGGTCTGCGCTGACGGTCCCCCAGGCCCCCTTCCTTCCCGGTAGACTGCGAGCATGGTGCGTCGTGAAGCAGGCGAGGAATCCCGCAAGGAGACCGAGCCTGTCCGCTGCACTTCTCCAGCGGGTGAGAGTCCCGTCCCGGAAGGCGCCGGAGCACCGGGTAGCAGGCCCCCGG
>Ga0187892_10004444_pt1 | contig 23508 bp, 17 predicted proteins | sample MA1701073metaG_FD_139345 | JGI IMG/M metagenome (GOLD analysis project Ga0187892, IMG submission 139345) | Bio-ooze microbial communities from a basaltic lava cave in the Kipuka Kanohina Cave System on the Island of Hawaii, USA - MA170107-3 metaG ... | reverse complement strand
TGGCTCGAGTACCAGACCCTGGCGTGCCGCTTGTGGGCGCGCTCGGCGTTCTATCAGTCGGGCGGAGCCTACGGCTTCCGCGATCAGCTCCAGGATGCGGCGGCGATGATCTACGCCGATCCGACGGCAACCCGCAGCCAGCTTCTCCTGCACGCCAGCCATCAGTTCGTCGAAGGCGACGTTCTGCACTGGTGGCACCCGCCGAGCGGACGTGGCACTCGTACGCGCTTCTCCGACGATCTGCTGTGGTTGCCGTACGTGGCCGCGTTCTACGCCGGAGTTACAGGTGACTGGGATGTGTTCGACGAGCGCGCCGGCTACCTCACTGTGCGCGAGTTGCGTCCGGGCGAAGACGAAGCGTACTTGTTTCCGCAACCTGCTGCCGATGGGGGATCGCTGTACGACCATTGCTGCCGCGCTCTCGATCGCTCGTTGACTCGCGGCGCGCACGGCCTGCCGTTGATGGGGACGGGCGATTGGAACGACGGCATGAATCGAGTCGGCCGAGAAGGAGCGGGCGAGAGTGTGTGGGTCGGCTTCTTCTTGTACGCGATTCTCGCCGACTTCATCCCAATCTGTGAGCGCCGCGGCGACTCGGAGCGCGCACGTCGCTATGCCGACTACCGCGACAATCTGCGGACGGCTCTCAACGATGCCGGTTGGGACGGCGAATGGTACCGTCGCGCCTACTACGACGACGGAACACCGCTCGGCTCGGCGAGCAACGATGAGTGCCGGATTGATGTTCTGGCTCAAGCTTGGGCGGTCATCTCCGGTGCCGCGCCCCCGGAGCGTGCGAGGCAAGCGATGACCGCCGTCGAGCAGCACCTGATCTCGAACGAAGGCCGGTTGATTCGCCTACTGACGCCGCCGTTCGATCACACGCTGCAGGATCCCGGTTACATCAAGGGATATGTTCCCGGCATTCGCGAGAACGGCGGCCAGTACACGCACGCTGCCATGTGGACGGTGCGCGCCTTCGCCGAGCTCGGGCGCCACGACCGTGCGGCAGCGCTTCTCGAAATGCTCAGCCCGGTGACTCACAGCGCCACAGAAGATGATGTCGCCGTGTACCAGGTCGAGCCCTACGTCGTTGCAGCCGACATCTATGGTGTCGCGCCGCATCTCGGGCGCGGTGGTTGGACCTGGTACACCGGCTCGGCCGGCTGGATGCACCGCGTCGCACTCGAGTCGGTGCTCGGCATGAGCGTCGACGAGGGCAAGAGGCTGCGCTTGAAGCCGTGCATCCCGGCGAGCTGGCCCGGTTTCAAGTTGATCTATCGCCTGACGGACTATGCGACGCGTTATGAAATCGAAGTCGTAAACGGAACGGGCACGCAGGTCACCTCTGTGGTTGTCGATGACGCTCCGGGCAAGGTCGTTGATGGTGTCGCCGTTATCGAGCTGCGCGCGGACAGTGGGGTGCATCGAGTCAGCGTGCGCTTGGGGGCCGGTAATCCGTAAGTGGTGATCGGTGATCGATGATCAGCGGTTACGGGTTACCGACTAACACCACCGCCCCGTCAAGGATCGCACTACTCCCAACGACGACCGAAGCTTCCTCCCTGACCACCGGCCGCTAACCTCCATCCGGCCCGGAACTTGCTTTGCTTCCATCCTTGGACCCGCAGAACGGGGGCCTGCGGAGGGAGGACGGGACATGCGAGAGACGATCGTGCAGCTGGTGCTGGCTGCTGCGGCGCTGGGCTTCGTCGGCCTGCCGGCGCCGGCGGCGGCACTCAGCTCCGCTTTCACCTACCAGGGTCGATTGGTCGACAACGGCACGCCCGTGGCCGGTAACTGCGACGTCAGGTTTGACCTCTACAATGCATCGTCCGGCGGCACGATGATGGGCACGCAGACGAAGTCGAACATCGCCATCAGCGACGGCACGTTCACGGTCAACGACCTCGACTTCGGTACCTCGCCGTTTGACGGCGACGATCTCTGGCTCGAAATCCGAGTGCGCTGCCCGGCTTCGATCGGTGCTTTCAGCGCACCGTTCTCGCCGCGCCAACGTCTGACTGCCGTCCCCTACGCGCTGTTCGCCGTCACCTCGATGGCTGACGCCGGCAGCATCGACTTCACCACTGGCAACATCAACATGGGGAACTCCACCAACGCATTCAACGGCAACATTCTCAAAAACAACATCCGCTTCATTCACAACTACGGAACCGCCAACACCTTCCTCGGCGCGGCGTCGGGTAACTTCTCGCTCAGCGGCGTCGGCAACACCGCTGTCGGCAGCAGCGCTCTCACCTCCAATACCAGCGGCGACAGCAACACCGCCGTCGGCGAGTCCGCTCTTCTCGCCAACAACGCCGGTTTCGGCAACGTCGCCATCGGCCAGGCCGCCATGGCGGACAATGCCAACGGATTTCAGAACACCGCCGTGGGAACCAACGCGTTGCCCAGCGTCACCTCCGGCTTGCTGAACATCGGCATCGGCTACAACGCCGGTAGCGGTCTGGCGACCGGCGGCAAGAATATCTACCTCGGCGCCACGGCGGGGACATCGTCCGAGGACAGGGTGATGCGCCTCGGTCAACCAGGCGACATCACCAAGACCTACATGGCCGGTATCCGCGGCGTGACCGTCGACAACGGCGGCATCGTTGGTGCGACGGAGGTGTTGGTCGACGTCTTTGGCCAGCTCGGGACGATCGCCTCATCGGCACGGGTGAAACACGATATCCAAAACATGGGTGACACCACCGACCGCTTGATGCGGCTACGACCGGTCACCTTCCACTACAAGAACGACCGCACCAATGCGCCGCAGTTCGGTTTGATCGCCGAGGAAGTCGAGCAGGTCCTCCCCGAGCTCGTCGCCTACGGCATCGACGGCAAGCCCGAATCGGTGCGCTACTACCTGCTCAGCTCGATGCTGCTCAACCACGTGCAGAAGCAGGACGCGCAGCTCAAGAGCCAGGCGACCAAGATCGCCGATCTGGAAGCGCGTCTTTCGGCGATCGAGACCGGCACCGGTCGCTGCGGCGGCAACTGAAGGCGAGCACGGGAATCGTTGATCGCCCGGATCATGCGGTGATGGCCGCGAGAAGACCTCTCCCCTTGATCCCCTCTCCGCGGCGGAGCGGGGAAACCGAATTCTCACCTTCCCGTCCGCCGGAAGGAAGGGCGGGGTGGCTAAGTATAGCCGCGAAGGGGCGCGCGATGCACAGAGATCTGGGGCGTGGCGCCTCGTACGGGCCGACAACGCTCGTATGCGCTCTGGCTCTACTCGTGGCGTCTGTTGCCGAGGCACAGAGCAGTGGCTCGTACGTCCTCGATCGCAATACCGTCGCCGGCGGCGGTGGCTCGGCGACGACCAGCGGCTCATACGTGTTTGGTGGCACGATCGCCGATCCGATCGCTGGTTCGATGACCAGCGGAAGTCGCAGCCTCAGGGGCGGATTCTGGCTCAGTGGCGCCGGCGGCGTACCGCCGACCGCGACGGCGACCAGCGTGCCGTCCAGTACGCCAAGCCGGACACCGACGCATACACCGCCGCTGCCAACCGCGACCTCCACGCAGACCCATACACGAACGCCGACGCGGACTTCGACCTCGACTCCGACCAACACGCAGGTCCCGCCCACGATGACCCTGACGCCGACCCGCTCGGCAACGTCGACGTTCACTTTCACGCCAACGCTGACGGCGAGCGCCTCAGCGACAAACACCGCAAGTGCTACACCCACGCGGTCACTGACGCCGACGTCGTCCAGTACCCTTACGGCGACACCGACACGGACGCCGACATCGACACCATCCTCCAGCTCGACCCCGACCGCGACGTTCACCTCGACGCCGACGCGGACACCTTCTGCAACGCCGTCGCCGACCGATACGTCGACTCAGACGCCGTCCCGTACCTCGACGTTGACGCCGAGCTCCACGCCGACCTCGACGGCAATCTTCAATTCCACACCGACCTCGACGTTCACCCCGACACCCAGCGCCACAGCCACCGCAAGCTTCACCCTGACGCCGACGTCGACGCCGACTCAAACGTTCACCCTCACGCGGACGGCCACGCCGACGCCGACATCCACACCGACATCGACCTTCACGCTCACGCCGAGTATCACCCCCACCGCAAGCTTCACACGGACGCCGACTTTCACACCGACCCAGACCTTCACGCCGATCCGCACAGCGACGACGACACCGACCTCAACGCCGACGGTTACGTTCACGTTCACGAATACCGCGACCGTGTTACCCAGTCAGGCGCTGCCGCCGAGCGCCACGCCCTCGGGCACGCCGACCCAAACACCGACCCCGACCCAGACGCCGACGCGCAGTGCGACTCACTCGCCGACGTTTACGCCGCCGCCGACCTCATCGACGACGCCGACGTCCACCTTGACGCCGACGCGATCTCCCAGCAGCACACCGACCGCGAGCTTGATACCCACAAGCACACCGACTGCGACTCCGACCGCGACATCCACTGCGACAGCGGTATCGACATCGATCTCGACTCCGTCCACACCGTCGCCGACACCGGTGCAGTCGTTCACGCCGACCGCGAGCGTGACGCCGAGCGCTTCGTTCACCGCTACGAACCCCGCGGATCCGACCTCGACCTCAACTGGTAGCCCGACAGCGACGCCGACGGCGAGCGCCACCGTGACGCCGACCTTTCAAGCGGTTTCGACGGCGACCGCAACCGCGTCGGTTGCACCGACTGTTGCACAAAGCTGCCCAGGCGATTGTGACCAGTCCGGAGCGGTGACCGTCGATGAGATCGTCAGCGGTGTGAACATGGCTCTGGGCGTTGTTCCGGTGGACGTCTGCGGCGCGATGGACATGGATCACAGCGCGTCGGTGACGGTCGATGAGCTGCTGCGGGCAATCGACTCGGCGCTGAACGGGTGCGGGTAGACGAACAAGATCGGACCTGCGCCAGGGGACTAGCCGCGAGGCAGCGCAAGATACTCAAAGAGCCTTTTCGCGTCTAGCTCAGTCGATCCCCTTCAGCGGAAAATAGATGCACGTGGGCTTCGTCGAAGATTGCCGAGACCTTCTGATCTCGCGCGAGATCCGGCATGCCTTCGACCCGACCGATGAGCGTGACGGGTGGAGCGGCGCCGGGAACCGCCACATAGACCAGCATCTCGTGCCCTAACACCTCGGTGCGCAATACCTGCAATCGCAAGCCTCCGGCATCATCTTTTGATGTCGTCAGCCGCACATGCTCCGGGCGGATGCCGAGCTGGATTTGATCACCCGTCGCCACGCGATCGCCCAATCCCGGCAGCGTCAACTGCTGCGCGGCGATTTCGAGCCCAAGACTTCGGTCGTCGATCGAAATGATCTTTGCCGGCAGCAGGTTCATCGGCGGGTTGCCGATGAAGCCGGCGACGAAGGCGTTGATCGGTTGGTCGTACAGATCGCGTGGAGTGGCTACCTGTTGCAGGCGGCCCTTGTCGAGGACGGCGACGTGGTCTCCGAGGGTCATGGCTTCGATCTGGTCGTGAGTGACGTAGATCATCGTCGTCGCGGTACGCCGTTGCAGATCCTTGATCTCGGCGCGCACCTGGCTGCGTAGCTTGGCGTCGAGATTCGATAGCGGTTCGTCGAGCAGAAAGACCGACGGCTCCCGCACCAGAGCGCGGCCCATGGCAATGCGCTGGCGCTGCCCGCCGGACAGCTGTTTCGGCAGGCGGTCGAGCAGCGGCTCGATGTCGAGCAGCGTCGCGATGCGATCGATCAGACCCTGCTGCTGATCGCGCGGCATCTTGCGCATGCGCAGCGGGAACTCGAGATTGCCGCGCGCCGTCAGGTACGGATAGAGGGCGTAGTCCTGGAACACCATCGCGACGTTGCGTTCCTGCGGCCGCAGGTCGTTGGCGACGCGATCGCCGATGCGCAGGACGCCCTTGGTGACTTCCTCGAGGCCGGCCACCAGCCGCAAAACCGTCGACTTGCCACATCCCGAGGGCCCAACGACGACCATCAGCTCACCGTCGAGAACCTCGAGGTTGCAGTCCGTCAGTGCGCGCGTCCCGTCCGGGTAGATCTTGTCAACATGCTCGAAGGTCACTTTTGCCATGCAGCCCAGCCCGGGGAGATTTGTATCTTGTATCTTCTAGTTTCGCCCGCGAACTTCCCCACGCACCAACCTCACTCGAAAAAATCCTCCCCTTCCAACACCGGCAGCGCTTGGCGCGCGATCGGATCCGACGCAAAGCGCTGCTGCACGCAGCCAGCTTTCAGATAGTTCGCCATCGCGATGAAACTCATCGCCTGATCGAGTGTGAGATACGCATGGGCGACCTCGCCCGAGCGCGGGTCGACGGCGTCGTAGAAACCGAGCTCGCCGTACATGTCATACTCTTCGGACAGACGGCGGAGATTGGCAATTGCGGCTACGGGTTCCGTCATCAGCGCCAGAGCGCCGGCGTGCGCCGTGACCACGCCGGGTTTGTAACCCGCGGCTCCCAACACTTCGACGCCGTACTCGGTGTACCCCGCGGGCACGGCCGAGCTGGGCGACAGGCCCCACACGGGATAGCCGAGAACTTCGATTGCATAGCGTCGTTGCACTTCGCTGTGGACATCGCCGTTGACTCCGAAGCTGCGCGCCGCATAGTGGCGTTCGTCGACCAGCAGCCGCGGCATGAGCGCTTCGAACATGCTGCCGCCCCACGACGGGACGTATTTCAACCCTTCCCATTCATACCAACCGCCGACGATGCGATGACCCCGCACTTCCTTCGCGCGACGATCGTGCGGTGTTTGCTTCTGCCAGTCACAGGCGGCGGGAAAGGTGCGGACCATGGAGAACCAATGGTCCTCGGGGACGTCGCTTTTGCCGATAGCGATCAAGCTCCCGAGGCGCGATTCGGCGTAGAGGACGCCGTAGTGGTAGCGCGAGCGTTGCCCGCTGTTCACGTAGTAGCCGTGCGACATCTGCCGCAGATCGTCGTCGTAGAAAAAGGCGTAATCGGTGCGTTCGATGAGCTTGGTCAAATCGGCGTGAAGCGAAGAGAAGGTGGCGCGCGCCACGATCAAGCCGGCGGTCAGCCACGACGAGTCGACGAAGGAGACGAAATTACTCGTGCGTTCGAGGGAGGTCGTATCGTAGAAGTTGAAGAAGAAGCCTTCGTAGGTTTCGAGCTGTACGAGGGTGTCGAGCAAGCGCCGGATGCGCGTGACGGCATGGTCCTCGGTGATGAAACCAAGGTCGTAGGCGGCCGACGTGGAGATGAGGCTCAGGCCGATATCGGTGGTGCCGGCGTAGTCGCCGACGCGCACGTCGAGGCCGCCGTCGGTGGCGGTGAGGCGGACGTTGTTGATCGGCATGCCGTTGATGCGATCGGTGAGGGCTTCGAGGCCGCGCCAGGTATCGCGTGCGACGCGAGCGACGAAGTCATGGTCGTTCAAGTCCCGCGGAGGCAAATCACCGAGAATGCGTTCGGGCGCGCTTGCGAGTCGGGCGCGGACATAAGGTCGTGCAGCCATCTCACCGCCGAGCTTGCGTTCCCACTCCCTCTTGATGACGGCGACGACCGGTGTCACCGCCGGCGCTTCGGTCTCACCCAGCGTCACGCCGCGGAACTCGCACCGTTCATCCACCGACTCAGGTGCGGCCGGACGAAAGAGGCCGGCCAGGCGCTGCCACACGGACACATCCGACGCCAGCCCTGCACGGCCGACGCTGAACGCGAAGACGAAGGCAGCGGCGCCGCGCAAAATGCCAATCGCCCTCCGCCGCCGCGCCACCTCGCCCATGCGGCCATCTGTACCAGATCCCCCCGCCGATCTCCCATCCTCCGGGTCGCCTGGAAAATTGACCAATGGAGCAGATGGGGCTCTGGAAACTTCAATTATCCAGACCTGATCCCGAATCCGCTGCTCAGCTCACTTCGCCGGCGGCTTGTAGTCGACGAACGTCGCCCAATCGCCACCTGGTTGCTTCCAAGAGAGACGCAGCCACCAGTACCAGACCTTCGGCTCAGCCTCGCGGACGGTGCGGACGAGGATTTTCGCCGGGCCCTTGAGGCCGGTCAGCGTCGCTTCGGTCGGCGAATTGGGCGCTCCACCGTGGTTGTCGAGCACCTCGACGCCGTTGAGGAAGACTTTCGTCGGTGATGTCGTGTCGAGGCGCAGGCTTTGCGTGTTACCTTCCGGAAACTCGACGGTGCCGATCCATTCCATCGTCGCACCCTTCGAGGCGAAGCCGGCCGGCGGCTTTTCATCCCGTTCGGGATTCGCGTCGAAGGCCAGCGCCGTCGTGATCTGCTCGTAGTCGGGCTTGGCAAGCGAGGGCTGCGGTTCAGCGATCGGCAACGAGTGCGTGAAATAGCGCCCGAGCAATCCGTGCCGCGCCGGATGCGTGTTGAGGAATGGGCGCTCGATCGGATGCCACTCGGCATTGTCAGGAGTTCTCCATTCCAGGACCACGCTATGACCGAGACGTTGCAGCTGTGCTTGCGCCCGCAGCGCATGCCAACCCGCAGGCAGATAGACATCAGTGCTCGAGTCGACGCTGCGGCCGTTGATCTGGATCTTGGTGTGGGGAGCGCGAAAGGCATGCTGCCCCGGGCTGGCGATGTACACCAGGCCCGTGCCAACGGCTTCGACCGGAAACGAAAGACACCCGGGACACTGGATCGCCTCGAGACCTCTTTCCGATTCTTCGGGATACTGTCCCCGAGCCCACGTCAGCCGCATGCCGCGATGCTTCTCGATCACCTCCGGCGTCATGGTCGCAGTCCACAGGTGCGGCATGCCGTCGCGATTCAGGAGCGCCTCATATCGGGCATCCGGGTAGTAGTGCCGCGCCAGCTCCAGCAGCTCGAACTGAGCCTTGGTGAAAACGAAGACCGCCGTTCCCTTGTTTGACGGCCTGATCGGGAAGAGCGATGGGTCGTCAGTCAAGCCTACGGAGGTACGATCGACATCGAGTGGCATCATGCAATCGATCGGTGCGATACCGGTGTCGACCTCTCCCAGCCCGCCGACGGTGTACGCCGTCGCCGGGAGCGGCGTTGCACCGAGAATGCGACATACGTGAGTCATCTGATCGTTGCCTTGCATCCAGGTGCGCAGCACGAACTCGGTCTGGAGGTTGCTGTGGGTCGCCAGGCTCAACCAAAGAACGAGAGCCGGAACGATGATCAGGTCGGCGCGCGCCGCGGGCAGCGTGCGGTAGAGCAGCCCGCGGACCCGGCCCGCGACGACTGCGGGAATGATGCACGCGACGGGCAAGACCCCGATCAAACGCGGTACGTTCGGCGGATAGGCCGTGATCATTCCGCCGATCAGCAGGATGCCTCCGATCCAGGCGAGCACCGTCGTGTGCCGCGGGTCGCGCCAACGCCAGAACATCCAACCGACGCCTGGCAATGCGGCAATGAAAAGGAAGCGATCGAGGAACGGCAGCTCGTGGAGTGTGAACAGGTAGAGCGTCGCTAGCACATGTGACGTCACGTAGTTGCGCACGCCGATGAAGTTGCGCGCTCGGTAGGCGTCGAACAGCACCGGCAGATCCACGCGGTTGGACGTGTTGTGATAGAAGTTGAACCAGTCGACGTAGATCGTAACCAGGTGTGGCCCGAGGACGACCAGGAAGCCGATCAGGGCGATGACGCCGCCGCCGAAGTTGCGCCGCAGAAAGCCGCGGATGCCGATGGCGTATACGACAAAGACAGCGAAGAGCAGCGCGGGAAAGAGCTTGGCGGCATGATAGGTCAGGAACGTGAAACCGCAGGCGTAGCCGAACAACAGCCAGTCGAGCGGCCGGCGCCGCTGCAACGCGCTCGCAAACGTCGCCAGCATCGCGACGCCGACCAGCACCTGCTGGATGTTGTTCATCCCGACGCGGCTCCAGTTGATGTGTTCCTGGTTGAACGCAAGCATCAACATGGCGAGCAGCGCGACGACGTTGCCCCACCAGCGGCGGGCCCAGAAGTAGGTTACCAGCAAGCTCGCCACGCCGAAGATCGCCGAAGCCAGGCGCAGCTTGCCGATGCCCATGCCCAGGATCTGGATCGGCACGACATCGACGAGGACAGAGATGTTCGGAAAGGCGTTCCAGCCGAGGGCGAAGAAGTCGGGAAAACCGTCCTTGTACAGCGACAAGGCGTAGCGATGCAGTCGGCCTTCGTCGGAGTTGATGTAGGCCGGCACGCGGTGGAGGAACGGTACCCGCAGCGCGATGCCGAGCAGCAACGTGAGCGTCACGGCGAGCGCTTCGGCGCCGTGTGTCAACAGCGGTCCGCTTTCGAGCTGCCACCCGGTGGGTGACACGATCTTCGCGCCGCCGGCACGCCAGGCGCCGATCGCCAGCACGACCAGACCTGCCAGCCACAAGCAGAGACCGGTAAGATGATCGGAGTAATTCAGTGCAGTTGCTGCCGCAGCCAACGCCACACCGGCGAGGCTGACGATCCAGGCGATGATATTGGAACGCGCAGCCTTCGCGTCATCGCCATTCAAGCAGAGGGCATCGGCTTTGCTGATCGGGACCCAACGGAAGATCAGGAAAGCGATCAGCGCCGCTGCCGTAAAGATGCCGGACGAAAGCTCGCGTCCGAAGCGGCCGCCGTAGTGTATGGCGGTGAACAGCAGCGCGACCGATGCGATACCGAACAGCCGTCGTGTCCAACGCCGCACGGCTGATTCGCTGGTGTCCCCAGGCTCACGCAGCGCGATGACGAGGAACGCTGCGGAAAGGATGAACTCCAGCGCCCACGTCCACCAGTCGATGACGACGCGTTTGTGGAGTGCGTAGGCGTGTGCGCAAAGGGCGAAAGCGATGACCGCCGCGATCAAGTGCACCGGCAGACGCGCGACGAGGTTGGATCTCGCGGGTGGCGCCGCGTTTGCGCTTGGAGCTTCGGTCATCACGTCGGGCGATCTCCGCGGCGCTCGCCGATCATCCTTGTCGTGACTGATCCATCATTTGCGCCATCATCGCGCTGTACATGCCGGCAGTGATGCCGCCATCCGGGAAGAGGATTGTCCCGGTGACGAAGCTGGCATCGTCACTCGCCAGGTAGGCGGCGAGGGCGGCGACGTCGGCCGGCTTGCCGATACGGCCCATCGGCGTGCGGTCGATCAGCATCTGTGCCAATGCCGGCTGATCGGTGATCATCTTGGTCATGCCGGTTTCGATGAACCCTGGGCCGATCGCGTTGCAGGTAATGCCGTAACGACCGCAGGCGAGCGCGAACGATCGCACCAGTTGCTTCACGCCGCCCTTGCTGGCGCAGTACGCCGGTGTCGCCGCGCCTCCCCATTCGGCCATGATGCTGGCCGTGGCGATGAGGCGGCCGCCGTTGCCCTGTGCGACCATCTGATTGGCTGCTGCTTGCAGAGTGAAGAAGGCGCCTTTGAGGTTCACGGCGATGGTGCGTTCCCATTGCTCTTCCGTCATACGCAGGCAATCGGTTTCGGTCTCGACGACGCCGGCGTTGGCGACGGCGATATCGAGATGGCCGAAGCGATCGACCGCGCCTGCCACCAGAGCTTCGAGTTCATTCTTCTTGGCGACGTTGCAGGGCTGCGTCAACGCTTGCCGGCCGACGCCTTCGACCAGACGTGCGGTTTCCTGCATGCGGTCAGCGTCGATGTCGGCGATGACGATGTCGGCGCCTTCTTCGGCGAAACGCAGCGCCATGCCGCGGCCGTTGCCGTAAGCACCGCCGGTGACGATGGCGACTTTACCTTCCAGTTTCCCCATGTGACTCCTCACGCCCCTCGGGCTGCCGATGTGGACCGCCCGAGTTGTCCGTGGGTTTTACTTCCGTGGCGACGGAGGAAACAAGAGGGAGTGCCGGTCGAACGACTGAGGAGGACCTCAGTGCGGCTCTTCGCTGCTCCAATGGCAGGTCTCACCGATCTTCGGCACCCAAACCTGCTTCGTTCCCATATGCCGCCGCTCGGCCTCGGCGAGAAAGCGTCGTGGCGGCTCATCGAAAGGCTCTTCGGTGAGCTCGAAGGTGCCGTAATGCATCGGCACGATGTGCCGCGCACCGACCTCGACGGCGGCACGTACCGCTTCCTCGGGGTTCATGTGGACCCAACTCATCATCCTCATCGGTGCGTACGCACCGATGGGAACGGCGGCGACATCGATCCGACCGAAACGCTCGCCGATGGCCCGGAAGCCGTCGAAGTACCCGGTGTCGCCGGCGTGGAAGAACTTCGTCGTCGGCCCTTCGACGACGAACCCGGCCCACAAGCGCCGATTCTGATCGTCGAGCCAACGACCGGAGAAGTGCTGTGCCGGAACGCAGTGGACCTTCACGCCGGCGACCTCGGTGCTCTCGCCCCAGTCGAGCTCGATGGCATCGCCGCCGGCAGCGCGGACCAGCTCTCCCATTCGCAACGGCACGACGAAACGCGCACCGCGTTTGACGAGGGCGGCGATCGCATCGGCATCGGCGTGATCGTAGTGATCGTGCGAGATGATGACGAAATCGATTGCCGGCAATGAGTCGAGAGGTACCCCCAGCCGCACGTAGCGCTCGGGCCCGGCCCACGTGAAAGGACTGGCGCGGTCGGCAAAGACCGGATCGGTGAGAAAGGTGACTCCGTCGAAGCGCACCAGGAAGGTCGAGTGTCCGATCCAGGTGATGGACGAGTTCGCCTGCAGAGCCTGCGGGTCGTAGGCCACCCACGGTGCCGCACCGTCCGGAGTGCGCCACGTGCGGCCGACGGCGCCGAGAAAGAACGGCAACCGCACGCTGAAGAATCCGCCGCGATCGCCGTCGCCATAGCGATTCACGAAGCGGTCTCCCATACGCGGCGCCTGCGCTAGCGCGCTCGGTGCGGTCAGTAGCGTGAGGATCAAGGCGATCAGAAGCGACACGTCACGTGGATAGTGCCGCGATGGGGGTGATGCAAGCAGTGGGGCGATGCGGGGACATTGCGAACCAGTGTGCAAGACAGAGGAAGGATACCGCGGTAGGCGGCGCGTGCCCAGGACGCCCGTAGCGCGGCGCAACTCCGGGCGGGGCTCTCGGGAACCCGGCTACGCTGCGGCTCTCACGCCACCCCCGACGCACAATAGAAATCGCCGCGCCAATCGGTTCGCTTCTCGAAGGCGATGTGGGTGAAGCCGGCGAGCTCCAGAGCCCACTCCATCTCCTTCGGCTGGAACAGCGAAAAACCGTGCTGCGCCATTTCCCTCATCGACTCGCCGTCGGTGAAACCGATGCACAGGGTTCCCGCGGGGCGCAGGACACGCTTGAGCTCGCTCAGCCCCTGCGTCGTGTCGGGCCAGAAGTAGATGGTGTTGATGGCGCATGCCTTGTTGAAGTGATTGTCGGGGTAGGGCAGCGCTTCGACCGAAGCGCATCGCAAGTCGAGGCGGTCCGCGGATAGCGCATCCAGGCGCCGAAGGCAGAAAGCGAGCATTTCGTCTGAGATGTCGACGCCGGCGATCAAACCGCGCGTGACGGTGACGGCGATGCGTTCGAGCATGTCGCCGCCGCCGAAACCGACTTCGAGGACACGATCATCGGGCTGCAAGCGCAGGCTGTCGAGTGCGAGCTCGTTGGCCGGCCGGTTCAATCGGTTGAGCAGCCGTCCCATCACGATCCTACCGAAGCGACCCGACGGCCTGCGCAATTGGGCAGCGACGTAGCGGTTGAAAGCCATGCGCCGCCGGGAGGTCAGTCGTTGTGCGCGTCCTTCGTTTCCACGGCGCAATTGCGGCAGACGCAGACCCGTCCTTGATCCTCCGGCGGAACGCGCTCGAGCAGGTTGGGCGGAAAGACCTCGTTGAAGCACCAGCATGTTTGCTCACCGCGAGCGATGCCGCAGTCGTTGGGTCCGCCGCACAGCGGGCACCTATCGGCAGGGGTGGCGTTCTCCATCGCTGCCATATTCCGCGTGCGTCGAAGAAAAGACAAATCCTTGCTGTGCTCGCCAACTTCCACCGGGGCCTCACGACCCAGGGGTGAGGCCCCTGGCGGCTGGGGCCGTCGCTTCCATCACACGCGCCGCACTCGTGCCGAACAGCCGTGCGCGCACGCGCTCGAAGGCGATGTAAGTCGCGGGTACGACGTAGAACGTCAATACGGTCGAAAAGAACATGCCGCCGACCACCGCGATCCCAAGCGGAGCGCGCGCTTCACCGCCGGCACCGCCGCCGAGCGCAATCGGCAGAATACCGACGATGGTCGACACCGCCGTCATCAGAATCGGCCGGAAACGGGTGCGCGATGCTTCGTGCGTTGCCTCGACCAGCTCGAAGCCGCGGTCGCGTAGCTGGTTGGCGAACTCGACGATCAGAATCGAGTTCTTCGTCACCAAGCCGACCAACATCACCAAGCCGATCTCACTGAACAGGTTCAGCGTCGCCCCGGTCATCATCAATGCCACCAGGGCGCCGGTGAACGACAGCGCCACCGCCACCAGAATCGTCAGCGGATGCAGGAAGCTCTCGAACTGCGCCGCCAGGACCAGGAAGATGATGACGACCGCCAGCAGATAGGCGAACACCAAGGCATTGCCCGACTCGAAGTACGCTTCGGAATCGGACGACCAGGCGAAGCGATAACCTTCCGATGTCGGCAACACGTCGGTGACGATTTCCTCGACGCGGCTGAGAACCGTGCCCAAGGCGGTCCCTTGTGTCATGTAGCCGTTGATCGTCGCCGCCCGCATCCGATCGAAGTGCGGCAAGCCGCGTGGCGTTACCGTTTCGCGCAGGTTGACGATCGACCCCAGCGGGATGATCTCATTCGTCTGACTGCGCACGTAGACGCTGTACAAGTCGCGCGCCGTGCCGCGCTCGTCGCGCGACAGCTGCGCAATCACCTTGTAGGTCTCGCCGCCGAGCTTAAACGTCGTCAGGTCCAGCCCTCCGAACAGGATCTGCAAGGCGCTGGCGATCTGTCGCACCGAAACGCCGAGATCGCTGGCGCGGTCGCGATCGATGTCGACCTCGATCTGCGGTTTGTCGAGCTCGAGATCGGTGCGCAGGTTGACCAACCCCGGAATTTCCCGCGCCCGGTTTATGATCTCATTGGTGAGATGTGACAGCCGCGTCACGTCGGGACCCTGGACGACGAGCGACAGGGGCGCCGCGTTGCGTGATTGTCCCAGGGCCGGCAAGTTGATCGGAAACGCCTCGATCCCGCCGATACGTGAGAGCTGCGCGCGCAAGTCGTCGACGATGGTCATCTGCGTGCGGTCGCGTTCCTCCCACTCCGTCAAGCTCGAGAATACGGCTCCCTCATTCACCGGCCCCGGCGTGCCGACGCCGAGGGCGATGACGGAGAAGGCTTTGGCGATCTCGGGCGTACTGAGAACGACTTTCTCGACCTGGCGCTGATAGCGGTCCATGTACTCGATCGTGCTGCCCTCGGGCACACGCGTGAAGGCCGGGATGGCGCCACGGTCTTCGATCGGGATGAACTCGGTTTCGATGATGCGCAGCAGACCGATGCCGAGTACAACCCAGACGCCTCCAACCAGCATCGTCAACCCCGGACGCTTCAACGTTGGGCGCAGTGTGCGCGCGTACGCCGTCGCCATGCGGTCGAAGCCGTTTGCCAATGCGGCCCGTACCCCGGTTTCCTCTTTGCCGTGAGTGAGGATGCGGGCGCACAGCATCGGCGAAAGCGTCAGCGCCACGAATCCGGAGATCCCCACGGCGGCGGCGACGGTGATGCCGAACTCGCGGAAGAGCAGGCCGGTTGTATCGGTCAGGAACGCCAACGGCAGAAACACGGCGACCGTCGACACGGTGGCGGCGATGACCGCGAACGAGATCTCGTCCATCCCGCGCCGCGCTGCTTCGAAGGGCGAGTGCCCCAGCTCGATCCAGCGCGTCACGTTCTCGAGGACGACGATGGCGTCGTCGACGACGATGCCGATCGCCAGAGTGAGTCCCATCAGTGTCAGCGTGTTGATGCTGAAATCGAGGAAATAGAGGATGGCGAACGTCCCGACGAGCGACACCGGGATTGCCACCGTCGGCACGATCGTGGCGCGGAAGGTGCGAAGAAACAGAAAGATGACCAACACGACCAGGGCCACGGCTTCGACGATCGTCTGGGTGACATCCTCGAGCGAGCGTTCGATGAAGATCGATGAATCGAACGCCGTCTGGATCAGAAGGCCGTCGGGAAGCGTCGGTCGCAGGGCGTCGACTTCGGCTTTGATCGCGCGCGCGACATCGAGCGTGTTGGCCTTCGATTGCTTGATGATCCCCAGACCGATCGCCGGCTCGCCGTTGAAGCGAACGATCTTGCGCTCGTCCTCGGCGCCGACCTCGACGGTAGCGACGTCGCGCAGATAGACGGGTTCGCCCTGCACGACGGTGACGGTGATGGCGCCATAATCCTCCGCCGAGCCCACTTCCCCAAGGGTGCGCACGGTGAACTCGCGATCGGTACCCTCGACCCGACCGGAAGGCAGGTCGACGTTCTCGCGCGCCAATGCTTCGGCGATGTCGGACACGACCAGCCCGTGCGCCGTCAGACGCGAGTTGTCGATCCATACGCGCATCGAGAAACGGCGCTCGCCGGCGATGATGACGTCGGAGACGCCGGGCAGCTTGCCGAGACGGTCCTGAATCAGCGTCTCGCCCAGGGTCGAGATCTCGACCTGCGACCGGTTCGGACTGGAGAGCGCCAACCACAGGATCGGTGAGGCGTCGGCGTCTTGCTTGGCGACGATCGAATCTTCGGCGTCCTCCGGCAGCTCCCGACGGGCGCGCGCCACGCGGTCGCGGACGTCGTTGGCGGCGACATCGACGTCACGGTTGAGCTCGAACTCGACGGTGATCTGCGACACCTGTTCGCGGCTGAGCGAGGTGACGTGCTTGACGCCTTCGATGGCGATCAACTGATCCTCGAGCGGCTGCGTGATCGAGGTTTCGACGACCTCGGGCGCGGCACCCGGCAGCAGGGTAGTTACCGAGACAACCGGAGGATCGACGTCAGGATAGAGCCGATTCGTCAGGCGAGTGGCGGAGATGATGCCGAAGAGGACGATGACGATAGAAAGGACAGTGGCGAGGACAGGACGTTCGATGCAGACGTGCGACAGCTTCATCCCTCGCCTGCCTCGGAAGCGGGGGCGGCTTCGGTCAGCACCGAGCCCGGGTTCACCTTGTGAGTGCCGCCGGAGACGATGCGGTCACCAACCTTCAGTCCGGAAGTGATCTCGACGCGGCTCTCGCGGCGGATACCGGTTTCGATGGGCACGCGTTGAGGTTTGCCGCCACCGTCGACGCGCCAGACGAATGTGCCCTCGGCGTCGTAGGCGATCGCCGCTTCGGGGACGACGATGACGCCTTCCTTCTGGGCAATTTCAACGCGGATGTTGGCGAACATACCCGGACGCAGGCGGTGCTTCGGGTTGTCGACGATTCCCTTCACCAACAATCGGCGATTGCGCGCGTCGAGCGCCGGCGCGACGAAGTAGACCTCGCCAACGAACTTCTCGTTCGGAAACGGGACGACCTTGATATCCAGCTTCAGACCGACACGCGCCAGCGCCAGGGCAATCTCCGGCAGGGAGAAGACCAGGCGCAGACGGTCGACGGCATCGAGGCGCACGAGATCGTTGTCGTGACCGACTCGGTCGCCGGGGGAGACCAGGCGAGCACCGAGGACGCCTTCGAACGGCGCGCGGATCTCGGTCCTTTTCAGCTCGACGTCGCGGCGATTGCGCCGTGCTTCGGCGACCCGCAGCTCGGCTTTGGCGCGATCGAGCTCGGCTTGCGAAAGGGCGTTCTTCTTGGCCAGGACTTCGGCCCGGCGATACTCCTCTTCGGCCAGCACCAGACGCGCCTGGGCCTCGTTGGAGCGCGCCCGTTCCTCAGCATCGCGTAGACGGAAGAGCAGGGCGCCGGCGGCGACCTCGTGACCCTCCTCGAATTCGACGGTCTCAATGATTCCTTCGGTTTCAGGCCGGATGACGACGGACTCTTCCGCCTCCAGCGCCCCCACGAGGTCGACGATGTCGCGGATCGCTTGGGGCGCGACGGTGTACATCTCGACGATGACCGGCGGCGGTCCGCTGTGGGCGTGCGAATCAGCCCCCGAACCGCAGCCGGTGAGCCCGGCAATCAGGGCCGCGGCAACAACCAGTGAGGTGCTCTTGCTTGGCAACATCGATTCTTGGGCGAACATGCGTATCCGCGGAATATACGCGAGGGCAAACGGTGTATCTAGTATCTCGTGTCCAGTATCTCGTATCTGGCTCGCCTCCGCTCCTGGATGCCAGATACGAGATACTAGGCGGCTGCGCCGCGGCTGTCGCGCTGCGGGTCCGTTCGCCGCTCGCACTCCGGAGGCCCTGCGGCGGACGTGTTGGCTCACTGCGGGCTGCCCTCGCTGCCGTCTCTGACAACATGTTGTTATCTGCCGTCCGACAAGCGCCTAGATCCGCATCTGCTCTCCAAAGCCCTTGCAGAAGGCCAGCGACTTCGTCAATCAATGAAGTAGACGTTTCCCCGAACATGCGGCTGCGCCCACTCGCTGCTCTGATTCTCGTCATCGTGACCGTCGGTTGCGCCTACAAAACCGCAAACCGATGGGAACCGCACGACGAGTCCCTCGAACGCCCGTCTGTCGAACGCATCGACGCGAACAGCGTCCGCCTGCGCTGGCCCGAGGCTTTTGCCAACGGACCGGTCGATGTGTTTACCGGCCTGTCTCCCGATGCGATCGACCGCACACGTGCGCTGGCCAGGGCATCGGGCTCGGAGCTGATCCTGTCGAACGTCGATTCTCCATTCGTCGATCGGAGATTCCGTTTGTACTACGAGCTCATCCCGTCCGGCGGCGGCGCGCCGGTGGTGGCCGCCGAGCGGCAGTTGCCGTTGGAAGGCCTGGACAACTTCCGCGACCTCGGCGGTTACACCACGGCCGACGGGCATACGGTGCGTTGGAATCGTCTGTATCGTTCCAACGATCTGTCGGGGCTGACCAGTGGCGATATCGAGTATCTGACGTCGATCGGCATCAAGCTGATCTGTGATTTTCGCTCAGAACGCGAACGCATCGCTGCTCCCGACCGCGAGTTCCTCCCGGCCGGGGCGCCGCAAGTTCAGCCCGGATACGATCCGCCGCAGTGGCTGAATCTCACCGTCGAGCAGACCGGCCTCGATCCGCAGGGCGTGCGCGAGCAGATTCAGTCGGGAACACTGTCGGCCTTAGCCGTGCGTCGGGTCATGCGGCAGGCCTATCGCAGCTTCGTAACCGACTACGCCGATCAATGGGCGGAGCTCTTCCACAAGATCGCCGGTGCCGACAACCTGCCGACTGTGGTCCACTGCACCGCCGGCAAGGATCGCACCGGCTTCGCCTCCGCCTTGATCCTGCTGGCGCTCGGCGTGCCCGAGCAGACGGTCTTCGAGGACTACATGCTGACCAATCAGTACCGCCGCAACTTCTACGCTTTCGTGTTGCGCTGGGTATCGCTCTACTCGCTCTTTCGCACCAACCCCGACGACCTGATCCCGCTGCTCGAGGCGCGGCCCGAGTATTTGCGCGAGTCGCTCGACGCCATCCACGAAGGCTACGGCTCGGTCGAGCACTATCTGGAAGCCGCTCTCGATGTGACCCCGGCAATGATGCTGGAGATCCGGGAAAATCTACTTCAAATGGGAAGTTAGTCGGCCCACCGACTTCGTCGGATCATTGGTTTCAGGTCGGAAGTTTGCAGCGTTAGGCGGTTAACTTCGACGCCCCCTATCCCACGGTAATAGAGAGCCCCTCCCTAGCCCCGATAACCGCGAGGTCACTGCCAAGAGACTTGGCGCGTTCGGCGCAACGGCGGATCTTGTCGTTTACCGTCGCGTCATCCTGCATCGGGTCGTGGTGGGTGATCGCGAGCTGTCGAACTCCGGCGTGGACCGCGTAGTCGACGGTCGTGGTGGCCCGCGGATGACCCCAGCCGCGCTTAGCGCCGTATTCGTCATCGGTATACTGCCCGTCGGCGATCAGTAGATCGGCACCGCGGGCGAACGCGACGAGGTGCTCCGGAATCTGCCGGGGTATGGTCGGGTCGGCTTCAGCGGCGTCCTTGTTTTCGAGGACGAGATCGAGCTCGCTGTCGGTGGCGTAGACAATGGAATGGCCGTCGCTCTCGAAGCGGTAGGCGAAGCTCTTGCCCGGATGCGGCTGTTCGCAATAGCGCAGAGTCACGCCGTCGATGGCGTTGTCGCCGGCGTGCAAGACACGTGCTTCGATCCGGCAACTGAGATCGGCAAACTCGACGGGAAAGTAGGGCGACTCCATTTGTCCGGAAAGGAGTGCGAAGTAGTTCATTCCGGCGTCGGCGACTCTGTAGATGTAGAGCCGCGCATTCGGAACGTAGGCCGGTTGAAAGAAGGGAAAGCCCTGGATGTGATCCCAATGTGCGTGGCTGAACAAGACGTGCAGGTTCAGCGGAGCGTTGCTGCGCTTGACCAGGTCGAGGCCGAGCTCGCGTGCGCCGGTGCCGGCGTCGCAGACGAAGAGAGTACCATTGCAGTCGATTTCGATGCAGGAAGTGTTGCCGCCGTAGCGTCGTGTCGACGCTCCGGGGGTCGCGATCGAGCCGCGTGTGCCCCAGAAGCGGACAGAGAAGGCCATCGCTTTTAGATTGCAGATTTCAGGGGGGGATTGGAAGTGTTGCCAATCCCGGCGACGGGGCCGGCCAGATGGCCGGCCAGGAGTCACGGCCCGCAGCCATTCAGCGCATTATTTACCGCCGTCACGATCTCGTCGACGGTTACCGATCCGCTGTTGTCGGGGTCGAAGGCCTCGCAGCTCGTGACCGGTAACATCCCGAGGGCGATATTGACGCCGGTTACGAGTTCATCGACGGTCACCTGTAAATCGCGATTGCAGTCGCCCGTGCAGAGCTCGATCTCGGCCGTCGGCGTCACGGTTGGCTCAGCGGTGACTGTCGCGGTCGGTTCCGGCGCGCACTCGCCGAGAGTGCCGAGATCGCCGGCGTTGTTCTCCGGGATCGGCGAGCCGAGGACGAAATCGTTGGCGTTGTTGTCGGTCTCCGTCCGCCGCACCAGCGCCATTCCGAGCACCGGCGCAACCGCAGGTGAACCGAAGCCGCTGTTGTCACCGGTGAAGTTCCCGTAGGCGACGCAGTCGACCGGGCCAGCGGGGACGCGGACGAAGCCGAAGCACACCTTGCCGTCCGACTGCACCAGACGCCCGGTCACGACCTGGTCGAAGGTCATCCCAAAGAGCGCCGCCGCTTGCGCCGTGCCCATGATGATCTTCGCGCCGGCGTTGGAGTTGCTGACATTGCTGCCGAATCTTCCAAAGTCGGGAGCGCTCGTTCCGTCGGCATTCTTCGTTTCCATGCGTTGGCCACCCACCAGAACCTGAAATGGTGCTTGCATGCGGAGCTCTACATATTGCGCGTCGGGGCACTGCTCTGTGCCGAAGAAGACTTCGTCGATGACCATGAGGTGAAAAGCCGCACGCGCTTCGTGGACCAACGGCGTGCCCAAAGCGAGGATCAAACCGAGCAGAATACGTGCGCCTAGTTTCATGTGGTTTCTCCCTCATCTCCTCTCGTCGCACATCCCGGGCACGGTGAAAAGTCCCTCACGTGGCATTGTTCGCATTTGCCGCTCTGAGGTAGAGTGAGGAGCTTACATGGCGGCTTGTAGACCGCCGGACACCGGGGTTCAGGGGGCAAAGCAGGGGGCGAGTTGCAAGCGTCATGATCGATCCGACGATCCATTTCTCCGCCGACTACGAGCGCGCGCGGCGGGCTTTTCTTGCAGCCGCCGGGCGTCGTCGGGCACAGCTATCATCACTCCCGATCCGGCGGCGTGGCCCGCGCGACGAGGAGCTTGCGATCGATACGGCGTACATCGGACCGCAGGAGGCCGGTTCACTCATCATCGTCACATCCGGAACTCACGGCGTCGAAGGCTTCGCCGGCAGCGCCATTCAGCATCGCTTGCTTACCGAGCAGCTCGACGGTCTCGCACCCCCACCGACGATGGGCATTCTCCTGGTTCACGCCGTCAACCCGTTCGGATTCGCCCATCTGCGACGCGTGAACGAAAACAACGTGGACCTCAATCGCAACTTCCTGCGGCACCCGGACGAACACGTTCCGAACCCCGACTACGAAGCGCTGTTCGAAGCGATCAATCCCGACAGCCTGGATGAGGAAAGCGAGCGCGCCCGGCAGGCGCGGTTGCTCGAGTTCGCCCGCGAACACGGTACCCGACGGCTGCAAGAGGTGTTGACCTGCGGTCAGTATACGCACCGCCGCGGATTGCAGTTTGGTGGCGTCGACGAAGAGGAATCAAACCAATTGGTGCGCCGTATCCTGCGCAACGAAACGCGCGGAGCCCGACGCATTGCCTGGATCGACATCCATACCGGCCTGGGGCCCTACGGAAGATGCGAGATGATCTCGCAAGCTGCCCCCGACGCCGCCACGTATTTGCGCGGTCGTCGCTGGTACGGCGACTCGGTACGGTCGACCGTCGCCGGCGATTCGGTGACTCCGTATCTCAACGGCGACATCCTCGACGGCGGTCTCGTCGAGCTCTCATCGCACGCGGAGGTGACGCCGTTTGCTCCCGAGTTCGGTACCTACGATATCACCCGAATCTTTCTCGCCATGCGCGCCGACAACTGGCTGCACCACCACGGCGATCTGGAGTCGAAGCAAGCCCATTCGATCAAAGCCGAGCTCCTCGAAGTGTTCCGCCCCGCCAGCGTCGAGTGGCAAAGGGTGATTCTCGACCGCGGCGCGCAGGTTCTCGAGCAGACGCGGGATGGGCTGATCAGGGATCAGTAGCCAGTCGTCGGGGATCAATTGACTACCGACAATTGATTTTCAAAGCTCGACCGGTGCTTCGGCCGGCGGTTTCTCGTTGCGACGCATGCAGGTGCGCAGGCAGTTGCGTACCTTGCCCTGATCGCTGCCGAACTTTTGCTTGCAGTCGCGGTGGCAGACGTCGGCGTCACCGCAAGCGAGCGCACATTCGTCGTACTCGTGGCCGTCTTCACCGTAGATGCGCGCACAGAACTCTCGACACCGATCGATTGCCGGGGGACGTCCCGGTTCTTCCGCACCGGCGACGAGAGCGATCGCAAACGCGTTGAGCAGACCGATCAATGCGACCCAGCGTCTCATCTTCTCATTCAATGACATCCAATCCGCTGGAACCGGTCGATCAGAGCCGCAGCGGATCGAACGGCCAGGTGTGAGAATCGGCGCCGCCATCGACTTCGAATGTCTTGCCGGTGACCCAGCCGGCTGCCGGCGACGCCAGATACAACGCACACGCGGCGATGTCCTCCACTTTGCCGAGACGCCCCATGGGATGGAGCTTCACCATTGCGGCGTGAAGCTCGGGTGTCAGAAACGGGACCAACGCCGACGTCTCCACGGCACCGACGGCGATCGCGTTGACGCGCACTTTCGGAGCGAACTCGGCACCGAGGACTTTGGTCATGTGCGACAACGCTGCTTTGGCTGTCGTGTACGCCACGAAGCCCGGCAACGCGACGCGCCCGGCGGCGGAGGAAATGTTGACGATGGCGC
>Ga0187892_10004443_pt1 | contig 23511 bp, 13 predicted proteins | sample MA1701073metaG_FD_139345 | JGI IMG/M metagenome (GOLD analysis project Ga0187892, IMG submission 139345) | Bio-ooze microbial communities from a basaltic lava cave in the Kipuka Kanohina Cave System on the Island of Hawaii, USA - MA170107-3 metaG ... | reverse complement strand
TGATCCAGGTAGGTGACCGTCACCACGGGGTTGTCGACACCCTGCTGGGAGATGAACACCGTCCCCGGGCTGTCGCCCAAGGCCGACACCGCGACAACGCCCTTGTACTCGCTGCCGCCCACGCTGTCCAGGAAGACGATCTCCCCGGGCACGTCGGCGTCCGACGTGGCTTTGACCACGACGTCCGGAGTCGAGTTGCCGTTGCAGTCGTTGATCCCGTCGCCCGTGCCGTCCAGGTCGCAGTCATTGAACGGAACCGGAACCGCGTCCAGCACCGTGATCGTGAGCACCGTCTGACCCTGGAACACGTTGCTCGTCGCCAGCTCGAGAACGGCGCAGCTTCCGGAGACGTCGCAGTTCGTGGCATCGGCGCTCAGCGTGAACTCGCGCCACTTGATCACCATGTCGTCCAGCGCCAGCCCGTAGCTCTGCTTGGCCTGGTTCGCCGCCGTCCCTTCGAACGCCAGGAAGCCGACCGCCGCCTGGAACGTGTCGCCGGTATCCCCGTAGATGTCCTCCAGCGTGTTGAAGCGCATGTCCGGACCGTTGAACGCCACGATGTCATGGTTACGGAACGGACCGTCGTTCTGAACGAACTCGTCGACCAAGGCGTCCCCATCGTTGTCGAAGTCGTCGTCGGGCGGCTTGGCCAGCCCGAGGTTGACGAATTGCGCCGTGGCGATCTTGCCTTCGAAGAAGCAGCCGGCGTCTCCGAACCGGTTGGTGGCTCCGGCACTGCTCCCGTTCACGCTCTGGCCGCCCGTGCAGTTGCAGGTCGGTGCGTTGAGGCAGCCCTCCGGCGCCGGCATCGTGCAGGTCTGCGGGCTGGGGCAGTCCGCATTCGAGAAGCAACTGATCGCCCCGCCCCCGGTGCAGGTTCCCGGCAGGCAATCGGCCGTCACGTGGCACTTTACCCCGGGGTTATTGGTGCACGAGCCCGGCTTGCAGTCCGTCAACGAGACGCAGGGGCCGAAGGGCGTCGTGGTGCAGGCGCACTGCGGCGCGAACACCGGCCAGCCGTCGGTCAGCGCCGGGTTGCTTCCCGGCGTGATCGCGCCGTAAGCGCCCGACCCGGCGTTGAGCAGGCTGATGTCGGAAAAGAGATCGACCGGGTCGAGGGTTGTGAGATCGGTGTCCAGCTCCCAGCTGTAAACCGCGTTCTGGTCGACCAAGTTGATGTTCGCGTTCCAACCCCAGTCGAAGATCTCGATCGTCGCGTTGGGCAGCCCGTCGCCACCCACGGTGGTGTTGACCTTCTGCATCACGGGCGAAACCAAGAGCTCGAACCACAACAGCTGGTTGTTGCCGCCGGCGATCACCTTGTAGTTCGCGCAAGCCGACACGCCGCCCTGCGCGCCGTTGCAAGTCAGGTTCGGCGTGCCGATCGCACCGGTATGCCACACACCGCCCGTGTGGTCGCCCACGATCGCCCCGCACGTCCCGGCAGCGCCCTCGCAAGTCTGACCCACCGTCTGGCAGCTTCCCGGAGCTCCCCCGCACTGGGCGTCCGCGGTGCAGGCCCCCAGCTTGTTGATCGGAGCCGTCGCGGCGCACTGCTTCGTGGTCGGGCAGTCCGGGTTGGTGCTGCACGGGGTGAACGTGGACACCAGCTGGTTGCTCACCAGCCGGCAGGTGCCCTTGCAGTCGTCGTTGCCGAAACAGCCCCGCGTGGGATCGCCGGTGCACTCGCCGGTCGCCCGCGTCTGCCAGCCGCAGCCGCCCTTGGTGTTCCAGTGATTGACGAAGCCCAGGGCCGTGCCCAGGTTGTTCTCGACCGTCGTGCAGAACGTCATGGCGGTGCAGCGGGCATCGGTGTTGTTGCCGAAGTTGTAACAGGCCACACCCGGGTTGGCGGCGCAGATGCCGTCCTCGATGCCGTTGAAGTTCTTGTCCTCGCCCCAGTTGCCGATGCCGAAGATGTTGGCCGCGCTGGCGTCGGACGGACCGGCCAGGCCGTTGCGGAAGCCGCCGTTGTTGCCGTCGAAGTTCCACGGCGACAGCAAGTTCTGGTTCTTGCCTCCCGTATTGAGCGCGGAGAACGTGAAAGTCTCGAAGCGGTAGTCGTTGGACTGGAAGTTCGCGTTTTCGGTGACGGGGTTCAACGCGATCTCGTCGTTGTTGCTCGCGACGCCCGGGCCCCAGTCCAGCACCTCGGTGCCCCCCGACGGGTAGTCCGTCGAGTACCAGCTCGTCACCGTGTCCACGTTGAGCCGCTGACGACTCACGGCCAACCCGGCGGCCGGCTTGCCGGAGACGGAGGCCGACAGCTCGAGCAGCAGCTCGACCGTCGGCGTGGGCTGACCGGCGAAGGGCTCACCGGCGCCGTCCCCTGCCATCTGGATGCTGAAGTTCGCGGACATCGCTGCGCCCGCCGGCACGAAACCGAGGAACTTCGGCGTGTCGAGAACCGTCATGTAGATGCAGGGAGTGTTGTTCGAGCGCAGCGGATCGCAGACGCCGCCGCACTGCGCCGGCACGCAGTTCGCGCCGCTGGGCAGGCAGTCCTTGGGGCTGTCCGCATCCACGTTGACGCACCTCAGGGAGGCCATCGCCCCCTCGAGATCGATCGACTCGTTCGAGTTGAAGGCGAAGTTCAGGATGATCGACTCGTCGGCGTCCATGTAGCGGTCCGGAAAGCCGAACTCGAACTGGCTGCGAGCGTTCCGCTCGCAGCCGCCCTGCACGAGCAGGCCCGAGTCCTGGCCGAACTGCCCGAACACGATGCTGCCGAAGCCGATCTCGGCGCGACAGTTCACGATGGCGGTGTTCTTCCGCTGCACGTTGAGAGGCAGTCCAACCTGGTTGACGTTCGCGTCGTTGTACAGCGCGCGCAGTTGATCGCCGTTGCGCACGTCCAGCGCCCCGTTGCCCGGGTCGCGCGCGGTTCCCGCGGTCAGCTGCACCTCGTCGGAGGTGAACTGGAGCCCCGCGGGGTCCTTGGTGAAGTTGATACCGGTCTCCGAATCGACCACCATGCCGAAGGTCGGGGAGCCCACGACGCCGTCGATGACCTCGACGACCGTACGCGCCTCGACGTTGGCCTCCGTGGGATTGTCCGTCCCCTGGGTGCCTGTCTCCAGCACCTCGGTCACGGTCACGACCACCCGCTCGTTACAGGAGTAGGTTCCGTCGTCGAAGCGCACCGTCGAGCCCAGCCCGACCCCGCCCGCGATCACGACCGCATACGGCTGCGCCGGCGAGATGGTGCCCGTGCTGATCACCGAGATGGTCCAGGTGCCCAGCTCGGTCTGCTGGTAATCCTTGTCGTAGACGCACTCGCCCTGCCCGAACGTACCGGGGTTCGCGAGCCGGCAGTCGAGGTTGTTGTTGCACGGGCCGTTGGCATTCTTGTTGCTGGTCGGCGTGCAGGCGCCCTTCTTGTCGCCCTCGACCGAGTTGTCGTCCTGCGGGTCGTGCGACAGGAAGATCGCCTCCGTCGGATTGGAATCGTCGAAGTTCACGAGGGCCAGCCCCTTGCCCAGCACCTTGGTGTTGGTGCAGACGGGCTGGCTCCATTGATCGTTGTCGATCAGCCCGTCCGGGGTGTTGGGGTTCGCGCTCCCGATGCCGCCGCAGTCCTCCCCGCCCTCGGGAATGCCGTTCTGATTGTTGTCGTCGGTGAAGTAGTTGCCGCGATACTCGAGGCCGGAAGGCGAGACCAGCTTGAGGCTGAGGTTGTTGACCAGTTGCTCCGGCGTAGCGCCCGAGGTGGCATCCAGCCAGGCCAGGGCCACCCGCAGCTCCTCGCCGCCGTTCACCACCTTGAAGGTCGAGGTCTGGGTCGAGTTCGAGCCGATCGTGAACGGGAGCCCCACGTTGGCCAGCGCGCTGACGGGATCGTTGACCAGGAGCCCGGTCGGGCTTCTCGGCCAGGTCTCGAGGGGCAGGACGTTGTCGAGCTGGATCCGGCCGTAGCCCTGCTCGTTGTTCCAGCGGTGGGGGCGCGACAGGTTGGCGCCGTTCATGAAGTCCGCGGAGGCGACGAGCAGCGCCTTCAGGGCCGCCGCGCCGATGTTCTTGTTGGCCGTGGGAGTCAGCGCGCCGTTGGGGTGGAAGCCCTGGGCGAAGTAGCTGCGGGCCACCAGGGCCGTGCCGGCGGCCGCCGGCGACGAGAAGCTCGTGCCCTCGACGCCGCTGATGATGTCGCATTCCACGGGATTCGTCTGGTTGTTGTCGCTCGTCCGGCAGGCGAACTCCGAGGACAGGCCGAGAGCGCCCGCCCCGGGCTCGTCGCCGGGGGCCATCAGCTGCGGCGCGATGCGGTTGACCGTGGTGTCGATGGCCGGCCCCACGCTGGAGAAGAAGGCGCGACTCTCCGGAGAGTTGACCGTGTTCGCGTTGCGGCTGGCGCCGATGGCGAAGCCGTTCTTCGTCGTGGCCGGCGAGCCCAGGGATCCCGGGTCGGGAATGCCGTCGCCGCCGGCCGGAATCACGTCGTTGCCGGCGTTCCCGGCGGAAACGAAGACCAGCGCGTCGAGCTTCTCGCGCATGAACACGTCGATGTCCGCGGCCCCCGCGCTGTACACGTTGGCCTGGCTGCCCCAGGAGAAGTTGATGACGCGGGCGCGGTGCGTCTCGTAGGACGCGCCCAGCGCACCCGTCGAGCCGCCGTTGTACAGGTCACCGGGGATGATGGAGTCGACCAGGGGATCGTCGCACGAGCCATTGGGAGGCGTGATCTGCCCGTCATAGGCCACGAGCACCGCGCCGGGCGCGACGCCGTCGAGGTTCCAGGCGTTGTTCTGCTGGTCGAGGGCGACCCAGCCCGTGCCGTAGGTGGCCGTGTTGACGGCCGTCGCATTGCCGAGCGCGGTGGCGGCGACGACGTGGCCGTGCGTGAACCCGCCCTGGGCGAGGGCGTCGCAGCCGAGGGTGTCTCCCGTACCGCCGAAGGCGTTGGTCGACTGGTGCACGCGCACCTTGCGGTGCGTGTTCGACGCCGTTCCGGCGTCGACCCTCGTGTTCGAAAGATCTCCCGCGTCGAGCTGGAAGCCCGAGTCGAGCACCATCAGGATCTGGGGACCGAGACACACGTTGCCGATGCCGCACTGGGCGACTTGGTTCGCCACGGTGCAGGAAGTTGCCAGGTTGTTGGGGCACTTGTTAAGTCCCCGGCCATCGGCGCCCGCGTCGTGGTACGGGATCGCCCCGGCGTTGTACTGGCCGGTCTGCATCGTGGTCGTGGTCTCTTCGGCGTGCAGCAGGAACGGTAGGCTCTCGTGGATCGCCCGCACCGCGTCGAGATCGGCCAAGGACGCCAGCAAGGAGCGGTCGATCTCGACGACCAGGTGGTCACCCCAGTTGGCCGTCACCCGGCCTCCCAGCGCGGCGACGGCGTTCGCCGCGGCGGCGCCGTCCTCGTCGGCCCATAGCAAGACATCGAGGACGTAGGTTTCGGACAGCGCTTTCAACGGGTCCGGCAGCGGCGTGCGACCGATGAGGGGGTTGAGCTTGAAGGCCCCGTGGTACGGCTCGACGGCCAGGAAGCCGACCGTCGAATGCACGGCGCTGTACGCCGCGTGGCCCAGCCGGGCGATGATCGAACCCGAGTTCGACATGCCGAACACCCGGCCACCGCTGCCTTCGATCGTGGCCACGAGATCCTCGTAGACGTCGAGTTCGTCGTTGAACTGCACGACGAAGACCTGGGTCGGCCGAGTGTCGAGCCGGTTGGCCGCCCGCAGCTCTTCGGCGATCGGAAGGGGCTCGGTGAGCTGGAACACGCCGGCCGGGGTCCACACCACCCCTTGCCGATTCAGCTCTCCCACGGAATAGCTCGGGCCGTACGAGTACGGCCAGACATAGTTCGAGCGCGCGTAGGATCGGACCTTCCGGATGTTGCTGCCATCTCCCGTGGCCAGCGCCTCGGTGCCGTCCTTGACGGCGAGGCCGCTGCTCGCACTCCTGTCGTGGATCGTCGTCTGGGCCGACGCGCTCGTCAGGGGCACGAACGTGACGGCGGCTGCGGTCAACACGACGAGCACGGTCCTGAGGACCGTGAGGTTGCGAATGGTCATTGCCCCTCCTCCTGCTGGTTCTGCTTGTTGAATGCGGTACTCGCGCATGAAAAGTCGTTCAACTCGGAAATTCCCCACAAACGCGTGCATGTTGTACGGTGACCCCTCGAGCTTGTCAAGGAGCAAGCCGCAAGGTTCAGCGGTTCGGCAGACCGCAGGGAGCGCGCGGCGGCGATGCTACAATCCTCGCGGCTCGGAAAATCACCGCAGACGGCGATCTCGGACCGCTCGGGCACCGGGGGGGGTTGTTGGGCGAAATCCTGGAGCCGGCGGACCCGCTCGGAGCGTCGAGGGGGCTCGCCCGCAAGCGTGAGCTGGCGCTCGAACGGCTGCGCGGGTGCGGTGGCGTCGTGGTGGCCCTGTCGGGGGGAGTCGACAGCGCCGTGCTGCTGGCGCTGGCCCTCGAGGCCCTGGGTGCGGGTCGGGTCCTGGCCGCCACCGGGATTTCCCCGTCGCTGGCCCGGACGGACCTCGCGGAGTGCGCGCGGATCGCCGAGTTCCTCGGAGCCCGGCTCGAGCAGATCCCGACCCACGAGCTGGAACGCCCCGAATATCGGGCCAATCGCGGAGACCGCTGCTTCCATTGTCGCTCCGAGCTGTTCGCGGTCCTGCACGGGCTGGCCCGCGACCGGGGTCTGCCCCGGGTGGCCTACGGCGCCATCGTCGATGATCTGGGGGATTTCCGACCCGGAATGCGGGCCGCGGCCCAGTGGGGGGCCGTGGCCCCGTTGCTCGAAGCCGGCCTCCGAAAAGACGAGGTCCGACGGCTGGCGCGGGCCGCGGGCCTGTTCGTCGCCGACAAGCCCGCCGGCGCCTGCCTTGCCTCCCGGCTGCCCGTGGGGACGGAGGTGACCCTGGGGCTCTTGGCCCGCGTGGAGAGGGCCGAGGCGGCCTTGCGGGAAATGGGCTTTCGGCGGGTTCGAGTGCGGCATCACGGAGAGGTGGCGCGCATCGAGCTGGATGCCGAGGAGCTGGCCCGCGCGCTCGAGCCGGAATGCCGGAGCGGGATCGCCCGCGCGGTGCGCGAGGCGGGATACCGCTACGTGGCCCTCGACCTCGAGGGGTACCGCCCGGGCAGTCTCAATTCCATCGCCGGTTGACGACCCCGTCTCCCGCCAGCGGGCCGTCGCGGGAGGGCAGCCGGCCGATCCGGCCGGGCGGCCAGTAGCGGACCACCACCCGTCCGAGGAACCGATCGGTGGTGAGTGCTCCGAATTGCCGGCTGTCGGCGCTCTCGGCGGTGTTGTCCCCGGCCACCGCCCAGCGCCGTTCCGGCGACCCAAGGGCCCGCGGGAGCGGTTCCACGACGCGCTTGACCAGCGGCAGCTCCCCGGGTCCGACGACGAGGACGACTTCCCCGGCGGCCGGGGGCCGATGCCGGTAGCTCCAGCGGTCGACCAGCACGCGGTCGCCGTGAAGGAGGGTCGGCTCCATCGATGGACCGGCGACGACCCAGGGAGCCGCGACCTGCTCGGTGGCCAGGTAGAAGCCCCCGAGCGCGAGCCCCAGGATCACAGCCAGGGGCCAGGCGCTGGCCGGCCGGGTCACGGGCGCCCCCTGCGCGGATCGAGCAGGTCCCTCAGCCCTTCTCCGACCAGGTTGCAGGCCAGGACGGTCACGAACAGCGCCGCGCCGGGGAACGCGGCGAGCCACCAGCCCCGCTCGATGTGCTCGCGCGCATCGGCGAGGAGCCCGCCCCAGGTGGGCACGGGCGGCGGGACCCCCAGGCCCAGGAACGACAGCGCCGCCTCGAGGCCGATCGCGGCGCCGACCGTGAAGGCCGCGGTCACGAGCACCGGTGCCAGCGCCGACGGGAGCACGTGGCGCACGGCGACCCGCCAGGGGCCCGCGCCGGAGGCCCGGGCCGCCAGCACCATCGCGGAGCCGCCGAGCTTGATGAACTCGCCCCGCAGGTAGCGCGCCAGCGGGATCCACCCGGTGAGGCCGATGACGATCGCGATCCGCGAGACGTCGGAGATCCCGTGCAGCCAGGAGGGGCCGAGGCCGAGCAGGGCCAGCACCAAGAGCAGCACCGGAAAGCACAGCACCGCCTCGGTCAGGCGGGTCACGGCGGCGTCCCACAACCCCCTCCGGTAGCCGGCCAGCGCCCCGAGAGGCAGACCGATCACGAGCGCGAAGGCGGCGGCGAGCAGACCAACGCCGAGCGAGACCCGCCCGCCGTGGACCACCCGGGCGGCCATGTCGCGGCCGAGCGCGTCCGTTCCCAGCCAGTGGCTGGCCGAGGGCGGCCGCAGCCGCTGGTCCAGCTCCAGCCGGGCCGGGTCGGCGGAGATCCAGGGCGCGGCCAGCGCCGCGGCCAGGAGCAGTCCGAGGAGCGCTGCGCCCCAGCGCAGGTTCGCGGGCAGTCTCTCAGGCACGGCGCACCCGGGGATCGACCACGGCGTACGCCAGGTCCGCGAGCAGGATTCCGAGGAGCGTGGCGGCTCCCGAAAGCAGGGTCAGACCGAGCAGCACCGGCATGTCGCGCTGGAAGGCCGATTCGACGAACAGGCGGCCCAGGCCGGGGATGGCGAACACGGTCTCGACGATCACGGAGCCGCCGACGAGACCGGGTAACAGGAGGCTGGCCAGCGTCAGCAGCGGCACTCCGGCCTGGCGCAACCCGTGGCGGACCAGCACGGAGGCCAGCGACAGGCCGCGGGCCCGCGCGGCCCGCCAGCTCTCGCCCGCCGCGTTCTCGATCAAGGTCGCGCGCACGAAGCGCGAGAGGTAGGCCAGGCTGCCGTAGCTCAGGCACAGCACGGGCAGCACGAAATGGGCGGCGAGGTCGAGGAAACGCCCCGCAGGACCCAGGTATTCCGACTCGGGCGAGCGCAGCCCCGCCAGGGGCAGCCAGTCGAGCCGTCCGTAGCAGACGATCTGCAGCAACAGCCCGGCCCAGAAGACCGGGACCGCGTACAGCAGGTAACTCGCGCCACCGGCCAGGCGATCGAAGGTCGAGCCGGGGCGCAGCGCCGCGAGCAACCCCAGCGGCAGCGCGACGGCAAGCGCCAGGAGCAGCGAGAGCACGTTGAGGGCCACGGTCACGCCGAGCCGTTCGCCGATTCGTTCCGCGACCGGCCGCCGGTCGTGGAACGACCGGCCCAGATCGCCGCGCAGCAGGTCGCTCAGCCAGAGCCCGTACTGCCGGTGCGGCGGCTGGTCCAGGTGGTACAGCGCGCGCAGCTCGGCGCGGGCGGCGGCGCTCACCCGCATCCCGATCTCCTCCTCGGGCCCGGCGCCCAACGGCTCGCCGGGCGCCAGCCGGATCAGGCAGCAGACGACCAGCGTGACGAAAAAGAGCGTCAGCATGGCGCTGGCGGCGCGGCGCAGCAGGTTCCAGAACAACGCTCAACCCCCGGCGAGATCCTCGACCCAGCGCCACTCCCGCGGCCCACGCGTCGTGCGCCAGTGGTCGATCGGCGACGGAACGACTCCGCGCAGCCGCGGGTCGTGCAGGACAGGCGTGGCGAAGTGGATCAGGCAGGCGATGGGCTGCAGCTCGTGCAGTCTCTGCTGCAGTCCGAAGTAAATCTGCCGGCGCGCGACGGGATCGTCCGCGGCGCGACCGGACTCGAGCAGTCGATCGACCTCGGGATCGCGCAAGCCGCCGTAGTTGAAGCCGGCGTCCCGCGCCGAGGAATGGTACAGCTCGAACTGGTCGGGGTTCGGCGTGAAGGACAGCCCGGCCATCGTGGCCTCGAACTCGTGCGCCAGTCGACGCTCTCGGAACTGGCGCCATTCCAGCTTCTCGATCTCGACCTCGATCCCCACTCGGGCCCAGGATTGCTGCAGCCAGGCCGCCATCTCGTCGACGATCCCCTGGCTCGAGTCGCCGATCATCAGCCTGAAGCGGAAGCGGCGCCCCGCGCGCTCCCGCACCCCGCGGGCGGCCGGCGACCAACCCGCCAGCTCCAGCAAGCGCCCGGCTTGGCCGGGGTCGTAGGGCAAGGGTTCGATCGTCGCATCGGTCCAGACGAGATCCGGGTGGAAGCTCGTGACGCCCGGGCGGCCGAGGCCGTGCGCGATCCGCTCGATGAACTGCCCGCGATCGAGCGCCAAGAGCAGCGCGCGGCGGACTCGCGCGTCAGCGAAGAACGGGTTGCTCCCGTCCATGTTCCAGCCGATCTGCCACAAGTTCAGCCGGTAGTAGACGAAGCTCTCAGGACGCGTGGCGGCCGCCGACAGCCGGGCCTCGTGCCACAGGTCCGGCGAGGCTACCATGATGTCGAGGTCGCGCGCGCGCAGCGCCTGGAAAGCCGTGCGCTGGTCGGGATAGATCACGAAGACGAGGCGGTCGATGTGCGGACGCCCGTCCCAGTAGTCGTCGTTCGCCTCGAGCACGATTTCCTCGCCGGGACGGTAGCGGACGAAGCGGAAGGGACCGCAGCCCACGGGGTGCCGGGCATAGGAACCGGTCAACAGCTCCGCCCCCCGCTGGGCCAGGTGGCGGGGCAGGAGCGGCAACCTCCAGGCTTCGAGCGCACCCCGGGCGGGCCGCGAGTAGCGCGCGCGGATCGTGCGCTCGTCGGGGGTCTCGAGGGAGACGAGATCGGCGAACTGGGGAGCGAACGTGCGATTCTCGACCGCAGGATCCCGCGCCTGCTCCACGCTGAAGATCACGTCGGCGGCCGTCACCGGCCGCCCGTCGTGCCAGCGTACGCCCGGGCGCAGGCGGAACACCAGGGTTCGCCCTCCATCCGAGAACTCGTAGCTCTCGGCCACGCGCGGTAGCAATTCCAGCCGATCGTCGTACTGCACGAGCGAGTCCGTGATCTGAGTGGCGACGATCTCGGAATTATGGTCCGGCTTGCCCAGCAGGCTCAGCGACGGAGGATCTTGGCTCAGCAAGGCTCGCACCGTCACCGGGGACGTCGCGCCGGGCGACTCCCGCTCGGCCCCGCAGGCCGCGAGCGCCTGCAGCAGCAGGGCTGCGATCAGTGACCCGGCTCGCCACGAATCTCGCACCAACTCACTCGGACGGCGGGCCGGCGGCGAGGTCACGCTCGCTCGAGTTTCCCGCGGCGTCGATGCAGCGCACCGACCAGCCCTCCGCGCCCGCCGGGGGCAGCTCGACCTCGAAGGTCTCGCGTGGTGAATCACAAAGGCCGTCGACGGACCGTAGCGTGGAACGCAGCGTTCCACGGTCGAGGATCTCGACGCGGCGGATGTCCGACAGCAGGTCCTCCGCGCCGACCGTGATCGCGCCTCCGGCCGCGGGCAGCACGTCCAGTTGCGGCGGCGATCGGTCGACGACCACCCGCACCACCTCGGGGGCCAGCGCCGAGAACCCCTCCCCGGGCGGGTTGTCGGACTGGTCCGAGACCACGGCCCGCACCTCGTACCATCCTTCCGGCACGGCCGCGGTGTCCCAGGCGACGCTGCGCTGGGGATCGGACGACGGAACGGCCGGGCCGATCGCGGCTCGACTCCACTCCGCGCCGCCGGCGGGCCGGTATTCCAGCGCCAGCTCCACGAGATCGCCGTCCTGGTCGGAGACCGCGCAGCGAAAGGTCCGCTGACTGCCGGAACCCGGCGCGACGGGATCCGCCGCGAGGCCGCCCGCGCTGGGAGGCCGATTGTAGGGCTGGTACGCCACGGAGACGCCCTCGATCCGCGTCAGAGGATCGGGGCTACCCAGCTGGCGCGCCCGCCACTGCAGGAATCGGCCGTCGGTGTTGACCACGGTGCTGGTCTGGGGCTCGGTCAAGGCCGGGCTCCACGCGGACCAGCTGGCATCGGGCTCCTGGGTGTTTCCGGTCCGCGTGTAGATCTCGGTGCGCCCGGACGGGTGGTCCACGCGCCAGCGGATCGCGCCCCAGCGAGCCGGTCCGCCGGCGTCGAACGGTCGCGAGACGAAGGCGCCGGACTCGGCGGACTCCGCCTCCAGGCGGTAGACGGACGCCGGGCTGCTGGTGGCCAGCACCACCGCGCCGGAGACGGGCATGAGCGCCGTGAGCTGTGCCTCCCGCAGCGTGGCCAACAGCGCCACGTCGCCGTCGGGCTCGATGCGATGGAGCCGTGCCGGTTCGCCGGTGCCGAACAGGATGCGCCCCTCGTCGTCGGCGGCCAAACAGAACGGGATCGCGCTCGTCGAGCGCCACGCCTCGGCTGCCCGGCCGGCGTCGTCGATGCGCACGATGCGCCCCAAGACGCGCGGGGCCCGCGGCTGCTCCGGCGTCGCGCCCAGCCCGTCGATGGTACCGTGAAGCGTCGGTCCGCGCCGCTCCTCGAGAGTAGTAGCCACCGCCTCGTCGCTCGCGCCGACCTGCACTCCGTCGGGCAGGCGCAGCTTGAGCGCGGGCCGGCGGGCCGCGGTTTCCTTGGGGCCGACGAGCGCGGCCCACAGCGCGCCGTCGGCGTCGGAGGCCAAGGCCACGACCTGCGGCAGGTCGTCGTCGTGCACGACGAATGCGTGCCCCTCGGCGTCGATCCTGTAAACGAGCCCGCGGCCCGAGCCTCCCGCCAGCATGCCCCCGTCGGGCAACGGCAGCAGACTGAACACGTGCGGCTCGTCGCTGTCGAACACCCCCTCGACGCTCCCGGTCGGGCCGATCGCCAGCACCCGACCCCGCTCCCCCGTCCCCGCCCAGACCTGCCCGTCCTCACCGATCGCCAGCGCCCACACGTAGAGCTCGTCGACGACGGTCCACAGCGAGCCCGAGCCATCGGGTGAGATGCGGTAGATCCCGCCGCCGGGCGAGGTCCCGGCCAGGAGCTGGCCGTCCGGAGCCAGGGCCAGGGCGGTCACCAGAGGCTCGTCCACCGTGAAGAACAATCGGGGCTCGCCGGATCCCTCCAGGGCCAGGATCTGCCCGGCGGGACCGCTACCCAGGTAGACGCGACCCCGGCCGTCGCTCGCGGCGCTCCAGACTTGGGCCGGGCCCTCGAGGGCCCGGGCGCCGCTCGAGGCGATCAAGCGGGGCGCCAGAAACAGGCGTCCGCGACCGGTAAGGGCCATGGCCTCGGCCTGGCCCCGCGCCAGCTGTTCGGGGGACTCGCTCCAGGTGAGCGTCCGCCCGGCGTGCGCCTCCGCCGCCGCCGCGATGACCAACGCCGCCGCGAGACGCCGCGAGACGCCGCGGCAGCTTCCCCGCAGCGGGACGGCGCGGCTCATGGGGCTTGCACCTCGATCTGGGTGCGCACGAGACCGTCGACGACCTCGCCGGCAGGCAGGACCTCGTCGAGCACGCTGCGCAGCGGGATGTAGGTTACGTCCCCGGTCGACCCTGGACTCAAGAGCGCCCAGGCCACGGACGGCGGAAGGCCGGGCATGCGGTCTCCGCCGATCAGCACGCCGGAATCCTCGCGGCTGGCCACGATGTGGATACCGTCGTTCCGGCGAAGCTGGTTGATGAGCCAGATCAACTGATCGAGGTCGCGCGGGAGCAGCGCGTCGTCCACTTCTTCATCGCGAGTCAGCGCCAGGGCGCCGCCGATCGTCAGGCTCAACGGGCCGGGCGAGATCTCGGCCGGCACGAGGATCTTCCGCCGGAGCAGGCGTTCGGGTCCGCGGTAAGGGCCCAGGGCGACGGTGACCTGCACGCTCTCGCCGGCGGCCACGCGGTAGCGATCGAGGGTCGCCCGGCGAATGCGAGCCACTCGCGGTTCCTCCGTGCACTCGAAGAGCAGGTTCACGCCGGTGATCCGCGGCTCGGTCCACGTGTTGTTCATCAACAGGTACAGAACGTACGCGGGAATCCCGCTCCCGTACTCGAATGCGGCGGGGCCCGCGTAGAGGTTGTCGAGCGCCACGTCCTCGGCGCCCATCATCTCGATCGCCGACCCCTCTCGCAGCCGCACCGTGGCACTGCCGAAGACCCGCTCCTTCCCGGCGAGGACCCCGTTCAGCGAAGCATAGAGCAAGAGCGGAGACAGCAAGGGATCGTCGGCGATCTCGAACGAGAACGCGTGCTCGTGGCCTGCCGCGTCGGTGAGCCCCAAGCGTACGGGGAGCATGCGCGGCGTGGCCCCGACGCGGCCGACCACGCCGGCCGCGCGGTCCTGGCGCACCGCACCCACTTCGGCGAGCGGGCGGGTGATGCGAGCGGATTGCAAAGTGCTGGGGAGCAGCGCTTCGACTCGGGCCGCGGTCAGCGGGAGGTCCACCGCGCCCAGGCCGAACAACGAATGACCGAAGGCCAGCACTCGATCACCGTCGGCCCAGGTCACCGTGCCGGTGGCGGTGATGTCGACGTCGCCCCGGACCAGCTTCAGGCCCATGGCCGAGCCGGGGCCCAGCGGCGGGACCGGCTCGCTCGCCGGACCCGCCGCGCCCGCGCGCACCGGCAGGAAGCCGGCGCGAGCGAAATCGTCGGCCAGGCCCGCCAGGCCGGCCGGTTCGATCCCGCCGATCGCCAGCGGCACGGCCGCGCTGGGCACGCGCCGCGGGAACAGCCGTTGGGTCAGCTCGGAGACGAAGGCCCTCATCCGCCCCGGGGCCTGCATCCCGCGCAGGTCGCCCAACGTCGGCGCCGTCGCGCCCGGGCGTCGCCCCGGCCCCTGCTCCATCGCGGCGACCGCCAGCATCTCGTCGATCGGAGTCACACCGGCGATGGCCTCCTTGGCGAAGCCCCACGTGTAGGCCACGGCCCCGATCAACTTGCCGTCGACGGTGATCGGACTGCCGCTCATGCCGGCCAGCACCCCCGTCGACGCCAGCGGCCCGCCGGAGAGACGGGCCAGGATCAGGTTCTGCTCTGGACCCACGTTGGGCAGCGTTCCCAGGATCTCGACCTCGAAGCTCTCGACGGCCGAGCCGTGGAACACGGTCCGACCCGTGCCCTTCATCCCGGCGCGGACCTCCCCGAAGGACATCGTCGGCACCGCGGCGACGGCGGGGAGCCCACCGGGCAACGCCAGCGCCGCGCCGAGAATCAAGGCCAGACGGGGACCCTTGCCCACCCGGCGTCGGGCTGCTGGAGTTCCTGGAGGAAGAAGAAGAGGAGAAAGAAGGAGTGGAAGAGGAGTGGGCACGGCCTTGGGTTCCTTCCTGGTTTCCTGCCGGCGCTCCCCGCTCAAGCTACCACGAGCCGGCCTCGCCGAGTCACATGCGCGAGGGGCTCTCGATGCCCATCAGGGCCAGGAGATCGATCATGCCGTCCCGGTAGATCCGGACCAGCGCGCTGCGCAGCGCGCGAGCCCGCGGGTCCCGCTCCTGCAGCACCGGGTATCGATGATAGAAGGTGTTGAAGGACTGGGCCAGGACATAGGCGTGCTTGGCCAGCGTGGAGAGCTCCAGCGTCTCCAGGGCCTGGCGCACGACGGCGTCGACCCGCAGGAACTGCAGCAGCAGGTTCCAGTGGTCGGTGGCCGCCCGCGGCTCGAGTGCGTCGAAGCGGGCGACCTCGCCGAGCGAGGGCGGGTCCGCGCCGGCCTCGCCCAGGCGCTCGGCCAGCTTGACCAGGATGTTTCGCGCGCGGACGACCGAGTACTGCAGGTAGGGCCCGGTCTCGCCCTCGAAGGCCAAGGCCGCGTCGAAGTCGAAGGCCACCACACGGGTTCGAGAAAAGCGCAGCATGTAATAACGCAGGGCCCCGACGCTGATCTGGCGCGCCGTGCGTTCGACGGTCGCGCCGTCCAGCTCCGGGTTGCGCTTGTGCACCTCCCGCCGGGCGCGATCGAGCAGGGCGTCCAACAGATCGTCGGCTCGAACACCCAGCCCGCGCCGGCCCGACATCTCGAGGTAGGGCTTGCGGCGATCCTCGTCGTCCAGCGGGTAGTCGGGGAACAGCGTGTCGACGGCGGCGGGCGTGAGCGCCACCATCTCGTACGAGTAGTGGACGGATCGCTCGGCCTCGACCGCGTGGCCCAGGGAGCGCAACCCTTGCGTCACGACGCGTTGCAGGTACGACTGGCGTCGGTCGATGACGTTGTAAACGATCTCGCCGCTGCCGAAGTCCGGCGCCGTTCCGGCACCCCCCGTCGAGCAGGTGGACCACACTTCGTACAGCGGCTCCTGCGGGGACCAGTCGAGGGGCGCATACTGGAAGTCCCGGCCGAGCAGGCCGAACTTCCACATCTGGTAGGCGATGTCCTTGCCGACGTAGGTGACGGTCCCGTTGGAGCGCACGATCACCTTCTCGTCCTCGCCGGCGCCCTGCTCGGCGTCGGGCATCTGCATCACCCAGCAGCCGGCGTGACGGCCTTCCGTCACGCGCTGGATCGCTCCGACCTGGGCCAGTCGGTCGAAGGCGGTCTCCCAGAACCGCAGCGCCAGGATGTCGCTTTCCCTGGGCAGCAGGTCGTAGCGCACCTCGATGCGGGCCATGGTCGCCAGGTGCTGGCGCACCATGCGGCCGGAGACCAGGGCCGCCAGCTCGGCCACCGGGTTCGAGCCCTCTTCCATCAGGCGCAGGATCCGCTCGCGGTGTGACAAGCGGGCCGAGTCCTCCTCGTAGTAACGGGTGACTTCGGCATACAGATCCCAGGCGATGTAATCGAAGCGCTGCCCTTGCGCCTTCAAACGCTCGTCGGCGTAGCGCTCGCGCACCTCGTCCAGACCCTCGTCGCGCAGGACCAGGAAGCCGACGACCAGGTCCGCCACCTGAACGCCCGTGTCGTCGATGTAGTTCTGCACTTCCACCGTCCGACCCACGCGCCGCAGGCAACGGACCAGCGTGTCGCCCAGCACCGCGTTGCGCAGGTGCCCGATGTGGGCCGCCTTGTTGGGGTTGATGTTGGTGTGCTCGACGATCGCCTTTCCCGCGCCGCTGCCCCGCGACGGTGCGGGGTCCCCGGCGGTCCAGCGCTCGATGAACGCCTGACGATCGAGGAATCCGTTCACGTACCCTGCCCCCGCCGCCTCGACCCGCGCGACTCCGCCGCCGGGCACGAAGGAAGCGGCGATCGCTTCGGCCAGCGCCCGTGGAGGTTTGTCGGCCGCGCGGGCCAGGTCGAAACAGACCGGGGTCGCCAGGTCTCCCAGCTCGGCGCTGGGCGGGTAGGTCAGCGTGATGCGCTCGGGAGCGAGACCCAGCCGCGCGGCGGCTCGCCGGATGGCATCGCGAAAAGCACGCTCGGGATCGAGGGGTTCCAAGGCGTCGGCTCCGCGCGGGACCGTCGGTCCAGGATCGCTCGCGCGCTGCTGCCGCGCGGATGGACAGTCTACTTGCTCGGGCGGCGACTTGTCAGCGGGCGCCGCTCGAAAGCGGGAGCGCAGCAACCGGCCCGGTTGGAAGGCGGCCGGAGACCGCGCCTACCGAGCGGGTCGGCGGACGACCACAGGATCCGAAAGGCTGGTCATGCCGCGGACCGTGATCGCCTGTACGCGGTAGCGATACGAGGCTCCGGGCTCGACCGAGCGATCGAAGTACTGGTACGACGTGGACGCATCGCGCTCGCCGAGCGCGGGAATCCAGACCGGATTGACGACGGATTCCGTTCCGCCCGCGTCACGCGAGCGCAAGATGTTGAAGCCGATCAGCTCCTGCTCCGAAGAAGTCTCCCAGCTCAAGTCCACGGAGTGGCCCAGGTGCCGGGCCTCGAGGGAGCCGAATTCGACGGGGTATCCGGGCTCGCGGTGGGCGGCGTACGTGTAACGATGGGCGGCGCCGTCCTGACTGCCCAGGTTGCGCACGAGCATCACGACCTCGGCGACCCCGTCGAGCGGCACGGCGATCTCACCCCGTCCCCCGCCGTCCAGGGGCAGGGCCAGCCGGCGCACGGCGCCGCTCGTGTCCCACAGCAGCAAGTCAGCCTCCCATGCCGCGCCGACCCCGCCCTCGAAATGCAGGCCGAGGCCCCCCTGCTCCTCGCCCGGCACGACACGCACCTGCGTCGCGCCCCAGGCAGCGACCGGTGGATCGGCCAGCACCGACAGCGCCGGGAGCCCGTCGTTCACGGATGCGAAGTGCGGGCCCGACAGACGCGGGCCGAACGAGAAATGGTAGCGGTCGGCCCGCGGCCCGCTCAACACCGTCCAGAGCTGGAACTCCCGGAAGGCCGCGGCCAGCCCCTCCCCAGAGACTCGCGCCAGCGCGCGATCGAGCGCCGCGGTCGCCGAGCCGCCCTGCGCCAGCTCCTCGACGGTCCCGGCAATCGACTCCGGGCCGTAGGCTTCGTTGAGGAAGGCGAACCAGAGCGCGTTGCCCGGTCCGAGGTCCGCGGCGCGCGACCCGAGCCCCTCGGCCAGTCGCTCGATCCGCTGCGAGAGCAGCGCCGTGGTCTCGTCGTCGGGGCCGCCCAGCAACTCGGATTCGACCCAGGTGGCCAGGGCCTCGCCCCATTCGGGACGCATCCGCGCTCCGACCGCGGCGACGACCGCGTGGGTGTACTGGTGAATCGCCGCGCCACGGATGGCCGGGCCTTCCACGGCGCGCGAGCCGTCCAGCACGATCGTCACGCCGTCTTCCCGGCTCACGAGGTAGCCCTCGAGTTGCGGGCCCAGCTCGACCAGAACGACCTCGAGCCGCTGCGGGGCGGTCAGTCGCAACTGCTCCACCAGGAACCGCCGCGCCTCGTCGAGTCCAGCGATGGCGTGCTCGACGAGATCCGGCACGCCGTTCCCGGAAAGATCGAGCGGGGTCACGCGATCGAAGGCGCTCGGCTCGTCGGTGAACCACACCGGCGTCCCGTCGGCCGCCGACGTCCGGCGCTCCACCGTGAAATCGGAACGCTGCCCGAGCAAGGTCAGCGCGCGGTGCACGAGCAGGCCGGACCCCAACCGCGCGCCCGCCAGGTTCTGAATGCGCGGCGTCAGGCAGCCGAGCGGGGCAGGCTCCTCGCCCGCGACCACGGCCAACGCGGCCGTGCGCGTCGCCGGGCGTGGATCGGGAAACGGGTCGTGGACGATCGCGCCCGCTGGCGCCGAGAGGCAAGCGAGCACGCCGGCGAAGGACAGGGTAGAAAGCCAAGCCTGGAAGGGTTGGCTCCACGCCGATTTCCGCGAGATGCGCACGAGCATGCCTCGTCCCCCGCCCCCACGGATGGACCTGACGCCCTCAATATATCGGTAGGCCTGGATGCCGTCAAGCCGAAATCGTTCGGTACGAGGCACTTAGCGCCGAAGACGACCCGGGGCGACCCTGGAACCGGCTCACCCGGCACAGCACAGCACGATCACCGTGATGTTGTCCTCTCCGCCGTGCTCGTTGGCGCGGTCCACCAGCACCCGACAGGCCAGCCGTGGCACGGACCCGTGCGACTCCAAGACTTCGCGGATCTCGCCGTCGCTCAGCATGCCGCTCAGTCCGTCCGAGCAGAGGACGAAGACGTCTCCCGGGCGAATCTCCTCGGCCAGGCAATCGACCTCGACCCGCGGCTGGTTGCCCAGTGCGCGGGTGACGATGTTGCGCATCGGGTGCCGCTGGGCCTGCTCGTGGGTCAGCAAGCCGAGCTTCACCTGCTCGTTGACCCAGGAATGGTCGCTCGTCAACTGCCGCAGGCCCCCCTCCCGCAACAGGTAGGCCCGGCTGTCCCCGACGTGCGCGATCACCGCTCGATCCGAGGCCAGGACGAAGGCCACCATCGTCGTCCCCATCCCGCGCCACTCCGCCCGCTCGAGCACGGACTCGCAGATTCGACGGTTCCCTTCGTCGAGGGCTGCTCGCAGCAGCTCGGCGGCTTCCTCCGTCGACCAGACGCCGTCCGTCGACTGCTGGCGTTGCAGCGATGTTGCCAGGGTGCTGATGGCCAGGTCCGACGCCACCTCGCCCGCCGCATGCCCACCCATGCCGTCGGCGATCGCGTACAGGCCCAGCGCTTCGTCCACCAGGAACATGTCCTGATTGACTTTGCGACAGCGACCGACGTCGCTCATGCCCGCGGCTCTCGCTTTCATGCTCCGGCCGGCGACGACCGGGGCTGATCGCCCCGGGGCGGAGAAAGGGGGCAGGGTATCACGGGCGCGCCCCCGACCCCCGCTTCTCCGGGGAACGGGCCGCTCGCAACTCCGCGAGCCGAGCCAGCGCCACGCTCGCCGTGGGATGCTCGACCAAGACCGCTTCCAACTTCTGCTGCGCCTCGAGGAGGCGTCCGACCTCGAGGTAGGCGAAGGCCGCAACGGGCGTTGCGCAGGTCCCCGACGCTCAGGCTGGCCTCGTCGCCGAGCGCCTTGCGCAGAAAGCTCACGGCCTGACTGAACTCCTTCCGGCAATAGTGATAGACACCGGACTTGACGTGATAGTTTCCCAGGTAGTTTCGGATCTCGCGCAGCAACTGCATCGCGACCCTCCGGGGTTTCCGCAGTTCAGTGCTTCTTGCCCGCTTGCTTGGGCTTCTGGGTCCGGGTATCCAGCGCGTGCTTGGCCATGCGCCGGATCAGCTCCGGGGCGTCCTTGTTGGCGATCAGCCGCTTCAAGTCCTGGTTCTGCAAGCGCGGGACGAAGTTCATCGCGATCCCCTGAGGTGTTCTCGGGTTGTTCACGAGCGTGGCTGTGACCGCGTAGCTCTTCGTCCACTCGCGGTTCTTGCCGATCGCGCGCAGCACCTCGGCAGTCACGTTGCGCATTCGCGCAAAGCTCTCGACGTCTTCCTCGACCAGCCGCGGATTGCGCAGGACTCCCAGCGCCACGAGCTTGTTCGTGTCGCGGACCAGGATCAAGCGCTCCTCTCGTCCGCCGCGCATGGCCAGGATCGCCTTCTGGGCCACGTTCAGCGTCAGGATTCTCTGGTAGGCGGTGCGAATCTCAGGATTCTCGGACTCCCCGAACTCCTCGCCGCCGAGGATCTCGCTCGCGGCATACAGTTCCCCGATGTCGAGCTGGAGCAGACGCGCGGCTTCGCGCAGCTCCTCCGACGCCTCGGCCTGACCCGGCGCGGTCGGCCCGCCCCGCGCGTCCCCGGGAGCGCTCGGCTCGGCCCCCTGGGTGGCTCGATCGAGCAGCTCGAGGATGCGTCCCCGCTGGTCGGCGCGAAGCGCGGGATTGACGGAGAGCAGGTTCAACAGGTCGGGCTGGGTCAGCAGGCGCTCCTGGTTCGTCATCACGAGTTCGATCACGCCCGACGTGCCGTCGCGGGCCAGGCGAGCCATCGCGCCCGCGGGAACCGCGCGATGGAAGGCGATGCGCTCGGCCAGCGCCTCGTCCTTGACCGCTTCCGCTGAGAAATGCTGCAGGACTTCGGGCGTGCACTCCTCGTCGGCCAACACCTCGAGCACCGCGCTCTTTTCCAGCGCTACGAGGCTGTTCTCGGCGGCGATGCGGATCTCTTGATCCTCGTCGGCCCGCAAGAACAAGTACAGTCGCACGAGCGCGGCGCGCGGGAGCGGCAGGGCGCCGCGCGCGGCGGCGGCGCGCATGGGCTGGGGAGCCTGCCCCGCGAGGATCCGCGCGACGATGCCCTGGAGCGGAGCCGGGGCGCTCATCCGGAGCCTCGCGGCATGGGCAGCGCGCGCGCGGCGCCCCGCAGACCCGTGGGAGGGGCCGGTTGCGCCGACAGCGGGTCCGCCTTCACGGTCCACCACAGCACCAGGCTGGCGATGGCGACAAGGAGCGCCACGAGCGCCAGCACGAGCAGCGCTCGCGCGCGGAACTTGCGCGGCGGTCGGCGAGCGGGCTCCGGCTCGCGGCGCGTCCGCGCGCCCGTCCGGCGCAGCAGGCGCTGGTCCGCCGGGTCGGACCGTCGCGGTCCGACCGCCGCTTGCGTGCGCTCCTCGAGCAGGTAGGCGTTCACCATGGCCTCGGAATCCACGCCGATGTACTGGCAGTACGCGCGCACGAAACCACGATTGAACAGCCCGCCCGGCAGGTGTGCGAATTCATTGCGCTCCAGGGCCTCGAGATAGCGCAGGTTGATCTTGGTTTCCTGGGCGATCTCGCGCAAGGAGACGTGCCTCAGCTCGCGCTCCCGCCGCAGTTCTTCGCCGAAGGACATGGCTTGCCGGGCTAGGACCCGCCTCCGGGGTCCGCCGTCGTTCGCGAGGCTCGCCCGTCGAGCGTCTCCCCTCTGCCCACCGTCCGATCGCCTGCCATCCGTGCGCTCCGCTGCGGGTCATGTCGGCGCCGGCCGGATGGCGACGAAACGACTCCTGCCCCTAGTATGGGGACCTTGAGCCGTGCCTGTCGAGATCGGGCGCCGGCTCCGCCCGGGAGGCCTCGGTCGTGCAAATGGACCAACTGGTCCTGTTGCCGCTGTGGTACGCCGTGTTCCTGCTGTCCCTGACCTGCCACGAGGCGGCCCACGCGCTCGCGGCGTGGCGGGGCGGGGACCCCAGCGCCTACCTCGGCGGACAGCTGACCTTGAATCCCGGCCCGCACGTGCGACGCGAACCCTTCGGCACGATCCTGGTCCCACTGCTCAGCTTCGTGCTCACGGGCTGGATCATGGGTTGGGCCAGCGCGCCCTACGACCCCGACTGGGCGGCTCGCCACCCGCGCCGGGCCGCCGCCATGGCCGCCGCCGGTCCCCTGGCCAACCTGCTGCTGGCGGCGCTGGCCTTCGGGGCGCTCGCCGCCGGGCTGAAGTTCGGCTGGTGGCAGCCAGCGCTCTCGGAGTTCTACGAGCTGGACCGCTTGGTCGAGCCCGCGGACGGTCCCGCGGGGTTCGCCGGCGCCGTGGGCCGTCTGCTCTCGATCCTGCTCAGCCTGAACCTGCTGCTGTTCCTTTTCAACCTGGTCCCGCTTCCGCCCCTCGACGGCGCGGCGGTGGCGGGCGGCCTGTTCGAGCCGGCCCGCACGCTCGGCGACATGCTGCGCGCGAGCCCGTTCGGCGGAATCGTCGGGGTTCTACTGGCCTGGTACGCGATCAACTGGCTGTTCGAGCCCGTGTTTCGCGTCGTGATGGGCTGGCTCTTCGAGGGCTGACGGCTCGCTTCGCGGATCGGCAGCACGCGGGTCCGCGCGGTTCGGCGCGGACCCGCCCCAAGACTGATCCCGGCAACGTCCTACTCTCCCACGCAGTTGCCCACGCAGTACCATCGGCGCTGAGAGGCTTAACGGCCGTGTTCGGAATGGGAACGGGTGTGGCCCTCTCGCTATGGTCACCAGGAAAGCGAAATCAAAAGAGAAAACTGAATTGTCGGGCCCGTGCGAGGCCTGGCGCTCGAGCGCCCTCCATGAAAAACTATGGTCAAGCCTCACGGCCGATTAGTACCGGTAAGCTGAATGCATTGCTGCACTTACACCTCCGGCCTATCAACCTCGTAGTCTCCGAGGGGCCTTTAGCCACCGAAGTGGAGGGATACCTCATCTCTGGGTGGGCTTCGCGCTTAGATGCATTCAGCGCTTATCCTTTCCGGGCACAGCTACCCAGCGCTGCCGCTGGCGCGACAACTGGAACACTGGAGGCCCGTGGTTTCCGGTCCTCTCGTACTAGGAAACCATCCCATCAAGTATCCTGCGCCCACAGTAGATAGGGACCGAACTGTCTCACGACGTTCTAAACCCAGCTCACGTACCGCTTTAATCGGCGAACAGCCGAACCCTTGGGACCAATTTCAGCCCCAGGATGCGATGAGCCGACATCGAGGTGCCAAACCTTGCCGTCGATGTGAACTCTTGGGCAAGATAAGCCTGTTATCCCCGGCGTACCTTTTATCCGTTGAGCGACGGCCCTT
>Ga0187892_10004442_pt1 | contig 23511 bp, 26 predicted proteins | sample MA1701073metaG_FD_139345 | JGI IMG/M metagenome (GOLD analysis project Ga0187892, IMG submission 139345) | Bio-ooze microbial communities from a basaltic lava cave in the Kipuka Kanohina Cave System on the Island of Hawaii, USA - MA170107-3 metaG ... | reverse complement strand
GTCCGAGGCCCCGTCTTTGGTCAGCGACGCCAGCCGCCTCCGCCTCCGCCGCCCCCGCGCGGGCCTCCCCCACCACCACCGCCGCGAGGTCCGCCGGAGCCGCGCTGGGGCTGAGGTCTGGCCTCATCCACCACGAGATTGCGGTCCCTGAACAGGCGACCATTGAGCATTTCGATGGCCTTGGCCGCTTCTTCCTTCGTGGCCATCTCCACGAAGCCGAATCCGCGCGGCCGACCCGTGAACTGATCCGTCACGATGCGCACCGACTCCACCGTCCCGGCCTGCTGGAATAGCTCCCGGAGATCCTCTTCGGTGGCTTGAAAGGAGAGGTTGCCTACGAACAGCTTTGCGGGCATACGAACCTCCTGCCGCGACCAGGAGTCGAGTGATCCCTCTCCCCGGCTCACCCTGCGGCGCGTGGGGTACCACACCCCGGAAGACGCATCCGTCACGCGGTGCCCCCAAGTCGAGGCCCGCCGACGTTGCCCTACGGTACTGACGGCCCTAGTGGGTGTCAAGGCCTTATTCTCTTCAGAGAGGTCGGCATTCCCCCAGCTATGTCCTTGGCTTCACGAGGGTTTCAGAGGTAAACCCCGCGCGTGGCGCCCCCATCTACCGTGATCGCAATGCCTGTCAGGAAGCTCGCGCGCTCCGAGGCCAGGAAGCACACGAGGTCCGCGACCTCTTCCGGCAGCGCGATGCGCCCGAGCGGCATCGTGGCCGCTTGCTCCTTCACGAACGTGGTCAGGTCCTTTCCTGCCGCGGCGGCCTGCTGACGCGCCAGCGTGTCCCAGCGTTCGGTGCGAACCGGTCCCGGGGAGACAGCCGTGACCAGCACGTTGTACCTGGCGCCGAGATCGGCGAGCGCTTTCGTGAAGTTGATGAGCGCGGCGTTGGCGGCGCCGCCCATCATGTAGGTCGGCGACGGATTGCGCGCGGCGGCGCCCACGACGTTCACGATGCGCCCGCCGCCCTGCCGCTGCATGTGCGGCAGGGCCTCGCGCGCCAGGCGAATGTAGCCGAGGAGCTTCAGGCTCCACCCGCGCAGCCACTCCTCGTCCGGCGTGGTGAGGAAATCGCCGCCCTTGATCGCGCCGGCATTGTTGACGAGGATGTCGAGCCCCCCGAGACGGGCCACGCTCTCGACTACCACGCGCGCGCAGGATCCGAGATCGCTCAGGTCGGCCGCGATCGTGTCCACCCGATTCCCCGTGGCCGCGCCGATCTCCGCGGCCGCGCGCGTCAGCATGTCGGCGTCACGCGAGCAGATCACCACGCGCGCGCCTTCGCCGGACAGGGCGCGCGCCACCGCGCGCCCGATGCCACGGCTCGCGCCCGTGACGAGGGCCGTCTTGCCGTTGAGTCCCAGATCCATCGCTGGTCTCCTCGTGTGTGCTACCCAGCTGCACCGTGGCGCTGCACCAGTTCCTCGAAGCTGTCCACCGTCAGCGACTCCGCCCAGTCCCGCCCTTCGGAATCCTTGCCGTAGTATTCCGCCATGTACGCCCGTGCGTCCCGCCTGCTCCGGAACAGGCGCCAGATGTGCGCCGCCATGCCGCCCGGGCGCCGCAGGTAGAAGATGGGATCCGCCGGGCCGCGCGGCTCGTACACGGTGCGCTCGCCGAACTGGTCCATCGTGATCCAGGCCGCCGCGATGCCGTGCGCCGAGAGCACACGCGCGCGGAGCGATTGCTCGAGCGGGAGTGACTCCACGTCCTGCAGCCGCGGCCCATAGTAGACGGGCACGGCGTCTGCATCCAGGCAGAGCTTGGCGGCAAGCGCCGGACCGACGCCGTCCAGCAGGCCCTTGGAGCTCTCCGCCATCCAGAAGTCGCCCGCCACGTACAGATCCGGCCACGCCTCGACGAGCCGGTCCGGCGCCACCTGCTTGCGGCGCCGGGCGATCTCGGGACCGTCGCCCATGAGGTAGAGCTTCACACTCGGCTCCCGCGGCGATGCGCCGGAAGGGCCGGCACGAGGTGCCAGTCGAAGCGGGCGGCCGCGTCGGGACCGAGCGCCAGCACCTGGTCCAGACAGCCCGTGATGGAGCGTCCGAATGCGTCGAGGTCGATGCCCGCCAGCCGCCGGTCCAGCACCTTCGCCACGCCGTCGTGCAGCAGCGCGCGGGCGCCCTGGACATTGCCGTTGGCCAGGTGCTGCAAGCCTACCGCGATCTGGATCAAGCCCTGCAGCGCCTCGCGCTCGGCGCCCTGCGCCCGCATCCAGTACGGCTCGAGCTGCTCGTGCACCTCGAAATACAGTCGGGCGTCGAACAGGCGCCGCGCGGCTTCGAGCGCGACCGGCAGCGGCGCATCCGGCGGGTCGAGCGGGTGTGGGCCGAGGGCGCGCCAGGCGCGGCCGCTGCGCTCCCCGAGCTCGACGGCGTGAGGCGCCCACGCCTCCTTCAGCTTGAGCCGGCCGCCGTGCTGCTCGACGAGCTCGCGCGGGAATCGCTCGGGCAACCTGTCCGGCGCGATCGACGCCGCATCCGCGCACACCGCGGCCAGCACCCCGAGGCTCTCGCGCGCCGCTTCATCGGAAAGGGCGTCCAGGATCAGCTCGGCCAGGCGGTTCCGGAGCGCGAGCGGCAGGGTCACGTCCTCGTCGGGCTCATGCGAGCTTCTCCACGCGCGTGCCGGCGATCAGGTCGTGGAGCCCGCGCTTGTCCGCGCGCAGGCCGGCCATCAGGTAGCCGATCCCGAGGGTGAAATTGCAGACCCAGTAGCCGAGCCAGCGGAGAACGGATTGCCCCAGCGTGAGCGGACCGCCCATCAGCGGCACCACGCGGATCTGCAACGCCATCTTCCCGAACGTCTGTCCCCAGCGCCAGTGACACAGGATGTAGTACACCGAGCCGATCACCAGCTCGAAGGCCTGGACGCTCGCGGTCACCGCGCGCGAGGACCGGCCGGTTCCGAACACGGCCCAGGCGACGATCCAGAGAGCGAGCCCGGCGCTGGCCAGGAAGACGGTGTCGAGCAGCGCGGCCAGGAATCGGATCCAGAAGCCCGCCGGCGCCCGCGGTACCGGTGGTGGCTCGGGCGTGAGCGCGGTGGGCGCGTCCGTGGGTGCGGGTGTCACTTCCGCCGCGAGGTCGGCGCGGTACCGCACTACGTTCACGCCACAGCGCGGACACTCGACGCTCGGCATCGGCTGGTATCCGCACTTCGGGCACGTGGCCGACATCGCGCGCGTATCGTAGCATACCGTGATCACGTGCTCGCCCGGCCCACCGACGATGATGCGCGGTATACTACGGCCATGATCTCGGTGAGCGATGGGCAGGCGAAGATCCTTGCCCAGATCACCGCCGTCGCGCCCCCCGAGCTGATCCCCGTTGGTCGCGCACTCGGTCGCGTCGTGGCCGAGGATGTCTCCGCCTCGACCGATGTGCCGCCCACGGACAACTCGGCCGTGGACGGCTACGCGGTGGCCTCGGTGGACGTTCCGGCTCGCGGCACGCGCGAGCTCGTCGTGGTGGCGGATCTGCCGGCCGGGTCCGTGTTTCCCGACGCCATCAGGCCGGGGCAAGCGCTGCGGATCATGACCGGCGCGCCGATGCCCGCCGGCGCCGAGACGGTCTATCCGCAGGAGGTCGTCAGGCGTGATGACCGGCGGATCACCATCGGGCCGATCGCGCCGACGGCGAACGTGCGCCGGCGCGGCGAGGACGTGAAGGCGGGCGAGGTAGTGGTGGCGGCGGGCACCGTCCTCCGTCCCCCCGAGATGGGAGTGATCGCCTCGCTCGGACTGGCCCAGGTGTTCGTGCGACAGAAGCCGCGGGTCGCGATCCTTTCCACCGGCGACGAGGTCGCCGAGCCCGGCCAGGATCGCAAGTCGGGGCAGATCTACGACTCGAACCGTTTCGCGCTGCGCGGGCTGGTCGAGGCGAGCGGCGGCGAGCCCGTCGACCATGGCATCGTTCCGGATCTGTTCGACACGCTGCATGCCCGGCTGCTCGAGGCGGCGGCCAGCGCCGATCTCGTGCTCACCTCCGGCGGCGTGTCCGTCGGCGACTACGATCTGGTCAAGGCGGTGCTCCAGGACGCCGGCGGCATCGAGTTCTGGCAAGTCGCCATGCAACCCGGCCGGCCGGTGGCGGTCGGTCGGATCGGCCAGTCGCAGTTCTTCGGACTGCCGGGCAATCCCGTCGCCGCGATGCTGACGTTCGCGCTGTTCGTGCGCCCGGCGCTCTGGAAGCTGGCGGGCCGGCGCCAGCTCTTCGCGCCCCACTTCGATGCGCGCGCCGCCGAGGCGATGCGCAAGAAGACAGGCCGCCGCGAGTTCAAGCGGGGCATCCTGACCTACGCGGACGGGCGCTGGCAGGTGCGGACCACGGGACCTCAGGGCTCGGGCATCCTCACCTCGATGAGCCAGGCCAACTGCTTCGTCGTGCTCGACGAGGAGCGCGGCGACGTGGCCGCCGGCGAGACCGTCTGCGTGGAACCGTTCACCTTCTGACCGGAGACCAGCGCATGCCTCACGGGATCGACATCGAGCTGATCGAGCGCCTCACGCCTCTGGTGCGGGAGGTGGTCACGAGTCACGCGCGCACGCTCCCGGACCTGCACCATGCGGACGTCCGTCTCGACGTGTCCGAGGGCAAGTTCGCCATCGCCGAGAACGGCGCGTCGAAATCGTCGGGGGACGACTACGGCTTCTCGCTCGGCCTCCGCGTGCTGGCCGGGGCCCGGATGATCGGTCCGGGCTACTTCGGCCGCGGGCTGGGCGCCGCGGACCTGCCCCGTCTCGGCGAGATCCTGAAGGAAGGGCTGCTCGCCGCCTATCGGCGCGCCCGGGCGAACGGAGAGATCAAGGCCGAGACCCGCGGCAAGTTCCCCGACCTGGGCCAGGCGTTCGCGGACACCCGCCTGCACCCCATCCGGGTGTGTCAGGACGTGGTGCCCGCGGTCTACGAGGTGGACCCGCGAACGATGAACCTCGACGCGATGGTCCGGTTCACCACGGACATCTCGCGCCAGGTACGGGCGAGCCATGCCCAGCTCCGGTACAACCATGTCTCCACCGTGACGCAGCTCAGCCGTGAGCTCTTCGCCTCCTCCGAGGGCGCGCTGATCGATCAATCCTTCGCCCTCACGCAGGGCATGTGCTACGTGGTCGCCACCGGAGAGGGCAACAGCCAGGAGCTGTACGACGTCGTGGGACACCAGCGCGGGTGGGAGATCCTGACGCGCGGGGTGGACGAGCCGCTGATGAGCTTCCCGCCGTTCGTCGATTTCGCGCTGTCGATGGCGCGCGAGGCCGTGGAGCTGGCCAAGGCGCCGACGCTGCCGACGCAGGACCGCGAGGTGGTCGTCGTGACCGACCCGCACTACAACACGCTGGTCTCGCATGAGATCCTCGGTCACCCCGTCGAGCTCGACCGGGTGCTCAAGATGGAGACCGCGTATGCCGGGCGCTCCTGGCTCCTGCGCGACCTCCACGACACTCAACTGGGCAAGCAGATCGCCTCCCCGCTCGTCACCGCGTACTCGGATCCCTCACTGCCCGGCTACGGCCACTACAAGTACGACCACGAGGGGACGCCCGGGACGCGCGTCGTGCACATCGACAACGGCGTGTTCGTCGGCTTCATGAACAGCCGGCAGACGGCCGCCATCTTCGGCGGGGGCCCGAACGGCCACTGGAAGGCCACCGACGCCTCGCTGGTGCCGTTGATCCGGATGTCGAACACGGTGTTCGGTCAGGGCACCCGCGCCGCGGCCGACATCGTGCGCGAGGTGGACCACGGTTACTATCTGTCCGGGCACAAGACGCCGTCGATCGCAGAGAGCCGGGAGAACTTCCGGATCTCGTCGCGCAAGGTCCACGAGATCGAGAACGGCCAGCTCGGCCGCCTCTATCGCGACGGGGGCATCATGGCGGACTCGCGCGACTACCTGATGAAGGTCGACGCGGTCGGGAGCGACTTTCGCCTGTACCCGATTCCCAACTGCGGCAAGGGCCAGCCCATGCAGACCAAGAAGCTTGGCAATGGAGGACCCACCATGCGGAGCCGCGCGCGCATCACGGGAGGGCAGTAGATGAGGCGCTTCCTGCCGATCGTCATCGCGATCTCGCTGCTGGCCTGGGTCGGCCCGGCCCCGGCGGACGACCCCGAGGTGCCGGAGAAGTACGTGAAGGTGAGCGAGGTCAAGGCCCTGGTCGACCAGAAGAAGAGCCCGGTCTTCATCGACGTGCGCCCCGCGGAGCAGTTCGACGAGCTCCACATCCGCGGGGCGCTCAACATCCCGCTCACGGAGTTCCATCGGCGCGTGGGCGAGGTCCCGAAGCAGGGCCTGATCGTCCTGTACTGAGCGTGCCCGCACGCGATGGCCCGGGCGGCCTACAAGACGCTGTACCAGGCGGGATACCGCAACATGGCGATCCTCGACGAAGGCATCCCGGGCTGGGTGAAGGCGAACTATCCGACGGTTCGCGGAACGAAGAAGAGCTAATGAATCTCGCCGAATACGGCAACGCTCCGCGCCGCGGCGGTTACCCGATTGCGCGAGACTTGCTGGGAGCCTGTCTGAGCATGGTCGCCCGTTCCCACGGGGCGCCGAGCGTTTGGCGCTCCGCTTCAAGCGCCGGCTTCGAGACGGTGAAGAAATCGGCTCATCATGCTCGACCAAGCTGGCGTGACATGACGACGCGTTCGAGCGCCGGCTTTGCCGGCGCAACCGATTCCTCCGGGGTGGGTATGGGAGGGGGCCGTCGAGGCCCCCTCCGATTGTTTAGTGCCGACGACTGACGAGCTCAGGCGGGCGGTCGAGGCCGCCCTCGCGCTCCTCTCGGGCCAGCCCGGCGTGAGAGAGCTGGAGGCGTTCGCCTCGGCCAATCGCGCGCTGCATGCGCGGCTGAACTACACCTCTCACATCCCGTGCAATGGCGTCGAGGAGCCCAAGTCGAGCGAGGACTACGGCCTCGGCATCCAGGTGGTGTTCGACGGGCCGGACGGCCTCCGGGTCGGATTCGGCTCGGAGCCGAGCGACCTGAGCCCCGCTGGCGCGCGCCGAGCCTTCGACAAGGCGTGGCGCGCGGCCGTGCACGATTCCGAGTTCCGCTCGCTGCCGAGGCCGACCGGCGAGTCCCGGGCCCTGTTCAACTACCACGATCCCCTGCTGCTGTCCGTGACGGACGACCAGCTGGTGGAGTCGGGCTGGAAGGTGGCGACCGGCGCGCTCCGGACGTTCATGGCCTCCTCGCGGCTCGCGGAAGTCGCGGCGGGCGAGGCCGAGCTCCGGCGGCTGGGGCTCATCCTCGGCGGCGACGTCACGATCCTGCAAGAGCGCGTCGCCATCGCGTCCACCCACATGCCGGCCGCGCAGACGGACGAGACCACGATCATGACGAGCGCGGCCACCGCGATGGTGGAGGCCCGGGATGCCAAGGGCACGGGCTGGCTGACGTGCACCCGGCTCGACCACTTCACCGACGAGGCCGGCAGCGAGGCCGCCACCAACTCGATCGCGGGCATGGATGGCCAGCGCGTGCCCTCGGGCGAGTACACGGTCATCTTCGGCAAGCAGCCCGTCACCGATCTGCTCAACAACCTGGTGATTCCGTCGTGTCAGGCCGGCGCGTTCTATTCGTCGAGCAGCGCGTTCCTCGGGAAGCTGGGCCAGCCGGTGGCCTCGCCCATGCTCACGGTCTACGACGACGGCGCGATCCCCGGCTTCACGGGCTCGAAGGGGATCACGTGCGAGGGGCTGCCCACGGGGCGGACCGAGCTCATCACGGGCGGGGTGCTGAGCGGGCTGCTGAGCCACTGGTACGACACGCAGCGGCTGCTCCACGACCCGGCCGCCCGCGACAAGCTGGGAGTGGACCCGGCGGCGGCCGCGCCCGCGCTCGTGCCGCGCAACGGGTTCCGCTACGACGGGGCCGGCGGGCGCTCGTTCGAATCGCCCCCCTCGACGGCCGCCTCGAACGTGGTGGTGGAGGGCGCGCGTCCCGTCTCGCTCGAGGAGCTCATTCGCACCGTGCGGAACGGTCTCTACGTGGGCCGGATCTGGTACACCTACCCCATCAACGGACTGCGCGCGGGCGACTTCACCTGCACGGTCGTCGGCGACTCGTTCGTCATCCGCGATGGACGGATCGTGGCGCCGCTGAAGGCCAACACGATCCGGATCAACGACAACATCGCCCGCCTACTCCAGCATATCGTGGGAATCACCAAGGACGTGAAGGGCACGGTCGTCTGGGCCGCCGACGAGGTGGTGTACGCGCCCGAGATCGCGGCCAGCGGCGTCCGCGTGGACGCGATCGCCGAATTCATGGAGGGACTGGCCTGATGGCCAACGTGGATGTCGCCACGCTACAGGACATCGCCCGGGAAGGTCGCGTGCAGATCCTCCGGATGCTGACCCATGCCGGGTCGGGCCATCCGGGCGGCTCGCTGTCCGTGATCGACATCCTGGTGACGCTCTACTTCCACCGCCTGCGCTACGATCCCAAGCGGCCAGACTGGGAAGACCGCGACCGCTTCATCCTGTCAAAGGGCCACTGCGTGCCTGCGCAGTACTTCTGCATGGCGCGCGCCGGCTTCTTCCCGATGCAGTGGCTCACCACGCTGCGCAAGCTCGGGAGCCCGCTCCAGGGGCATCCGGACCGCGTGATGCTGCCGGGCATCGAGGCAGCCACCGGCTCGCTCGGCCAGGGGCTTTCGATCTCGGTGGGCATGGCGCTCGGGCTCAAGCTGGCCGCCAAGAACGCGCGGGTGTACTGCGTCATCGGGGACGGCGAGAGTCAGGAGGGCCAGGTGTGGGAGACCGCGATGTCGGCGCCGGGGCTCGGCGCGCCGAACCACCACGTCGACAATCTCTGCACGATCCTCGACTACAACGGCATCCAGCTCGACGATTTCGTGAAGAAGATCGTGGACCTCGAGCCGCTGGCCGACAAGTGGCGGTCCTTCGGCTGGCCGGTGATCGAGATCGACGGCCACGACTTCGCCCAGATCGACAAGGCGCTGGATCAGGCGGAGAGCAACAAGGGCCGGCCCACCTTCATCATCGCCCACACGGTCAAGGGCAAAGGCGTGTCGTTCATGGAGAACGATCCGGAGTGGCACGGCAAGGCGCCCAAGCCGGCGGAGGCGATCCGCGGGATCCGCGAGGTCGTCGGCGATCCCCCGCCGCCCTGGGCGGCGGCCATCATCGCCGAGCTCGAAGCGCTGGAGAAGAAATGATGGCGGCCGCCAAGGCCTCGCGCGCCGCGTTCGGAGAAGCCCTGCTCGATCTCGGGGCCAGGGACGAGCGGATCGTCACGCTGGATGCCGACCTGTCCAAGTCCACGATGACGGTCAAGTTCGCCAAGGCCTACCCGACGCGGGCGTTCAACGTCGGGATCGCCGAGTCCGGCATGATCGGCGTGGCCGCCGGCCTGGCCCTGACCGGCCGGATTCCGTTCGCGTGCTCGTTCGCGTGCTTCCTGGTCGGCCGGTTCGAGACGATCCGGGTGTCCGTGGCCTATTCGCGGGCGCCGGTGAAGCTCGTCGGCACCCACGTCGGCGTGGCGATCGGGGAAGACGGCTACAGCCAGATGGGCCTGGAGGACATGGCGTGTCTACGCTCGCTGCCCAACATCCCGATCATCCAGCCCGGCGACGAGATCGAGACGAAGCAAGCCGTCGCGTACGCCGTCGAGCACGATGGTCCGCTGTATCTGCGGCTCACCCGCCAGGCGCTCGAGCCGGTCCACGACGAACGGTACCGCTTCCAGTTCGGCAAGGCCGATCTGCTGAAATCGGGCAACGACGTTTCGATCCTGGCCACGGGCGGCCCGCTCTGGAACGCGCTCGAGGCCGCCAGGAAGCTCGCCGCCGATGGAATCAACGCGGAGGTCCTGAACATCGCCACGGTCAAGCCCCTGGACGAGGAGGCGATCCTGCGCACGGCGGGAAAGACCGGCCGGGTGGTCACCGTCGAGGACCACAGCATCCACGGCGGGCTCGGCGGTGCCGTGGCCGAGCTTCTGGCCGAGGTGCTGCCGACCCCGGTCAAGCGCGTCGGCGTCGCGACGTTCGGCGAGTCCGGTGATCCCAAGGCTCTCTACGCCAAGCACGGCCTCGATCCCGATGGCATCGCCCGCACCGTCCTGAAGTTCCTGAACCGCTAGACCCCTTACTCGGAGAGCTTGAGGAGGAGACCGGTGCGGCGGACGTGCGTGACGGCGGCGGCCAGCGCCCAGTGGGCGAGCGCGATGTAGAACGCGGCGAGGCCGAAGCCCGTGAGCCAGGGGTGCGAGAACTCCGGCTCGAAGCCGTAGCCGCTGCGGAACGCGTCGAGGAAGTACGTCAGCGGGATCGCCTTGGCGATCGGCACCACCCAGTCCGGCAGCACGGAGATCGGATAGTAGATGCCGGCCAGCATCACCACGAAGTTCACCGCCGCCCACGCCGAGGTCTCTGCGCGGCTCCCGAAGAGCAGCACCAGCGTGCACACGAGCACCCCCACCACCAGCGCGGTCAGGAACGATCCGAGCAGGAAGCCCGCCAGGCTGAGCGGTCCTCCTCCGATGAAGTCGAACCCGAAGGCCCACCGGCCGATCACCGCCATCAGGATGAACACGATCACGCCCCGGCCGACTCCGACCAGCCACGAGCCCAGCGCCATGTGGTGGATCCGGATCGGCGTCAGGAACTGGTGCTTCATCGACTTGGACCAGATGTCGAAGAGCACGGAGTACGCCACGTCCAGCTGACAGACCTGCACCGCTGACAGCGCCACGGTGCCGACCAGGATGAACGCGGTCATCTGCGGCGTGAGATCCAGGAAGCGCGTGAGCAGGCCGTGGGAGAGCATCGCCACGCCGGGCCAGAACGTCAGCTCGAACACGAAGAACACGTTGCGGCGCGCCATGATCACGTTGCGGTACGCAAACGCCCACGTCCGCACCCACTCCGCGTGCCAGCCCTCAACGCGCGAGCTCAACGAAGACCTCCTCGAGCTCGGGCTCGCGCACCTGGCAGTCCCGGACGAGGACGCCCTGCTCCTGCAGCCAGCGCAGCATCTCGGGCAGGCGCTTGTCCCTGGAGTCCACCGTGCACTCGACGGAGCCGTCGCGCACGTGCACCTGCGACACCCCGGGCAGCCGCTCCAGGCCCGCGGGCACGCCGGGGTCGAGGCGCAGCACGATCACGTCGCCGATCCGGATCTGGCGCTTCAGCTCGTCCGCGGTCCCCTGGGCCAGGATCCGGCCCGCCTTGATGAAGGCGATCGTGTCGCACAGCTCCTCGGCCTCCCGCATGTAGTGCGTGGTGAGGATGATCGTCGTGCCGTGATCGCGCCGCAAGTCGGCGATCTGCGTGCGGATCCGGCCCGAGACGTCCGGGTCCAGGCCCAGCGTGGGCTCGTCGAGAAACAGCACCTCGGGATCGTTGAGCAGCGACTTGGCGAGCGCGACCCGCTGCTTGAGACCCGTGGAGAGCTCGTTGTACTGCGTCTTGCGGTGCGAGCCCAGCTCGAACCGCTCGATGAGCTCATCCACGCGGCGCCGGAGGTCGCGGCCCGTCAGTCCGTAGAGCTGCCCGTAGAAGGCGAGGATCTCGCCCGGACGCAGGCTCCAGACGAACGAGGCGTTGCCGCTCGCCATGTTGAGACGGCGCCGGATCGCGAACGGCTCGCGCACCACGTCGTGGCCGAGCACGGTGGCCGAGCCGCTGTCCGGAATCAACAGCGTGGCGAGGATCGAGAGGAGCGTCGTCTTGCCGGCGCCGTTCGGCCCCAGCAATCCAAAGATGGCGCCGCGCGGCACCTCGAGGCTCGCCCCGCGGAGGGCTTCGTTCCGCCGTCTGGACATCCAACCACCGCGAAACGTCTTCACCAGATGCCGTGCATCGACGGCGAGCATAACTCGCCCATGTTAACACGCAGAGCAGAGCGCGCCGCTCCCCGGCTTGGGGTCCGGGCCGTGCATTGCCGACACGAGGACGATTTGATAGAAATTGGGCGTGGACGCAGAGCCTGGCCCCACGTGGCGCTGCGCGCTCGACGCGCTCGCGCCGGGAGAGACGCGCGCCTTCAGCCTGCGCGGCCCGGACGGTCGGACGATGCGCGCATTCATCGTGAATCACGACGGGCGCCATTGCGCGTACGTCAACCGCTGCCCTCACACCGGTGGTCCGCTGGACGTATGGCCGAACGAGTTCCTGACCGAAGATGGTCGCCACCTGATCTGCGCCACGCATGGCGCCGTGTTCGTGCCGGACACGGGCCTCTGCGTCGGCGGTCCGTGCGTCGGCGACGCGCTTCAGTCGCTGTCCGTGCACCGCGAGGCGGGCACGCTGGTCGTCACATGTCGGGAATGACCCCGGACGACGACGCGGCGGAGGTCGAGGAAGCCAACGCGCGCTTTTATCGCGCGTTCGAGAGCCTGGACATCCTCGAGATGGACCAGGTCTGGTGTCACGCGGGGTACGTGCGCTGCATCCATCCGGGCTGGTGCCTGCTCGAGGGCTGGGACGCCGTCCGCCAGTCCTGGGAGGCGATCCTGAAGGACAGCCGGGAGATGCGCTTCAGCATCTCCGACGTGCACTCACGCGTGGACGGCAACCTGGCGTGGGTGACCTGCACCGAGAACATCCTGTCCGAGACGCGCGGCCAGATCGCCGTGACGGCGCTGCTGGCCACGAACGTGTTCGAGCGGCGCGGCGGGGACTGGCTGATGGTGCATCATCACGCCTCCCACATCCTGACGAGCGACTCCGCCCCCGAGGCATGATCCGCCCTGCAGCGGCGCGGGATGAAGCTCGGCGTCTTCCTTCCCGTGTCCGGCCGCGCGGCGGCCGGCGTCCTCGCCGGCGCCGCCCGGCAGGCGGAGGCGCTCGGGTACGACTCGGTCTGGTCGGCCGATCGCATCGTCACGCCCTGGCGGATCGACACCCCGTACCCGTACAGCACGGACCAGCGCTTCATCGTACCGGCTGACAGTCCGTTCCTGGAGCCGCTGGCCTGCCTGGCGTACCTGGCGGGTCAGACGCGGACGATTGCGCTCGGGATGAGCGTGCTCGTGCTGCCCTACCGTTCCCCCCTCTACTGGGCCAAGATCGCGACCACCATCGACCACCTCTCACGAGGGCGCCTGATCCTCGGGGTCGGAGTCGGCTGGATGGCCGAAGAGTTCCGCGCGCTGGGTGTCCCCTTCGCCGAGCGGGGGGCGATGGCCGACGAGCAGCTCGAGATCATCGAGCGGCTCTGGCACGAGCCGCGACCCCGCTTCCAGGGACGGTTCTACCGCTTCGACGAGCTCGGGTTCGCGCCGAAGCCGCTCCAACAGCCGCGCATCCCGATCTGGGTCGGCGGCGAAGGCGAGCGGGCGCAGCGCCGGGCGGCGCGGCACGGCGACGCCTGGTTTCCCTACTTCGTGCGCATCACGCCCGGCGAGCTCGCCGCGCGGTTCGACCGCGTGCGCCGCTGGGCCGCGGAGGCCGGCCGGCACCCCGACCAGGTGATGCTCGCGTGCTGCTTGCCCATCGAGCTCACCCGGGAGCCGGTCCCGCAACAGGAGGACCGCCTCTGCGGCAACCCGGAGCAGATCACGGTTGCGCTCAAGCGATGGCAGGCGATCGGCGTCGGTCACCTGGCGCTTCAGTTCATGGTGCCGCACTGGCCGACGCGCCAGGAACAGATCGAGCAGTTCGCTCGCGAAGTGCTCCCTGCCCTGCGCTAGCCGATCGGCAGGGGCCTCGACGGCCCCCTCCGAGACCTCCCCCAGAAACAGATCGCGCCGGCGGAGCCGGCGCTCGAAGCGGCGTATCGCACGCGTGGTCGCCGAGCATTCAGCGCGGCGGATTACTCCGACACGCTCCTAGCGTTCACCCGGATCCTTCTCGAGATCTGGGGGCGCGGCGCGCCGAAGCGGGTGAGCAGCGCCTCGCGTGACATCCAGAGGTGCTCGGCGCGGTCGTGGCCGGGGCGTCGCCGGCTGACGGCAGGGTGGAGCGCGACCAGCAAGGCGCGCTGGTAGATCGCGACGAGGATCGATCCGCGGGAACCGGGTTCGGGCTGGAAGCCCAGTCGCCTGAGACCGAGGAAGATCGTGGTGGCCGTGAACGCGCCGACGTGACTCAGCGGGCCGGCCGCGGCCGCCAGCCGCGCCAGCTCGGCCAGGGAGGCGAGAACCTGGCGCCGGAACTCGACTCCCCGCGCCGCGGTGGCGCGCCCCTCAGCGTGAATGCCGCCGACCCGGTCATTGTTCAGGTGGAGAACGCCGATGTGATCGCCCCGCGGGATCACGGCGCCATCGGCGAGGGCGACGCGTCGCCGGCACCGGCGCACGCTCACCCGGAGCGCGGGCCCGATCTGCGACTCGGCCCGATCGAGCCCGTAACGGGCGCAATAGAAGCGATCGCAAAGGACGATGAGCCAGCGATACCACGGCTGCCGGGCACCGGAACGCGCCATCCCCTCGGGCCCCCGGGCCCCAGCATCGCTCAGCTCATCCGGCGCAGCAAGAGGTGTGGCCCGGAGTGGCGCACGACCTCGTAACGGTATTCCTTGCGGCCCGGCACCGTGATCAGGATCGTGCCGGCCTCACGCTCCATCGTCAGTCCTGGCTCGCTCCGCCACGGGTACGTCGCCGCATTGATCAGCACGTAGTCCGCCTTGTCGATGCCCACCGGGAACACGTACACGCGCGGGCGGAGGCTCAGGTGCGCCACGTAGGGATCCTGGGCCGAGAGCGCGGCCGCCGGCGGCACCTGCGCCATCACGCGGTACGCCGCGCGCTGCTCGCTGGTGGGCCACCAGCGCCCGAGGGCCAGGTTATTGACGGTCCGTGATGCCAGCGCGAGGCTCGCGACCATCGCCACGACCAGCACCATCACCGGCCAGCGGGCGGGCTGCCGCGCCGCCACGCGCTTGTAGCCCTCGATCGCGGCCAGGATCAAGAACGGCAGGGCGAATGCCTGATACTGGGTGCGGTAGTTGTACAGGATCGGATCGCTGCTCAGAAGATTCTGCACGAGCGTCGGCACTGCCCCGAGCAGCCCTCCCGGGCCCAGCAGGGGCAGCAAGCCGAGCGGCGCCAGCATGGCGATCAGGTACACGAGGCGGTCGCCGCTCAGCAGGAACCCCGCCGTCCGGAGCGGATGCCACAGCATCCCAGTCAGGACGCCGGTCAGCGTCGTGCCGAGATGGCCGTAGCGCCCGAGGTGGCTGTAGGGCTCGCCCCGATAGCCGGGGATGAGCCACTGCACCTGCCAGACGAGCAGGACGAGCCCGGCCAGCGCCGTCGGCACACCCCATCGCCAGCGGCCGCGCGCCACGCAGAGCCACGCGCCGAGCCCGACGACGGCCAGCGCCGCGTCCTCGCGACACATGAGCGCGAGCGCCACGGCGAGCAGAAACGGCCACGGGCGGTTCGCCTCCGCGAAGTAGATCGCCGCGAGCAGCAACGGGATGGCCAGGGCCGCGGCGTGAAAATCGCGGACGTTGATGCCGTGAAGGGACGGGTTCACCAGGTAGAGCACCGCGAACGCCGCCGCCGGGCGCTCATCGCTCAGCATGCGGCGCGCGAGAGCGAACACGGCGAACGCGCCCAGCGCGAGGGCGACGGACTGCACGATCAGCAGGACCGTCGGCCCCGGCCAGAGCCAGAACAGCGGCACGAACCCGTACATGATGGGCGAGAAGTGGTCGCCCCACGCGTGCATCTCCGGCACGCTGACGTAGGGCCCCGCGCCCCGCGCCAGGTTCCAGGTGAGCTGCACGTAGTAGCCCAGGTCGAGCGCGTGGGTGTGGAACGTGAAGTGCCGAGTCAGCGTCACGAACGAGAAGAAGAGGGCGTAGGCGAGCACGCCCGCCACGACCGTGTGCCACGGGTGCACCCGCGGGATGGCGGCGGGCGCCACGAGCCACCGCACCGAGAGCACCACGAGCAGCGCCAGGAAGACGTGCTCCGGCCGCGACCACCAGAGCAGGAGGAGGGCCGGCCGGCCGGCGGAGACGATCAGCGAGGTGACGAGCCCGGCGCCCAGCAGCCACGCGCCGAGATCCAGGAGCCGCGGTACGCTCAGGAGCGGAATGGCGGTGGCGTGCGTGGGCTGAGCCGGGTGTAGCGGTCGCGGATGCTGATCAGCCGCCGCGAGCGCTTGAGCCCCGTCCGGTGCAGCAGGTAGCGGGTGACGACCCAGAGGATCTTCAGTCCGTAGACGCAGGAGGCCGAGAAGCTCGCGGAGGACGCTTCCGGGAAGTACCGGACCGGCACCGCGATCTCGGCGATGCGGAAGTTCCCGGTCACCGCTTGGGCGATGATCTCCTGGTCGAACACGAAGCCGTCCGAGTTCATCCGGAAGTTCACGGTCTCGAGCACCTCGCGACTGAAGGCGCGGTAGCCGGTGTGGAACTCGGACAGCCTGAGACCGAAGGCCACGTTCTCGACGCCGGTCAGGAAGCGGTTGGAGATGTACTTCCACCACGGCATGCCTTGCTCGATCGCCGATCCCCCGCCCTTGAGCCGAGAGCCGAGCACGAGGTCCGCCTCGCCCCGCACGATCGGGTCGATGATCTTCGGAACGAGTGTCGGGTCGTACTGGTAGTCGGGGTGGACCATCACCACCACGTCACAGCCTGCGCGGAGCGCCTCCGTGTAGCAGGTCTTCTGGTTGGCGCCGTAGCCGTAGTTCTTGTCGTGCACGAAGATCTCGAGCCCCAGCTCCCGCGCGATCTCGAGCGTGGTGTCCGTGGAGCCATCGTCGACCAGGATCACCAGGTTGACGGTGTCCTTCGGCAGCTCCTCGTACGTCATGCGCAGGGTGCGCCCGGCATTGTACGCGGGCATCACGACCACGACCTTCGGCTGCGGCATCAGCGCTCCGCGCCGGGGCCCGCCGGCCGGCAGACCGCGATGAACTGATACGCGAGCCCGCCCCGCCAGCGTCGGGCCGCCGCCGCGCTCAGCGCGTGGGCCGCCCGCAGCCAGGCGCCGTGGAGACGCTCCGGCACGACCAGCGGGAGAGGCACCGGGCTGACCGCCAGCTCCTGTACGGCCAGCCCGGCCTGCCCGAGGAAATCGACGAAGGTGCGGCGCGTGAAGAATCTTAGATGCGTGCGGTCCAGGATCCCACGGTCGGCATACTCGAAGCGGCCGAGCAGGAGCGACAGGCGCACCCAGAGGTGCGCCACGTTCGGCACGGAGACGATCACGATGCCATCGCGGGCGAGCGTGCGGTTGAGCGCGACCAGCACCGGGAGCGGATCAGCGAGATGCTCGAGCACGTCGCCGTAGACGATCGCGTCGTAGGGACCGGTCAGCTTGGATGCCGCCTCGGCCAGGTCGGTCACCACGACCTCCTGGCACTTGCCCTGCGCCTGCGCCGCCAGCGCCGGATCGCGCTCGAGGGCGGTGACCGTCCAGCCCCGCGCCGTCATGAGCTCGGAGAGAAAGCCATCCGCGGCGCCGGCGTCCAGGGCTCGACGCCCGTTCCCCTCGCCCAGGCGCGACAGGATCAGCGCGTGGCTCGAAAAGGGATCACTCTTGAGCCGATAGCGTGAGTGGCTCATGCCGGAAGCCCGCGTTCGACCTCAGGATAGCACCGGCCCGGCCCTGGCCATGCCGTTTGCGGGGGCCCGTCAGGGCCGGTTCGAGTAGAGCCAGCGCCCGCCGCCCTGGGCCAGGACGTGAACCTGGGTGGGAGCAAGCTCCCGGACGACACTCCTCTCCGGCCGCACCACCGAGATCATGAAGACCCGCCGCGGCCCGCGCCAGGCCTGGGCGAGCGCCGCGGAATCCCAGAAGGTGCCGCGCGCGCTCGGGAATGTCGCGCCGAAGGCCAGGTTGGACTGCAAGCCGTTCACGATCTTGACGGGCGGGTCCACGCTGAGCAGCCACGACGCGCTGTTCTCGATCGGTCCCTCGTGGGCCAGGATGTCGGCGGGCGTGGCCCGGGCGGCGACGGCGTCGGCCACCAGGCGCACGGAGCGGCTCTTCGCGAACATCGTCAAGCCCTCCACGGTGACCGGCAGGAAGGCCAGCATCGTGGCGATCAGCGTACCGAGCCCGATCAGCGCCTGACGGCGCCAGAGTCCGACCGCGACCCCCACCGCGCCCAGTCCGAAAATCAGCGCGATCGTGGCGAAGACCCGATCGACCTGTCGCAGGAACGCGGTCGACACCTCCTCCCCTTTGGCCGCCATGTTCCGCGCGGAGACGTCCGCCGCCGCGATCGCCTCGGCCGGCAGCTCGAGGATGCCCCGCCAGAACAGGAAGAACACGAGCGTGAGCGCGCAGAGCGCCACGAACGCCGGCGCCAGCAGCTTCTGGGCCGACAGCGCCTCTGTCTCGCGGTCCAGCACGTCGTCCCACAGCCGCGCGACCAGCAGCGCCATCGCCGGGAAGGCGGGCAGTCCATAGTGCGGCAGCTTGAACGGCGAAAGAGTGAACACGCCGACGACCCCGATCGTCCAGAGACCCAGCAGCAACCACATCCGCTTCTCCGGACTGTCCCACGGCCGGCGGAACGCCCGCCGCACGGCCCACGGCAGGGCGAGCACCCACGGGAAGAAGCCGATCGCGGTCACCGCGAGGAATTCGACGGCGGTCAACGGCACGTCCTCGTCCGGGAAGACGCGCTGGCGGGTGACGTTCAGCAGGTGATTGTCCACGATCATGTACCAGAGGAAGCCGCGGTGCTTCCATTCCATGGCCGCGTGCCACGGCACCAGAATCGCGACGAAGACCGTCAGGCCGCTCCACGGCACCCATTGCTGCCACGTCTTCCCCTCGCGGGTGAGCCACAGGAACACCGCCACCACCATGAGCGGCCCCAGCGCGCCCAGGATGTCCTTGGCCAGCGCGGCGAGCGCGAGGCTGGCATAGAACAGGAGCAGGCCCCGGCGCCCGGCGCCGAGATACGCCAGGATGAAGCCGCCCAGGGCGAGCAGCATCAGCGCGACCACGAGCAGGTCCGGCTTCATCATGCGCCCGAACAGGAACATCTCGAGGTTCGCGGCCACCATGAGCCCGGCCAGGAACCCGGCGCGCGCGGAGGCCAGCAGCGTCCCGATCCAGGCGGTGAGCACGGCGACGGCCACCGCGGGGATGACGGACCACAGGCGGGCGGCCCACTCGTTGAGGCCCCAGGCGCCGAAGCTCCCCGCGGTCACCCAGTAGAGCAGCGGCGGCTTGTCGAAATACGGGACGCGGTTCAGGTGCGGGGTGATCCAGTCGCCATCCCGCAGCATTTCGCGGGCGATCTCGGCGTGAATCCCCTCCGGAGGATCCAGGAACGGGGCACTGCCGAGCGCGTTGAAAAACAGCGCCGCCGCGACCAGCGCGACGCCGAGCAGGACCCTGGCGTTCAGCTCAGCGCTCGACGCGGACCACGGAGCCGGCCGGTAGTCGCGCGAGGAACTCGGTCACCGCGCGCTGCAGATAGCCGGCGTCCTTCGACTCGAGGGTGACCTTCACCTTGTACTCCTGGTTGAACAGCTCGGGGTACGAGCCGAGGAGCAGGTCGGGATGCCGGTGGAGGATCGCGTTCAGATGGTCGGCCAGGCTGCCTTCGCCGATGTTCACGAAGACGTTGCAGAGATGGAAGGGTGATTCGCGAAACCGTTCCTTCAGCGCATCGAACTTCTGACGGAAGATCTCGGGCACTCCGGGCAGGACGTAGATGTTGCGCGCGACGACCGCCGGGAACACCAGCTCTTCCCCCGCGGTCAGCTCGGCTCCCTCGGGCACCTCGGCCATCCGCAGGCGCGCCTCGTTCAGTGGCCCCCGGTGGAAGCGCTCCAGGAGCTCGACCAGCCGAGGCTCCCGGACGACCCGCACTCCCAGCGCGCGGGCGACCCCTTCGATCGTCACGTCGTCGTGCGTCGGCCCCACGCCTCCGGAGGTGAACACCACGTCGTAGGCGCGGCTGAACTGCGCGACTTCGCCCGCGATCAGCTCGACCTCGTCCGGGATCACCGAGATCCGCCGGACCTCCACGCCGAGCGCGCGCAGCTCGCGGCAGAGATAGGACGCGTTGGCGTCCGCGACCTTACCGGAGAGAATCTCGTTGCCGATCAGGATGATCCCCGCTGTTTTGGCCATGAGCGCTCCACATGGTAGCACGGAGTCTTTCTGAGTCGGTGTCCGCGACCGACTTCAGTCCGACGGTTCGACCTGTTCGCCCTTCGGGCGCGGCCGTCCGCCGAGGCGCACGGATTCCCTGCTACAATGTGGCGTCCACCAAGGAGGCTTCGGTCATGGCCGCTGATGCCACATCGATCACGCTCGAAGGCTGGGCCCTCGTCCTGGGCGCGTCATCCGGCTTCGGCGCGGCCACCAGCGTCGCGCTCGCGCGGGCCGGGATGAACGTCTTCGGCGTGCACCTCGACCGCAAGTCGGCGATGCCGGCCGTCGAGCGCCTCGTCGGTGAGATCCGGGCGCTGGGCCGCCAGGCGCAGTTCTTCAACGTCAACGCGGCGGACGAGGACCGGCGCGGTGAGGTGGCGGGCGAGATCGAGCGGGTGCTGCGTGAGCGGAACGAGCTCGGGCGACTGCGCGTGCTGCTCCACTCGCTGGCCTTCGGCACGCTCAAGCCGTTCATCACGGAGCCGATGAAGGAAGCGGTCAGCAAGGCCCAGATGGACATGACGCTCGACGTGATGGCGCACAGCCTGATCTACTGGACGCAGGAGATCGTGGGCCGCGGGCTCATGGGCCGCGGCGGGCGCATCTTCGCCATGACCTCGGCGGGCGGCGCGCGGGTCCTTCCCAACTATGGGCCGGTCTCGGCGGCCAAGGCCGCGCTCGAGTCCAACATCCGCCAGCTCGCGGCCGAACTGGCGCCGCACGGGATCACCGCGAACTCCATCCGGGCGGGGGTGACGGATACCCCGGCGCTGCAGAAGATTCCCGGCAGCGAGATGATCAAGGAGGTCGCCCTGCGCCGGAACCCGAGCGGCCGCCTCACGACCACGCAGGACGTATCCCGCGCGATCGTGGCCCTGTCGCATCCCGACACCTACTGGATGACCGGTAACGTCTTCGGCGTGGACGGAGGCGAAGAGATCGTCGGCTGAGCAGTCCACCGGCTCTCCTCACGCGCCCGCAGACCCGCCCATGCCCGATTGGCTGGCCGTCATCATCCTCGGAGTGATCGAGGGCATCACCGAATTCCTCCCGATCTCCTCGACGGGACACCTGCTGCTGATCGAGAACCGCCACTGGGTGCCGCCGCAATCGGAGATGTTCAACATCGTGATCCAGTGCGGCGCCGTCCTGGCCGTCTTCGCGGTATTCTCCCGCCGCGTGAAGGAGCTGCTGCTGGGGCTGGGCACGCCGGCGACACGCGACTACCTGCTGAAGCTGACGGTCGCCTTCGCCCTCACGGCCGGCGGCGGCTTCCTGGCCACCCGCATGGGTTTCAAGCTGCCCAAGGAGGTCGCGCCGATCGCGTGGGCGACGCTCGTCGGCGGAATCCTGATCCTCGCGATCGAATGGGCGCTGCGGGGCCGGCGTTTCGGCTCGGAGGTGACCTGGACCGTGGCCATCGCGGTCGGCCTCGCCCAGCTCCTGGCCGCCGTCGTGCCGGGCACCTCGCGCGCCGCCGCCACCATCCTGATCGCGCTCGCGCTCGGGTTGCGACGCCCGGCCGCCACCGAGTTCTCGTTTCTGCTCGGCATTCCGACGCTCCTGGCCGCCGGCGGCTACGAGATCGTTCGCGAGCTCGGAGAGCCCTCGCCCGAGCAGACGGCCTGGAGCCTGGTCGTGCTGGGCACCATCGTGTCCGCGGCGGTGGCCTTTCTGGTGGTGCGCTGGCTGCTGCGCTTCGTCCAGACCCACACCTTCGTGGCCTTCGGCTGGTATCGCATCGCCCTCGGCATCCTGATGCTGGCCGTTCCCGGACGGTGAACGACAGAGGAGCATATGGCTGACTACGAGGTGGTGGTGATCGGTGGCGGCAACGCGGCGCTCTGCGCGGCGCTCGCCGCGCGGGAGGGTGGAGCCTCGGTCCTGCTGCTGGAGAAAGCGCCGCCGCACGAGCGCGGCGGCAACTCGTTCTTCACGGCCGGCGGCTTCCGGTTCGCCCACCACGGCCTGGACGATCTCCGGCGCGACATCATGCCGGACCTGAGCGACGAGGAAGCCCGCTCGTTGACCATCGATCCGTACCCCGAGGAGCAGTTCTATGACGACCTCATGCGGGTGACGGAGAACCGCTCCGATCCCGACCTCGCCCATCATTTGATCTGGCGCTCCAAGGCGACCGTGATGTGGATGCGGACGCAGGGCATCCGGTGGATCTTCATGTTCGGCCGGCAGTCGTACAAGGTCGGCGACCGGCATCACTTCTGGGGCGGGCTCGCCGTGGAAGCCGTCGGCGGCGGTCCCGGGCTGGTCGCGGCGCTCTACGAGCGCGCCCAGAAGACCGGGGTCGAGGTGCGCTACGGCGAGGGCGCCCGCCAGCTCGGCGTGGACAGCCAGGGAGCGGTCAGCGGCGTTGTCACTCGTCATGCGGGGGGCTTCAGGGAGATCGGCTGCCGCGCCGCCGTGATTGCCTCGGGCGGCTTCGAGGCCAATCCCGAGTGGCGCACCCGCTACCTCGGGCCGAACTGGGATCTCGCCCGCGTGCGCGGCACGCGGCACAACGTGGGTGACGGCATCCGCATGGCGCTCGACATCGGCGCCCAGGCGTACGGGCACTGGTCGTCCTGTCATGCGGTCGCCTGGGATCTCAACGCGCCGCCGTTCGGCGACCGCAAGGTGGGCGACAACTTCCAGAAGCACTCCTACCCGCTCGGGATCATCGTGAACATCCACGGCCGGCGCTTCGTCGACGAGGGGGCGGACTTCCGGAACTACACGTACGCCGCGTACGGGCGTGAGATCCTCCGCCAGCCGCAGGAGACCGCCTTTCAGATCTTCGATCAGAAGACCGTGGGCCTGTTGCGCGAGGAGTACCGCATCCGCGAGATCACGAAGGCCGAGGCCGGCACCATCGAGGAGCTGGCCCGCAAGCTGGAGATCAATCCGGCCGGGCTCGTGAAGACGGTGACCGAGTACAACGCCGCCGTCCAGGACGGTCCCTTCAACCCCGCCGTGCTGGACGGCCGGGCGGCGCGCGGCATCACGCCGCCGAAATCGAACTGGGCGCAGCGCCTGGACAGCCCGCCGTACGTCGGCTTCGCCGTCACCTGCGGGATCACCTTCACCTTCGGCGGGCTCCGCGTCGATACGCGCGGCCGGGTCCTCGATACCGAGGATCAGCCGATCCCGGGACTCTACGCGGCGGGCGAGCTCGTCGGCGGCCTCTTCTACCACAATTACCCGGGCGGCACCGGCCTCATGTCGGGCGCCGTCTTCGGCAAGACCGCCGGCGAATCAGCCGCCGGGGTCAGGCTTTGACTTCTTAACAGTTTGCCGTCTGACGAGCCGAATTGTTAAGAAGTCGGGTCTTCCGGGAATCGGGTGGGGAGATTCATGCGCGTGGGGCGAGGGGGGTCGGATAGAGATCCAAGCCGCCGAGGTGAAAGAGGATCGCCATTTTGAAGCGCTCGCGGTTTCGGAACCCTC
>Ga0187892_10004440_pt1 | contig 23538 bp, 23 predicted proteins | sample MA1701073metaG_FD_139345 | JGI IMG/M metagenome (GOLD analysis project Ga0187892, IMG submission 139345) | Bio-ooze microbial communities from a basaltic lava cave in the Kipuka Kanohina Cave System on the Island of Hawaii, USA - MA170107-3 metaG ... | reverse complement strand
GTCAAAGCATCGGGATCAGCTTGGTCAGGACGCTAAGAAAAGCCTCTTGCTCCGTTGGCTTCAGCGTCTCGGTCGCCTCGGTCAGGACATCAGTCCAGGTCGCAGCTCGCTCCACCTCGCCGACCATTTCCCCAGCTCTTAACCGCACAATCGCCGGACGCCTCGTTCCACAGCAGGATCCTCCCGGTCAGATCCTTCACGGTAATCGAAGACTCAGTAGAGGAATCCAGAACATTGCCGATGAAGTCCAGCGCCTGCTCGGAAGTACTGACGATGGTGCTATCAAATGGTTTGGTGGCCATTGCTTAACACCTCTCTCTTCCCTTTCCTCGCGACCGCGTCCCCAAACACCGAACGGTCCAATGAAACCGGCAGCAAACAATTCAATCTACTTAGGGAAAGTGCGCAGATCTTGACTTGGACAAGGCGGTGCGAAAGGCAACGAGGAAGGAAACTGCCGTGCTTCTACGGTGCAATTGTTGCTGCTTGGCGAAGAAACCATCTAACTTGCTTCTTGCCAAGCACGAGTCCGAAAGGCCGAGATTTCCAGCCGACCTCGTCATCACAGCGCATTACAATAGACTCAATGTGTTTCATTCTATTATTCATCTTTTTATTGTCAAAGTGTTTCCGTTTTCTCGCACCACAGTTATATGGGATTTCGCTCCTCAAGTCGCGAGCGATTTTCCCTTTGCCCTAATCGTCCAATGCCAGATAGGCAGGCGTGGCGGAGCAATGACAAGAACTGGTGTGCTCTAGGAAGGTAGGCTCAGGGCTTTGGTGAGTAAGGCCTTGCGTAACTCCAGCATGGCGAGCGTGTCCCGTGCGCAATACGTAAGCAGCGCGTCGCGGATGCGCATCTTCTCGACCCAGTCCGTCTCCTCGAACACCATCCGATAATACTGAAGGGCCGCCACGGCCCCTTCCCGAATCTCGAGGTCATTGTAGCCCAGCGACGGCACGGCGGCCGGCAGCACGGATTTGATCGAGAAAGAGCCCCGGAAGTCCGGATGATAATAGTGGTCGCGGATCACGGTGAAGAGGTCCCAGAGGCGGCTCATCACCTGCTCCAGATCTCGTTTCAATGTCGGCAACGACTCAGCCAGTCTTTCCAGAATGGATCGTTCATACCCGGAATAGACACAAATGGTGCCCTCGCTTCCCACGGACTCGAGAAGGGCTAGGGCCAACTCTTCACGTGGATCCTTGGGGTCCAGACAAAGATATTCGTCATGCCGCACCTGACCGCCCTCAATCTCGACGTGGTTGGACCACTGGGTGGGAATCGTCTGATAAGGCCTCGTCAGGGGATACCTCGGGATGCAGGGCATGAAGGTTTCGAAGTCTAGATGGTGCACGGGGTAACGCACGGTCTGGAGCGCCGCCCTGAGGCGGGGCCCGATCCACTCCACATTGTCCTTCATGCGTCGCTGGATCACCGACAGCTTGAACTGGGGCGGAATCTCGTCAATCGTCTCGATCCCGTTCCTGACAAACTGCTGAACGGCTCGTTCTCCTCCCGGCAGGTAATAGACCCACCGCGGGGACTTCTCCTTGGTGCAGTGGTCCCAGAAGGGACAGTCGTAGGGCTGATGACAGTGCCCGTCCGGTTCGATCACGGGCGGAGCCGAATCCACCAGCATGGCTTTCATCTCTGCCAAGCGTCTTGGCACGTCGGACCGTCGAGCAGCCGCTAGGGCCGTCAGGTCTTGTATGGCAAACAAGCGCTCGAGGTCCAGTTCGCCGCCTGGATAGACGTACTGAGTATTGATGTGCATCAGGCAAGAGCCGGAAAGGGCCACGCCTGCCCCCTGCAGCACATAGGTCTGGATCGCCAAATCGTCCAGATGCACATCCTTTACCCTTGTCGAAGATTTCACCTCGATCAGACGCCATGCCATCGCGCCATCTTGCCCGGTGACTCGCTCTAAAATGTCCACTCGCACCAAGACCTGGTCGAACTCAAAGGCCCCTTCAAAGATGGCCGGCATCGTCGGATCGTTGAGCAGCTCTGCCGTCCGCTGCAACGCCTCCGTCGGATGGCGGTGATCCGCCTCCACGAGGACGCCGTCTGGGAACCGCTGGCGAGCCAATGTTCCGACCTCGGTCCCCATGTCCAGAATCGCTTGCGTCTGCTCGTCTGGCTCGGTGGCCAGCTCAGGCTGGTGGATCTCCAGATAGAGCCGCTTGTGGCACTGAAGGCCGGAGAGGAATTTTGATTTGGAGAGACGGAGAGCGACCGCACCAGACTGCTGTGGCCGCTCAGGGAAGATCAGCATGTTGCCGGAGAAGACTACACAAGGAGCATCGAAAAGTCCAGAGGCCCCAATGGCTGGTCAGGGCGACCGCTTCAGAGCGATGCTTCTGGTAGGATAGGGTCATGAATCCCCGCATCAGCCAGATCCGCCGGACGGTCATGACTCTTGCGCTACCTGTCACCATCAGCAGCTTGCTGCAACGGACCGAAGGCATCCTGGATATTTTTCTCGTCGGAGGGTTGGGAGCCTCGTCCATCGCTGCGGTGGGGATCGGCCAGTTGCTGGTGTTTTTCGTGATGACCCTCGTGGCGGGACTCTCGGTCGGGGCCACGGTCGTGATCGCGCAGCTCTGGGGCGCCCGCCGCCTCGGCGACTCCGGTGAAGCCGCAGTCCACGTGCTCGGGCTCGCCCTCCTTGCTTCTCTAGTCCTCATGGCATTTGGGTTGACCCTCACCCGGCCGACGATGGAGTTGCTGGGTGCAGCCCCTGACGTGATCGAACTGGCCGGACCCTATCTGACCATCATCTTTCTTGTCATTCCCTTCTCGGTTCTCATTCAGGTGCTCACGGGCATCCTGCATGGGACCGGCGATACCCGCACGCCCATGTATGCGATGATCGGCGTCAACATCTTCCACGTGCTGCTGGCTTATCCCTTGATCTACGGCCGATGGGGCTTCCCCGACATGGGCATCAATGGCGCAGCGGTGGCGGTGGGAGCTGCCGAGAGCGTTGGTGTCCTGTTTCTCCTGATCCGCTGCTCTAGCCTACTCATCAAGCCAGCCGGAATCCGGAAGGATCTCGTGCGCTCGGTGTGGGACGTGGGCCTGCCGGTCTTCGGGGAACGGGTGATCCAGCAGACCGGCATCCTCGTCTACACCAAACTGGTGCTGCTCTATGGGACGGTCGCCTATGCCGCGCACCAAGTGGGCCTCTCCATCGAGGCGTTTTCGTTCCTGCCAGGATACGGGTTCGCGGTGGCGGCCGCCACGATGGTGGGGCAGAGCATCGGAGCAGGAAAATACACCCGCGCGAAGCTGGAGAACTGGGAAGCCAACCGGTTGGCCTCGTTCGTCATGGCCGGCATGGGGTTCCTGTTCTTTTTCTTTCCCTATGTTCTGCTCCGCGCCTTCACGGACGACCAGGCCGTGATCGAGCTGGGCACGTTGTTTCTCAAGATCGTGGCGCTGCTTCAGATTCCGCTGGCGCTGACGATGGTGCTCTCCGGCTCGCTGCGCGGCGCGGGCGATACCCGTTACATTATGGGAGCCACAACCGTCGGCATGTGGGGCGTCCGGCTACCGCTGGCCTGCATCGCAGCCCTGTGGCTGCACCTGAATCTGATCTATGTCTGGGGAGCCATGGTCGCGGACTGGACGATCCGGATGGGGCTGCTGCTGTTGCGCTATCGCTCAGAACGATGGCGAGCGATTCAGGTCATTCGATAGGTGCAAAAAGAGTCATTGGTCAACTGTCATCAGTCATTGGAAAAATATTCCCAATTCTATTCGAACAACCAATGACCATTGACTAATGACTAATTGCCTTACTTGGTCCCTTTGGTTGACGGTCTGGTGTCCTTCCCCGGGCCTTTGGTCAGTTCGATCCGCGTAACCCCCTTCACGTGAGCGCAAAGATCTCCCAGCCCAGGCGTGACCAGCCTGAAGGGGCCACCTTTTGGTTCAGGAATCGGCTCCCCCTCGAGCTGATAGATCAGGATGCCGTGTTCTCTCGCCTGCTTCATGGTCAGGCTGGCGGCAAACTGGCCATCTTGGGAATGGAAGGTCACATGGTCTGCGCCGATGGCCAGCGCTGGGACTTCGAGCAGCCCCTTCACCTTGATTCCTCGTCCCTTCATGCCGGGCAAGAGCGTACTTACATCGGAGACTTGATGTTCTGCTGGAAGTTTTTCCAGTGCCGCCGAATCCAGCGTGATCGGCTGGATCACCGCACCGTCAATCCTCAGGGTTCCAGGCCCCCTCCGTTCCCGCTCGGTGATCGCCTTGATTATCGCCGTGAGCGCTTCATTGAGAGGAGTCGGAATACCTAGATCCCGTCCACGTCTCACGATATATCCATTCAGAAAATCAATTTCGGTCAGTCGGCCGGCCTTCCAGTCATCAAACATGGAGGTGTGGATGTCCCGAATTTCCTGTGACCAGCGCACGACCTTGTTGGCCATGTCGTCAGCCAAGGGCACTTTCAGTCCGGCCGCCACCGCGACCACTTCCCCGACGATCTGATGGATGACATTCAGCATTTCCGGGTGATCGAGCGCCTTGGACACCCGGTCGTTGATGATGACGGTGAGCGGGTTGAAGACGCAGTTCCAGCACATCTTCTCCCATTTGCTCCGGCGAATATCCTCCGCCACCTGACAGGAAAGGCCAGCCTGAGTGAAGAGTTCAACGAGCTGGAGTACGCGAGCGCTCCGATGCCCCATCAGTTCTCCGACGGCCACCGATCCACGCTTATAATGCTCGATCACGCCGGGCTCGACGATCTTGGAATAGATGAAGGCGACCCCGCCCACCACACAGTCGCGTTCGAAGCGAGCCAAAAGCCGGTCTTCCGTATCCACGCCGTTCTGCAGGGTCAAGAGCAGGGTCCGGTCGGTCATCACCGGCTCAATTTGATCCATCACTTCATCCAGGTCGTACGCCTTGACCGACAGGATGATCAGGTCAGGTCTGGGCAAGTCACGCGGATCGGCCGCAGCATTTGGACGGACCGTAAAGGTGCCGGCCGCGCTGCGAATCGTCAGCCCCCGTTCGCGGACTGCCTGGAGCGTTCGTGGCCGCAACAGGAACGAGACATTGGGATTGTGCTTGGCCAGATGCGCGCCGAAGAATCCTCCGACCGACCCAGCCCCGACCATCAGGATCTGTTGCACAGCACGCTCCTTCGTCGCCTTAGGTTGAGGACTACTATAGCATGCTGCTCTCGACCGGAAAAAGTAGCGTATAATCGCACGCGCAAGGAGTCACCATGCAAGGTGAGAGCGGCATGCGGGAGGTCAGGGCACGACTCGCGACCGCTCGCGCCGTGACCGTCCTCACCGGAGCCGGCATCTCGGCCGACAGCGGAGTGCCAACATTCCGAGGAGCCGATGGTCTGTGGAGGAACTTCCGGGCGGAGGATTTAGCCACACCGGAGGCTTTCGCGCGAGACCCACGCCTGGTGTGGGAATGGTACAACTGGCGGCGAGAACTGATTGCGACGAAGAGTCCCAACCCCGCCCACTATGCCGTGATGGAGATGGAGAAGCGCTTCTCCGATTTCTGGCTTATCACGCAGAACGTGGACGGGCTCCATAGGGCAGCCGGGTCTCGTAAGCTCTCAGAAATTCACGGCAACATTTGGACGGTCCGGTGCACGAACTGCGGTCAGATCTCAGAAAACCGTGATGTGCCCATCCAGATTCCTCCGTACTGTGCGGATTGCGGCGGATTATTGCGCCCCCACATCGTGTGGTTCGGAGAAGCCCTTCCTGCAGAGCACTTGAGCCGGAGCTACGAAGCCGCTCGGGTCTGTGACCTGTTCGTGATCATCGGCACGTCCGGCATCGTGTATCCGGCCGCCTCGTTCGCGCCGGTCGCCAAGGAGGCGGGGGCCTTCGTCGTCGAGATCAACCTTGATCCCACCCCCCATACAGAGCTCGTGGATGTCTCCTTGCAGGGGCGCGCTAAGGATGTGGTGCTGGAGTTGTTCTCGTAAGGTGCGTCCTCTTTAAATGGTACCAGTCGTGTGTTCTCTGTAGCGATGGGGGCGATCAGTCAGGAACCGGGCAAATTCTCTGGCCCCTCTCATGCGTTGGGTGATCGTACCTTCCTTCATTTTTTGTTCTCTGAGATGCTGTTCAAACTTCTTCAGCGCGTGGCTGATAAATTCCTCGAAGAGGGGCTTCTGAAATGGGAGATTCATGATTCGCGCCCTGGGTTGGATCATGAGATCCTCGCAACTAGTTGAGGCAGTTCTTCCAATGTACGGATCGTCGGCGCCTGATCGGGCTGACGTTTGACCTCGCTTGATCTGGTTGGCTCGCGAGCAATCAGAATCCCGAAGAGTCCTGCCTGACGAGCCCCTTGCACATCGTCCCGCAGGCTGTCCCCTACATGCGCCGCCTCTTCCGGATCTACCGCATGTTTCTCCAAGGCGAGCCGGAAAATCTGGGGAGCCGGCTTGGCTGCATGCGCGAGGCTGGAGATGGTTACCGTCTCGAACAGGTCGGCGAGGCCGAGGCCACGCAGCACATTGAACAGCCGCGTATCGAAATTGGAGATGATGCCCAGTTCGAACCCCTGCTCTTTCAGTCCCTTGAGAACGCCAAGCGTCTCAGGATAGAGCATCCACCGCTCAGGACCGTCGAAGGCGTGAAAGACCTCCTCGAAATAGTCATCGAAGCGCTCGATCATCCCGATACGGTAAAACACGTTATGGACGATGTCGAACCACCAGAGTCGTTCGCACCGTTTGATCTCGCCTGGTTCACTCACCGCGAAGACCGGTGGCGGAGCCTCATGGAAGGCGCGATTGAACGCTTCCTTCACGGCGGCGAGTGACTCACTCGTTCGCTTGAAGCCATATTTTTCCGCATAGCTCACATAAATCTCTCCCACCGAGCCTTTCACATGGAAGAGGGTTCCTGCCGCATCAAAGAAGATGACTTTGACCTTGCTCACGATGGCTCCATCCTGCCGCGCCGGAGTTCTTGAACCGGAATGAAACCCGCTGGGGTGACGCTGTCCGCTGCCCGCAATCGTTCGATGCCGTCTCGGCAGTAGCCCAACGGTAGCCAGCGGCACTGGCCGCAAATGCTCGGCAGGCTGTCGCCCGTGATCGCAGTCCGGATGCGATCCAGAATCTCGCTCCACTGCACGCGGATTCCCGCCTGCAGCCCAAGCAGCCTGAGGACGTGTCGATCCTGCGCGCTCATACTTTCTTCAAACCCTTCACCCCTGAGCGAGCAGCCTGCCGTGGCCAGATGGGGACAGGCTCCGCACACTGTGTCAGGAGCATCCACGACTTCAACCCATTGGTCGGGATGCTCGGCCAGGTCACGGTGAATTCGAGCCAGGTTATCAATAAAGGATGGGCTATACCCCTCACCTCGAAATCCCTGAAGACAGAGGAGTGTGTGGGCCCTCAGCCGAACGCCTGCACGACTCTCATGACCGACGGCATCTCCTGCCACGACGCTTCCCCCTGAGTCCTCGTACGATCCGGTGCTGCGATGAATCACAGCCGCTGCGCGGAGATTGTAAGCACCCTCCGTTGTGAAGTCAAAACGCCGCTCGAATAGCAGGTTTCCTTGACAAAGAGAGGACCCTTTGCTAGCTTCGAATTCATCCAGAATAGTTTAACAATTTTGGTGATTTGCGTGGCCTCCTGCCTCTTCGTTATTGACAGCAGCCCGGCTGTGCGCCGGCTGGTTGAGCAAGCGTCAAGCGCCGAAGGATACGAGGTGACGGCGTTCGATGACGGTCCCTCGGCCCTTGACGCGGCGAAGCGGCGGCGACCTGAGCTGGTCATCGCTGATTATCATCTCGAGGGAATCAAGTTCACCGACTTTTGTGAAGAACTGGATAAACTGGACAGCACTCCGACTATTTCCATTATTTCTCTGATCAACCTTGCGGATCGCCCTAATGAGGAACGTTTGCGTTCGCTCGGCGTCAAAGCATTCCTTAAAAAGCCCATCCAACCAGACCACCTTGGCCAAGCGCTCAAGAAACTCCGGAGCGATACCCAGCAAGCCGCTTCCGCACCGAAGGTAACCACACGGAAAATCAGAACGTGGCCACCCATTTCTCAGGAGACTGCGGAGGATGGTGGCCGGGCGCCGGATCTGGATGACTTGGATGAGGTCGAGACAGCCGACGAGAGCCTAGAGATCAATCCCGTTATCCCACCTGCTCCTTCAAGCAAGCCGAAAGTCGCTGAGATCCCTGTCCAAGCAGGCGCCCGCGAAAAGTCTGAGGCCCCAGCGGAAGATGCCAAACCAGGTCCCTTGCCAACCCCTACCCAGTCCACAGTGGAACAAGTTGAGCGCAGGGTGTCACAACTGGTGCCTGATCTTGTCGCGCGTCTCGTCGCACGGGAGGTCGCCACACAGCTCAAACAGATCGTCCAGTTTGAAATTACGACCCAGCTTGCCACAGCCATTTCGCTTGAGCAGATCACCAAGGTCTTACGCGGTGCTGTGGAACGAGAGCTTCCGACCATTGCAGCCCAGCACATTTCTGAAATGGAACGGACGATCCAACAGAATCTCTCTGATACGGCTGACCAGTCGCTTGAAAAGATCACGGACAAGCTGGTCAGAGAACTCGTGGACCCGACAGTGCGGAAACATCTGCCTGAAGTGGTGCGGCAGCAGCTTGATTCGATGGACCGGCTGGTGAAAGAGGCGGCACGGGAGGCTGCATCCCAGTTCGCCCGTCAAGCGGCGGAAGACATTGTCCGCGAGATGGCAAAGGACACAATCAAGCAGGTGGTGAAAGAGATCGTTCCGGACATGGCCGAAGCTGAAATCAAGAAGGAAATCGAGCGACTGACTGCCTGAACCTGACTACAACCCCGACGCCTATTTCTTCCCGCCTCGTTTCACCCGCCTGCTCTTGGCCAGCGCCTTCATCCGTTGGATGTTTTTGCGGTGCTTCTTTCGAACTTTGCGGTCCTTCTCTCGTCCTCGCGCCATGTGAGTTGCTCTCCCTCTTCCTTTCAACCTGTATGTAATGTGGCGGCATGCCCCTTTTACCGCCTCTCAGCGGCGCGATCTATACCACAACCCTCTTCATCGGTACAAGCATGGGATCACCACACCGACGCACTGCACGACCCGCGCTCCTTGTCGGGTAACGGGCAGCATGTTAAGATTCTTCCCCGTTTGCTCCAATTAGGAACGGCTAACCATGGCGCCTCGGCAGTTAGAGAAAACCTACGACCCCAAGCAGGTCGAAGAACGGTGGTACCAGTTCTGGACCGAGAAGGGCTATTTCCACGCCTCGGTCAATGATCCCGGCACGCCCTATTCGATCGTCATTCCGCCCCCCAACATCACCGGTTCTCTTCACATCGGCCATGCCTTGAACAACTCCCTCCAGGATATTCTGATCCGCTGGCGCCGGATGCAAGGCCGCAATACCCTCTGGATGCCAGGAACTGATCATGCCGGCATCGCCACACAAAACGTCGTCGAGCGACAACTGATGGAGGAGAAGACCTCTCGGGAAACCTTGGGACGGGAGGCCTTCATTGCTCGAGTCTGGGAATGGAAGGCCCAGTCGGGCGGGACGATTATTCAGCAACTGAAGCGACTGGGAGCCTCTTGCGATTGGGACCGCCTCCGCTTCACGATGGATGAGGGCCTCTCCAAGGCGGTTCGCGAAGTGTTCGTCCGGCTTCATGAGGACGGGCTCATCTACCGGGGCGAACGGCTGATTAACTGGTGCCCCCGCTGCCTCACCGCTCTCTCCGATATTGAAGTTGAGCACGAGGAAACCAAAGGCAAGCTCTATCATATCCAGTACCCGCTGGCCGATGACCCGAACATCCGTCTCGTCGTCGCAACGACCAGGCCTGAAACGATGCCGGGCGATACCGCTGTCGCCGTCCATCCGGAAGATCCCCGCTATAATCATCTGATCGGAAAGAAGGTGAAGCTGCCGTTAACGGCTCGCGACATTCCGATCGTCGGTGATCCGATCCTGGTGGACCGGGAATTCGGCACGGGAGTCGTCAAAATCACGCCGGGGCACGACTTCAACGACTTCGAAGCCGGAGAACGGCACCGCCTGCCTCGGCTCTCGATTCTCGACCGCCATGCCCGGTTGGATCCCGCAGGCCTCCAAGCCGCTTCGGTGGAAGAGCAAGTCACCAGCGAAATTGCCTCGCTTTCCGTTGCGAAAGCGCGGCCAAAGATTGAGCACCTGCTCAAAGCACGTGGGGTCCTGACCAAAGTCGAAGACCACAAGATGGCGCTGGGCAAATGCTACCGATGCAAAACCGTGGTCGAGCCGTATCTGTCGCCGCAATGGTTCGTCAAAATCAAGCCACTGGCCGAACCGGCCATCAAAGCAGTGGAAGACGGTCGAATTCGTTTGATCCCCGAAGGGTGGGTGAACAATTACCTTGGTTGGATGCGGGACATCAAGGACTGGTGCATCTCGCGTCAAATCTGGTGGGGACACCAGATTCCAGCCTGGTACTGCCGGAGTTGTAATGAGGACGCGATCCTCGAAACAGCCTCAAATAAATCAGTTTCAATAGCCGCCGGGGCCAAACCAATCGTGGCCAGAACGGCTCCGGCTCACTGCCCGGATTGCAGCGCCAGCGAGTTCATCCGTGACCCAGATGTCTTGGATACCTGGTTCTCCTCTGCCCTCTGGCCCTTCTCGACGCTGGGCTGGCCCGAGCAGACGCCGGACCTCAAGACCTTTTATCCCACCTCGACCCTGGTCACGGGTCTTGACATCTTGTTCTTCTGGGTTGCCCGCATGATCATGATGGGGCTCAAGTTCACCGACCAAGTGCCGTTTCGCGATGTCTATATCCACGCACTGGTCCGCGACGCCGAAGGCCAGAAGATGAGCAAGTCTAAAGGCAACGTGATTGACCCGTTGAGCGTGATGCACACCTACGGCACCGATGCCCTCCGGTTCACGTTGGCGTCCATGGCCTCGCCAGGCCGTGACATCAAGCTGGCCGAGGAACGGATCGAGGGCTACCGGAACTTCGCCAACAAGATCTGGAACGCCGCCCGGTTCATCCTGATGAATCTGGAAGGCCCGCGTGAGCACGCTCAGCCGAAAGATCGCTCGTTCCCTGATCGTTGGATACTCAGCCGTCTGAACAGCACAATCCTCCAGGTGAACGATTCGCTCAAACAGTATCGTTTCGACCAGGCCTCTAGCCAGCTCTATCAGTTCATCTGGCACGAGTACTGTGACTGGTACTTGGAACTTATCAAGCCAGCAATGCAGAATCGTGGCTCCACAGAAGCCTCGCAGACCAGCCAGACACTCGTTGAATCTTTTGACACAGTGCTTCGCTTACTTCACCCGTTCATGCCGTTCATCACCGAGGAACTGTGGCAGGCGCTTCCTCACGAGGGCGAAAGCATCGTGATCCAGCCCTACCCCTCAGAACGTACAGATTGGGAAGCACCAGAGGTCGAGTCGATCTATAAGGTGTTCGAGCAATTTGTCTCAGGAGTGCGTACCTGTCGTGCCCTTCTCGGGTATCCTCCTAGCCATTCCGTCTCTATTCGTGGTGCTGCAAGGGATACTGTACAGCTTAAGCCGCTCAAGAAACTCCAACCGCTCATTGATTACATGTGTCGGGGACAGAGCGTGCTAGACCCAACAGACACCTGGCCCAAGAATGTGCTTCGTCTTGTTGCAGTTGAAGGACTGACCGTCGGGTTAGTTGTCGAGAGGACGGTTGACGTGATCAAGGTCCTCGACCGGATCCACAAGCAGGACCAGGATAATCAGAAGGAGATCACTCGTCTCGAGGGCAAGCTAAACAGTGCAGAATTCACAAGCAAAGCTCCCCCCGAGGTAGTTGTCGAACATGAACAGCGTCTCTCCCTCTTATACCACGAACAAGGCATCCTTAAGAGCACCAAGGATCAACTTAAGGCCATGATATGAACCGGGTCCCGGTCCCACAGCGTGAAATCGTTGTAGCTGTCCGTGCAGCACTTCGCGAGGATTTGGCCCTTGGCGATACGACCACGAACGCGCTGTTCGAAAAAAAGGAGTCTGCCCGCGCCATCATCATAGCGGAACACGCCATGACGGTAGCGGGTGTCGCTGCCGCAATCGAGACTTTCCGTCAGGTTGATCACACGATCAAAGTGAGAGCTGTAGTAGAGGATGGAACAGTAGTTCAGGCTTCGGCACCCGTCCTCACTGTGGAGGGGGATGCTCGATCGCTTCTCATGGCGGAACGTGTCGCCCTCAATTTCCTCCAACATCTCTCTGGTATCGCTACATTAACCGCAAAATTTTGTGCTGCAGTCAAAGACTATCCTGCCAAGATTTTGGATACACGGAAGACCATCCCGGGCATACGAGTGCTACAGAAGTGGGCCGTGAAGCTTGGAGGAGGCCGGAACCACCGGTTTTCACTCGGGGATGGGATCCTCATCAAAGACAATCACTTGGCTTTGTTGGCTGCCCAGGGCTTTGATGTGGCAAGCGCCTGTCGCGTGGCGAGAGAACGAGGTCGTCATGGTCTGCGGATTATTGTTGAAGCCGAGTCTCTTGACCATGTGACGCAGGCAATTGAGGGGAAGGCTGATGTGATCCTGCTCGACAACATGGAACCCGCCACCGTCCGCCGCACCGTGGACATGATTAAAGGGCGCGCCCTCGTTGAAGTATCGGGCGGCATCACCCTCGGCCGCGCACGCGACATGGCCGAGGCTGGGGCGGATTTCATCTCGATCGGCGCGTTGACTCACTCTGCTCCGGCTGCCAACCTCAGCATGGACATCGCACCGGCTCGGAGCCGACGTTCCACAAAGAGGTGATGGCATGTCGTCACCCACTGGTTCCCAAGCCCTCACGCCTGAAACCATCCACGCCGTTCTGCGCACCAAATCGTTCGGTCGAACGCTCCACGTCCTGCCTGAGACCCCCTCGACCAACACAGCCGCCATAGCCCTGGCTCAGAAGGGAGCAGCGCATGGCACGGTGGTGGTCGCGGAACGACAGACAGCAGGACGGGGACGGCTCGGCCGGAGCTGGTATTCGCCTGCAGGAGAAAATCTGTATTGCTCGGTGATTGTACGACAGACGCCGGCACCATACAAACTGACCGAGTGGCTGTCCTGGGTCCCGCTTCTCTCAGCAGTCTCAGTCGCGCGTGCCGTGCAGATAGTAACCGGCTTGAGTCCTTCACTGAAGTGGCCTAACGACATCATCATCGGCCAGCGTAAGCTGGGCGGGGTGCTCTGCGAGAGCAACGGCTCCCGCACTCAAGGGACGGTCGTGGTGATAGGGATTGGGATCAACGTGAACAGCGCACGAGCCGCTTTCCCAGACGACTTCCGTGACCTCGCCACCTCACTCGCGGCCGAGGCCGGCCACCCTTTTGACCGAGCTGCACTCTTAGCCGCCCTGTTGTTGGAGTTGGAGATTCGCCTTGAAGGCCTCATTGCAGAGCAGTCCGCCGATTTGAAGTGCGAATACACGAAGTTGTGTTCCACGCTCGGCCGCCACGTACGCATCAGCCTGGCCAGCGGGGAGAATGTTGAAGGGCAGGCTGACTCGATTAACCCTGACGGTTCATTGAGAATCATCCGGAACGGAGCGAACGCCGGAGCCATACTTGATCTTCGAGCTGGAGATGTGACCCACCTCCGCTAACTCAGATGCTGCTCGCCATCGACATTGGAAACTCCAACGTGGTCTGGGGGATCTTCGAGAGCCAGACTCTGAAACAACACTGGCGTCTCAATACCGATCCGGCCAGAACCTCTGATGAGTATGGTGCGATTATCCAGGATCTGCTCCGTGCCTCTGGGATCGGGCCGGATCAGGTCACCGGTGTGATCCTCTCCAGCGTGGTGCCGTCCCTGACCACTGCGTTCGAGCAGATGTCGGAAGTCTATTTTCGTCGCAAGTTACTGCTGGTCTCTCCAGAGCTTGATACCGGTCTCAAGCTTTCCTACACCAATCCCCGCGAACTCGGAAGCGATCGGCTGGTCAATGCCGCAGCGGCCTACGCACGCTATAAGAGCGCGCTCATCATCATTGATCTGGGAACCGCCACCACATTCTGCGCAGTCACTCAGGCTGGAGAATACCTCGGGGGTGTCATCGCGCCTGGCCTGGGTATTGCCGCCGACGCCCTGTTTTCCCGAACGGCCAAATTGCCAAAGGTTGATCTGGTTCGGCCTCAGACAGTCATCGGGAAGGACACAGTCAGCAGCATCCAGTCCGGGTTGATCTTCGGTTACACCGGACTGGTCGACGAAATTGTGGTCCGCATGCAGCAGGAGCTCGGGCAGAAAGCCAGGGTGATCGCGACCGGTGGCCTGGCCTCGATGATCGCTCCCGAATCCCGCACAATCCAAGAGGTGAGCCCCTATCTGACGCTGGAAGGGTTGGAATGGCTCTACCGCCGGACGCACGGTGCTCGCTAGGTCCTCGAACTGCTTCTCCCTGTTCCCTCCAAGCGCATCAAGGTTCTCTTCAACAAAAGTGAGCCAACCGGTTGACTTTAGAACTTCTGGTGGCTATCTCGCGTGCACATAGGTCTAAATGGTGGACCAAAAAGACGAGAAGCCAAATACAATCAGTGAGTTAGGCCAGGAATGCTCTGAGTCCAAGGAAGGGCCAGACCTCCCAGGCAGGGAACCAGAATCATCGGAGGAGATCAAGGCGTTACAGGACAAATACCTCCGGTTGGCAGCTGAGTTCGACAACTACAAGCGGTTATCGCAGCGAGAACAACGTGACTATGCGCGCTTTGCGAATGAGGGCATCCTCAAGGAATTGCTCCCGATCATTGACAACCTTGAACGTGCGGTTCGGTCTTCAAAGAATAAACAGGGACGTGACGGACTTATCCAAGGAGTGGAGCTGACCTTGAAGCAGTTCATGGAGACCCTGGCAAAGTTTGGCGTTCGCCCGATCGCCAGCGTCGGGCAGGCCTTCGATCCCTCTTGTCATGAGGCAGTGGCTCGCGTGGAATCGAACACCGTCCCAGCCGGTTCAGTGGTTGATGAATTTCAGCGAGGATACTATTTGCACGACCGGATCTTGCGGCCAGCCATGGTCACAGTCTCGGCAACCGAGCATGCAGATCAGGGTCCGGCCTCCGAAGGATCTCAGGAGTCACCGAGTGGCGCACCGAACTAACCGGTAGGAATTGTTGGAGGAAGGAGAACACACATGGGGAAGGTCATAGGCATTGATCTCGGGACAACCAATTCGTGCGTCGCCATCATGAGCGGGGGAGACCCTGTGGTCATCGCCAATGCGGAAGGAAGCCGAACCACTCCTTCAGTCGTCGCGGTCACAGACAAAGGAGAACGGCTTGTCGGTCAAATCGCCAAACGCCAGGCGATCACCAACCCGGAAAATACCATCTACTCGATCAAGCGGCTCATGGGGCGAAAGTTCAACAGTCGTCAGGTCCAGGAAGCGATCAAACGCCTGCCGTATAAAATTCTCGAGGCCAGCAACGGAGACGCCCACGTTGAGATCCGCGGGAAGAGTTACAGCCCGGCCGAGGTTTCTGCGATGATTCTCCAGAAGATGAGGCAGACTGCGGAGGATTACCTGGGCGAAAAAGTGACCGAAGCGGTCGTCACCGTGCCGGCCTATTTTGACGACAGCCAGCGGCAAGCTACCAAGGATGCGGGGCAGATCGCGGGCCTCAACGTGCTCCGCATTATCAACGAGCCCACCGCTGCATCACTGGCCTACGGGCTCGACAAGAAGAAGGACGAACGGATTGCCGTCTATGACCTGGGTGGTGGAACGTTCGATATTTCGATCCTCGAGATTGGCGAGGGCGTCTTCGAAGTGAAATCCACCAACGGGGACACGTACCTCGGCGGGGATGACTTTGACCTGCGGATCATGGACTGGTTGGTGGACGAATTCAAGAAGGACCAGGGCATTGACCTTCGCAAGGACCGGATGGCGCTCCAGCGTCTGAAGGAAGCGGCTGAACGAGCCAAGATCGAACTGTCCTCTTCGCAGGAAAGCGAGATTAACCTCCCGTTCATCACCGCGGATGCCAACGGACCGAAGCACCTGGTGATAAAACTCACTCGCGCGAAGCTCGAGCAACTGGTCGTTGATCTGATTCAGCGCACCATCGAGCCGTGTAAGAAGGCCATGGCCGACGCCGGCGTGACGCCGCGCGACATCAACGAGGTCGTGCTGGTCGGCGGTATGACCCGGATGCCGAAAGTCATCCAGACGGTGCGCGAGTTCTTCGGCAAAGAGCCCCACAAGGGGGTCAATCCGGACGAAGTCGTGGCGGTCGGTGCCGGGATCCAGGGCGGCGTGCTGAAAGGCGACGTGAAGGACGTACTGCTCTTGGATGTCACCCCGCTTACGCTCGGCATCGAGACTCTGGGCGGGATTTTCACGCACCTGATTGAACGCAATACCACTATCCCGACTAAGAAGAGCCAGATCTTCTCCACCGCAGCCGATAACCAAACTGCTGTGACGATCCGGGTCTTCCAGGGTGAACGTGAGATGGCCAATGACAACAAACTGCTCGGCCAGTTCGACCTAGTGGGTATTCCGCCGGCCCCGCGAGGGATACCGCAAGTCGAAGTGACGTTCGATATCGATGCCAACGGGATCGTGCACGTTTCCGCGAAGGATCTGGGCACACAGAAGGAACAGTCCATCAAGATCACCGCCTCCAGCGGACTGAGCAAGGAAGAAATTGACCGACTGGTCAAAGAAGCCCAGACCCATACGGAAGACGATAAACAGCGCCGGAAGCTGGCCGAAGCCCGCAATCAGGCCGACAACCTGATTTACGGCACGGAGAAAAACCTCACGGAGCACGGAGACAAAATCAGCGACGACGACAAGAACAAGATCAAAGACGCCATCGCGGCGGTCCGCAAGGCGATGGAGGGCAACGAGCCGTCGGCCATCGAAGCGGCCATGCAGACCCTGACCACCGCCTCCCACAAACTGGCTGAGGAAATGTACAAGAAGGCCACGACCTCAGCGGAAGGTTCCCAGGGTCCTGCCCAAGGCAACGGCGGAGCTTCCGCGAAAGGCGACGACAAGGTTGTGGACGCCGAATTCGAAGAGGTGGACAAAGACAAAAAGTAAGCTACAATACTGCTAGCTGGGACCGGGTTCTGCGGCCGCAGAACCCGGTCTTTTTCACCCAGAACCGAAATGGCTCACGTGGCAAAGCGCGACTACTACGAAACGCTCGGAGTTGACCGCAACGCGTCGGACGAAGATCTGAAGAAAGCCTTCCGCAAGCTAGCCCGCCAATACCACCCCGACCTCCAAAGCGGAGAGCAGCAGAAAAAAGCCTCGGAAGAAAAATTCAAAGAGGTCAACGAGGCCTATGAGGCCCTCAGCGACCCTGAGAAGCGCAGGCGCTATGACGCATTCGGACACGCAGGGGGACCGCAAGGTTTTGGTGGCGGATTCGAAGGCTTCGATTTCGGCCGTGGCGGGTTCGGCGACGTCTTCAACGATATCTTCGAGGACTTTTTCGGAGCCGGAGGTCGGGGACGACAGCGGGCCGAGCGTGGATCAGACTTGCAGTACAACCTGGAGCTCTCTTTCGAGGAAGCGGTCTATGGCAAAGAAGCCAAGCTGAGAATTCCACGATGGGAACTCTGCCAGGAATGCAAGGGAACCGGCGCGCGGTCGGCCACCGCCCTGAAGACCTGTCCCAGTTGCAAAGGGGCAGGTGAACTCCGTTTCCAGCAAGGGTTCTTTAGCGTCAGCCGACCCTGCAACCAGTGCGAGGGAAGCGGCCAGATTATTTCGGACCCCTGTGGAACCTGCCGAGGCCGGAAGCGGGTCTATCGAGAACGAACGCTGTCCGTGCATATTCCCGCCGGGGTCGAATCGGGGATGCGGTTACGCTTGGCCAACGAGGGTGAGCACGGTCAAAACGGCGGGCCTCCAGGCGATCTCTACGTGGCTATTGCCGTCAAGCCTCATCCCTTCTTCAGCCGAAAAGGGAACGACATCCTCTGCGATGTGCCGGTCAGTTTCGTCACGGCTGCGCTCGGCGGCAAGGTGGAGGTACCGACTCTCACCGGGAACACGGTGATCAAAATCCCGGCCGGCACTCAACAGGACAAAGTTCTTCGTCTGAAGGGACTCGGCGTCCCCAACCTGCAGGGCCATCAGACTGGAGATCAGCTCATGAGGATCAAAATCCAGATTCCGACCAAACTGACTCCCAAGCAAAAAGACTTGCTGACGGAATTTGCAAAAGAGAGTGGGATGTCCACCGACAGCGAGGGAGACGGATTCTTCGATAAAATGAAAACGTTTTTTGAATGAGTGCCCCCCTGCCCGCCCGGGCACTGCCTCTTCGGCGCATGCCGGTTTTTTTCATTACCTCAGACCAAGTGCAGAATGGGACCGCGACCATCACGGGCCCCCTGCTCCACCACCTACGAACCAGCCTCCGTACTCGGATCGGCGAGACCCTCTGGGTGGGAGATGACCTACGCCGGCGGCACCTGATCCGGGTGACCCAACTCGACCGTCACCAACTTGTCGGCCAGGTTCTGGAAGAGCACGACGGGCCGCTGCGCCGAACCCCGTCTGTCACGATCGGACAGGCCCTTCTGAAAAGCGAGCGAATGGACTGGACTATCCAAAAAGCGACCGAACTCGGCGCCGCCTCGTTCGTCCCGCTCATGGGACGCTACGTGGTCATTCGGCCCAAGACAGCGCGTGTCGCGACTCAACAGCAACGTTGGCAGCGAATCGCGCTCGAGGCCGCTCAACAGGCCGAACGGTGGGAGGTCCCGACCGTCGCCGCCCCATGCGAAGCCGCTGAGTTTTTTGCCAAACAGCCTCCTGCGGATGTGAACTTGATCCTGAGTGAACGAGGCCCCGGACAAAGCCTGGCTTCGGTCCCGTTGCCGAGCAGCCCCGAGAGCACCATTGTGATTGCGACTGGACCTGAGGGGGGCTGGTCGAAGGAAGAACTTACTATCGCCCTGCAGCACGGGTTTACACCCGTCACCTTAGGAAACCGGATCCTACGGGCCGAAACGGCCGCGTTGGCTGCCTTGAGCATCCTTCAGAGTCGGGTCGGAGAGTTGGGGTAAAGGAAAGAGCTAATAGCTGATGGCGAATGGCTGATAGCGGAAGGCAACTGCTATCTACTAAACGCTATACGCTACCGGCTCCTTCTACCTGGCTGTGATGTGGAGAATCGTGCCCCGTTCGCCGCTGGCCCAACCGTGGTTCGGATCGGGGAACGAGAGACCGAACAGAGAAGCCTTGGTCCCGTTTTTCTGCTCGACCCAGGTAAAGCCCGCGTCGGTCGTGCGAAAGATGGAGCCACGTTCTCCAACGACCCAGCCAGCTTTTGGGCTGGTAAAGCGAATCTTGATCAGATCAGTCGGCCTGGAACATGTACCGACGCAGGCCAAAGTCCGGTCGATCCACCGCCTGCCCCCATCAGTCGTCTGAAACATGGCGCCCGCATTTCCGACAGCCCACCCGTTCAATGGGTCCGTGAAAAAGACGTCAAAAAAGGTGGCGGCGTTTTGGGTTTCCTGAGCAGTCCAAGTCAGTCCACCGTCTTCAGTTAAAAGGATGGTGCCCAAGGCTCCAACTGCGCCTCCATGGTCCTTATCAGAAAAATGAACCGCGTAGAGGACCGCGTTAGTCCCGCTGGTCTGGTCCGTCCAGTGAGTGCCGCTGTCTTCCGTGCGCAAGATAGTCCCTGCAGCGCCGACAGCCCACCCCGAAGAGGGTGTCAGGAAATAGACTCCGTAGAGCGCTGACTGTGTCCCGCTGGGCTGTCCCGTCCACGTTTCCCCGCCGTCTTTGGAATGGAGAACGATTCCATTCGACCCGACCACCCAGCCGCGTGACCTGTCTGCAAAAAAGATCCCGGTGAGCAGCACGCCGGTCCGACTCGGCACCGGCTTCCACCGCTTGCCACCATCTACGGTCTTCAGGATCGCCCCGCCTGCCCCAACCGCCCACCCAACCTTGGCATCAAAAAAATAGACGCTCATCAGGGTGACTTCGGTCCCGCTCTTTTGCGTCATCGGCACCACGTTCGGCTGTTCTGCCCTTGGCGCGTTGGCGACAGCGAGCCCCACCACAACCAGCGAGATCAGAGTCCAGCTCTTTATCCAGCTCTGAGGCTTCATGGTTCGCTCAGTCTCGGCCTCGATCCGGACCGGTGTCCTTAAAATATCCCTGATCCGGGAGTCCCTTGGCCTGAATGGTGAACTCCCCGGCTACCACGCTTACCCATTGCTTCGACGTGCAACAGCTTCCGTCAGGCAGCAAATCCCACGACCCTCGACGAACCACCAAAGGCCCCTTGGTCATATCGGGAAAAAATTCGTTCGCTTTCCCGACCCCGAACACGGGCCGTCTGGGCACCCGTACCTTGATCTCCGTATCGCTCCAGGACACCACGATGGCGGCCACGCCGTTAAAGAGTACCTCGCTTCTTGACACATTCTCCCCTAACTGGATCGGCAGGAAATCATGCCCCGCCTCATTAAGGCCAGGCTGTGTCTGTTCCGTCGTCTTCAAAAAGTTACCGAACCCGGACCCTTTAATCGTGACAATCTCATCCAACCCGGCGGAGGTAGGCTCAAACGATTCGACCTTGGGGGAGACCACCGTGAAGGTCCCGGCCACCGTGGAGACGATCTCTCGCGCGGCGCAGCAGGAGCCATCCGCTTTCGGAGTAGTCGCGCCGCGTCGAACCACGACCGGTCCGCTCTTGGCGCTGAAGGGCACCCAGACGTCAATCTTGTCGTCATGCCACCGATAGACCACGGCCGGCATGCCCCCGAATTCCACTCCATTCTCACCTTTGTCAAAGTCTGCGAACGCAAAGGGAGTGGAACCGCTCTCCGAGAAGAACCCGAAGTTCTCACCTGAAATTCTCACTAGACTCCCGATCGGCGCACTGGCCGGCGACAGGCCGGTCGCTTTGGGCACGAGCACGGTGAAGTTTCCCACGGTCCGCTGCGCTTCCCCACGTTTGACCACGACCGGTCCACTGGTCGCTCCCAACGGCACGTGAACCACAATGACCCCATCAGTCCACTTGGCCACCGTAGTCGGCTGGCCGTTCAACAAGATCGCATCCCCTGACTCTTTGCTTATACCAAACCCTTTTCCGAACAGCACCACTTTTGTCCCGACCGGCCCGCTGGTCGGATCAACTCGGACAGAGGGCAACACTTTCAGCGGCAGGGCGTTACTCACACTGTATTCCACCGGGGCACAGCAAGACCCATCCGGCAAAGGGTCCGATGAGGCGAGCCGGACAACCACATCGCCCGACGCGGCGTTTCCGGGAACCTCCACCTCGAGCTTGTCGTCTCGCCATTTCCGGACCCGCGCCGGTACCCCGCTGATGAGCACATCATTGACTCCAAACATGGTGTTCGGATCCTTGGAGCCAGCCGTATTCCCGAAATGCTCACCGGTAATCCTGAGAATCGCTCCCGGCTCCGTCTCGGTCGGCTGCAAGGCGTGAAGCGTCGGGCGCTGAACCGTAAAGGTTCCGGCAGGAATCTTCTTTTTCCCTCTCATCACCTCAACTGGACCACTGGTGGCCCGGAGCGGAACCTTCACACCAATAAGGTCCGTTTCCCAGCGCTGGATCAGAGCCGGAGTTCCATTGAACAAAACCTGATTCTCCTGCGTTGATTTAAATTGGCCGAACCCCTTTCCAGCAATCGTCACGGTCGCCCCTGGTGGAGCCGCGTTAGGAATCAGCTCGGTCCCGGCCCAAGCCTGGCTCAGCAAACCAGTAAGGGGGAGGAACCCTAACGAAAAAAGGGCAACGATCCACATTTGTGCTTCTCCTGGAAACGTAAGGATGGGTTCGCCCATCAGCGTGGCAACAAACCTCACACACGAGAGGGATGAAGGCCAGAACGGGGTACGCCGTCGAGCGAAGGGACGTGAGGCACTATAACAAGCGTGTTTTTTTCTTGTCAAGCAAGGCCCTGGCGACAAAACCCTGCTAGAAGCCTAGAAGGGTGGCTAACGCCGCCTTCGCTGCTGCCCGCACATCACGGTCTAAATCCTGCTCTGCCAAGCGCTCGAGAGCAGGCCATGACTTGGGTTCGCGAATTGATTCCAGGGCGCGTACAGAGGCGAGTCGCACGCTGGGGTCGAAATGCTCAAGGAGCGTCATCAAAACTGGGACCGCTCTCGGGTCCTGAAGCCGACCCAGCTCGTGGATAGTTTTTGCGCGTGCCAGTCTCGCATAGTGTGTCTCAAATGTGGGGATGGCTGACGGCAGCCTATCATCAATAGACGAAACGATTATTGGTTCTTCCTTCACCTCCAGCCGCTGCAAGCACTCGATCAACGAGCCGGTTGTGTCTCGGCGAGAGACGACAAGTCCCTTGATAATGTCACCAAGAAAATAAAAATACGGGTTGGTTTCAAACTTCTGAAGAACCTCCAAATAGGGCGCATTGCCCAACTCAGTAAGGCCCGAGGATTCACGGATCGTCAGACGGAGGAGCTCCCCCTCTGTCGGATGTTCAAGACTGGCCACAAAAGCGATGTCGGTTTCATACAGATCGATTCGGAATTGCCTTCCTCGTTCCTCCCGATACTCAACCTTCAGGATGAGATCATGCGGATCAGTCTGATTCTGGGCGACGCCAAACCCTGCTGACTGCAGTTTCATCCTGAGGGAAGGGACAACGGGAAAGGAAACCCGGCCACGCGGCCTCCAGGTTGAAGACTTTGCATTCAGATAAAGGGTTGTGGTTCGGGTCACCAATTGAGACTCTGCATCACTCAACACTCGCTCCTCGGCCTGAGCCACCAGAGGCCCCGTCACCAGGCACATCACTGACAAGGAAAGCAGAAACCCGGACCAGGCCGTCACGAACATCTTCCACCACCCTTTCTCTTGCAGGTCACCACGAACCACCGGCTCACGGCAACTCCTCTTGCGCGGACGTCCTCCCGGCACATGCTACAACCAAACAACCGAATTCAACAAGTCCCTGGAGAGGCACAAGGAACCTGCGAGGAGCCTGGCAGGCTGGCCAGCGCAGCCACAGCAGCCTGTCGAACTTCGCGATCTTCATCCTGTTGGGCCACACGCTCAATGGCAGGCCTGGCCTCGTCAGCCTGAATTGCACTCAAGGCACGGATCGAGAGCAGGCGGACTTGTCGGTTGCCGTGCCCAAGGAAGATCGTGAGGAGCGGCACAGCCTGGGGATCTTTGAGCTGACCGAGCTCTCGGATCGTATTCTCGCGCACCAATTGAGGGTACAGCGTCTCACCATGAACCATCTCAAGCATCCCAACCCCTAAGTCGGGCGCGTGCAGGTCACTTCTCCGGTACTCGTTGTCCATCAGTCGTTGCAGGCTCTGGAGCAGGACACCGGTCCGGTCTAAACGGGAAGTGATGCTCGCTCTGACAAACTGCCCCAGAAAATAAAAGGAGCTAGTCTAGAACAGGTTTCCTCTTTTTTAAGATTCGCCTGATCAGAACTGCTAAATCGTGCTGTCGATGGTTGAAACGAAATTCCATCTCTTTCAGATACAGCAGGAAGTGGCTCCGC
>Ga0187892_10004439_pt1 | contig 23541 bp, 16 predicted proteins | sample MA1701073metaG_FD_139345 | JGI IMG/M metagenome (GOLD analysis project Ga0187892, IMG submission 139345) | Bio-ooze microbial communities from a basaltic lava cave in the Kipuka Kanohina Cave System on the Island of Hawaii, USA - MA170107-3 metaG ... | reverse complement strand
TCGGTGCTGATGGTGTCTGGATAGAAGGCATGTTCAAAGGCTTTTCGCGCCGTGTCCCAGGAGAAACTTCCACAGCCATGCCCGACATCGAAGAGAACTCCATTGCTTCGAGCTGCCTTCACCTCAGGAAGAAGAGCCGCCGCACCAGGATCTATGATTCCGTCGCCGCGCCCCTGGAAGCAATGAGTGATGATGTCTCCGGGTCTCAGCCTTCGGAGGATCTCTCTTGTGTGCGCGCCCTGGCTGATGTGAACCATCAATGGTAGAGACACATCGTTGGCTGCCTCCAAGGCCTTCTCCAGAGCTTCGATGCCATGGTCCGCTGTCATTCGTCCTTCCCGGATCTTGACACCCACGACGACGTCACGATTCCTTTCGATGGCGCGGGCTGTTTCTCTCGGCCGTGCATACGAGAGGTCCCTGAGTTCTTCTGCAAAAGGCGCGTGAAGTCCCAAGCAGGATATATGCATGAAAGCCAGAACTCGAATTGACGCCTGATCAATCGTGTGTTTGCGGAAGTAGGGGAAGTTGGTAAAGCCACACGTTCCGGCATCGACCGCTGTAGTGACTCCATGGTGCAACGAAATGTGGGGATCGATGCCATAGATGCTTCCCTCAAACCAATGGCCGTGGAGGTCCACCAAACCGGGGCACACATACCTCCGCTCGAGATTCAGAACCTGGCCGCTTTGGCTGGAATCGAGATTAGGGCCAAGGTCCAGGATCTTGCCGGCTTTGATCCCCACATCCAGGATGCCGTCAATGGCCTGGGAGGGATCAATGACATGGCCTTTCTCAAGCAGCAGATCGTATTTCATGGTCAGAGCGAGTTTCAGTGGGGTTGAAAGCAGCTAGGAGCCGTGCGAAATCCGGCGGCAACTACGATCCGGAGAGAGCTTCTTTCAGGCGTCGAACTATGATGTCTGGTTCGTCATCCCGAAGAGCTTCGGGAAGGACAATCAAAAGCCCGCTCGAAGCAAAACTCTCATACACAGCGATGATCGGATCACCCTTCTGAAGCTGATTGATGATTTCCCAAGCAGTCATCCTCAACTTTTTTTCGTCGACTCGAATGTGCGCTTCGGGAACCGGTCTCCCACCATGACGTGGGAACACATAGGTCGCCTCGATTCCATCCAGTCCTTCGAGCCCGCTCACGATTGCCTGGATGCGCGCGTTCCAGGCCTTGAGCTCTGCCTCGAGGTCTCTTTTTTGGTAGAGTTGGAGCGCAGTCAGCAACCCGACGATCTCTTCCTTGGCTGCCTTGTAGCCGCGTCCCAGGCCGTGATGCGGTGGACCCTCAATGAGTCCCTTGGCCACAAGATCTCGATAGGGCCACGTCTCGGGGAAGACGTCCATGTCCTGCTGCTGCAGGCTAGCGGAGAGAATGAGATCTTTCCTGCCGCAGAGAATCCCGGTTGATTGAGGCCCTTGAATATGTTTTCCGCCACTGAACGCCACAAGATCGGCCCCTTGAGAAATGAAGTTTCTCAGATTCTCTCGAGGCGGCAGTTCCGCAGCGGCATCGACGATGACCGGGGCGTTCCGCCTATGCGCAATATCCGCCACCGTCTTCAAAGGCACTCCACGGTCACCCGTTCCTGCCAGGAAGAAGACGGCCGCTGCTCGGTCCGTCAGAGCATTCTCAAGTTCGTAAGGGAACGTGATGTAGTTGTAGCCGACATCGACGATCTTCGCTCCGGCCACTCGAAGCGCCCGATCATAGTCGTTGCGATGAAGCCGTTGCACGATGATCTCGTTCGGCAGCCCTGAAGTGTCCGGCAGGGCATTCATCCTCGAGGCGTTCAGACCTGCGATGCAACCTGCTGCGGCCAATGTGAGCGCCGCGGCCGCTCCCGAAGTAACCATGCCTGCTTCAGCCCCCGTGGCGTCGGCAATCACACGGCTGGCAGACTCTTGGAGATCCTCAATGCGAACGAACGACCGGGCTGCGTCCTGCATGGCCTCCAGTACCTCAGGCGCCATCAGGCAGCCACCTACCTTTGTGCTGTAACTGCGTCCGTTAATCGCCTTCCGGACTCCGAGCCGGTCATAGACACTCATGATCGTTCCTTTGGATCTTGTGCCCTGGAATCGAAAGCCAAAGCGCGAGCGGGATTTGTGACGGTCATTTTAGTGATCTTCTCCCGGGCCACACCCAGACCTTCCAGCAAGGGCAAGAACTTCCTCTGAAGGTGGTCGTATCCCTTGCCTCCATAACTGTGGAGATGTTGCTTCATGCAGATGTCGAGCGAGAGAAGAATCTGGTCCTCAAACCCTTCCTGAATGAGTTCAGCAACGTTGCGCGCTCGCACTTCATCGGCCGGGTAACCATCGCCTTTGTAGCCAATGTTGTCGATGCCGAGAAAGACTCCTTGCTCGGCGATTTTCCTGAAATGGTGCGCTCCGAAGCGGTCGCCGAGGTGGCTGATTACAATGCGCTGGGGAGAAACACCCTCTTCTCGAAGCAGAGCAATTTGCTCCAGAGCCAATTCGCCAAAGTGTGTGGTGTGAGTCCAGATTGAAACACCGGTTTGCTTTTGCGCTCTGGCGGCCGCACGAAATACACGCTCTTGAGCGGGGGTAATGTGATAGCGCTCCGTTCCGATCTCACCGATGACACCTGCTCGAATCCCAGTGCCCTCCACACCCAGTGTGACGTCGTCGACGATTTTTTTCGCCAACTCGTTGACGCTGAGTTGATAGATATACTGAGGATACCCTTCCTCTCGATACCAGGCGCTTCCCATCACCACATGAACGCCAGTGTCGTTCGAGATACGCAGCAGACCCTCTGGGTTGCGTCCCAGCCCGATGCTGGAAACCTCAACCAGTGTCTGCCCGCCCACTTCCTTGAATCGCGCCAGCTCCGCCGACGCGAGCTCCTCGTCGTGGAGAATGCCATCATAGCTGTGGACGATCGACCACAGATCACAGAGAAGGTGTTCGTGCGACAAGACGAACCCGGCCTCTGAGGGAGCGATCGGACCTTTGACCGTCATGATGATCATTCGTGCTTCTCCAAGGAAAATGCCCCTGGAGCTGTGAAAAATTGATCAGGATGATCCTGACTTTTCACGGCTCCGAATCCACTGGCGTTCCACCTGGGTGGAGCGGGCGCTCCCGCGCACGCTTCTTGCCGGAAAGAGCCGATCTTCAGGGGGTTTTCGTGACGGGTTTGGCGATGCCGGTCGGACAACCCGCTCCTAACCCCCCCTGAAGTCCCCCCTTGTCCAAGGGGGGACGCACTTTTCATCGAACATGGGCCGAAGCGCGGCATGAAAGACTCCCGTGGAGACTGCTGACCACAGGCTGTATCGCCGTCCAGCTGATTGCCCTCTTTAGGGAAGACTCAGCAGAATCGTTGCTCCGATTCCGAGGATGATTCCTGCGACGCCATATCCTCGCACGCGTTCTCCAAAGGCAACGACTCCAATCAGGGCAACCAGAAACAATCCGCCACCGTTTGCTAGAGGAAACGCAATATGTCCTGGTATGCCATTCTCCAAGGCCGAGAGAAGACTAAACTGGCCGCCAACGCTGGCCGCTCCCATCAATCCGCCGATAACAAAGTCTCTTCGCGCCAGACCGATTCTCTCTCGCCAAAAAAGTAGTAAGGCAAAAAGTAGTCCTGAACCGTACCAGAATACCAAGTACTGGAACTTGTAAAACTCAGCCCAGCCCCACCCTGTCAGGACCCGTGTTCCAAATATCCCCAGTCCGTTGGTCAGGAACGCAACAGTCATCATCTTGTACCACATGCAAGGACCTCTTTCTTGTTCCTACACCGCTGGCTTCACACCGACTTGTGATTGATTCCTCTCCTTCTCAGCGATCTCCACTTCCTTGTCCTTCCACAGAAAGAACAAGGACAGCACGATAGCTCCGAGAGCAAGCGCCCGCCTGACGCCGACATGTTCTCCATAACAGGCGATAGACAGGATGGTAGGTACGGCCGTCGAGAGATTGATGATCAACCAGCTGGTGGAGATCTTGCCAAACCGGATACCCTTCTAAAAAGCAAGAATGGCGACACTGGCGCAAACCCCGCACGCAACCGACACGGCAGCTGCAGAGGCAGGAGCTCGTAACGAGCCTCTCGTTGAGAGGGCATAGGTGGCCATCAAGCTCGAGGCCCACAGAAAAAGGCATACATTCACGGCGGAAGGAGAGCATTGCCGGGAGTCAGCAACTTTGTGTAGTACCCCCAGCATGCTGAAACAGGCGATGGTCAAAACCAAAAATAGGTAGCCGGTCATTGGCGTTTGCATGCGCGTCTCAGGCAAAATCCAGAATCAAACGAATCTTCTTCAGTGCAGCCAGCCAGGCACGGATATCGCCGCCCGAAGGATCAATGACACCCGTTTTGAAGGAACGCTGAATGAAGGTTTCTAATTCGCCTGCTCTTGCTCGTAACGAGCGTAGAATGGCTTCCGTCTGGTCAGGGCCTGCCAGCCAGATATGCAGGTCTGAAATCAATTCACTGAATTGTGTCCCCACGCGGAGGCAGCGCAAGAGATACTCCAAGTCGCCGCGAGACTCCTGCTTGAGGTCGCTCTCCGCAAGTGCGCTCTGCAGCTGCCGAATGCCCTGGTCTGAAATATCCTTCCACTTTGCCCAACGCGCTGCCATGTTCCTGTGGTAGCCGGCAGAATCCAATGCTTTTTCATTCAGGAAGCGCTTGAGCTTAGGGTCGGCGATCTCTCGCGTCCACGCCGCCGAATCGACTGCCAGGCTGCGCCATAGGACTGACAAAGGATAGAGTTTCGTCCACATGCCTGGAGGGGTCTGCTTTTCGTCGGCCGAAACGAATAGACGATTCAGCTCGGCCACATGCCTTCCAGCCCCGCGGCCATAAAGCAATACACAGACTCGGTCTATCAGGCCACCGGAATCGAATAGGGCTTCCGGTCGCGAATCATTCGCAAGATATTTCTTCGAAAGATCTAATGCCTCTTCGTATGTGCCCGGATCTGAGAAGAAGCCATTCGATCGGCTATTCCAACTGTACTCAGCATTGATGAGCTGGAAAGGTTCCTGGTTGATGCCGCCACCACTGTTATAGATACTTTCCGCACCAAGGAAGCCGCGATTCAACGTTGGCGATGCCACGACGGGATAGTCACTCTGATAGTTGTCTCCGCCTCCAGAAAAGAACATGAAGATCTTGAATGGAAGACGCTCTTCCGTCATAACCTGGTTGAAATCGGGGACCCATTTACGAGTCGATGCTTTCAGCGGAAAGATCTCGCGGAAGCAGATCTGGGCGTTGGAGGACTTCGGCAACTGCTTTGCGATGCTCCGCCAGAGGCTGAGAACATTCTCCCAATCCGTCTTGGACTGAGGGTTCGCGTCATAAACCGGGGAAACCAGGATAATCGTGCAGTCTCGCGCAGCATCGTATCCGGTCTGCGGATTCTTCACCGACTGTACTGCTTCAATGAGCTGGCGGTAACCATTGGCCAAGCCTCCTGCCCCTCCATTGGGGGCTTTCAGATCGTCGCTGGGCCAGCGCGTTCGACAACGGTCGCACCTCTGCAGCCACGATCTCTGGCTGCCTTCGAAACCACCAAAGTCTTCATGATGGACATACAGCCCACCGGGTTCGGTCTTCGCGACGTACTGTCGCAACTCATCGCCCTTCATTGCATTCAAAGCATCATTGGCTCGACAGCTTCCCAATGTTCGCGTGTCGATCGAAGGATTCTTAGAATAGGAGAACCCCATACACTGATAGAGCTTTCCAGAGGGATAGGAATCCTGGTTCTTAAACACCTTGCCAAGGTAAGGAGCCTCTTCGTAGAGTGGGCCCGATTGGTAGGCGATGCCGTAACTGGCGCCATATCCGCCGGTGACCATTTTGATTCCACGGGTTCGAGCATAACTGTTCAGGTCCTTCATCATTCCAGAGAAGCCTGGAAAGAATTCGGTCCCCCAGCCGAATCCATGGCCGAGGACCATGTTGATTTTGTAGCTCACACAGAGGTCCAGCTTCCGCTTGATTCGAGCAGCATAAGCCTCGACGCCATCGCCCCAATCGTAGACCCAGCGATTAATCTCGACATTTGACAACCAGTCGGCAGCCATCCGGTACTTGAAGTCGGGGAAATCGCGAATATGGATTGCGGGAATCCGTACCCCGTCATTCGTGCCAGTCATCAGTTGGAGCAACGATGCCGCTGCGTAGAGAACTCCCTGACTGGTCTGCCCAACCAGGTAAGCCGCCCTTTCTTGGGGCTTAGTGACAAGGACATACGCCTGGCCGGTACTGTTTTTTCCAGTCAAGAGGCTGCGGTCTTCACTCGACAAGATAGATCTTTGATTCGGAGCGAGCAGGTCTGAAGAAGGCAAAAGGGTCAGGTTGAAACCGTTCTTGGCGGAGAGTTGTCCCGCTTTCAGTTCGGTAACCTTGGCGTTCACTCCAGCGTCCCTCAGCCCTTCCAAAATCATTTCCGTTGCAACTCGGATGGGCGGTTCAACCCGAGTTGGAAGCAGAAAGCTTACCTCCACTGGGCCCTTCGGCAGGGTCAGTTCGCCTTCAAGGAACTGATAGAACTGAGGCGTTGGAAAAACAGGAGGCTCCGACTTCGCCAGGCTTCGGGTTGAATTCAGAAGAACGCCGATGAAACAGAGGACAAAGACAGACCGGGTGCGCATGTTCTTATTGAGTCGAATCATTCTTGCTTTAGTGGCCCTTGGCCAACTCGTAGGCCTGTTCGATAAGCCGCTGGCTGACGAGCGACTCTTCAGGCGAAGGATTCGGGCGACGACACTCACGAATCGCTGCCACAAACTCCTTGAGCGCCGACGTCATCCCAACTAGAGCGCGCTCCGAGATGGATGTCTGCTCCTCAAAACAAAGTCCCTGCTGGGATTCACTTCCTGTTTCCAGCCTCCATCCTTCCCAGCAGTTTATATGGAGAGTCCCCTGGCTGCCGTGGCAACAAAGTTCTCCTTCCAGACTCTTACCCTGGGAGCGCCAGCCTAGAGTGATATGAACAGGTAGCCCTTGATTTGAAGTCAGAAAAAAGGCAGCTGTGTCTTCAATATCGCCAAGGGCTTGTGAATAGCCAAACCGGGCAGCGTGCAGTGAGAGTGACTGCCCAGTGATCCAAGCCACATGGTCGAGAAGATGGATTCCGCTGGTGAGCCCGGCTCCTCCGCCGGCTTTCTCTGTGGAAAACATCCAGGAAGGTAAGCCTCCGAAGAGTCCAACGTTTTCGAACAGAGTCTCTGTCACGGCCAAGATTCTCCCCAGTTTGCCACTCTGAACAAATTGGCGGGCCTGCACAACCGGAGGCATGAAGCGATGGGTCATTTCCACCATCAAGACTCTTGAGACTTGCTCGGCCAACCTGCACAAGCGTTCTCCTGCGGCCACGCTGATGGCGAGCGGCTTTTCGACCAGCACATGCTTGCCGGCACTCAGAGCATCGACGGTCACTTGTTCGTGAAGGAAATGGGGCAGACAGATGGTCACTGCCTGAATGGAGCTGTCGCACAAGAGGTCTCTGTAATCCAGATACACCTTGGTTTTGACCTCGGCTGTGCGAGAGGTGTCGTTCTCCGCAATTGCCGTCAGGTGCATCCCAGAGATCGATAGTAGTCCTCTTGCGTGCTGCTGCCCGGTGTATCCGTATCCAATGATGCCGAAGTTCATGAGTGTGGGTCGAATCTATTTCCGCACGCTTGCCCAGACAAGATCGCTCGATACGTTTTGCACCGGCGGGGAATTTCGGCCAGCTAGTCTATCAAATCAGGTCCGCATTCGAGCACCAAGAATAGTGAGTGAGCTCCAAGAGCAAGCTATTGAGGAAGGCTGCCCGGAAATGAAAGGATGAGATCGACCGCGAGATCATTTCCTCGAGAGGAACAAGCCGATGCGCATTGGAGGATGCACTTTTGCTTTTGGACCCAGGTCGCTCGAAGACGCCTGCCGGTTGCTTCGGGAACTTGGTTTTAAGATTGTCGATCTGGGTGTTTGTTTGGGTAATACTCAAATCAATCCGTTCGACGCCTCTGAAAATCCGGAGGTGGTCGCCCGCACAGTCAACGACTGCCTGGACGATCTCGGCTTGGAGCGAGGTGAGTGCTTCGTCTTGGACTTTGGGCAGCCCATCAACCATCTTGATGAAAAAGTTCGGCAAGAAACTCGCAGACGGTTCAGACCGTTGGCAAGATTCGCGCGGCTGGCAGGATGCCCGAGTATCATGCTGCTTCCGGGAATTGTCCATGAATCCCTCGGGAAACGGCGATCGTATGACCTGGCTGTGAATGAATTGAGCCTCTTGAACCAGGTGGCCAACGACGAAGGTATCCTGCTGAACATTGAACCCTGTGAGCCTTCGGTTGTTCAGCATCCGGCGGATGCCTTCCGTATTTGCGAGGACGTTCCGGGCTTGGGCCTGACACTGGACTACTCTCACTTCATCGATCCCGGCTACACACAGTCTGAGGTCGAGCCATTGCACCGGTTTGCGAGACACCTGCATGCGCGCCAGGCAGTACCCGGCAAGAGAGTTGAAGCTGTAGATAGAGGGACGATCGATTTTGCCAGAATTGTCTCGTTGCTCAAGCGAGACAATTACCAGGGTCTTGTGGCCGTTGAATACTTGGAATGCGATACCACTCGCCAGTGTCAAGTTGATGTATGGAAGGAGACTCCGCTGATGCGGGCAGAACTGGAGAGGTTACTGGGGTAGGGGCGAAGGGCTGGCCCGGATGTCAGCAGACACAGAATCCTACGCACCACCCGCTCTCTTGCTGGCGATGGCGTCGCCGGCATAACCTCGCAGGTTCAACAACGATTGCTTCATGGAGTCGTCCAGCCCCAGAACGCCTGAACGACGGTCGAAATAAAGGCAGCCAATTGCGTTGCCACCCACAATCAGCGGAAGCATGCCGAGCGCGGAAGCCCCGGTCACAGCCGCGAACTGGGATTGCTGATACCGTGAGGTTGCCACGTTGTCGACGAAGACCTCTCGCCGTTGAATCAATGCCGGGCCTACCGGACCGCTCAATAGCGACAGCGGAAAGCGAAACGTTTCTATGAACGAATCGAGGTCGTCGCCCAACCCCATGCGAGCTTCCAACTGCTTTCGATCGTGGCTCACGAGGCAAAACACCACGCGGTCAAAGCGACCGCCTCGGAAAATTGCTTCGAGAACCATCAAAAGAATATCGTTGAGTCCGAAGGACTCATCCGAGGTCACAACCGCAGCCACCTCACGCTCCAGTTGCTCCAGCGTTTCCCTATCGGGAGTGCTTCCTGGAAGAGCCGCCGGCGCCGCCTCAGCGTCAGAGGCAGTCGAGACGCCGACATCGCGCAGCATGTTCTCGATTTGTCGCATCAGCCGCAGGTTATCGATCGAAACACCTGCGGCGGAGAAAGTATCCTGGGTTTCCAGGACAGCAGCTCTCAAGATCTCATGCACGTCGTCTTCCGTCAGCGAGAGCACCCGCTCGTATTGCTTGAGCAGGGCTTTGATCTGGGCGTTGCTTTTCTCAGGGTCCAGTCGATAGACCGCAGCTGAAAGGGCATGACTGAAGGCAGTGGCCATGTGGACCTTGCCCCGGTCAGATTCCATCTTGGATGCAGACAGATCAGCCGTGTCCATACAGAGAATGACCTTTTCGGGCAGGTGCCACTGGCGGGCCATCGCCGTGCCCAGCTCCTCATAGGTAAAGTGGAGCACCTGCCGGCAGGCCTCGCGGTGCAGCCACTTGTGGGTCTTGATGTTTTCTAGAATCTCGGCGTAGGCTTCCGGCAGATAACAGGAAACCAACAGTTCGCCCAGGTTGCGAAACATCCCGCACAGGTAGGCTTCCTCGGCATGCGCGTACCGCGCATGCTTAGCCACTTGGCGGGCATGGCTGGCCGTCAACAAAGAGATGAGCATCTGCTCGCGGCCGCGTGCAGAGTTCTTGAAATGGTCAAACATCAGCATGCCCGCTGCGAGGTGGCGAACGGCGTCCCAGCCGAGCAGGGTCACCGCGTGCGAGATACTGAGGATGGATCGTCCAGCCCGGTTGAAGTAAACCGAATTGACAACTCTTAAGACTTTCGCGGTCAGGCTGACGTTTTTCAGAATGAGATTGGCCAGCCGGCGCAAGGTGGCATCTTCATCGCCGGCGGTGGCCATCAGCTCTGTGATGTGGTGGGCGAACGTCGGCAGATCTTCAGCAGCAGCAATTCGCTGTACACAACTTGCCAAATCTCCTTCTTTAGGGGTTCGGTCTCCCATCGGCTGCGATCCTTGTGTCGAGGCTGAACGAGATTAGCTGCTCTGCGGAAAGCGAGTCAAGGTCGAACGCGGCGGTTCCAGTGGCTTTGAAGAATCACCCAAGTGCTTACTGAAAATAGCGACAAGAAGTAAGCGAGATATCCCGAATCAAAATTCGGCGCTAAAGGGTTCGCAGAAAAGCAATCAGCGCCTTTCTTTCGGCTGGACCGAGACTAAGTCCGAACTCGTGTCCTTTGACGGCGCGCTCTCGACCATCGGGACCCGCATAGCCGGTGGGATGGTAGTCGTTCGATAATCGAGCCGGGTCGAACCAATCCTCGAGAGTCGCTGCAGAGCCGTGATGCCCGAAAGGTCCTCGATACCAAACCCCTTTGAGCGATGGAACTTTGTAGTATCCGGTACCCTTGCGAGTCTGTAGTGCGTATCGCGGGTCCGAGCCCACGCGTGCCAAGAGGATGTCGAACCGCTCGCGATGATCGGCCGGCGACTCGAATCCGTCCACGGGTATCAGCTTGTTGTTCGTGTAGAGCGGCGCTGTGTGGCAACCGGCACAACCTTCGCGTTCGAAGATCCGCTCTCCTTTCGCGGCCTCGGCACTGAACTGATTCGGATTCTTTGGGGGTGTGAGCGAATACAAATACAACGCCAGCGCGTATAACTGTTCGTCGGTATACCTCACGGCTCCGCGTGTCGCCGGTTCCGGCTGAGCTTCGCCATGTCGTGCAAGGCCGATTGCGTCCTGTACCAGAGCGGAATAGCGCATCAAGTCGCCGATGTCCCGATGAAGTACGAGTCCCGTATGGTCCAGGAATCGCCGGTCCTTCACACCAATCAAATCGGGAATCTGAGGCGGCAGCAGCATGCTGGTGTGGCTTCGCGCCGTCACCCCCGGCGGAATCGCATCGCCGGCCACGAGCAACTCCTCAAGAGACATCGTTTGTGCTCGGCGGTTCGGGTCGTTTTCAATCCAAGGGACCTCGAACTGCTTCGCGAACGTGAGAAGCCGGGTGAGCAGCTGCGCGGACGATCCGGCGCTCGCGGCCTGGCGGAGCATTGCAGCCCCTTGGCGATCCCCGGGGTTGTTGCCTTGTGCCCCCGCAATCACTGTACCGCCCGGCAATACCCGTGTGTGGCACGTGTTGCAGCCCATAGACCCGAGTTCAACCTGTCCCTTGCGGCGGATCACCCACCTGGCGAACGGGATCGTTCCATCCGTCGCAATGGGCATCTTCAATCGCTCGAAAAACCCGGGGTCCCGCAGATCCTTCGCGCTGAAGAACACCGGCCCGTATGAGACCGGTGCGTTGAATACCAGGCTTCCGGCCTCGATCCAGTCCTGACGCGTCTTCAAGGCCTCGGGATCGAATGCGATCCGCGGCTCCTGGCGCTCGAGCCATTGCATAAAGCCGGCAGGTTCCCGGCTTGGATGGTAGACCGGATAGCTCTGGTAAATGGTCCGCGTCGGCAACTCATAGTAGGTCTTCTCCGATATGTGAATGGGCGAGTACTTCGGATTGGCGAGAGGAACTTCCATCGTCTTCACCGAAGCATCTGTCCAGGTTCGTGGGACTTCGTCACCCGACCCGACCGCCGCCAATAGTAGGAGTACTCCGATTCTCATAAAAATCTCCTCTGAGAGGACTCAGACAATGCCACTTCTCGCGGTGGCGTTCCGGTCTCGCGAGACAATCCCTGTTCCTGCGGGCGCTGCCTCTTGCTAAGGTGGCCAAGAACTCTACGTGCCGATCAGGCGCTTGATGCGTTGCACCAGCGCCTTGAAAACGCTTTGAGTGATTTCAATGTGATCGGAAAGCAGGTCGTAGAACTCCTCCCGCTCAATTCGCAAGAGCCGCACATCTTCCAAAGCCGTGGCTGTCATCAAGCGAGGCTCGGAGTCGAACAGTGCCCAGGTGCCGAAGGCCTGCTGTTCTTCTGCCACTAGAATCTCCTGATCGCCTTTGTGAAGCCTCACTTTGCCTGTCACCACCAGATACATGGCGTCGGCGCTTTCGTCCTCGCGAAACAAAACCGAACCTTGCGGTTTTTCTACTTCGCGAGCGATGGAACCAATGAACGCCAGCTCTTCCGTCGTCGCGTGGTTGAAAATGTCCACGTTTTGCAGGAATAAGACTTTGTCAACGATGGTGAGCATATGGGTCATCCACAAGACGCGACTGCCGAGATCCTCATGCTATACGACGGCTTGTGATCCCTCAAGCAGTTGCAAGGTGCGCTCAGCGGTCTCGCGAATCATCGGATTCTCGCTCGTACTGGCTGAACGGACTACCGGAGCCAGCTGTGTCAAGCCCAGGTCGCCGGCGGCGTAGATCGAGATTGTCCGCAGCCACGTGTCGCGACCGGTAATGCATTGTTCGAGATAGGCTGCTCGAGACTTGTGCTGGAGGCCGAAATGTTGATTCCCGTGGGCCAGAAGCGTGTCTGCAGCCGACTCTTCCAAGATGGGGAAGAGCAACTGTTTCATGTTCGGCAACAACAAATTATCCAGGAACTCGATGGCACTGGCTCGCAGATGGCTTCGCTGACTCCGCAGACCGTTGTAAGCGGAATAGATGTCAGCCGGAGGATAACGAAGACCCAGCAGCCGGAACACCCGTTCAAGCTTCTGATCCAAGCGCTCTTGGAGCGCCTGACGCAGCAGGCGCAGTACAGCCCGATTCTCCGACGCCTGCATTTCGTTGGAACGCAGCATGATTCCAAACTCGTAGTAATCCCTCAACTCGTCCAGGATTGCCAGATCGATGGCGTCGTCAGTGAAGGAGAGCTGGGGAAAGCTGACACGCATCTTGTTGAGAGCTTTGATGGCGCGATGACCAAGAAACGGGTCCAATCGCGGCAGGCTACGGACCAGGACGTTCACTGCTTCCTGGCTGTTCATTTGTGAAAGCACTTTGGGAATGTTAGCCCGCACTCGCAAGGACTGCTCCGGATCGTGCAGGGTGTCGGTTAGGGTTACCACGATCCGGTCACCGTATTGGATCAAGGCCTCCCGTACCTCCTGGCGGAGCCGGGAGTCTGCAAGGCGGGGCACCAGTTGCGGCAAAGCCTCCCAGCTTTGCAGTTTTCCGCTGCTGCGTATCGCACTGCGCGACACCTCGAGCGAATCATCCTGGAGCAGCGGGTTCAAATAAGAAAGCAGGGGTGAGTCGGGCGCAACCAGGCCCAAGGCGCCGGCCGCGGCCGTGCGAGCGGCCTCGGATTGCGGGCCTCTTTCATGGAGGGCCCGCTCGATGAAGCCCTGCTCAATCAAGCCTTCGGCGTTCCACTGATGCTTCGAAATGGCCCGGACGGCGGCCGCCACCACGGCATAGTCCCGGTGGCTGAGAAACTCTCCGGCGCGAACTTCGGGCGCCGCATCGTCCAGACGGCACAGGTAGTGAACGGCTTCAGAGCGGACCTCCAGATCTGCATCCAGCAGGCACTGGCGGACGGCGTGCTCCAGTTCGCCCTTCGGCTCCGCTGCCATTCGCTCGAGAGCCAGGGCCCGTACTCTAGGGGATGGGTGGCGCAGCAGCGAGAGTGCCTGGGAGGACCAGACCGCAGGGCTGGCGTCTTCCAAAAGGCTCAAGCCATACAGCACCTGTCGCTCATCCTGGCTGTCAAGCACTCGGAGAATGGGCTCCAGCGTCGCACTGTCGGAAATGGGCAAGCGCAGCATTTCCGGTTGCAGTGTCTTCCTTTCAAGTGCTAGACGGAACGAGTTCAGGTATTCCTTGCGAATGGCAATCGACCAGTAAGCCCAGATGCCAATCATGCCGCAAACGAAAAGGCTGAGCCGGGAAACCGAAAGGGGAATCACACGGGAGAAGAGAATCAGTAGCAAGCCGGCGACGCCTCTTCCGAAACGGTCGATGAACATATCGATGAAGCCCTTAACCTGGTTCTTGACGGACATCGGAATCGGCAGATAGAGCAATTCGATTCCCGAGCGGTGAATCGAGTAACGAAAGCTGCCATCGCTGATTTTCAGAAACCCGCCTGCCCAAAGCGTGGGGAAGATCGCTAGTATGACGGATCCGGCAAAGAGGCTGACTGGCATGAACAGAATCGAAGCACCGACACCAAACCGCTTTAGGATTCGACCGGTTAGAAAGACCTGAAAGAGCAAGGAGGCAACTCCGAGATAGGCGAATAGCGTGCCGAAGAACGACGTGAGCTGGTCTTGCGAATCGAACGCCTGGCTGGAAAGAAATTTGAGCTGGTAGTCCACAAAGGATTCGACGATCACGGTAATCCCGAGTATTGCGGTCAGCATCGTCAGGTGGCGCGAACTCCTGATGAGCCGCAGAAGGCGGCGCGTTTCGCTTTGTTCTACTTGCGGCTCTGCGTCACCGGCGATGGAAGTTGGGGCAACGGAAGCTTCCCGTGACACGCGTCCCAGAATGAGGACAGTGAGACCCATGAGTACCATGCACCAGAGCAGCAGGTTTTCCGTGCCAAACCAGTGCGCACCGTATCGGGTAAAGGCGCCGCCGAAGATTCCGCCCAGGACGCCTCCGGCTCCAACCAGGGCAAACAGCCGTTTTGCTTCTCTAGGGTTGAAGACATAATTTGCAAGCAACCAAAACTGCGAGGCGGTAATGACTCCAAAAACACTCACCCAGATGTAGAGAACGTAAAACATCCAGGCGCCGGTACGGTGCAGAGACAACCAGAAGAGGAAAAGATTCACAATCGCGATCAGCGACGTGGCGCGGATCAGTGTTTTGAGCGAAGCTCGGGCGGCGGCTCTTGAGTAGGTGGAGGAGATGGCACCAACAACAAGCGCAATCAAGATAAAGACGTATGGAAGTTGATCGATCCCGATCTCCTTCAGGAACATCGCGTCACGGACTGACTTGGTGATGACGTAACAAGCGATGACCAGAAGTAGGTAGGAGAACATCAGGAGAGTTCGAAGCAACTCTCCCTCGCGAGTGTCAAGAATGCGCTGGAAGGTCTTACGCAGTGAGTGCATGGAGGTGAGAGCAGCGATTCGACGCCTCGCTGGATGGTCAAACGGACAGTCCAGGTGAGCGTCTCAATATTCGATTCGGCGCAGCCAGCCAGGTCCCTGAATTCGTTCTCGCGTGTTTTATTCCTGCCTTTCTACGCTGACTCGACACGCGACGGATCTGCCGCTCCCTCCAGTGGAAGCGAAATCAGAAAGATGGTGCCTTGACCCAATTGGCTTTCAACTGAGATCGATCCCCGGTGGTCTTGAATGATCCGTGAGGAAATCGAAAGGCCAAGACCCGTGCCGATTCCGACGCCCTTGGTCGTAAAACCAGGGTCAAAGATTTTCTCCAGATGCTCGGGTTTGATGCCTGATCCCGAATCGGAAATCGCAACCTTCACCTGTTGATTTTCCACCCGCGTCTGCACGCGAATCTGGCCCTTGCCGTTGATGGACTGAATTGCATTCACCAACAGATTCATGAACACCTGGTTCAGGCGATTGGGGTAGCAGGGAATCAGCGGCAGTTCGGCCAGATCTCGAAGGACCTCGATGCGACCGCGCAGTTCGTGCTGTAACAGCGATAGAGTGCTCTCGATGCCTTCATTCAGGTTCACTTCTTTGAAGTCGGCTTCGTCCAGTCGCGCAAAGTTTCTCAGGTCGCGCACAATGCGGATAATGCGGGCGCACGCCACACGGTTGACCTCCATCAACGAATCAATGGTTGCAAACAGCTGTTGTGATTTCTCGCCAAGGCCGTGAGGCGGGCGGGAAAGTTCCTCGCGAACCAAATTCAGCGCTCGTGAAGTCACATCGAAGTTGCTGTTGATGGTGCCCAACGGCGTGTTGATTTCGTGCGCCACACCGGCGACAAGTTGTCCCATGGCAGCCTGCTTGGCCGCCTGGACCAACTGGCTCTGCGCTTCCTTCAGTTCTCGATTCTTCTTCTCGAGTTGTTCAAAGTCCAGAAAGCGGGCATAGGCCACCGAGATCGCCTGAGCCATCTGTTGTAACACTTTTTGGTCCGCACGTGTGAGATCCTCCGGCTGAGCGGCGGATAGTGCGATCAAGCCGTGTGAGAAGGGTACATCAAGCAGGCACCGTGGATACGATTCGAGCGGAGAAACCTCAAACCCCATGCTCCGGCTGGAGCGTTCAGCCACCCTGGCGAGTTCCTCGCCTTCCAGCACACGCCTCAAGACCGTCTTGCTCTGCCACGCCTCCATGGCGGCTGGTGTGGGAACCTTTCCCGGAATCATCACGTGCTCCGTCACGTAGAGGTCGGTCTCGTCGTCGATGGGCTGGGAGTGTAAGGACGGCTTGAATCGCTTTCGAACAAACGACGGCAGGATGATGTGCTGACGAAAGCGCTGGGCTTCCTCATCAATGATGTTGATGCCGCAACCCGTAAACTTCATGCCCAGAGCGATCATCTCTTTCCGCATGACATTGAGGACCAGGCCCCAGTCTTGCGCGCGCTCCATGGCCAACACCTGTACGTGCACCCGGTCGATCGCCAGACCCACGCGCAGTTCCTGGTTTTGTTCCTCCAGTTTTTTCAAGTCTTCATACCGCGTATAACCGAAGGACAGAATCTGGCCAAAGCTCTGAATGATCGACATTGAATCGTCGTCAAATGGAGCGTTCAGCTTTCGTGCCAGCACCATGGTGCCGCTCTTGAAAGGGACCTCTACCAGGCTGTGCATCTCATCGGAAATAGGAGGGATTGGTCCGTTGACAACAATCCCCGCTTGCTGGAGCCTTCCAATCCATTCGGTCATGTCGCGAGCCGAGGATGCGTAGTGAAAGATCCTGCCTTCTTTGAAATGCTGCAGCGCTTCCACCAGGCGTGGCAGGCCTTCACACTGAAAACAAAGCGAGAACGGAATCTTTTGCCCGATAAGAAGGCCGCCTTCATGAACGCCGTAGAAATCCAAAGTCTGTTCTACTTCATGAAAGACGTTGATGCCACAGTAGGTGATCTCGAGCCGCAGCGTTTGCAGCTCAACCCAAAGCGCTACAACGAGCCGCTCCAGATCGTCCACGGACTGCATCGTCAGAATGGCGCTGGAGAATTGGGTAACTGCTTTGTGAACTTGCTCTGGGGACGCCTTGGTCATTGGAATCGGCGAACGAGGATGAGTCCGGACCCTTGAAAACTGCGATAGCCTCCCGCCGCGATCTGGCGTGCTCTCGGTCTATTGCCTAGTCTCTTTCGATTCCCACGACTGAGACTTCTGTGCTGCTCTTTCGTAGGTAGATTCGGAACGGGCGGGCCCAATTTGGATGACGGCTGCTGTGAGTTGTGATCTCAGCTAGTGCGTAACGACTGACACCGTCAGAGGGTCCGTCGAACGCTATAGATGGAATCTCCACTCGGGGATCTTTGGCTGTAGTCTTACTACCAGCAAGCTCCTGGGTCTGTTTGGAATTGTCAAATCGATGCCACTGGACCTGGTAGCTATCGGCTGCGGGAATTCCTTTGAGCAGCCGGACGGCCGCATTGTCGAACACAAGAGCGTTTTCCGTCACCCGAATCTGGTCCAGGGGATTTACCTGGTTCAGCCAGTATCTTCCAACTTTGTCACGGCGCTTGATGAGGGTCTGTGTGAGATAGGCCTCAGCCCGTGGATCGCTGAGCTGACCGGTCTTAACGATGGCCGCAAGCTGATCGTCGGTGAAAGCCATCACGAGTTTGGCTGCCCAAAAAGCATCTTCATTCGTCAGGTTGTCGAAGGCTCGATTCGGATACTCTGGTTTCCATTTCTCAGGTTGGAAGAACTCGGCCTCGAAATTGCCAATCGAAGGATAGTTTGGGTAATCGACTCGGATCCAGGGATGAACCCAGAGACCCAGACTGAAAAGGGATTTGAATGTCGGGCCGGCCTCCCACAGATATTCGTTGCCCGCTCGTGGCTTCTGCGCGAATACCGTTCCACTGCCCAGCGTGGAACCAAAGTCGAACAGGTAGTGCCGAATGTATTGCCGTCTGTTCTCGCTGATCAGGGAATCAAATGAGTTGATGCTGCGCGAATCGTCGTGGTTTAGCCAAGCGCTGAACACGCGCAATCCGCGGAGCTCGCGGCGGTGTTCGTGAGGAAAGATGTCGTTCGGGTCATCCGCGCGTGTCCCATAGTACCGGTAGGTTCCCACGGGCTTGCCGGGCAAAAACTTGCTAGCGATCGTGCGATACCGGCCGTTCGAACCCGAGTGCGCTTTCTGAAGAACCACATCGACATCCTTGGCTGTCATTGGACGTTTCTTGCCCGCCAGGTCCTCGAACTGCGCATCCCTTGCCATCTCAAGCTGATTTCTGGTGAAGCTGACAATGTAGACTTCGGCAACGTAATACCCAATGGCATGAAAGATTTTGGTGCAAATGACTTCCGCCGAAGTCGCCATCTCCGGGTTGGTAACGGGGTCAAACTCCAACTGGTAGATCGTGCCAGTTTCATCCTTGGCGCGGAAACCCGGGGTAATGCCGCCCTGCTTGTTCTGAATAACCTGCCATTTGCCTGTGGCAGACGGTCCGCCCGTATCGGGGCCATGCAGCAACTCTTCCAGACTCAACTGCCTCTTCCCAAGCCGGTTCGTGAACCAACTGGAGTCGGGTACTTCGCCGAGGGTATTTGTGTTTACCGCTCGTTTACGTGTCTTGTCTCCCGGGGAGAAGAACGTGTTTTCCAGAAAGTCATAGTAGTCGGCGATGGTGAACTTGCCAGGCGTGGGAATGTTTTCGCGGTCGTGATCTTCCCAGATTGGGTCGTCAGGCCGGAATTTTTGTGCGCTGGCTGTGGAAGGAGAAAGCAAAAACGCGACTGCAACCCAGAAAGCAAACCACAAAGACACAGAGGCACGGAGAGTCAGAAGTGCGAAGGTTGAAGTGCGAAGGTCGAAGCACAAAGCACGAGGTGAATCTGCTGAAGTTAGAGATGGCACAGGTAGTGGCTCCTCCTATGTCAATGTGGGGGTTGCGCGTCGAGCTTCTTGCTTTCTTCGGACTTCGACATTCGCACTTCGTTCTAGAACGCCGGTGCAAATTTGAAGAAGACTCGCGTGCCTTCCTGGCTGAAGGCAATATCGATGCGCAAGAAGACCGACTTGATGCTGTTGAACCGAAATCCAAATCCGACGTCGCTTTCCAGGTCTTTCAAGTTGATGTCGCGTCTTCGCGATGCAACCTTGCCGGCATCCCCAAAAATTGCCATGTCGAGACCCGAAAAGGCCTCCCATTGGTATTCAAGGTTCATCACCAGCAAATTCCGGTCTCGGAATCGAAACTCTCGATAACCTCGCAACGAGTCAGCGCCTCCCGCCTCATGCATCATGTAAAACGGAATGCTCTGGCCCGGATTGGTATCTGTTAGCGAGGCGAGCCCACGGAACGAGATCACACGCTTCTTCTTCAGAAAAGGAAAGTGTTGCTGGATCTCAGCGTCGAGTCGGCGGAAGCTGTAACGACCCAATTTCTGGTCGTCGAAGTAGCCGTAGACCAGCTGGTACTTGCCACCCGAGTGCGGGTTCAGAGGTTCATCCCGGTAGTCAACGCGCAAGAGTGCGTCCAGATGGTTATAGCTCGGCTGTTGAGCCAGTTCGGAAAGGGCTGCCGGGCTGAAGACCGATTCTGTTGTTGGAAATCTGCTGTCGGTTCCCCGACCAATGTTGGTTTTAAGATGCCCTGCAGTCACGCCTGTTGTAAGCCATTTCGTCCAGTTCCAGCCAAGGGAAATGTCGAAACGGGAATCCTCCAGCGCAAAGTTGGTTCGATCCTGTTTGCGGGAATTCGGACCGAGCCCAAAGAAATCCTCCTGCGGATAGCTTCGATAGCGCGAATAGAATTCCGTGAAAAGCTTCCCACCAAGCAACTTGGGCGCACCCAGCTTGAGATCGTAGAACTGGTACAAGCGCGGCGAGATCGCTCCGGATATCTGAAAATCAACCTGGCCCTCAGCAATCCGCGGTGCGTAGCGGATTCCACCTGCAAATCCAGAACCCGTGCTCAGTCCTCCCAGCTTCGGGTGAATGCCCTTCCAGCCTTCGGCAAAGCGCTCCAACACCCTTTCCTTTTGAACATAAAGCGTCCCGGCTTCCAAGGAACCCGCCTTGTTAGGTTTAAGCGATTTGCTTTTGACTTCGCGCTGCTGGCGCAACTCCTCTTGGCGGGTCAATGGCGCGTTCTGGGCGGTAGCGGCAGCCAGAAAGATTGTCGGCGCCAGAAGAATCAGAAATCCGATGGTGGCATGGAGCGTCCCCTTCGTCGCTCGCGCCCAGCTCAAAGTTTTCATGGGTGGTGAGGTATTGGTTTGAATAGGAAGCAAGATAGATCGGTGACCCTCGAATAACAGATCAGTGATCAGCCGTGAGAGTCGCTTCGGACGGAACAGCACACGGCTTGGAGCGTTTTGGACTGCTGGCGGTGAAGGCAATCTCAACAAATTCTTGGGCGGCTATCCCGCTCTAAAGAGCTGCGATTATTGCATCTACCGTATCACCATGCAAGGCTTCCGAATACCTCCAAGCCTTGCTGAGGGTAAGCCGAAATTCCGGTCGACCTGGCACATGCGACAGGTCAGGACACACTCCGGTGGCACGGGCTGACGAGTCTTCCTGCCTACCTGGGAGAGTCTTTGCCATGCGGGCAGTAAGCATCCTGGCAATCAGTGGAACATTAGTATCCTTAGGGTCCTTTGGGTAGACTCCGACGGGCAATACGTCTGGTTTTCTTCAACTTTGGACAGTCAGGCGACACCTGCCAGCGAGACGCAGGTTCTCTCAATCCGCTCGGCACGCTGAATTTGTGGCTTGGACTTCGGGTTTCCAAGTGCTTCCGGGAAGCAGGAAACCCACAAATCTGCTCAGGTCCCTTCTCAACCGCGCGTTTCCGCCAGACCTCGGCAGTGATTGCCGTTTGATCTCCACAGGGTCGTTGGCGCGATAACGTACAGCTGCCCAAAGACCAGCGGGGTCAAGTGCACCGAGTACCTGCCAAGTAAGCCTTATAAGACCGGGAGCTCATTGTGCCAATTGATCTTCTGCCGATTGATCTTCTTGAAATGCCTTGGGGCTTCTGTTAGGGTTACCCCTTCCTTAAGGAAGAGAGACTTGATCCCGAACCGTTGAGGCAACTCAGGAGGGACTTGTGTTCAAGAAGCTTTTCTCATCGCTGCGGCTCAGAAACAGTTGGACTTACAGGAATCATCGTTGGGTTCTTTTTATGAATGTAGCCTGCGCGCTCTTGGCCTTTTCGGGAGTTGTTTCACACTATCGATCACGCCCGGACGAAGTTCGACTCAAGCAGCAACAACCGGTTATTCCAGATCCCTTGCCTCCTCAAACCCTCATTGAACGGTTTGAAGGACATATCAAAAAGAACATGACGTTGGGAGACGTGCTCACCGCCTACAATCTTCCCCAGGAAATGGTGCAGCAATTGGTGGCTGTTACCAAGCCAATCTACAACCTCAAGAAGCTCATTGTCGGCAACCGGTTTGAGTTGGAGAAACTTCCCGATGGCACGCTGAAGATGTTTACTTATGCGGTGGATTTGGAGAAGTACGTTGAAGTTTCGCTAACGGACCAGGGCTACAAGGCGGAAATGAAACCCTTCGAATACGACGCACGACGGGAGCTGATTGCCGGCACCATTCGCGGCTCGTTGTTTCAAACTCTGAACGAGATGAATGAAGGTGACGATCTGGCAGTGGAATTAGCCGAGGCCTTTTCCTACGACATCGACTTCAACACCGAGTTACAACCGGGGGATCATTTTAAGGTAGCCGTGGAGAAGCAGCATCGTGACGGTGAGTTTGTGAAGTACGGGAAAATCCTGGCGGCCGAGTTCAGGAACAAGGGCCAGGTCTATTCTGCCTTTCGATTTACCGACTCCGAAGGGCGCTCCGAGTTTTACGATGCTTCAGGCCGTGCGCTGAGGCGCGACCTTTTGAAGTCTCCTCTAAGATTCTCCCGAGTCAGCTCGAGATTTTCGCGTCGGCGCTTCCATCCCGTCCTGGGTGTTTTTCGGCCCCACTTGGGCGTTGACTATTCCGCGCCGACGGGCACGCCGATCTATGCCGCCGGCGGCGGGCGTGTGGCAGTTGCCGGCTGGAAGAACGGTTTTGGCAAGTTCATTCACATCCAGCATGGCAGCGAGTTCAGTACCATGTATGGCCACCTCTCCAGATTCGCGACCGGCATTCGAACTGGAGAAAAGGTTCAACAAGGCCAGCTCATTGGCTATGTAGGTGCGACGGGTCTCGCGACAGGACCCCATCTCGACTACCGCATAACCCGCAAAGGCGTTTTCGTCAATCCACTCGGAGTGAAGTTCCAACCCTCCGTGCCACTCAAGGCGGAGTACCGGCAGGCGTTTGACGCGACGAAGCAAGAATGGCAAGGCCAGTTGGCTCGGCTCGATTTTGCCAGCCCGCAGCAGATGCTCGTCATGAATACAACCGGACCTGCCAGCGAAGCAGCCATGCTCGAAAAGGCACGCTAACGGCTTAAAGGTTATTCATCCATAGCAACGGCTCGACGGCGTTCGCACATCGACCTCGGTGGATGGGAGTGCGTCATCACGAGTTTTTGACCGAATATCTGAAGTTCCTGTCTGCCTCCTGCCTTGAGTTTCTGTGGAGCCGATGGCTCACGGTCGTCGTTGTCCCGCGCGCGGATTCCCGATGAACCCTCCATCCGTTCTCATCAAGAATGCAACCCTGGTGACCATGAACCCGCAGCGCGAGGTGCTGCAGGGTGATCTCTGGATCGAAGGAGGTCGTATTCGGGCACTTGGACGAGGCCTCAGGACCCGGCCGGCTTCGGTGTTGGACGCGACCGGAAAGATCGTCTTGCCTGGCTTTGTGCAAACGCACGTGCACCTTTGCCAGACGATCATGCGCGGCGCTGCCGACGACCTCGCGCTGCTCGATTGGTTGAAGCAGCGAATCTGGCCATTCGAGGCAGCTCATGACGAACCGTCGCTGAAGGCTTCCGCGCAACTGGGACTGGCGGAGTTGATTCGAAGTGGCACCACAACCCTGTTATCGATGGAAACGGTTCATAACACCGACGTAGTTTTTGAGGAAGCTCGACGAAGCGGGCTCCGCGCCGTCATCGGGAAATGCTTCATGAATGCGGGGAGAGGGACTCCGAAGAGGCTGCTGCAGACTGCCCGGCAGGCGTTTGTTGAATGCGAGACACTCTACAAGGAGTGGCACGACACTTTGGAGAGTCGCATTCGCCTCGCTTTGGCGCCCCGCTTCATCCTTTCGTGCACCGAGGGTTTGCTGCGCGATGCCGACGCGCTGGCGCGCGATTGGGGAGTCCTGGTCCACACCCATGCTTCAG
>Ga0187892_10004438_pt1 | contig 23542 bp, 20 predicted proteins | sample MA1701073metaG_FD_139345 | JGI IMG/M metagenome (GOLD analysis project Ga0187892, IMG submission 139345) | Bio-ooze microbial communities from a basaltic lava cave in the Kipuka Kanohina Cave System on the Island of Hawaii, USA - MA170107-3 metaG ... | reverse complement strand
GCTTCACAAAGCTCAAGGCGCCCCCGCTCAAGTGGCGGAGGAACGGTCATTGAATGAATCAGTCAATTGTAGAAAACCAAGCTCTTGAGCAATTTTGAAACTGTAGGGCATTCAACGTTGAGCCGGGGCGCCTTGAACATAGCAAACCCTCAATTTAGCGACTGCCCCCTTCCCAACGGCAATTTTCTTAAGTTGAACTGCCCCTTCCCAACTGCAACTTTTCTTAGCTTGCCCCACCTTCCCAACCGGCGAATCTGCCAGGATTGAATGGTCCTTCCAACCCAACTGCTCCTGAAACCACTGTACCAGGCAACGGGAACCCGGTAACCTCATCAAAGCTGTGAGTTCTCTCTTCACGCCACTATGGACCGTTAACCTATGCGCGCAACAATTCTGCTATCACTGAACCTCCTACTGATTGTCGCCTGTCAGTGGAATCGTCCGGCCCACTCCAATGTCCAACCAGGCTCGTCCGTTCAAGCCGCTGTCCCGCCCGTAACCGGACCAACTGCCGGCGGCTTCAGTGAGGCCGACTTCACTGAGCATATCGCCCAGCTGAAAAAGAGATTACCGTCGCCGGCGTTTTCAGTGGTAACGCAACCGCCGTTCGTCGTGATTGGTGATGAACCAAAAGAGGTCGTGAAGCAGCGGGCTGAAGATACAGTCAAATGGGCAGTTGATCGGCTCAAGCAAGACTTCTTCACCAAAGACCCAACAGAAATTCTCGACATCTGGCTATTCAAAGACGAAACATCATACCGGCGCCACACGCGGCTTTTATTTAACGAAGAACCCACAACGCCTTATGGTTACTACTCGAGTCGAAACAAAGCACTAATCATGAATATAGGGACCGGTGGAGGAACGTTGGTGCATGAGATTGTGCACCCTTTTATTGAAGCTAACTTCCCGGCATGTCCTCCGTGGCTTAATGAGGGTTTAGGTTCGCTCTATGAACAGTGTGGCGAGAAGGATGGACACATTCGTGGATTCACTAACTGGCGTTTGCCGGGATTGCAGCAGGCGATCAAGACCGGGAAGGTTCCGTCATTCAAAACGCTGACGGCAATGGACTCGAGCGCTTTCTATAATGACGACAGAGGAACTAACTACGCTCAAGCGCGCTATCTTTGCTACTACCTGCAAGAGAAGGGGCTGCTGGTAAAATTCTACCGTGAGTATTTGGCCCAGCAGAAAGATGATCCCGGTGGATATAAGACTCTGCAGAAGATCCTGGCTGAACGCGACATGGAAGTGTTCCAGAAAAACTGGGAGAAGTTTGTCCTGACTCTGAAGCAGGGCTACGAAGTAACCGTCCCTTAGTCAACAATCCGCAGATTACACAGATTACGCAGATCTCAAAAAATCCCCTCACCCAACTCACGAAGCTAGATTCCACATCCTTATCGTCTTTGAAATCTGCGTAATCTGTGTAACCTGCGGATTGCTCAACCTTCGGCCAGAGTTCTCGCATGCGCGGAGATTTCCTAGTATCATCCGGCCAAGCATCATGAAGATCGGTTCCGCTGCTTTCGGTTTGCTGGTTGTGATATCGGTTGCCGGCGACGTGTGTGCCCAGGAGACCTCGGGCGGTGGATCCACTGCGGGCTTCAAACGCCCAGCGAACCCACCGGCCCACCGCAAACCGATTCCGAGTGAAGCGGCGGGGGGTAAGGTAGAGGGGTCGGCAGCAAAAGCAGGCAGTAAAGCTCCATCGAGTGCAGCTGCCGTAGGGGTCGAGCCGGGCCGCAGTCCCTCAAGCCGCAGTGAGCCCCGACCAGCAACATCCTCCACCGCGAGCAGTGCGCGCCCTTCCGCAACGCCAAAGCCGCGCGGACGGCTTGGCGGGATTGGTGCAACACGCAGCGGAGGAGGTGCGAAAACCACGGCAACCCAAACTGATATAGTTGCTGGGCCTCCCCCGATAATAGGAACAACTGGAACAATCGATGACGTTGAAGAGGCGATAGAACTTGGCAACGCAGCGCGAGATCAAAAGCCCTCCGACTACACTGAAGCGGAGCGGGCTTACCAGCTCGCCACCAAACTCGCACCAGACGACTGGCGGGCCTTTGTTGGTCTCGGCAATATCTATGTCGATCAAGATCGCGATAAGGAGGCCATTGAACCCTATCGGAAAGCAGTTGAACTCAGGAAGAAGAGCCCGGAGGTGTTTGAAACTCTTGGAGACATCTACTTCCGTTTGGGAAGCTATGAAGAATCGATCCAGGCGAGCTCAGAATCTGTTCGCTTGGACGCCACCCGGCCGGGACCGTTTTGGACGCTCACCTGGGTGAGCCTCGCTCTGGGCCGCACTGAAGATGCTGGTAATTTTGCCGACGCCTTTGTCTATCGGTGGAAGCCTGCGTTTGCCGGCGATGAGCCCTACTACGTTGCTTTTGCTGGTTACGTTGGATATCGGGAAGCTGGAAACAAAGAAAAGGCAAAGGCACTACTGGCGGCGCCGGGAGAGTCAAAAACTTGCCTGGATGCGAACTGGCGGTGCCGGTTGCTCAAGTATTTCCGTCACGAGATCAAGGCTGAAGAACTGATGGCGGAAGCCAACACCAAAGACAAAATGACGGAAGCACGCACCTACATAGGCATTGACCTTGCGCTGTCAGGACACCGGGCCGAGGCGCTGCCACATTTTCAATGGGTGATTGAAAGCGGCAACCGGATGTTTGTTGAGTATCACCTGGCCAAGGCGTGGATAGCGAAGCTGCAGAAGCCGTGACGGTGCCCTTCCTCGTGGACCTTCGAGGATGTCACATCTTGTGATATCCCCGTAATCTCATTCCCGGGTCAACTCGAACCGGAAATCTGACGGGAATCGCTCCAGATTTCGTTTTACCGCCTGATTTAGCGTCCTGGTGTCCACACCATACAAAGCAGCCAGGTCTCGATCGAGCATCACCCGTTCGCCGCGGATAACTCTTATCGCGGTTTCAACCGGCCCGCTGGTTAACTTGACTAATTGTTTTCCCATATGAGGAATGGCACGGGATGAGGATGTTGGTTCGATTCGCCTTTAGTTAGAAAGATCTTGTTGCAATCTCTTCAACGGCTCCGAGGCGTGTGCAAACTCACGCGCGTGCGCATGCGCTGTTGCCAACGGCTACTGCGGTCGTCAGCTTCCTCAAGCTGATTAAGCAAGCCGCTCAGTGTCTCGCCGCCCAATTGACGCATCTTCAGATAAAGCAGCGCCGGCACGATTGAGATCAAGGGCACCACGAAAATATTCACCAGCGCCGAGATTTGTTTCAGGATTTCGTTCCTCTCCTGCCGTGCTGACTTGCCATCGACGCTTACGCCGAATGAGATCTGACCAACCAGCGCCCCGATAGCCATCGGAATAATAAACTGCAACAAGGAAACAATGATTACTGTTCGCCAGGAGCGCGAGGCTAGCTCTCGAGCGCGCAACCTCGCTACCTTTTTCTCCAACCCTTCCAGTAGGACCACCGGCGCATAAAGCGCATACCGCACTGTCATGATAATTCCGGGAATCACCAGCAGGACGAAACCGATGAGAATTCGCAACGTGACACTGATTGCGGTTTTAAGAAATGGCTTCCAACGTTTTCTCAAAAACGCGAACGCCAGACGCACGTCGACGGGCCGCAGTGGCGCCGCTTGCAGCTGGGTGACAATAACGGCAGTCATACCGGAAATAGCAGCTGCGGCGAGAAACTGGGCGACCACCTGAAGAAGCCCAACACACACCATCACCACCACAATCGCAATCTTTGCCGGTCCCCATCCTGCCGGCTGTGCGTTTTCAGCCAACTGGAGAGCGATGAGGGCAATTGTCGTGACGATAAACGGCAGGTGAGCAATTAGCGATATTTTCAGAAACTTCGGAAAGTGTTCGCTGTAGAGAGCAAACGCCCGGCGATAAAGGGAGCCAATACTCGCGGCCTGTGCGCCGAGGGAGTTGCCAAAGGCGAGCGCAGTCTGCGGACGGCTAGCGGGATCTTTCGCCAGCGTGCTCATGATGAGGTTCGCGACCCGTTTCGGAACTTTTTTGGCGCGATCGCGCAAAGGCGGCGGCGACAGATCGATGTGTTCTCGAATGATGCTGCCGGTGTTACCCGCGAATGGCGGGTCACCCGCTAACATCTGATAGGCGATGATGCCGAGACTATAAATATCGGAGCGAGCATCCGAGGGCTTTGCCGCACACTGCTCAGGCGACATGTAAGCCGGCGTCCCCATGATCGCACCAACCCGAGTCAATTCACTTCCGGCGCTCGTCGACTCTCTTGAAGTAGCTCGGGTCATCAGAGGCCGAGGTGTCTGGTCGAACAGCAACGTTCGATCGCCATCTTCGCCTGACAAGTCTGAGACTGGTCCAGAAGCCTCGCTATCGGAGGGAAGAATTGTTGAGACACTCGACGGAGTTCCGGCGTTCGCTTCGGGCTGGCTGAACAGTCTGGTTGAGACGCCAGCCGAATCTAAGTCCTGTTCCGCATCCACTAATGGCTCTTCAGGTTCGTCGACAGGTGATGGCAGGTTGGTAATTCGACCCGGTATTAAAGTCGCCGCTTCGCTCGAGGCGGCGGCGAAGGTGGCCGATTCTGCCGGCTGGGCCTGCGTGATCCCGCCTCCAAGTCGGACGGTGGCGCCAGCAGAGTGACTCGACACATCTCCCGACGACAATGCTGCGATTTGATCTTGAGAAGCGCTCGTCTCGCCAACTTTCGCGATCCCAAAATCGAGTACCTTGATGCGGTAGCCGCCCAGCCGATTTGGTTCCAGCCAAATATTGTCGGGCTTAAGATCCCGATGCACGATTCCCTGTTGGTGCGCCTCGTGCACAGCCGAGCAAACCTGTTCAAGAATGTCGACGACCCACTCCAACGGCAGACGCTTCTCTTCCGCCAAAACATCACCAAGCGTGCAGCCGTCGAGATACTCCATCACCAAATAGGCAACTGGCTCTCCACTCGCCTCGGCAAAACCGAAGTCTGTGACATCTACCACGTTCGGATGGCGCAAGCGTCCGGCGGCGCGAGCCTCACGTTTGAAACGTTCGACAAACTCCTCGTTGCGCATGAACTCCGGTGCGATGAGTTTGAGCGCGACGTAACGTTCGGTTCCCAGGTGCGTGGCCAGGTAGACGGCACCCATGCCGCCCGAGCCGAGCAGACGCTCGAGCCGATACTTGTCATCAAGTATCTGGCCGACGTAATGATCGAGTCCCTTCATTGAATCGCTATGCTACAGGAAAACAGTGGAAGTCGAAACGAACAGATAACCGCGGTACACGGTCTTGCGCAAAAAGCGAAAATCCCACCCACGGCAGTGGGTGGATGGTTCAAGTCCTGCCTAAAAGCAGTGAAGCAATAATCATGAATCCCGCACACGGTAGTGTGCGGATGGTTCAAGTCCTACCCATTCATTCGGCTTTCAAGACAAAAGTCTTTCAAAGGATTTAAGTGAACAGGTAGGACTTGAATAATCCCCGCACTCCCGTGCGGGGGATTCGGTTGCCGGTCTCCCTCGTTTTCTAGGCCGGACTTGAACAATCCACACACTGCCGTGTGTGGGATTTTCGCTTTTTGTGTAGCCGCCTTACACAACAATGGTGGATTCAACTTGAAGTCCAACGCACAGAGAGTGGTTCCCGACTGCACTCGAACCTGAGGCCGTGGTGCAGGTTAACTTGAATCCGCTTTTGCCCGGAACCGTTACTGCCAGAGACTAGCCAGGAGAACCTTTGCCTTAGCACTATCGGAAATCCCCTCAACAATTAAGACTCGAGAACCGCGTAGATCCAAAACGACCAGACCTTCACTCGTTTCCCACGCCATCCGTTCACTGGCGTTGGCTTGAGCGGCCTGGTGGCGAGCGTGGTTGAATTTCTGCAACCGGCTTGAAGCCATGTCACTAACCTTCGCGCCTGGGTAGCGACGCAAGGTGCGTTTCGCATAAGCATCAAAAAACTCGCGCGCATCACCCTCGCTGTCCCATGCCGTAAGCTGAGCAATTAGTACGTCGCTGGATCTTGGTCCTTCGTAGAGTGCATAACGATCGCCGCCCCATCCGGCGGCCGCCCGTTTCGATTCAGCTGGAGCGTTCAAGAACTGATCGAGGATTAGATACAAGCTCCATTCGCCATTGACGTCATAGTCAAGGCGCTTCCAACCTGGGCCAAGCAATCCGCGGACATCCGGGAGCGCTACCTTAACGGGGGCTTCATAGGCAAAATACTTCTCCGGATGCAGAATTTGTTCGCTTGACTGCGGGAGCCTGGTAAATGCGGCGGAGACACCTTTCCAACCATCCCGCCGGTAGACAAGAGTCGCCCATTCGGATCCCCGCTCGTAAGGAAACACCAGCGACTCGCGTATGGCTCTCGGCGCCTGTTTGAACTGTTCCGACGTCATATTGCTGCCACCTAAAGATCGAATGAACGCCAGCGCAACCAACGGATGCTTTGTCATGTAGAGCGTCATCGCCAGCGTCGCATCGCCTTCGATTAAAGCGTGCACGGCGAGTTCAGCATCGGAATCACCCTTGGGCCATTTCTCAAAGCGGCGTAAGTTGAAATGTTGGTCCTGTAACGCGTGGGTGAGCTCATGTGCCATCACTGGCTTCTGCCCATCCAGGTCGATCCAGTCAGCCAGGTAGAATTGCTGCGCTTTGGTATCGTAGTAGCCAGCCACTTGTTCGGTTAATAGTTTGACCACAAAAGGGCGGTACTGAAACTCAGCAGGTGCGAGACCTAGCTTCTTCAGCGATAGTTCGGTCGCATGCATTTCGGCCGGCGTGGTTTGCTCGTCAAGGTTGCGAACTACCATTCGCTCGATGTCGGTGCGCGATTGGGCGCCACTTTTCACGGGCCGCAGGATAGCCAACTCGCGGATCTCGCTGGTTTCTTTTAGGACCGTGACGGTAGTTGCAACGATTGCCGCATTGCGTGCGGCACTCGGAGCGACGGCAGTTCCCTGAGTCAGAAACGCCTGGGGAGCCGCGCCTGCGAGAACGGTCGCACCAACCAGGCAAAGTGCCGTTAAAGGCGGCAAAAAAGGGACGAATTGCTTTGACAACCTCCAGCCTTCGCTCTTATAGTCCGCTAATCGTTTCAAGCCCAATAGTAGTTCAAATTTCATGAAGGAAGCTCTTTCTGAGAGAGTTTGGAGACGTTTCCCCGAATGACAAGCCCTGCGCCGGAAAATACCCTTGGACCCTGGCACGAGACCCTCTTGCGTGTCCGGTATGCCGAGACCGACAAAATGGGCATCGTCTATTATGCCAATTACCTCGTCTGGTTCGAAATCGGGCGGACTGAATATTGCCGCGCGCGCGGATTTTCGTACCGGGAGATGGAGGAGATGGAAGACGCCTTTCTGGTGGTCGCGGAAAGTTACTGTCGCTACAAGGCGCCTGCATATTACGACGACGAGCTCCTGGTCAGAACCCGCATTACCGAGCTACGCCGCCGCTCGCTGCGTTTCGGATACGAGATCCTCCGGGTGTCTGACGCTCAGATAATCGCCGAGGGTGAGACAGGTCACGTAATCACCGATTCCACTGGCCGAGTTCGTTCCTTCCCTGAAGGCTTCGCCAAACGCTTCCTCGCTGCGCCCATTGTCAAACAATCCACCGGAGAAGTTGTGCCGACGCAGGAAGGCCCCGAATAGGGGGAAAGCACGGTTTAGGTAGAAGCGGAAGACCAGCTCATTTTCCATTTCTCATTTTCCATTTCTCATTTGTCATTGGGAACCGGGCACCCTTCGTAAGCTTGTGTTGGGAAGGGGGCAAGCGAAGCGCGCCCCCGCTCAAAGACTTATTTTCAATTCAACTACAGTCAACCAGCTTGCCCTGATGCGCCGACAGATATTTCTTACTAATCTTGAGCGGGGGCGCGCTTCGCTTGCCCCCTTCCTGACGACGATCTTACGAGGGTTGGCCGGTTTCCGATTACCAAATGAGAAATGAGAAATGAGAAATGGAAAATGACAGAGATTCTGCTCTCCTTCAAACAGTCCGAAAGGTCACGACTCATGCTCAACATTAACCCTCTCAATTCCCCTGGCTTGACCGGTGCTCTCGTCCACGTCGATTACTGCGGCGCAGATGCGCGAGTGGCCGGCTGAATGCTCGGCTCGCCTCGCTACAACTGTCGTGAAGCGGGCGATTACATCAGCCTTGTTCATTCCAATCACTCCGGAATAACTTCCGGTCATCCCAATGTCGGTTAGATAGGCAGTCCCCTGCGGCAAGATCCTCTCGTCGGCCGTTTGCACGTGTGTATGTGTTCCGAGAACTGCTGAAACCCTACCATCAAGAAACCAGCCCATTGCTACCTTCTCCGAAGTCGCCTCCGCGTGCATGTCAACGATTCTGATTTTCGTGTTTGCCGAGAGTGACGCAAGAAGCCCATCGGCCGCTCGAAAGGGATCGTCTGAGGGTGGCATAAAGACGCGCCCCATCAGATTCATAACAGCGACTTTCGCTCCTTTTATTTCGCCCTGCCAAAGCCCGCTACCCGGCGTTCCCGGCGGATAATTTGCGGGCCGAAGCAAGCGGGTTTGCCGGCCTACGTATTCGATAGCTTCCTTCTTGTCAAAAATGTGATTACCTGAGGTCATTACGTCGATTCCGGCAGCGAATAATTGTTCGCCGAGTGAGGGTGTAATCGAGAAACCGCCGGCGACATTCTCAGCATTCATGATCGCGAGATCGATGTCGTATTGCTCTCGAAGATCCTGGATGCGCTCAAGCACAGCGATACGCCCGGGCTTAGCAACCACATCGCCGATCATGAGAATCTTCATAAGCCGTTCAGCCGTAAACGGAAATCGTGAACCGTAAATCGATCAGGTGCCTCAGTTAAACCGATTCGCTTGATTGCAGGATAGAAAAAGGTCGTAAACCAGAAAAACCGTCAACCGTGAATAGAAGAAATTTCTATTTACGATTCACGATTTACGATTGACGACCAGGAGTAGGCGAGAGGGAGATCCGCGTGAGTCGTTCCGAAGCCGCAATTGAACCTCATGTACAGGTGGGTGACCTATGTCTGCCGCAGCCTCTGGCAGTTCTTAACGATGAAGAATTGCACTGGCAAAGCGGCGTCGGTCTCCCTATTCAACGGCGTTGGCTCAATCATCGTACAATCGGTGACGGGCCCCGCAGAAAACTTCCCTCCGCCATGGCGGATACTATCACAGCCTAACGAGGTGGAGAAGTAGGCAATTTTTGGTTGATGAGGATCGCAGGGTAAACGAACTTCAACAATCATTTCTCATTTGTCATTTCTCATTTCTCGTTTGTCATTTTTGCCTGTCCGGGCTGTTCGCAAGGATGCGGCAAAGATTCTGCACAGGGTTCTATTTTCTTGGATGATCCCAATGAGGAGTTGGGGTCTCAAGAGCTGACTTCGCTTAATGACGCGCAGCCAGATTGAGGTTTCGTTCAATTCCTTAAGAACGATGCGCAACTTGTGAACAAAATCGGCGTGACTCTCTGCACCTCTCGCTTCGCCATAGTTCGGGGCCGGCGAAGTCCCAGCCCTTAAAATTTGGCCCGCAATGTGTTTTCCGGCCGGAGTCCGAGGCAACTGAGCGGAGAGTTTTATGATACGAACAGCAAAGTCTATCAGACGATCTTCAAGCTCATCGGCGCGACTCTGTGGATCATCGGCGCAAGTCTGCGAATCTTCATCATCTTCGATTCCCATTTTGTGAGGTCCTGCCATTTCATGAGGATTTTGGCAGGAATACTACAACTCATTAGCCAAACGACAAATGAGAAACGAGAAATGATAAATGGAAAATTATTTTTGCTTGGTGGCGTAATCCACTACCCAAGCGAAAGATTCCCAGCACCAGACTGCCCCTGCTCAACATTACTACGCGCCTTAAGCAGGCGATCGAGCATTTCGGCGCATTCGGCGCTGCGGCTGGCGAGCTGAGCATCGGCTTGTTCGTGAAGATGCTTCAAACGATGCAACTCGTCGGCAACGTGCAGGGCGGCGAGGATAGCGACTTTGAGAGAATCCACTGTTAAGGTTCCAGAGGAAATCTCCCGCATGCGGCTGTCAACAAATTCAGCCAGTTGAATGATGTATTCAGTGTCGCCGTCGGAGCGAATGTTGTAGGTCTGGTTATAAATCTCAACGCGAATAGTGGGAGTGGGAGCGGTGGTGGTTGTGTCCATACTGCTATTGCTGAGGGTTGGGGTGAGCTCCACGTTCATCTAAGTTGCTCCGCCATTTCTGGATCGAGGGCGGCAACGGCATCCAGCATGGCTTCGACTTTCATGCGAATCAGATCGCGCTCGGCCAGGAGTTGTTCCACCTGTCTTTCCAGTCGCTCCGTATCCTTCGGCACGCTCAACCCGCGACGCGCCAACGAAAGCTCCTTCTCCAGGTTTTCCTTCTCTTGCCTAAGCGTTTTGGTGAGCTCAATCGTGCGATAGATCTTGTCTTCCAGATGCGAAAACTTTTCCAAACCTGACAAACCCACCATCAGATGTCTCCAGGAATCTTCGGCCTAGCTCGAACGCGTCCGATTATGCGACTTCAAGCGCGCTAGTGCAAGACTCATTTTGCAATCAGCTAGGATTTATTTCTCAATGCAGCTCCGCACGATACAGTCCGAGTAGATAATCAATCAAACGGCGCTGGCGTTCCTCGACTTCTTCGTCTCGCAATGTGCGCGCCTCCGAACGATATTCAATCCGGAGAGTGACTGCACGATTTCCCTGAGGGATGTTCTCTCCTTCGTAAGTCCCAACCAGCTGAGCGCCGCGGAAGTCTTCGATCTTTTGCCCGGTTATTGAGTCAAGCAGGTCGTCTAAGGACACTTGCCGATCAAGTAGCAAGGTAAGATCACGTAACACGGACGGGTATCGAGGCAATGGCCGATACTGCACTGGTCTTTCTTCAGACTCAAGCAACGCGGTGAGGTCCACTTCCGCGACATAGACAGGTTGGCGAAACTTGTAAATGTTCGCCGGTTCCCCAAGTCTGCCAATAGCACCAATCACAGATCCGTCATCCAGTTTGATGTGGCCCGCCTGACCTTCGCGCAAGTGTTTCACGCGCGCTTTGGCGAAGCGCAACGACCGCCGATTCAAAGACGCAACCGCAGATTCAAGCGCGCCCTTCAAGTCCGCAAAATCGATCTCTCTCGGAGGTTGTGCGCGTGACTCTTCCGTAGCGCCACCAGTCGCGACCAGGGCCAGGGTCTCGCGTTCCAAAGGGAGCTCATGATCTGGGGAGCCTGCAAAAACACGCCCAATTTCAAACAAACGAACGTCCCTCACGCCGTGATTGAGGTTGTGACGAATTGCCGTCAGAAGCCCCGGGATCAAGGTGGGACGCATGCGTAGAGCCCCTTCAATAATCGGATTCTCGAGGGCGACAAAACCATCCTCCGAATGACCCAACGCAGGAATCAACTCAAACTCACGATCGTGCGCAGCGTCAATAAAGCTCAAGTTGATCGCTTCATCGAAACCCAGGGCCGCAAGCGAGCGTCGCAAAGTTCGACGCCTGAGTTCTGTAGGCTGGTACTCACCCGAGGAACTTGACGGGGGTAACTCAGATTTAATTCGATCGTAACCACTGTGGCGCGCAATCTCTTCAATGATGTCTTCTTCAAGTTGGACGTCACTCCGCCAGGTCGGCGGCACACATCTCCACGGCGAGGCCGAACTTTCACCCACCTCAAAACCGAGCCCCGAGAGTATTCGCCGCATCTCCGTCTCGGGAACGCTCAACGAAGTCAGACTCTCTACTCGAGCCGGTCTGAAAGCAATAAGGCGTGATGGCAGTGGACTCGGATACACGTCGACCGCGTCTTCAGTGGCTACGCCACCCGCAACCTCACAGATGAGTTCGACACATCTGGTCTGGGCCCTCAGAACGTTGGCGCAGTCGGCACCACGCTCAAAACGCCTTGAGGCCTCAGTGTCCATTCCCAGAGCTCTGGCGGTCAGTCGGACTGAATCAGGATCAAAATACGCACTTTCGATCAGAACATCGGTTGTTTGACTGGAAATCTCTGACTCTTCACCGCCCATAACTCCAGCCAGGGCGACGGGTCGCTCGGCGTCCGCGATCACCAGCATGTTCGGATCCAGTTTCCGTTCAATCGCGTCGAGTGTCTTGAGTTTCTCCCCGGCAGTTGCCCGACGCACAACGATTCGGCGTCCAGCAAGTTTGGCGAAATCAAAGGCATGCAGCGGCTGGCCAAGATCGTGTAACACGTAGTTGGTAATGTCGGCGACGTTATTGATAGGTCTTTGTCCGATCTCTTCCAGTCGCTTAACCAACCATGCAGGAGATGGGGCAATCTTTACGTTGCGCACCAGGCGGGCCGCGTAACGAGGACACAAATCAGGATCACGAATTTCAACTGACGTGAGGTCGGCAGCATTGCCTTCAGTCCGGGCCGGCTTGCTTTCAGGGTTACGAACTTCGCCCGATGTTATTACCGCGACTTCTCGCGCGATCCCGAGATGAGAAAGACAGTCGGGGCGATTTGAGGGAACCTCAACGTCGAGAACGGAATCACCATTAGTCTCCTCGACTGCGTCAATCGCCAACCCAACCATCGTCAAACGCTCCCTCAATTCTAGAGGAGTCAGGGTTGTGCCAGTTAGCTCACGCAGCCAGTTGTAACTAATCAACATTACAGTTGCTAGGTCTCATTGCCGATTGCCGATTGCCAATTGCAAATTGCCCCGCTGCGGAAAAGCCAATTGGCAATTGGCAATTGGCAATCGGCAATGTTATTCAAACTGTTCCAGAAAGCGCACGTCGTTTTCGAACAACAAGCGAATATCGTCGAGGTTGTACATGAGGGCAACCATACGGTCGATGCCCAAACCAAACGCAAAACCCGAAAACTCCTTAGGGTCGACACCTGCGGTTCGAAGAACATTCGGATGCACCATCCCCGACCCGCCGAGCTCAATCCAGCCTGAGTTTTTGCAAATCCGGCAACCTGAGCCACCACACTTGAAACAACTGAAATCGAATTCTGCGCTCGGTTCAGTAAACGGGAAATAAGACGGGCGGAATCGAGTGACGGTCTTAGGCCCGAACATGCGTCGGAGAAACTCCGCGACGGTACCCTTTAAATGCGCCATCGTAATTCCGCGATCGACGCAGAGGCCTTCCACCTGAAAAAACATTGGATTGTGAGTCGGGTCCGGCGTGTCGCGCCTAAAGACGCGGCCTGGTGCGATCATCCTTACCGGCGCTCCTCGCCGCTGCATCGCGTGGATTTGCACGGTCGAGGTTTGCGAACGCAAAGCGAACCCGTCAGTCGTGTAGAAAGTGTCCTGGACGCCGCGGGCGGGATGGTTCGCGGGGATATTAAGCGCGTCAAAATTGTAGAAGTCGGTTTCGATCTCCCGGTCGTCTTCGATGGCGTATCCGAGCCCGACAAAAATGTCTTCAATGCGCTCGCGCAAGAGTGTTATCGGATGAAGGTGCCCACGTCGCGGACGCCTTCCCGGCAAAGTTACATCGATGCTATCGCGCTCAACTCGCGCCGCTTGAATGTAGTCTAGTAGCGTTCGCTCGGCATGCTCGATCGATGAGACGATCTTGGCTTCGACGCTTTGCACGAGTTGACCGAAAGCAGCTCGGTCTTCCGGCGCCAGTTGCCCAATGCTCTTCTTGCTCGACGAAAGGTCGCTCTTCTTGCCCAGATGGCGAGTCCGCAAGTCAGTCAGAGCGCGCAGCTCGGCTTCCGCGCCCTCGAGCGCGAGCGATTGATAAACGTCAGACGGTCCGGTAAAGCGGACAAAGCGTTCGAACTCCTGCTCGAACGCTTTGCTTGCCGCTTCAACCTGCGTCTGGGGACTTCTCGGGCTTTGACTCTCAGTCATCAGCTATTGGGCAGTAATCTAAGCAGCCGCCTTCTGTCGCTGTTCGTTGTCCAGCGCTTTCTTTGCTTGCACGGCCACATCTTTGAACGCCTCAGGTTGATGGACCGCGAGATCCGCGAGCACCTTGCGATCTAATTCAATTGATGCCAGTTTCAAACCGTGCATGAACTGGGAGTAGTTAAGACCGTTAAGGCGGGCGGCCGCTCCGATGCGTACAATCCAAAGACTGCGAAAATCCCGCTTCTTTAGTTTTCGACCCGTATAAGCGAAGTTCAATCCGCGTTCAACCGACTCTTTGGCCGACCGATAAAGTTTCGACTTCGTGCCTCGGTAACCTTTTGCTAGTTTTAAGATCTTCTTGCGCTTTTCGAGGCGCTTATTCCCACGTTTTGCTCTTGGCATTGTTCAATCCTTTCTGTCCGGCCAACCTTGATTGTCGTCCCGCCTTGTCGCGGCGTCGTAAACACCTGACGACGATCCTCAGATTCTTCGGACTCTAAAAATTAGTCGCGACCGTAGGGCAGCATGGCCTCAACGCGCTTCTGGTCGGCCTTTGTTACCAAAGTGTCGATGTCCAGATGACGCTTCCGCTTAGTCGTCTTCTTCGTAAGAATGTGGCGTGCGTGCGAATGGCCACGTTTGATCTTTCCCGTGGCGGTTATTCGAAACCGCTTGGCTGCCCCCTTGTGCGTCTTCAGTTTTGGCATAATTGCGTCCTTTCAAATTAATCTTGCCGTCATGGCGCGTCTATAGCTCGAATTGACTGCTCGACAACAGGGAGAGCGCGCATGACTCCGAGAGCATCTATCTTGTCGTTCGTGTCGCCGGAACTGTGAATGATTGTCAGCACCCGAGGCGTGACTTCAGGGCGCTCACGTCTGAATATCTGCAGGATCCCCGGGATCTCTTTCCCATCAATCAGGCTAAACGATAACGCCTCAATTCCTGCTTTCCTGAAACTCAAGTGATCGCTCGACGGATACGATGGCCCAATCTCCAGTGGAAACTTGCCCGCACTTGCTGCTCGAGCAACGGCTGTGGCGGCAGCAGTCTTTGGATCGCTCGCTCCAACCCAGAGCGTGTCTCCATAACCAAAGACATCGAAGTTGACCATTACCACGGGAAGGGCTTCTGGCTTCCGCGCTTCGATGTATTTCAGCGAGCCAACCAGGCCCACTTCCTCCAAGTCGAAAAACACAGCCGTCAGTGCGTGATTCTTAAGCGGCTTAGCCTTCAGCGCCGCCAACAGTTCTAAAACCACCGCCGAGCCAGAAGCATTATCAATTGCTCCAGCACCCAGAGCCACACGATCGAGGTGAGCTCCCAGCATTAGTTCTTTCTGCCCCGGACTTCGCGGTAGCTCCACGATGATGTTTGTTCCCTGCCGCTCGCCTCTCACAAATGTTTCTCGACGATACTTAATCCCGAGCTCGTCAAGCCTCCTGGTGATTGCGGCCGCGCGACCTGCGCTGTCTGCCCCGGCTGAAATCGCTTCTACTTGAGTACGAAAACTATTGCTCGCTTGAGGAGCAGGCCCCTGTCCAGTGCACACTATTCCGCTGAGCAGAATCGCAGTCAGGACAACCAGCAACTTCTTGGGAATAAACTTCATGCGCTCTGGCCTTCCGGACGGGCCCCCTGCGGTGGTGCATCGGCTTTGGCACTCGTCTTATGCCGTTTGGGTCCGAAGATAATGAACATCTGATTGCCTTCCATTCGTGGTCGAGCTTCCACCTCTCCGATGTCCTCCAGATCGTGCTCGAGCTTCTCGAGGATGCGGGCACCCAGTTCACGGTGGGTCATCTCGCGACCCCGAAACCAGATGGTGGCCTTAACTTTGTCGCCATCCTGTAACCACTCGCGCGCGTGCTTCATGCGGTAATCGTAATCGTGGTCGTCAGTTCCGGGGCGAAACTTCACTTCTTTGACGACAATGGTCACCTGTTTTTTCTTGGCTTCGTTCGCCTTTTTCTTGGCCTCGTACTGAAACTTGCCGAAGTCAATTATTCGACACACCGGTGGATCGGCTGTGGGGGCCACTTCGACCAGATCCAATCCTTTCTCCCTGGCCGCTCGAATGGCATCGCGCACGTCCATAACACCGAGTTGCTCACCTTCATCACCGATCACTCGCACTTGAGGGACGCGAATTCTTTCGTTGATGCGTGCGATCGGCATGCGCCGATGGTCAGGTCGCTGACCGCGACCGCGAAAGCCTGTAGCTATTGCTGCACCTCCTCAGGTTAAGAGTTTCAAGTTCCAGGTTCCAAGTTTCGAGTCGGGATGGAGCCTCGAAACATCGACCCGAAAGTCGAAACTAACTATTAGTGAGAGCGCGCGTGTCAACCAGGTTGCGCGCCATCTTTGAGAACTCCTCGAGCGACATCACGCCGATATCGCCTTTTACTCTCTCTCTGACCGCTACTTTTTCCTGTTCCATTTCACGGTCACCCAGCACCAGCATGAATGGTATCTTCTGCAACTGCGCGTCGCGGATCTTGGCTCCAATCTTCTCAGCTCGGAGATTCACCTCCACTCGAAAGCCATCTTGCCGCAGCGAGGCGGTCACTTTTTCAGCGTACTCGTTAGCCCGATCCGTGATTGGTAATACGGCAACCTGAACCGGTGACAGCCATAAGGGAAACGCGCCGGCATAATGCTCAATTAACACTCCGAAGAATCGTTCAATTGAACCGAAAAGCGCGCGATGAACCATCACCGGGCGGTGTGGCCGGTTGTCCTCGCCTATGAACTCAAGCCCGAATCTTTCCGGCAGGTTGAAATCCCACTGGACTGTGCCGAGCTGCCAGAGACGCCCGATCGCATCCTCGATCTTGAAGTCGATTTTCGGACCATAGAATGCAGCTTCGCCCTCGATACGTTCGTAGTTGATGCCAAGCCTGTCGAGTCCTTCAGCCAGCGCGGCTTCGGCCTTTTCCCACTCTTCATCTGCGCCGAGCCACTTCTTGCTGGTATCGTTGCCCTTTACTGACAACTCGAACTTGATCTTTTCAAAGCCAAAGGTCTTCAGCACCGAAGAAGCAAAGTCGACGCAATCGTCAATCTCGCGGCGCACCTGCTCCGGGGTACAAAACAGATGTGCATCATCGACAGTAAAACCGCGGACGCGCATCAAGCCATGCAGTGTGCCCGACAGTTCCGCCCGATAGACGGTCCCCATCTCTCCGTAGCGCTGCGGCAAATCGCGATAAGAGCGCTGTTGAGATTTGTAGATCGCGATGTGCATCGGGCAGTTCATGGGCTTTAGCCGAAACTCCGTCTCTTCTATGGTCGTCGGCGCAAACATCGAGTCGCCATAGGTTTCCTCGTGCCCGCTTATTTGCCACAGCTCACGCTTGGCCAGGTGCGGTGTGTAAACCATGCTGTAGTTGCGCTTGACCAGTTCCTCACGCAGATAATCTTCCATCTGCTGACGGATCACCGCTCCCTTGGGATGCCAGAAGATCAGACCCTGCCCGTATTGCTCCTGAATCGAAAACAGATCGAGCTCGCGTCCCAGACGGCGATGATCTCGTTTCTCGGCTTCTTCGCGTTGCTTCAACCAGGCGTCAAGTTCTTCCTGACTGAAAAAGGCTGTGCCATAGATCCGTTGCATCTGCTGCCGTTCGGCATCGCCTTTCCAGTAGGCCCCGGCCAGCGAGAGCAACTTGAAGGCTTTGAGCTTATTCGTGTTCGGAACGTGTGGGCCCAGGCAGAAATCTATGAAAGGAGAACCATCGATGTAGTAAACGCTGACTACGTCGCCTGCCTTTTCATCAATTAGTTCGCACTTCAACGGTTCGTCGCGTTCGGCAAATGTCTTGAGCGCCTCCGCTTTCGAAATCTCGTCGCGCCGGTAGGCGAGGTTCTTGCCGGCGATTTGACGCATTCGTTTTTCGATCGCCGGAAGGTCAGCATCAGTCAACGGCCTCGGGGCGATCACATCGTAAAAGAACCCATAACGCGGATCGTCGAGCAGTGCCGGACCAATCCCGAGCTTGGTACCCGGGAACAGATCGAGTACCGCAGCGGCCAGCAGATGTGCGGTTGAGTGGCGCAAGACCTCAAGGCCATCACGAGTTTGTGGCAACACCGGCTCGATCTTCACTGCGTGACGTGAGGTTTCCGAGCCGTTTGTGATCGAATCGAAACGCGCCGCGAGATCAACTTCCTTTCCGTCAACCCTGGCAGCGAGTGCTTGCTTGGCCACGTCTCGATCTAGCCTCTTCAAAGCTTCAGCCACAGTCGAAGAAGCTGGCATCTGCGACGCTGCGCCGTCCTTTAGTTGTACGTCGATGTCACTCATTCTTAGCTTTGCAGATCAAACTTCGTCGTCTGCTCTCTGTGTGAGTCGATTCAGGCTCAGTCACTCGGATGAAGGCAGCGGAAGCCAACATCCCCCGAGAATCAGATGCACACAGGCTCACCACAACCCGAGGCCGGTCGGGGGCTCCTACTATCACGATTTACGAGTCAATAATTCGAACTTCTTTGATCGGTTTCGGTAGGAGCGCCTTCGCGGGCCGCCCGCATAGTGCGGGAGCTTCAAAACGTAAAGAATCGCGTGTACGTTCGATTCATGACGAAGGACTTCCGGAGCACCTACCAAAAATTAGAAAATGGTAGCGGGTCAGGAACCCCTGAACCACCACCCGCCAAAATGACGAGGCCCGATTCTAACAAAGCCATTCGAAAACGTGCAAGTTACGTTTGCGTGAACGGTCGCGGCGTAGGCCCGACTTGTTCGCATGGTCGGGCCGCGCCGGCCTCATACATTGCGGGCATCATTTGGTACGATAAGGGTTCACAACCAGGCACCTCGGGTTAACGGAAGCTATTCCATAAACAAGATAACCTCCCGAAACACACGCGCAAACGGTGTTCGCGGCGATAAGGAGAGAATGAGAATGCGCAGACTGTCACACGTGTTGTCCGTCCCTGTCTCTCTGGTTTTATTGGCAGCGATCGTTCCCATCAAACTTGCTGGTCAGACTTCGACCGACGCGAACAGGAAAAGTGGATCACTCGCAACCAGCGGGAAACCGGCCGATGTGTTTGATTTAAGCGAGTTGAAATCCGCCGACAGCGATATGCGACGCCTGATCGAGCGTTACGCAGCTGATCGCTCAATCCTGGCCAGGTCATACCCCGTCTCCAGTTCGGATGCGCGCCGCAGTCGGTTCAGGCAGTTCTACACGGATTGGATGACTCTTCTTCCAAAGGTAGATTTCGAACGGCTCAGTCACGACGACCAAATCGACTACATCCTTTTCAAGAACCACCTCCAATATGAGTTGAGGCAATTGGAGATTCAGGCCACTCAACTTGCTGAGGTGCGGCCATTGATACCATTCGCCCAGACCATTATTGACCTTGAAGAAGCGCGGCGGCGTATGGAGCCCATCAACGCGGCTAAGACAGCAACGTTGCTTACCGATCTAAAAAATCGAATAGATGAAGCACGTAAGGGTGTGGAGCTTGGACTAGGGCGCGAATCACGAAGTGATAATCCATCATCCTCAACTGAAAGCAGAGCGACTCCCATTCGAGTCAAGAAACCCGTCGGCAATCGCGCCGTCATCGCAACCAACTCTCTCAGAACCACGCTACGAAACTGGTACAACTTCTATAACGGTTACGATCCGGTTTTTACCTGGTGGACCCAGGAGCCATACCGAGTCCTGGATCAGACGCTGGGAACTTACGCGTCGTTCCTTAGCGAGCGAGTGGTGGGCACCAGGCCTGATACAGCTCAACCTCCAACAACCGATTCCCGTGTTGCTCCCGGCGCTGGAGCAGGGCAACAACGCGGCGGGCCGCCAAGGCCAGCCGCAAGACCTGGCGATTCGAGTGACATCGTCGGTGATCCAATCGGTCGCGAGGCGCTCTTGAATGAACTGTCGTCGGAGATGATTCCTTATACTCCGGAGGAGTTGATCGCGCTTGCCGAAAAAGAAATGGCCTGGTGCGAAGCCGAAATGAAAAAGGCCTCGCGGGAGCTTGGCCACGGTGACGATTGGCACAAGGCTCTTGAGTACGTGAAAACACTCTACGTGGAACCCGGCAAACAACCCGAGTTAATTCGGGAGCTCGCCCTCGAAGCCATCAAGTTTGTTACCGATCACGATCTGGTTACTGTGCCCGAGCTGGCTCGCGACAGCTGGCGCATGGAGATGATGACGCCGGAACGGCAACTCGTAAGCCCCTTCTTCCTGGGGGGCGAGGTGATTCAAGTCTCATTTCCCACAAACACGATGGCTCACGAACAAAAGATGATGAGCATGCGAGGCAACAATATTCACTTCGCGCGAGCGACAGTGCATCACGAACTAATCCCAGGTCATCACCTACAGGGCTTCATGACGGCCCGCTACAAGCCATACCGCGGCTTGTTCAGCACGCCGTTCTGGGGTGAAGGTTGGGCGCTCTACTGGGAACTACTGCTGTGGGACATGAAGTTTGCCAAGTCGCCCGAGAACCGGATTGGGATGCTCTTCTGGCGTATGCATCGATGCGCGCGCATCATCTTCTCGCTTAGTTTTCATCTCGAAAAGATGACACCGCAGGAATGCATCGACTATCTGGTCAAGCGGGTAGGGCATGAGGTCGATAACGCCACCGCCGAAGTGAGACGTTCGTTCGATGGCAGTTATGGACCACTCTATCAGGCGGCCTATTTGTTGGGCGGGCTGCAGCTGTATTCGCTTCATCGGGAGCTGGTTGATTCCGGTAAGTTGAGTAATCGCGCCTTTCACGATTGGATTCTGAGGGAAAATCGAATTCCGATAGAGATGGTTCGCGCAATTCTCACGCGGCAAAAACTGAGTCGTGATTTCAAGTCGAACTGGAGGTTCTACGGGTCCAATCAGGCTCTGCGCTAGTCGAAATCGGGGAATTCGGACGGAGCCAGCGAGCGGCGAACTGGCTTGGTGGCAGGGCTCTTTGATTGCCTGAAAAAACTCTGAATCAACTGTTGACTTTTCCGACTTCTAGTTTAATATGTCCCCTACTGGGACAATTTCCGCACCGCTGGTCGCATGAGCGGTCCTGGCGATAGCAGTCAAACAGCAAAACCTGAGCTTTTGGCAGCTCTTTCGAACCCTTTCAGCTGAGGACTTGAATCCTGGCACCCATTTGCCACAAAAGCAGACAATAAGCAAAATCTGAACTACCATGCGCAAAATAGACCCGAGACGTTTTCAGATAGCTAAGCGCCGCACATCACGCGAGATTAACCGACAGATCGCGCTTACGCTCATTCGAACTCATCAGCCTGTCTCGCGCGCCGACCTGGCTAGATTAATGGGCACTCGGCGAGGCGCTGCTTCGGTCCTAGTCAGCGAACTCCTCGCGGAAGGCTTAATCTTCGAAGGCGCGACTGGAGAAGGCGGCGGCAGAGGAAGAAAACCGACATTTCTATATATCGATTCAAGAGAGCGCTATGTCATCGGTGTTGACATACGCGCCACTCGCACCTATCTGATGGCTACCGACCTTATGGGCAAACCCCTCGTCGGTATAACGAACTTCCCTACTAGCCGTAACCTCGACATTCTGATCACCACCCTGACCGAAAAGATCAAGGCACTGGTCGCAGACCATAGCGCAGTGGCATGTCAGGGAGTAGGAGTCGTCGTGCCCGGCATGACCGACCCGAGTTCGGGGAAAGTCTTGCACGCTCCGACCTTGGGCTGGCGCGACGTCAATCTAAAGGATCCGCTTTCTGCCGCCATAGATTTACCCGTGCACATAGAAAACTCCGGTCGTGCCTGCGCGTTGGCGCAAGTTTGGGCAACGCGCGGCGAAGGCCATTCGGGAGATTTGGCATTTGTCAGTGTATCTGACGGAGTAGGAGTCGGGATCGTTGTCAACGGCGAAATCGTGCGCGGTCGACACAACATTGCGGGAGAGTTTGGTCATGTCCCACTCAGCATTGACGGTCCTCGTTGTTCTTGCGGAGCGACTGGTTGCTGGGAAGCATATGTTTCAAACCTGGCTACGCTCTCGCGCTACTTTGGTCGCAATCCGAATGAATCTAAGCCGGTGTCTGCGGAGAGCGCGAGTTTCACGATCGAAGACTTGATAGCGCGCGCCAGACAGGGCGACGGAAAGGCGTTGGCGGCCCTGCAATCTACTGCACGCTATCTCGGCCTGGGACTCGCATCGATTATCAACGCCGTAGATCCGGGTCGCATCTACATCGGCGGCGAGATTATCGCCGCTTGGGATCTGATGGAGTCGGCAGTGAAAGCGGCCCTGGCGGAACGAGCCCTGACCGGGTTCGCCGCGCGCACGGAAATCAGAACTGTGTCAGTCGACGAACATCCTCGTCTGCGCGGAGCGGTGGCTTTAGTAGCAGCACCTGCTTTTGCAGCGCCGATGGTGGCCTAGTTCAACACTCGTCTTTCAAACGTCATTCAACTCTGTGCTCATCGAGTACCCGCGACTTGTTACTAACTTATGCAGACAGCCTTCCGACAGTTGGCCCGTTTGGTCTTGAACGCCGGTGGCTGAGTCCGCACTCAACCCCCCTTTGGAGGTGATGGATATGTTTCGCACAAAAGAATCCAGGTCACGCGGTTTTCTGGTCGGATTAGTCGGCATGCTTCTCTTCCTGGCTTGCTACTCAACCAGCGCGATCGCGCAAACGATAGTTGGGCGAATTTCCGGAACCGTGACAGATACTTCCGGAGCGGTAGTCGTCAATGCTGCGGTTACCGCGACCAACACGGCCACAAACCTGTCTCGGACTGCCATGTCTGATAGCAGCGGGTTCTATACTCTGACGAACCTCCCGGCCGGCAACTACACGGTCACAGCTGAACAGACTAATTTTAAGAAGGCTGTGCAGGAGGGTGTCAGCCTCACGGCTGACGGTCGGCTGACGGTTGACATCTCGTTAGAAGCTGGCGCGGTGACCGAGTCGGTACAGATCACCACCTCTCTGGGCGAGACGGTTAACACCACGTCTGGCGAAGTAGCTCGAGTAATCGACAGCCAGCAAGTAACCAATCTTGCTCTCAATGGCCGCAACTATATTCAGCTCCTGTCGCTCGTTCCGGGCGTTGCGCTGCTGAATGACGATCAACTGGAGTTGACGACCAGTCTGGCCACCGGCAACCAGTCGATCAATGGCAATCGCGGGCAAACCAACAACGTGACAGTGGACGGCGGAATCAATCTGCAATCGGGCAGCAATGCCAGTCAGATCAATAACGTCGGCATTGACTACATTCAGGAAGTTAAAATTCAGACCTCAAACTTCTCTGCTGAATACGGCCGCAACTCCGGTGCCCAGGTCAGCCTGGTCACACGCAGCGGCAGCAACCAGTTTCACGGCAGCGCCTTCGAGTTCGTGCGAAATGACAAACTCGATGCACGTCCCTTCTTTGCTCCGGTTAGACCAACGCTGCGCTTCAATAACTTTGGTTACAGCATCGGCGGGCCGATTATTAAAGATAGGTTTTTCTTCTTCGGCGGTCAGGAGTGGAAATACGTGCGTCGGCTTTCAGCCGCACAGCGACGCACATTGCCCACTCTGGCCGAGCTCAACGGTGACTTCTCTTCTAGCAGGCTGCTGAAAAAGTAACTTTAGCGCATGGTCCAACGTAATAGTAGCGAGTAGTACAACCTCGCAACCAGGAGAAAGAAAACCAATGCGCGGAGACGATCTTCAGCAAGCGGG
>Ga0187892_10004437_pt1 | contig 23543 bp, 23 predicted proteins | sample MA1701073metaG_FD_139345 | JGI IMG/M metagenome (GOLD analysis project Ga0187892, IMG submission 139345) | Bio-ooze microbial communities from a basaltic lava cave in the Kipuka Kanohina Cave System on the Island of Hawaii, USA - MA170107-3 metaG ... | reverse complement strand
TGAGCAGCGGTGGCGGGGCCGCCGTCACCGAGGTTGCCGGGCGTGCCGTTGCCGGCCACGGTGGTGATGATGCCGGTGAGGGCATCGACACGCCGTACGCGTAGGTTGGTCTGTTCGCCGATGAAGAGATTGCCCAGACTGTCCAGGGTGAGGACCCAGGGTTGGTTCAGCTTGGCGTTGAGCGCCAGGCCCTGGTCGCCGCTGTAGCCGGACACGCCGGTGCCGGCAACGCGTACGATTGTTCCGGAGGGCGTGATCTTGCGCACCTGATGCGTCATCGCCTCGGCGATATAGATCGAGCCGTCGGGGGTGACGCGGACATCGGTGGGCGAACCAACAGAGGCCTGCGAAGCGGGACCGTCATTGCCGGTGGAGGCCATCGTGCCGTTGCCGGCAATGGTGCTGATGGTGCCCTGGGGTGTGACCTTGCGGATGCGGTTGTTGAAACGGTCGGCGATGTAGAGGTTGCCGACTGCATCGACGTCGGCGGCATAGGGGAAGTACAACGAGGCGGTGGTCGCGGTGCCTTCGCCGTTGTAACCGGTGTTGCCATTGCCGGCCACGGTGCGGATGACGCCGCTGGTATCGACCTTGCGCACCCGGTTGACGTCGGTGTCGACGATCCAGACGTTGCCGCTGGCATCGGATGTGACGCCGCGCGGTACGGTGAGAGATGCGTTGATCGCCAGTCCGTCGTCACCCGAAAAGGCCATGGTGCCGTTACCGGCGATGGTGGTGATCAGACCGGTGGCGCCGCTCACTTTGCGAATCTGGTTGTTGCGGCGATCGGCGATGTACAGGTCGTTGGCGAACGTACCTTGACCAAAACGGATGGCGTACGGATCGACGATCGCCATGGAGGCCGGTGCGCCGTCGCCATTGTTGCTGATGCCGGCAACAAGGGAAATCGTACCGCTCGCGGAAATTTTGCGCACACGATCGTCCTTGGCCCATGCATCGGCCGTGGTCGCACGACTGCTCACGTAGAAGTTGCCCTGTGCGTCGGCCGTCAGTCCGAAGGGGGAGAAGATACTGGCGCTTGTCGCCTGACCGCCGTCACCCGAGTTTGCATTGGTGCCGTTGCCGGCAACGGTGTTGATCACTTGAGTGGCGGTCTCGACACGACGCACGCGGTAATTCACGCTGTCCAAAATCAGCAAGTTGCCGACGTTGTCGGTGGTAACGCTGTTGGGCAGATTGAGTCTTGCCAGCAACGCCGACGCGCCGTCACCGGCAAAGCCGCGCAAACCGTTGCCGGCAACCGTGGTGATGATGCCGCTGGAGTCGACCTTGCGAATCACCGATGTCTGGTAGTCGGCGATGTACAGGTTGTTGTTCGGACCAACCCAGACGTCGGCAGCCGATGAAAGCGTGGCCTGTGTGGCTGGCCCGTTATCGCCGCTGTAGCCCGACACCCCCGTTCCGGCCACCGTGGTGATGATTCCCTGAGGAGAGACTTTGCGCACGCGACGATTGCTGAAGTCGGCGATGTAGAGGTTGCCGTTGGTGTCGCAACCGATGCCAAAGGGCTCGATGGCTGTCTGCGTGGCGGGAACGTTGTCGCCTTCGTAGGTCAGGTTGCCGTTTCCAGCCACTGTCTGGATGTCGCCGGCAAGATCGACTCGGCGCACGCGCCGGCTGAATTGCTCGGCGATGTACATGTTGCCTGCCGCATCGAAGGTGACGTCCCTGGGAGCGGCCAGCGTTGCGTTGAGTGCCGAATCACCATCGCCCGTGGACCCCGATTGGCCGTTGCCGGCCACGGTGGTGATGATGCCGGTGGCGCCGTCGACCTTGCGAACCCGATTGTTGTTGGTGTCGGCGATGTACAGATCTTGCCCGCGTGCTTCGATGCCCTGCGGGTCGATGATCGCGTTGGTGGCCGCCTGCCCGTCACCGTTGTTCCCACCGATCACCGTGCTGATCGCCCCCGTGGGGGTCTGTCCGACCGCGGGATCTTGCAGCGCCGTGAAAAGTGTGGCTACCACGGCGAGTCGGCAAACAATGGCGATGAACGCACGTGCACCCGGAATCGGGACGCTACGAAATCCTGTCCATGTCAGAGTTTCTTGCGCGCTCGCCCAAAATCGCATCCGCCACCACACACCCGGAACACTATGCCCCGCGACATGATGAGAAACTTGCCCTAGATCCCGGATGACAATATTCTCACTTTGGCTGGAACAAGCAAACTCAAGACCATCGGGGCGCACCTGTCGACTCGCGTCTTTGTCATTCGCCGATGGTTCCGCGATGTGACGGATGCGCGACGATGGCGTGCGAATTTGACCGGCTGGCGGGATGCGGCGGGCTAGTGTCAGACGTGGTTAGGTAGGCCAGAGCGCCACCCGTGGGCGAACCGGTTTTCTCGCGATATCTCTGGAGAATCGGCCATTTTGTCTTGACAAGAAGGGCGAAGCCTAGTAGTCGAATGGAGCCGAATTATGGGTCGCGAGAGCATCCATCGCACAAGTCGACTCTCTCGCGTCCGAGTAGTTCATGGGGTGTGGAGATTGAGGATTCAGTAGCGTACGGATCTGATTCGTAGCCGCGAATCAGGCGTCAGGTGGAGGAGGAGAAAATGCACAACAAGATCGTCGGCAGCGCGCGACTAGTTGCCCTGCGCTTCGGTGCAACGGCGTTCGTGGCTGGGGCGCTGGCTGCGAACTTCATGCCATCGCCCGCATTGGCAGGTCTTACGATTTCCTGCGCCCCGACTTACAGCCAGTCGACGGTGACGGTCGGTGACACGTTGACGATGGCCACACTGCTGCTCGTAAACACCTCGGACGGTACCGAGGGAACAGGCACGGTTACGCTCAGCAACCTCAGGCACACTCCGGCTTGCGGAAACGCCGGCCAAGGAGTGGACGCCGTCAACTCCTGTCAGGTCACGGCGATGCCGGATCCCCCGGGACCGAAGGCGGATCCGGGCGTTTTTACAGTCTCAGGGACAGCCGTCGGGATCATGCCGCCAGGGCCCAACGGTGCACCGGTGAACTCGACAGCGTGCGTCGGTAAGAACTTCACGCTTTCCCTGGTCGATGCCTCCACCGGAGAGCTGCTGCTCACGCCGGACTCGCAGATTGTCCTGCAACCCACGGGAAATCCGGGCGACGGGTGCCTGATCCAATTCACCTCGGTTCAAGTCAACAGCCTGCCAGTGCACGATGTGGTCCCGGGTGCCCCCGCGATGTCCAATCAACTGTGTCGTGTCACCGCCCAATCCAGTGTGACTATTGGACTCATCATCACCAATGGTGGACTTGGACAGGTAAGCATTGCGGAGCCAACTCCCACGCCGACAGTGACGCCGACCAACACGCCGACCAACACGCCGACGGTTACGCCGACCCGTACGCCGACAAATACACCGACGAACACATTCACGCCCACAAACACACCGACTCAAACGCCCACCAGAACGCCGACCCTTACGCCGACCCAGACGCCGCCACCGCCTACGCCGACGTTTACACCTCCACCGATACCGGTCGTGAGCTCGCCGACTTCACCAGCAGGCTTGCTGCTGATCATCGGCTTGGCGTTGGCGATCGGGTGGATGCTGCGTCGTACAATGCCGCAACGACAACACTGAGCTCCTGGCTGAATGCAGTCCTAGTCAGTTTCGCATCAGATTGAGGGTGACCGAGGATGGGGTCCTGAGACACCATCCTCGGTCGCGTTTTGGCACCTAATGCAAGCGATTCCTTCTCTGAGCGCCGATATATAACGGCTGTTTGGGCTTGACAGGCGCGGAAAACCAAAGTATTGGGTTCAGCGATGCTGCCGGTGATGCGAGGAGAAGGCATGAGTACTGAATCGGCCGTTGGAATGACCATGCTTCAGAAAATCCGCAGGTCGCACCTGCGCACGTTGCGCAACGTTGTCGCCTACACGGTTGGAGGCCTGGTTCCTGGCCTGGCCCTCATGAACTCTCCGGCACATGCAGGACTAACCATCTCGTGCGCGCCTACGTACAGCCAGTCAGACGTGGCGGTCGGTGACACGCTAATGATGGCGACATTGCTGCTCGTGAATACCTCGGACGGTGTCGAGGGAACGGGCACGGTCGCGCTCAGCAACCTCAGACACACTCCGGCTTGCGGAAATTCTGGCCAAGGAGTGGACGCAGTGAATTCCTGTCAGGTTTCAGCGCTGCCAGATCCCCCCGGACCGCAAGCCGATCCGGGCGTTTTTACAGTCTCGGGGACAGCCGTCGGGATTATGCCGCCAGGACCTAACGGCGCGACGGCGAACTCGACAGCGTGCGTCGGTAAGAACTTCACGCTTTCCCTGGTCGATGCCTCCACCGGAGAGCTGCTGCTCACCCCGGACTCGCAGATTATCCTACAACCCACGGGAAATCCGGGAGACGGCTGCCTGATTCAATTCACCTCGATTCAGGTCAACACAGTCCCAATGCACGACGCCAACTCGATGCTTCCCGGACTGATGACAGACCAGTTGTGCCGCGTCACGGCGACCTCCAGCGTAACCCCGGACCTCGTGATCACCAACGGAGGCCTCGGTCAGATCACAATCCTGCCTCCTACCCCGACTCCTACGTCTACGCCGACGAGTACGCCGACCAACACGCCGACCAACACGCCGACGCGGACGCCGACCAACACGCCGACGATCACGCCAACGTCGACCTTCACTCCGAGTCCAACCCTGACTCCCGTACCGATTCCACTGATCAGCTCGCCGACATCGGGCGCCGGATTGACTCTAATTGTCCTGCTCGGATTGGCGATTGCCTGGATGCTTGGTACGATGAGTGCGGCGCGGCAAGGCCAACGGCTTCCCTAGCGGATTTCGATTCTCCAGTGACCGGGGGGAGCACTGCTCCTCCCCGATGACACAACTGTGCAGAGTGCTGTCCCTCACCTCGTCACAGTGAGAGTTCACCGTTCGCGGCCGCCGTCGACGACTCGACGGAACGGCTTTTGCTCCTTCTCGTTCCAGCCTGTGTCGTCTTAATGGCTTGACTTACGGCAAAGGCGGTTCGAGAGTGGGATGAAGACCATGCGAAGGCTACTTGGCTGCGTTGGGTTTGCAGGGGTTTGGGTGATGGGAGCGGCCGTTACCGCGTACGCTACCTTCTCTCTTCCCACCCAAACGGTAACCGACTGCTCTTCGTCGATCGTCGAAATCTCGACGACTGACGCCGACAGTACCTTGGGGTTCGATATCGACGTAGGTTTCGAATCCGCCGTGGTCGCGGTACAGAGCGTCAGTATCGCCGGCACCCTCACGGCTGGTTGCGAGTTCGCCTACAACGACACGGATCCAGATAGAGTCAACATCAGCATTGCTTGTACCACGCCGGTCAACGGCAGTGGGGCGATCGCGAGGATTACCTTCGAGCCGGTCTCCGAGGCCTCGACGCCGCTAACCTTCGAGGAATGCTTTCTGGACGAGGACGACTGCCTCCCCATATCGGCCGACGGCAACTTGACGATCTCCGGCTGCCCCTCGATCGATCTCAGCAGCAACGGCAATGGATCCTACGGCCTGAGCCCCGGTACCGTCTGTCTCGCAGCGACGATCAATCCGGACGCCTCGAGCGTCGCCTCCACTTCGACCGAGATTACGTTTGACAGCACCAAGTTCAGCCTCAACCTCAGTACCGGATGTTCCGTGAATCCGACGTTGAACCCGAACCAGATGATGCCCAAGAAAATCCTGTCCCAGACCGACCTTGGACCCGGTCATCGGTTGATCTCCGTCACCGGTGACACCTCTGCGATACCAAATGGGCCGTTGTTCATTTGCAACCTCACGGTTGTCACCGGCGTCGCGAATGGTTCGTATCCTGTGACCAATGTGTCGTCGTCTGCGGGCCCATCATCCAACACACTGCCGACCTCCGGCATCGCTGGCATCGTGCGCGTCACCAATTGCGCAGCCGACTGCAATGGAAGCGGCTCGGTGAAGATCAATGAAGTGTCGCGCACCAGCGGGATGTTCCTAGGCGACCCACTCTGCAACGCTGCCGATCCGTCGAAGAGCTGCCCGAACGCCGACATGATTCAGGTGGATGGTCAGATCAAGATCAACGAGGTCTCCAGGGCCAGTTGTCTGTACTTGAACGGTACCTGCTCCAAGACCTGCCCGTGAGCGCACGTTGCTGGGCTTTGAGTTGACACTGCGTAGTTGGCTGTGTATGAGCTAGGCCGGAAGGTGGCGGATGTCGATGACGCGACAGCAGTATCCTCTCGTTCGCGGAACGCATGGAGGCTTCGTTCGATCCGTATTGCTCATTGGACTGCTGAGCCTTCATTTCGTTGCCCCGGTCTTCGGCGGGGGGGTAATGCAACCCGCCATGAATGTCGGTTCCGGAAGTGGAACACCGGGCGGTACCGTCAACATCGACTTCTCATTTGTTCAAAACACCCCGACGGCCACCACCGCATCGTTCTCCATGGACGTGTTCTTCGACAACACCCAGGTCGACGTCAGCACAGCAAACTGCACCTCGAATGCCGGCTATCTAACTGCCGCCTGCACTGGCGGCGGCAACAGCGACCTTCCGCAGTTCGGCAAGCTGTGCTCCAATGGGAGTCCGGCTTGCACGACCGACGCGAACTGCAGCGGTATGAATACGTGCAGCCTTCTCCGGCTCGGGTTCCTCTGTTCCGCAGCGCAAGTTCTGCCGAGCGGTACATTTGCGACCTGCCAATTCGATGTCAATGCGAATGCTTCGGGAGGCTCTGCGCTTACCAACGATGTGTGTGAGGCATTCAATACCGGCGACGATCCGATCTGTGGTCCGAGCGAAGCCAGCACTTGTATATGTGGCGACGGAGCGATCACCGTTCCTACACATACGCCGGCGCCAACCGGTTCACCTACGACGACAGCGACCAGTACGCCGACGCGCACCGCGACGAACACGCCAACTTTTTCACCTACCCGTTCACCCACGAACACGCCGACAACGTCACCGACGAACACCGCAACGCGGACGCCGACGAGTACGCCGACGACTTCGCCCACGAACACCGCAACGAGCAGTCCCACAGCGTCGGGAACACGCACGCCGACGAGTACGCCGACGACATCAGCGACCAACACCGAAACCAGGACTCCGACCAGCACGCCGACAACGTCGGCAACGCGGACGCCAACGAGCTCGCCCACGACATCTAGTACTTCAACACCAACACGGACACCTACAAATACCGCGACTCAAACTCCGACCCGCACACCGACCAGTTCGCCGACGACCACGGCAACGCGTACTCCGACGCGGACGCCGACGGATACCCCGATTCCGGCGACGCCGACGGTTACGCCGACGAACAACGGGATGGAGAACAACGGCGGCAGCGACAACTGCACGGACAAGTTCGACAACGATTTCGACGGCGACATCGACTGCCGAGATGCGGATTGTAGCAGCCTGCCAGTATGCACCACGGCAGCGCCCGTCCTGTCGCCACCGTTCGCGGTCATGCTGGCACTCTTGTTGACCTTGGTCGGTCTGGTAGGGCTTGCGCGATCCCGGCAGCAGCGCCTGCAGGCTTAGCCCTGCGCCGTTCCCTGCATCAATCGACGACAGCTTTCAGAGCGAGGTAGAGCTCTCGAAGTGTACCTGCTGCCAGAACGTGGGCGCAGTACGGTGCGTACGCCTTCATGGCGCTGTCTCCGGTGTTCCATCGCGTCCTGGGCTCAGGGTTCAACCAGATCAAGCGCTGTACCGTCGCATTCATTCGCGCCAACAAGTCTGCGCGCGCCGGCCGGCGGTTGTTGCGCGCATCGCCGAGAATCAAAAGCAAGGTGTTGCGCGTGAGCAGCGAGGCATGCGCGGCCCAGAAGCGACCGAGAACCTTGCCGAAATCCGAGCGGCCGTAGAGATCGAGCGCTTGCTCATGAACCACGTGCCCGTTCTGGATCCAGCTCTCCACCGGTGAGTCCACGAAAGCGAATAGCCGCACTCGACGAAAGAGCAATGGTGCGCCACTCACAAGGGAAAGCAGGAAGTGTGAAGTCGTTGCGACGGAGTGCGAAAAATCACACAGCGCGACGAGATCGGATTTCCCCGGGCGGCGATTGCGAAATTCCGGCGCCATAGGAACGCCGCCGCTAGCCACAGAGACTCGCAACGTTCTCCGCAAGTCCAGACGCCCGCGTCGCGCCGCGCGCTGTCGGCGCCGTTGGCGCGCCCGCAGTCGCTCTGCGATCCGCCGAAGCAGTGCGTCGCAGTCGTCGATCTGGTCGGATGTCATCACCGCAAGCGGCATGTCCTGGAGCGAGCGTAGATAGCGCATCCGTTGGTGCTCGGAACGCTCCTGCCGATCGACATGATCCTGGCCGGCTGGATTGTCACGCTCCTCAGATCTCGAAGTCCTGGAGCGACCTGATCGCTCGGGTTCTTCTTGTGACGTGGATCCCGCTCGTTCGCCATTGCTCGACGCGCGTGTGCTCCGTCGCTTTACGGCGGGATTGCCAGGCACCGAAAAGAAGCGCACGAACTCCTCATCGAAGATCGCTCGGTCGGCTCCATCCTTGACCAATGTTGCACCGAGCGCTTCGCGGAAATCGAGCTGTTCAACTCCGAGGATGGACAGTGCGCGTGATGCGTCGAGCGTCTCGGCAGGGCTGACCGGTACTCCTGCGCGGCGCAGGCAGTCGATGAACTCGAGGAGACGCGTCTTCACGGCGACGAGAGAAGGCTGCCGACCTTGCCTTCGACTTTGCGGAGATCGTCTTCGTGCTTGAGGATGACGTTGAGCGTGCGCCGCACCGCCGGTGCGTCGAGCTCGCGGATTCCCAGGGCACGCAGTGCGCGCGCCCAGTCGAGGGTCTCGGCGATACTTGGCGCTTTGCGCAGATCGAGCTTCCGCAGCCGACTGACGAAACGGGCGACGTGTTCGCGGATACGTTGGTCGAGATCGGGAACCTTGAGGTCAACGATCTGTCTCTCGAGCTCCATCGGAGGGAAGTCCAGGTATAGGTACAGACAACGGCGCTTGAGGGCTTCGGAGAGCTCGCGCGATCGGTTCGACGTGAGGACGACGATCGGACGATGACGGGCGGCTACCGTGCCGAGCTCGGGGATGCTGATCTGAAACTCGCTCAGCAGCTCGAGGAGAAATGCCTCGAATTCTTCGTCTGCCTTGTCGATCTCGTCGATCAGCAAGACGACCTGCTTGGGTGCGGTGATTGCCTGGAGGAGCGGACGGTCGAGGAGATAGCTTCTCGAGAAGATATGGCTTTCGACGTCCTCCCACGTCTGGTCGGAGGCACGATCCGCTTGGATCCGGAGCAGCTGCTTCTGGTAGTTCCACTCGTAGAGTGCTCGGGCCTCATCCAAGCCTTCGTAGCATTGGAGGCGAATCAGATCGGTGTCGAGCGTGACCGCTAGCACCTTGCCGATTTCTGTTTTGCCCGCTCCCGGCGGCCCCTCGATCAAGAGCGGTTTTTCCAGGTCGAGAGCAAGGGCGAGAACCGTTTCAACCTTTGGAACCGTGAGATAGCGCGCGCGGCACAGGCCATTGCGCACTCGCTCGAGTGTCCTTGTCGTATCGGTCGACGTCAAGCGATCTCCAACTGACCGACGGCGGATGCGTTTCCGACGTAAACGTCGCAGTGGCGTGGCACCCCGTCGACCAACGCTACGACCTTGGTTCTGAAGTACAGATTGCCCTCGTCTTCATAGCGATCGAGTGCTTGCAGGGTACTCTCATCGACGTCGCGCAACAGCATGCCATCAACAGAATCGCCGTCATGAGGGAGAATGTACGGATAGCTTCCGGGCGTCTGAATCCGTCGGAAGTCAGGTAAGCGTGCGGGTTCGGTCACGAATGCCTTGCCGGTGAGCTGTTGCACGAAGACAGGGTCCATCAGTGTCCCGTAGACGAAGAGATCCATTTCCCTCGGTCGGTCGAATGCGATCGATTCAGCCGGTTAGTACCCCATCATCTGAAGAAAATCCTCGAGCCGTTCGAATCGCATGGTCACGTTGCGACGCTTTTCTTCCGCGATCGTCGACGTCGGCTTTCCGGCATAGTCGTGGCCAGGATAGAGAGTTGTTTCGTCGGGTAGACGCTTCAGTTTGTTGACCAGGCTGTCGTACATTTGCGCCGGATCGCTGCCTGGCAAATCGACGCGGCCGCATGACCCGATGAAGAGTGTGTCACCGGAGATCAGCCGTCCGTCGACCAAGAAGCACTGCGAGCCGGGAGTATGACCGGGGGTGTGCAGGAAACGCAGTGGAATGTCACCGAGAGTCAGCTCTTCGGTGCCGTCCGTCAAAACCAGATCGTTGCGGGAAAGGCCGGCGATACGCTGCACGTAGTCGGCTTCCGCCTTGTGAATCCACACTTTGAGTGGCAGGTTCCGAGATAACAGCTCGGCGGCGCCCTCGATTTGATGCCCCATCAGGTTTCCACCGAGGTGGTCGGGATGGAAGTGGGTGACGAGCGCCGCCTTGAGTTTCAGGTCACCTTCTTCGACGGCGTGCAAGAGAGCATCGATGTCCCAAGCCGCGTCGATCACGGCAGCCTCTCGGGTTTCGGAATCGGCGACGATGTAGACGAAGTTCTGCATCGGTCCGAGAAGCATCTGCTTGAGGTACAACGCCATCAGGAGCCTCTCTTGGTTGGTTTCGACGAACGAAGGCCGCGTTCCCATAAGTACTCCGTTTCACCGGAGTGCTTGCCGATCCAACGCGAAAGCACGAAGAAGAGATCGCTCAGTCGATTAAGATAGCGGAGCGCCCAGGGGCCAACGTCTGCCTCGCGGCCGAGTCGCAGGACGACACGTTCGGCGCGTCGACAAACGGTTCGGCACTGATGCAGAAAGCCACTCACCGGACCGCCTCCCGGGAGAATAAAGGAGTTCAAAGGTTCCAGATCTTCCTGGCACTCATCGATCAGCTCTTCCAGGGCGGTCACTTCACCTGGCCCGACCCGAAACATGCCGTCGTAGAAGGACTCGGTCGGAGTAGCCAGCTCACTACCCAGATCAAACAGCTCGTTCTGTAGACGCTTGAAGATTTCCTCCATGCGGTCGCGAGCTGCGGTTGCCGACGCGCGCTGATTGAAGACTCGAGCGAGACCAAGAACCGAGTTGAGCTCGTCAACCGTGCCGTAGGCCTCGATGCGGACATCGTCCTTGGGTACGCGTTGTCCCCCGACGAGGGCGGTCTCACCCTGGTCGCCGGAGCGCGTATAGACCCGTGTGATGCGGATCGGCATGGCGGTACTTTAGCAGCGTTACGGAAAAGGGTGAAGTTCGGGCGGACCGATCAATCGGCCGGAACGTTGTCACGGCCGTCGTAGGGCGGTGCGAACGTCGCGAACGCGGCCGCCGGGACGTCACCTGTATTGATGAAGAAGTGGACCTGTCCGCGGCGAACCATGGCGGTGTCGCCGGCTTTCAACGGCATCGCATGTCCTTCGACGTGCAGCGTTCCTTGGCCGCTCAGCAAGGTGACGACCACATCGTGCTCGGCATGGGTGTGGGGCGTCTCACCGCCACGAATCTGGATAACGTGGTAACTGAGGGCTTCCGTTTGACCCAGAAGAGTAGGGTGGATGTTCTGGTGGTTGGGGATTGGATATTCGTTCGTGAGGTCGGTCACCGACACTGCGGTTGGCCCGTCGGGGCCGGGCAGAAAAACGTGCGTGGGACCGGCAGCGCAGCCCCCGGCGGCGAGCGCGAAAGACAACGCGAAATAGTGCCGATTGAGGGAGCTGCGAGGCGACACGTCAGGCGGTACGCTTGCGATTCGCGCCCGGCTTCGCATAGAGCTTGAGAACCACCTCTTTGGCTTCTTCGACGCACTTGGAGCAGAGCTCCCGGCGATGTCGCCACGCCGAGACGGCGTCACCCAGCTCGCAGGTGAAGTTCGTCAGATCGTCCTGTGCTTCGACCTCTGTTTCGCAGCGATCACAAAAGAAACGCACCATCTTCGATACTCCTGAGAAAAGGATAGGCTCCAGCTCCGGTTGGGTCAAACTACATCGATGCTCGAGCGAGACGTTGGTCAGAAATCATCGGGGCAGCAGCGACCTGGGAATATCCACCAGCTTGGCGCGGACATACTCGCCCAGGCTCTTTGCCTGCGGGTCGGTGCGCGTCGATGCGGCGACGCCGTCGCCGAGCAGGCCTTTGACGACGAAGTTCAGGCTGAGAAGGTTGGGCAGTGCATGCCGCTCGATTTCAAGCTTGGCCGCTTCGGGCATCAACGCCGTGAAGCGTTCGACGGTGAGGTGGGACTCAAGCCAAGCGTAGGCGGCCGGCGCTTCAACCCAGAGCCCGACGTTGGCGTTCCCACCCTTGTCACCAGATCGGGCTCCGCAAATCACACCCAACGGTGCGCGTTCAGTGGGCTCGGCAGTGGGCTTTGCAGGGCGAGCGTGCTCGACGACGGAAGGAACCCGTTCGTTGATGCTTTCGACAGGTCGAACCGCGATTCGATCGTTACCGACGACAACGGCGTGTTCGAGCAGATCGGAGGGGACAACCGTCGGCCAGTAGACTCCAAATGGCGAAGCATCGGTTGGCGGGGAAGTGAGGAAGAAGCCGGGATAGGTGGCCAACGCCATCTCGACGACCTTGTTGCTGAACGCGCGGCCCACTTTCTGCGCGTCGTCATCCTTCACGGTGATACGAAGGTAGGCGAAGGCATCGTCATTCACTCGCGGGTCCGTGCGGTCGCTCCGAACCAATTGCACGCTGACATCCTTGAACTGCTGTTTGCCGCCGACCAGCTCCCAAAGCGTGGATTCTGCGACGCGTGCCTTCTCCTCGATATCCAGGCCGGCGAGAACGAAAGTCATGCTGTTTCGATAGCCACCCAGGTAGTTGATACAGACCTTGGTCGTATCGGGCGGGGGCTCGCCCTTTACATCGTAGACTCTGACGCGATCCTTGCCTGCCTGCTCGAGTCGAATCGTGTCGAAACGCGTGGTGACGTCCGGATTCAGGTAACGCGTACCCTGGATTTCGTATAGCAGCTGAGCGGTGACCGTACCGACGGAAACGACTCCTCCCGTACCTGGATGTTTGGTGATCACGAAGGTGCCGTCCTCGTACATTTCCGCGATCGGGAATCCTAGTCGGCTCAGGCTCGGGAGATCACGTCGGAAGAAAGAGTAGTTACCGCCAGTGCACTGAGCCCCGCATTCGATGATGTGACCGGCGACGATACCAGCGGCCAGGCGGTCCCAATCATCGCGTTTCCATCCGAATTTCCAGGCTGCCGGACCGAGTGCGAGTGCGGCGTCGGTCACTCGCGGACAGATGACGATGTCGGCGCCGCGTTCGAGTGCCGTGACAATGCCCCATGCGCCGAGATAGGCGTTGGCGGTGACCACCTGTTCCTTGAGCGATGACAGCGGCACATTTCGATCAAGATGCCGAAGCTCGAGCCCCCGCTGTTGGAGATCTGCCAATCGTGGAAGGAGGTCGTCGCCTTCGATGTGCGCAACTTTTGCCGAAGCACCGATCCGCTCCGATAGGGAAGTGATTTCCCTGGCGAGTCCCGCCGGATTCAGGCCCCCCGCATTCACGACCACTTTGATGCCGCGGTTGATACAAATCCCCAGCACCTGTTCCATCTGACGCAGGAACGTCTTCGCGTAGCCTCCTTCCGGGTTCTTCATGCGATCCTTGAACAGGATCATCATCGTGAGCTCGGCGAGGTAGTCACCTGTGAGCACGTCGATCGGGCCGCCTTCGACCATTTCGCGCGCCGCGCTCAGCCGGTCGCCGTAGAATCCGCTGCAGTTCGCAATACGGAGAGGTTCTCCGGACATCTAACTCCACCCTGGCGTTGCCGCGCCTGTGTTTCTTCTCACAGAGCCCATCTTGGCTTGCGCTTCTCCACGAACGCTTGCATCCCCTCGAGTGCCTCTTCGGAGGCGAACAGCCGGCTGATCAGATCCGACGTGTGACGAAATGCGTCATCCATGTCCATGTGCGGCACGCGTCGAATGAGCTGTTTGGCTTCTCGGACTGCGTTCGGGCCAGCGAGACGGATCATGTCGATGATCTCGTTGACGGCGCCATCCAGTTGATCCTCGGCGACGACCCGATGGACGAGGCCGTATTCCTTTGCTTGCTCTGCCGAAAATCGTTCACCGGTCAGAAAGAGCCACATCGAGTTGTGAACTCCAATCTTGGGGATGACGACAACGGATATCATCGCCGGAACGACTCCTATACGAACCTCGCTGAACGCGAACTTTGCGGTCACAGCAGCGACGGTAAGGTCGCACGCCGCAGTCAACCCGACACCTCCACCAAATGCATGGCCGTTGATCCGCCCGATGATCGGCTTCGGCGCCTCCCAGATCGTCTTGAGCACACGGATGAATGGATGGTCGGTGGGCTCGTCACCGGTCTGTATTCCGCCTCCCTTGAGGTCGGCACCTGCACAAAACGCAGTGCCAGCCCCGGTCAACACGACGACTCTCACGGATGGATCGTCCAGAGCGGTCGCCAGATCGTGCTCGAGTGCCGCAATGAGATCCTCGCTCAATGCGTTGCGACGGTCGGGCTGATTCAGGGTGATCCAGGCGGCGCCGTTCCGAACGTCGTACAGCGTGGGCTGACTCATTGCATCATCCTCGAGGGCCGTCCGGTCATCCAATTTCCTTGGTCTCACCTGAGCTCTGCTCGTTCAATACGACGAGGACGTCGCCCGCGTCCACCTGCTGGCCGACGCTGACACGGACCTCGCCCACTTCACCATCACTCGGGGCGACGATCTGATGCTCCATCTTCATGGCTTCGAGGACGATCAGCAGGTCGCCGCGCCGAACCGAGCTGCCGGCTGTAATCCGGACCTCCAGGACTTTCCCCGGCATCGGCGCCTGACAACCGCCGCGAACTGCTTCCGCTTCGTGCGTCGGGAAGCGTGGAAGTCGCTGTAGCTCGGAGGACCCGAGGGCGCTATCGACGTAGCAGGTCGCGGTACGAATATTGACGCGATACGTGCGGCAAGTACCGTCGACAACCAGGGTGATCGACTGCGAATCGCTGGATTGGATCGCGACGTCGTGAGCCTCTCCGCCTACTTTCACATCCCACGCCCCGTTGCGGCGGCGAAGATACTCTACTTCGATCCTCTGCCCTCTGTTTGCAAACGCGATGTGCTGCGTGCCCGAAGGACTGTTGCGCCATCCTGACGGAACGCCCTTGTGAATCTTCGCGCGCCTTCGTCGTTCATTCTGCAATGACAGCGCCGCGGCGATCGCGTGTACGCGAGCCGTCGATTGCATCGCGTCGTGATCGCTTTGAGTCAGGCTGTGACGGTTGATGAAATGCGTATCGATCCGTCCCGCGAGAAATTCGGGGTGCTGCAAAACGCGGACGAGAAAGTCGCGGTTCGTTCGGACCCCATGCACCTGTAACTCCGCTAGAGCTCGTGCCAGTCGGCGACTTGCTTCGCTTCGAGTCGGTGCGTGCGCGACTACCTTTGCCAGCAGCGGATCATAGTGAATGGTGACCTCTGATCCGGTCCGAATTCCTTCCTCGTAGCGGACTCCGGGGAGATCGCTCGGTTGCCACTGTTCGATCTTGCCGATGGCCGGGAGGAAGTCGACCTCAGGATCCTCGGCGTAGAGTCGTGCCTCGATCGCGTGGCCCCGCATCTGCAGATCCTGCTGGCCGAAGGGAAGGGCGTGTCCCTCAGCGATCATGATCTGCAGGCGCACAAGGTCCAGACCTGTAATTTCTTCCGTGACGGGGTGCTCGACCTGAAGGCGTGTGTTGACCTCGAGGAAGTAGAACTTGCCGTGCTGATCGAGAACGAACTCGACAGTACCGGCATTGCGGTAGTTGATCGTACGCGCTGCGAGCAAGGCGGCGGCGCAAATCTGTTCGCGCAGCTTCTCATCGACGACGGAGGATGGCGCTTCCTCGATCACCTTTTGGTGCCGGCGTTGGATGGAGCATTCACGTTCGAAGCAGTGAACCAGATTGCCGTGGTGATCGCCGAGGATCTGCACCTCGATATGCCGAGGCGCTTCGAAATAGCGCTCGACCAGCAGGGCGTCGTCGCCGAAGGCCGAGGCCGACTCGCGGCGAGCTGCGTTGACGGCGGCCTCGAGTTCCGCGGCAGCGCCGACGATCCGCATTCCCTTGCCACCTCCACCCGCCGAGGCTTTGAGCAATATCGGGTAACCGAGCTCCTCGATGCGTCGAACGAGGTCACCGGCATTCAGGCCGACGGCGCTGAAACCCGGAATGACAGGAACGCCGGCAGCCGCCATCAGTTCCTTCGCTTCGATCTTGCGGCCCATGCGCCGGATGGCATCGGGCTGCGGCCCGATGAACGTTAGGCCGGCAGTCTCGCACGCTTGTGCGAAGTCGGCGTTCTCGGACAGAAAGCCGTACCCCGGATGAATTGCGTCGGCGTGTGTACGTCGGGCAACGTCGATGATCTTGTCAATCGCCAGAAACGATGCATCCGCCGAAGGCGGGCCGATGTATACGGATTCGTCTGCACTGCGAACGAACGGTGCGCCAGCATCCGGATCGGAATAGATCGCCACCGTCGCCAATCCCATGGACCGACACGTTCGGATGATGCGCGACGCGATCTCCCCGCGATTCGCGATCAGGACTCGTTTCAGCATGCTTGCCATCGGTTGGTCGGACAACGCTACATCCGAAAGACGCCGAAGCGCTCGCTGCCGCGGACCGGTTGGTTGAATGACGCGCTGAGCGCGATGCCCAGGGCCGCTCGCGTGTCGCGGGGGTCGATGATTCCGTCGTCCCAAACTTGTCCGGTCGCGTAGAACGCGTTCGATTCCTTTTCGATCTGCTGCGAGACCATTTCGCGCAGCATCTTGTCCTCGTCTTCGTTGTAGACTTGCCCTGCGCGCTCGGCTGCTCCCCGACGGACGATCGACATGACGCCGGCGAGTTGCTCGGGTCCCATGACAGCGATGTGGTGGTTGGGCCAGGTAAACAAGAACCGTGGGCCGTAGGCTCGACCACACATTCCGTAGTTCCCAGCGCCGTACGAGCTTCCGATCATCACGGTCAACATAGGTACGGTGGAGTTGGCGACGGCGTTGATCATCTTGGCGCCATCCTTGATGATTCCGCCCTGCTCGTACTTCGTTCCCACCATGTATCCGGTGATGTTCTGTAGAAACAGAAGGGGGACGTCGATGCGGTTGCAAAGCTGGATGAACTGCGCCGCCTTTTGCGAGGAGTCGGAAAACAGAATTCCATTGTTGGCAACCACTCCGATCGGGTGACCGTACAGCCGAGCCCACCCTGTAACCAATGTGTTCCCATAGTTGGACTTGAACTCCTCGAATCGCGATCCGTCGACGATGCGCGCGATGACTTCACGCACTTCAAAAGGCTTGCGTACGTCGGCGGACGTAATGCCGAGCAACTCGTCGGGATCATAGACGGGTTCCTCTGACGACTCGGCCGAAACAGGGCCACGCTTCCGCCAATTGAGATGAGCGACGATTTCGCGCCCCAATCGAATCGCATCGAGCTCGTCTTCGGCGAGGTAGTCTGAAACACCCGACACACGGCTGTGCATCTCTGCGCCTCCGAGGGTTTCCTCATCGGCGTCTTCGTTCGTCGCCATCTTCACCAGCGGCGGCCCTCCGAGGAATACCTTGGCGCCTCCCTTCACCATCACCACGTAGTCCGACATTCCCGGTACATAGGCGCCACCCGCGGTCGAGCTTCCGAAAACGAGGCAGACGGTCGGGATGCGCTCGGCAGATCGGCGAGTGATCTCCCGAAATGTCTTGCCACCGCGGACGAAGATCTTGGCCTGATTTGGTAAGTCCGCTCCGGCCGACTCAGTGAGATTGACCAGTGGAAGGTGGTTTTCTGCCGAGATCTCCATCGCCCGCAGGCTCTTCTCGAGAGTGATAGGGTTGGTCGCCCCACCTTTGACTGTTGGATCGTTGGCAAGGATCACGCACTCGGTGTCGCTGACGACCCCGACGCCGGTGACCAGGCCAGTGCCAAGGGCATAGTCGGTACCCCATCCGGCGAGCGGGGACAGCTCGAGGAACGGCGAGTCACGGTCGAGCAGGAGCTCGATCCGTTCACGAGCCAGCAGCTTGCCTCGTTCGCGATGGCGGGTCACATACTTCTCCCCGCCTCCGGCGCGTGCGAGCGCCAGCTGCTGTTCGAGATACTCGAGCTGCGCCAGCATGGCGGCCCGATTCGCCTGGTAGGTTTCCGAGCCGCGATCGACTCGGGTCGGGATGACTCTCATAGATGGTCTCGAAGGCGGAGTACGCGTCGGCGTCGAACCGTGTCAATGACGGGCCGACTTCTCACTCACACGTCCAGTATCTTCGCGACGATGCGTTTCATGACCTCGTCCGCTCCGCCGCCAATGGCGGCGAGTCTCGAGTCGACGAACGCACGCCCGGCGGGATTTTCCCACATGTAGCCAGCACCGCCGAACAATTGCATGCAGCTGGTCGCGACGAACTGGTGCATCGTCGTAGAGAAGACCTTTGCGATCGAGATGTCGAGCGTCGCATCCAGGTTTCGCGCCATCTGTCTGATGCAGCGATAGGACAACTCCTGTGCCGCTGTGATCTGGACCATCATGTCGGCGAACTTGTGTTGCGTGACCTGCATCTTCGCCAACGGTTTGCCGAACAGTATCCTCTCCTTGCAATGCTTCAGTGTGACTTCCCACAGCCGCCTCGCTGCCACAGGGGCGGTTACGACGACGACCATGCGCTCATCCTGAAACTGCATCATCTGCTGCTGGAAGCCACGGTTCGGGTCACCGATGGTATTCGAGATCGGCACGCGGACGTCATCGAAGAATAGCAACCCGGTGTCGGATCCCTTGTTGCCGATCTTGTCGAGCAGCTCGAAGCTGAAGCCGGGGCTATCGGTTGGAACGATGATCTGCGAGAAGCCGCCATAGCCCTCGTTCGGGTCGGTCACCGCCAGCAAGCAGAGCCAGTCCGCTGTCGCGGCGTTGGTGATGTACATCTTCGAGCCGTTGATGACCCAGTGGTCGCCGTCACGAACCGCACGCGTCTTGATGCTGGCAACGTCGGAGCCTGCGGCCGGTTCAGTCACTGCGATGGCGGCGATCTGTTCGCCGCGGATCGCAGGCACAAGGTACTTCTGCTTCAACTCCTCGCTGCCGAAACGGGCCAGGGACGGAGTCGCCATGTCGGTGTGAACCGAGATCCCCATCGAGACGCCGGCGTTGTCGCAAAGGGTCAGCTCCTCCAAGAAAATCGCCTGATAGGAGTAGTCGAGCTCGTGGCCGCCATACTTTTGGTCATACCGAATCCCGAGAAGCCCGAGCTCTCCCATTTTCGGATAGAGCGATCTATCGAGCCGGCCCGCGGCATCGAATTCGCGGGCCCGCGGAGCGAGCTCTGTCTGCACAAACTTCCTCGCGACATCCCGAAAGGCTTTGTGCTCGGGGGTGCCGTAAACGTCCTCACCCGGCTCGTACATCGTGCTCCTCCGTCTTCGATTCGTTATTCTTTAGGCGCAGCGCCGCGGCCGGGTCAAACGAGTCGGCAAACGCAAGGGTGCACGAGGCTGAAGACAGCTTCGTGCTCGTGCTAGCAAGGGGATCAGTTCGTTGAGAGACGCTCGAGCGCAACTTTCTTGGCCCAGCGGTAGTCGGCCTTGCCCGAGGGACTACGCACCATCTCGGCGACGAAGAAGATGTCTCGCGGCAGCTTGTAGCGGGCAAGGTGGGCGGCGCAGGCTTCACGCAGCTCATCGGGGCTCGGCGTCTGACCGGATCGCAGGAGCACGAGCGCTGTAACCTGTTCGCCGAAGCGCTCGTTCGGCGTTCCGACGACCACCGCGTCGTAGACTGCCGGGTGATGCTTGAGCGCTTTCTCGACTTCCTCCGGATAGATCTTCTCGCCTCCCGAGTTGATGCTGACCGACCCGCGGCCGAGGACGATGATCGAGCCGTCGGCCGCGAGCGTCGCGTGATCGCCTGGAACGGCGTAACGCGTGCCGTCGATCACCGGGAAAGTCTTCGCTGTTTTCTCGGGGTCCTTGAAATAGCCGAGCGGCACGTAGCCTCGTCGCGCCAACCAGCCGCTAGCGGAGTCTCCAGGTTCGAGGACCCCGGCGAGATCTTCCTGGAGGACGCAGGTCTGCGCGTTCATGCGAAATACGCCGGTGCTGACCTCGCCGCCCTTCATCGAGACCTGTGCGCCCTGACCCCCAGTTTCGGACGCACCGAAACCGTCGATGATCATCAAGTGCGGAATGCGGTCGAGAAAGGCCTGTTTCAACGCTGGCGTCAGAATCGCGCCGCCTGAAAGTATGGTTCGGAACTGTGACAGGTCGTACTGGCGACGGTCGAGCTGATCGATCAGAGGTCTGCCGAACGCATCACCGACGATCGTCATGAACCCGACGCGTTCGCGCTCGACCGTGGTCCAGATTTCGTCGGCGTCGAGATGGCCGGGATGCTGCTGGATGATCACGGTGCCGCCCTGGTGAAGGCAGGTGAACGCCATCCAGTGCGAAGCGCCGTGCATAAAGGGAGGAGCCGGCAGGGCGCGCAAGCTTCCCGCTTTTGCACCTTCGACGATGCTGGCGATGCTTTCGTGCTTCGGGCCGGCCAGCGCTTGCCCGCCGAGCGCGCCGAAGAAGATGTCTTCCTGTCTCCAGAGAACCCCCTTCGGCATGCCGGTCGTGCCGCCGGTGTACAGGATGTAGAGGTCGTCGGCCGGCAAGTCCGGATCAGGTGCGGCGTTGGAGGAAGCGGCAAGCGCCGTTTCGTAGTCGTGTGCGCCGTCGAGCAACTCGTGATCGGACTCGTCGGCGACCTGAAGTAACGTCCGTAGTTTCGGCAGCCTCGATCGGATCTTGGCGACTACTGGTGCAAAGGAGGCGTGGTAGATCAGAGCACGGCAATCCGCGTCGTTCAGCAAATACAGTAACTCTTCTTCGACGTAGCGGTAGTTCACGTTAAATGGGGCGGTGCGCGCTTTGAACGCGCCGATCATTCCTTCGAGGTATTCGTTGCCGTTGTAGAGGTAGATGCCCACATGATCCTGCCCCGACTCGGAGTTCCGCAGGGCTGTGCGTGGCGCATGAACGCCGAGGCCTTGAGCGGTGAGAAAGTTGGCCAACCGCCGGCTGCGGTCGTTGAACTGCATCCACGTGAAGCGCCGTTCGCCGAAGACGATGCTCTCGCGTTCGGGAATGGCAGCAGCGATAGCCTCGTGGATCGTGCCGAGGTTGAACTCCATGCAAACCTCTAGTGGTATGAGTCGGGGTCACGCGGGCAGGCCGAGTGGGCGAACACCGCGAGAATCTCGTTACTTCTTCAGGATCAAAAAGGTCTCGCGCAATCGTTGCGCCTGATCTTGTACCGAGGGCAGCCGCTGCGCATCGGTCAAGGCCTGGAAGACCTCCAATTCACTGGCCTCGCCGCGCTCGTTGTCACCGTCTTTGATCGCTTCCAGAATCTGGTGGATCAAGCGTGGAATCTCGCGTTGCGGAATCACCAAGTCGCCCCGACCAAGCGTGCCGCTGAAGTTGGATGCGTAAGGCCGCAGCACGCCCAGGACTCGTTCGGTTGCTAAGCGTTCATCGGGCATCTGTCTAGCGGTTCCTCAAGCTGCCTTCGTGATTCGATAACATAGCAGGTTCCACCCGCAAATCACGCCTGGGGGCGAGCGGCCAGCCGCTGGGTGATGTCGGCGACGGGCTTGCCAGGAGAGTGGCTCCCGGTTAGACTCTGCAGCTTACCAATCCGATACTTCCCTTCAGAAAGGAACACCCATGGCATTGGATGCAAAGCAGATCGCAGCGACGGCTACCGAGTATGCCGGGCGGCACCCGCAGGAGATCGTCGCCTTGGCGATTCGGGAGTATGCCCCGAATATCGCCATCTCGTTCAGCGGTGCTGAGGACGTGATCTTGATCGACATGGCCAGCAAGGCCGGCGGAGAGTTCACCGTGTTCTCGCTCGACACCGGACGACTGCATCCAGAAACCTATCAGTTCCTCGACCGCGTCCGTGACCGCTACGGCATCCCCATCGACACCATGTTCCCCGAGCCGGCTGCCGTCCAGAAGCTCGTGCGCGCAAAAGGTCTGTTTTCCTTCTACAAGGATGGGCACAAGGAATGCTGCGGTGTGCGCAAGGTCGAGCCGTTGGTGCGCGCGTTGAAGCCGCGTGACGCCTGGATCACCGGACAACGACGGGATCAAAGTCCCGGCACCCGTCAGGACGTTCCCGTCGTGCAGAACGACCCGACGTTTGGATCACCAGAGAAACCTCTCGTGAAGTTCAACCCGTTGGCAAACTGGACCTCGAAACAGGTGTGGGCGTACATTCGAGAGAACGACGTGCCGTACAATGTGCTGCACGAACGCGGCTTCATTTCGATCGGTTGTGAGCCTTGCACCCGTGCAGTGAACCCAGGGCAGCACGAGCGTGAAGGCCGCTGGTGGTGGGAAGAGGAGACGATGAAGGAATGCGGCTTACACGCTGGGAACGTGAAGTGACGAGCTGCTCTGCCGTCGGCGCGAATTTCGAAAGAACGGTTCAAACTCCGCCGACGTCGTCGGCATCTACGGTGCTGGCCGCGTCGGACGTCGAGACCTGATCGGCAAAACGATCGCGAACGAGCTGAAGGACGCTCTGGTAGACTTTCTCGCCGGATTGATCGCGGACGACGAAGAAGGGAGCGCGTTCGACCCCAAGCCGGGCGCCGAGCTTCATTCCCGGACTTTCAAGATCGTCTTCACGCGCCCAGATGACTTCATCAACTTTGTCCCACAGCCCTCGTGAACGGAGATACTCGGTGGCCTCGCCGCATTTGCGACAGTCGGAGCCGTCTTTGAGCTTCTTTTTGACCATGATGACGTGCATGGCTGCCTTCTAGCGCTGGATACCGCGAGGCACAACTACCCGCAAAAGCGACGTGGAGGATTCAAGGATGGTTAATGTGAAGGCGAAGAATGTGGTTTGGCACGCCGGTACGGTCACCAAGGCCGACCGCGAGAAGATATCGGGCTACAAATCCTGCACCATCTGGATGACCGGGCTGCCAGCCTCGGGGAAGTCGACCTTGGCTGTCGCCCTGGAGAAAGCGCTCTGGGAGCGGGGTATCCATTCGTTTGTTCTCGATGGAGACAACATTCGCCATGGCTTGAACAAAGATCTCGGGTTCTCTCCCGAAGACAGGGTGGAGAACATCAGACGCATTGGTGAGGTCGCCAAGCTGTTCACCGCGGCTGGGGTAATCAACATCACCGCCTTCATTTCTCCTTATCGTGTCGATCGTGAGCAGGCACGGTCGCTCGTCGAGGCCGGCGAGTTCCTCGAGGTCTTCGTCGATTGCCCTGTCGAAGAATGTGAACGTCGAGATCCAAAGGGCCACTACAAGAAGGCACGTGCCGGGGAGATTCGCGAATTCACCGGCGTATCAGCACCCTATGAAGCCCCCCTCAACCCGGAGATGACCGTCTACACCGCGCGGCATAGCGAAGCCGATTGCGTCAGCGCAATCCTCGAGTATCTGGAAGCGAAGGGTTACGTACAACCGGCGCCCTAGTCCGGTTCAGTCGAG
>Ga0187892_10004436_pt1 | contig 23550 bp, 25 predicted proteins | sample MA1701073metaG_FD_139345 | JGI IMG/M metagenome (GOLD analysis project Ga0187892, IMG submission 139345) | Bio-ooze microbial communities from a basaltic lava cave in the Kipuka Kanohina Cave System on the Island of Hawaii, USA - MA170107-3 metaG ... | reverse complement strand
CGAAACTCACGCTGACATAGGACAAGCAACGACGCGTCCGCGCGCCGCACACTCACTTCGATTCGAATCACTTCACCGGACGGCGAAGTTCAGACCACCACCGCGAAGCGGTTTAGTTCAACTCTGAATTGAACGACACCAGGGTCTGTTCACGTGCGAACTGTCGGTATAAGTGCAGGCGTTTCCGTTCAACGCCCCACCAGCGCCGCTTCAACTCGTTATCTGGACATCCAGGCGCACCAGGTGACTCCACTCCTGGAGTAATGCCACCTGCCGTCGGCCAACGCCTCGGCAGGGAATCTTATCGGAACAAGAGGGTCGCCCAATGCGCCTAGACGCAGCATGCCTCCCGGCGCTCCGATCGCCGCCTTTCCCTGGCGTTCGAACCCGCAGGTCGAGCACGTTCTCAAACGAGAGATCCCCGGCGCGACGCCCCGGTTCGTTGGGATCGCGCGGCGGGCTACTCGAGCCGCGACCAGCCCGGATCCTCGCGGTCGAGGAGGCGCTTGAGGGCGGCGAAGTGCAGGTCCGACTGCTGGCGCTCGCCGGCCATCTGCTTCGCGGTCGCGGAGGCGACGCCGTGCGAGAGGCGCTTGAGGTGCTTGCCGGTGCTCTGCGCGAGCACCTGCACCATGCAGGCGCGCTCCAGATAGTAGAGGTCGTCGAACGCCCACGCGACGCTGTCGCCGCACACGATCACGCCGTGGTTCGCGAGGAACAGCACGTCGGCGCCGTTCAGCCGGGAGGCGATGCGGTCGCCCTCGGCGTTGTCCAGGACGAGGCCGTTGTACTCCTCGTCGTAGGCGACCTTGCCGTAGAACCGCAGCGCGTTCTGGCTCGCCGGCTCGAGCCGGCCGCCCTCGAGCAGCGTGAGCGAGGTCGCGAACGGCATGTGGGTGTGGAGCACGCAGGCCGGCGCCCGTTTCGACTTGTGGAGCCGCGCGTGGATGAAAAACGCCGTCGGCTCAACGCTGTGCCGGCCCTCGACCAGGTTGCCCTTGCCGTCGACGAGGAGCAGATCGGCGGGCGAGACCTCCGACCAGTGCAGGCCCTGCGGATTGATGAGGAACCGATCCTCCAGCCCGGGCGCGACGAGACTGAAGTGATTGCACACGCCCTCCGAGAGCCCCAGCCGGGTCGCCCAGCGGAGCGCCGCGGCGAGGTCGATGCGCGCGCGAACGAGCGCGTCCGTCCCGCTCATGTCGTCGTTCTCCTTTCGCGCCCGCGGGCCGCGCGCCGCCATCGTTGGTCTTTCCGCTCGCGCGCACCGGAGCGACGCGGAATCTACCACCCGCCGCGACGCCGCCGCGAGGAACAGGTTCTCTCCGCGCGCGCGATCGATTTGTCACAGCCTGTCACAGCCGCCGGCCGCCCGCGCCGTCGGTCGCGGCGCGCCCGAGCGCGAGATGCGCGGCCGTTCCCGGATTGTGCTCGACGAGGTCGCGCACGAACCGGTCGAACGGCAGGTCGTACCGGCGCTCGAGCTCCCGCGCGACGCGCTTCAGCGGCGCGATCGGGATGCGCGCCGCTGCGCCCTTGAAGCCGAGCACGATCATGTTGACCCGGTCCTCGGCCGGCAGGCAGAGAACCCTGCCGCCGAACGCCTGCTCGATGCGCGCGAGATAGGTGCCCATCCGCGGCTCGTCGGCGATGAAATTCACGACCAGCACGCCCCGAGGCCGCAGGGCATCGCGGCAGGCGTCGTAGAACGGCTGCGTGGCGAGCGAGCGCACCGACCGGCCGTCCTCGAACGCGTCGAGCAGCACTACGTCGTACTCGCCGGGGTGCGCCGGCACGTAGGCCGCGCCGTCCGCGACCAGCACCTTGACCCGCTCCTCGTCGGGCGGCAGCCCGAAGAAGCTGCGCGCGGCGGCGACCACCGCCGGATTGATCTCCACGACCGTCACGCGCGTTTCCGGCAGCTGCGCGTGCGCGAACCGCGCGATCGAGCCGCCGCCGAGGCCGATCATCAGCAGCTCGCGCGGCGCGGGCGCGAAGAGCAGGAACGCCATCATCGCCCGCGTGTAGGCGAGCTCCAGGCGCTCGGGCGCGGACAGGCGGAGCGCGCTCTGGATCGCGTGGCCGCCGAGGTGCAGCGTGCGCACCCCGCGGCGCTCGCTCACCTCGACCGACGAGCGCCGGCGCATGAGCCAGCGCTTCAGGCGCCGCATAGAATCCGCCACTCCATGGGGAGCCGATTATGACCTGTCTCAAGCGCTGCGCCCTCGGCGCCCTCGTCGTCCTCGCCGCCGTGGCGGGCGCGAGCGCGCTCGCCGCCCGCTACGCCGCCGACTGGCTCGGCGCGTCCGACGCGCCGGTGAAGGCCGATGCGATCATCGTGCTCGGCTCCGAGGTCACGCGGGCGAAGACCGGCGCGAGCCTCTACCGGCAGGGGCTCGCGCGCGTCGTCTACCTCACGGTCCCGTGGCGGGAGCCGCGCTACGCCGCCCTGGAGGACGAGAAGATCCGCTGGCCCTGGTTCGAGGAAGTGGCGCGCACGCTGCTCCGCAACCGTGGCGTGCCCGATTCGGCGATCCGCCTGCTCGGCAAGGACCTCGTCAGCACTGTGGCCGAAGCGCGCGAGGCCGCGCGCGCGCTCGGGCCGCAGGCGGGCACGCTGCTGATCGTCACCTCCTGGTATCACGTCCGGCGCACGCGGGCGATCTTCTCCCACCACCTGCCGGAGGCGCGGATCCTCGTCGTGGCGAGCCACGACGAGCCGGCGCCGGAGCGCTGGTGGGCCGACCAGGAGGCGGCACGCAACGTGCTCCTCGAGTTCGCGAAGCTCGTTTTCTACAGGCTCGGGTTCAGCTTCGCGTGATGCCGACGCCGACGGGGAAACTCGGCCGCCGGCGCGCGGTCAGACGCACAGCGTGCCGCGGGACGTGGCACCATGAACGGCACGGCTGGATGTGATGAAAAACGGACGAATCCTTCTCGGGCTGGGCGTCGCGGCCGCGCTCGGCGCCGGCGTGGCCCGCGCCGACGACCTCGCCGCCCGCGCGTTGCGCGAGCGCCAGAATCAATCGGACGCGTTCGCGCTCCAGCTCCAGCAGTCGCTTCAGAGCTTCCGCGCCGGGAGCCTGTCGCCGCCTGAACGGCTCGAACTCGACCGCCTCCACCGCGATCAGCGCCTGCGGCAGGACGAGCTCTTCTACCGGCAGCAGGTCGAAACCAACTCCCCCGCCGCCGGCGGCGCGCGTCGCGCCGAGGCGATGCGCGCCGACCAGGAGCGCCAGCAACAGCTCTCGCGCTTCCGCTCCGAGGCGGCGCAGGCGGTCGAGGGCGGGCGCGTCGAGCAGCGCGCGGCGCCGCTCGTCGACCCGACGGTGGTCACCGCGCCCGTCCCGCGCGGGCGGCGACGCATGCCGGACCAGGATCCGGGCGCCGTCGGACCGTAAGGCCGCCGCCCGCGACCCCCGCGGCGCGGGCTATGGCCCGCAGCCCGCGACCGGGCCAGGGGCGCCGGGTGCCGCCGTCGCGTCCGGCGCGGTGAGGCTCTCGAGGAACGCGACGAGGTCGTCCGTCTCCCGCGCCGACAGCTTGAGCGGACGCAGCAGCTGCTCGCCGTGGGTATGGAGCCGTTCGAGATCGAGCTCCGAGTAGTGGCGCACGACGTCGCGCAGCGTGGCGAGCCGCCCGTCGTGCATGTACGGCGCGGTCAGCGCGACGTTGCGCAGGCTCGGCGTCTTGAACTGGCCGAAGTTCGCGTGCTGCAGCTCGACGTGCCGCGTCTTCGTCGCCGAGGCGCGCGACGGGTCGTCGCTGTGCGCGCCGAGGAGGTTGTACGGATCGGCGGCGAGCCGCTTGATCCCGCCGTGCCGCCCGGGGTCGACGCGCCCTGGCGCGACCATGAACGGCACGCCGACGTCGTGGAACTCGCCGTTCGTGAAGCCGGCGCCGAAGTGGCAGACGCCGCAGTTCCCCTTCCCGACGAAGAGCTTCAGGCCGCGCTGCGCGGCGACCGGGTAGCGTGCGGCCGCCTCGCGGTCGCCGCTGGCGAGTGCATCGCGGAACACGTCGAAGGGCGTGCGCCCGGAGGTGCGCGTCTCGACGAACGCGGCGATCGCTTTCGCCGCGTCGACGAGCATCCGCTCGTCGCCGGCCGCCCCGCCCCCGAACACCGCCCAGTAGCCGCACCGCAGCGCGGCGTCCGAGCGCAGGACGCCGGCCGCGAGCGCCGCAGTAGCGCCCATCTCGCGCGGATCGAGCAGCGCCCGCAGCGCCTGCGCCCACAGGCTGTCCGCTCCGCCGTCCCAGGAGAACCAGCGCAGGAGCCCGGCGTTGAGGATGCTCGGCGCGTTGCGGTCGAGCGGGACGAGCCCCACGGCCTGCTTGCGGCCGTCGGTCCATGCGCTCGCCGGCACGTGGCAGCTCGCGCAAGCGACCGCGCCGTTCGCCGACAGCCGGGCGTCGAAGAAGAGCCGCTGCCCCAGGGCGATCGCCGCCGCGCTGCCGGAGACGCGATTGCTCGGGTCGCGCAGGACCGGCTGCGGCCACGGTCCGTGGCGGAGGATGAGCGCCGTCTCGGCCGGCGTGAAGCTGACCGGCTCCGCGGCGAATGCCGGGGTGGCGGCGATCGACAGCGCCGCTGCCGCGCCGGCGGCGACCCGGGCGGCGGTCATTCGAGCACGAGATCGGTCGTGAGCCGCTCGGTCCGGCCGCGCGCTTCGACGTCGAAGAGGACCTGCCAGTGCCCCGGCATGTGGAACAGCAGCCCCTCGGCGACGTAGCGTCCCGCACCCCTCGCCGTGACCGTCGCGCGGTAGTTCATGCCGTGCCGGTGCTCGGGCATCTGCGCGTCGATGCGCAGGCCCTCGACCGCGGGCGACGCGCCTTTCGCGCAGACGACCGCCTCGACCGCGAAATGCTCGCCGACGGCGATCTTCGCCGGCAGCGTGCGATACGCGACCACGTAGCGGTCGGACTCGACCCGCTTGCCGGGTCCGTCGCAGCTTTGCGCCGCGGAGTCGAACGCCGCCGCACCGGCGAGCAGCGCCGCCGCGATGCGCCGGCGTGCGCTCACTCGGCCTTGATCCCGGCCTGCTTCACGATCTTGGCGTACTTCCCGACCCCGTCCTTCACCATGCTGGCGAGCTCCGCCGGCGTGCTCGCGAGCGGTTCGGCGCCGGCCTTGCCGAGCGCGTCGGCCGCGTCCGGCGACCCGATCACCGCGGCGACCTCCTTGTGCAGACGCTCGACGACGGCGGGCGGCGTGCCCGCCGGCGCCATGATCGCGAGCCAGAGCGAAGCGTCGAACCCCGGAAACCCGGATTCGGCCACCGTCGGCACGTCGGGCAGCGACGGCGAGCGCTTCGGCGTGCCGACGGCGATCGGCCGGACCCGGCCCGATTTCGCGTGCGGCAGCACCGCGGGCAGACTGCCGAAGAGGGCTTCGACCTGTCCCGCGATCACTGCCGTCCCCGCCGGGCCGTTGCCGTTGTACGGGATGTGCACGATGTAGATCCCCGCGGAGCCCTTCAGCATCTCCATCGCGAGGTGCGTCGTCGAGCCGGTGCCGGCGGACGCGTAGTTGAGCTTTCCCGGCCGCGTCCTGACGTACGCGACGAACTCCTGGAGTGATCGCGCCGGCACCTCGGGATGGACGACGAGTAGGTAGGGCGAGACGGCGACCAGCGAGATCGGCGCGAAGTCCTTGACCGGGTCGTAGCCGAGCTTGGGGTACACGCTGGGCGCGACGGCGTGGGTGCTGGTCGAGCCCACGCCGAGGGTGTAGCCGTCGGGCGTCGCTTTCGCCACCACCTCGGTACCGATCGTGCCGCCCGCGCCGCCCCGGTTCTCGACCACGATCTGCTGGCCGAGGCGGTCGCCGAGCTTCTGCGCGACGATGCGCGCGACGATGTCGGTCGAGCCGCCGGGCGGGAACGGCACGATCAGGCGCACCGGCTTCGCCGGATAGGCCTGCGGCCAGGCGAGGCCGGGCGCGAGCAGCCCGAGGGTCGCGACGGTGAGGCTCACCAGCATCCTGCGGTTCATGGGCGTCCGCTCCTCTTCGGTGTGGGGTCGCGGAGTCTAGCGCCGCCGCGCGAGGATCGTCTCGATCATCGCTTCGCCGTTCAGGTAGGCGATGCGCCGGGCGACGTCGGGCGGCAGGTCGGCGAGCCAGCGCCGCGACCAGTCCGCGTGCTCGGGCACGTAGTGCCAGCGCTCGGCGACGTAGGTGTCGGTGCCCACCATGAAGCGGTCGGGGAACTCCAGGAACGCCGCGCGCCACTCCGGCGGCGGCTTGCCGCCCGCGCCGTGGTCGGTGCGGAACGCGAGGTCGGCCCACAGGTTCTTGTGCTTGCGCAGCAGCTCGCGCACCCGCTCGGGGCGCTCGAACCCGGCGTGCGCCCACAGGACGTGCGCCTCCGGATCCTGCGCGAACAGCCGCTCGACCGCGTCGGCGTCGGAATGGGCGTGCAGCAGTAGCCGGTACTGCTTCGCGAGCTCGACCATCCGGCGCGGCACCGGCAGATCGGCGTCGGCGCCGAACAGGTGGAACTCGCCGATCGCCACGTACTTGTGTTTCCTGAGCCGCTCCTCGACGTAGCGCACGATCTCTTCGTCGCGGACCCACGTGGCGACGTCCGACCGGCGTCGATACGGGCGCAGCTCGGGGATGATGAGCTCCGGCGCCGCCGCGTGGAGCCGCTGCGTGCCCTCGTCGTCGGAGCTCGAGACCATGCCCCTGCGCACGCCGGCCCTGCGCAGGAGCGCGATCGCCTCCTCGGTCTTGAGCACGTCGAGCGCGTCGTGGCTGTAGTGGAGGTGGGCGTCGAAGATCGGCAGGTCGGCCGCGCTCGCGGCCGCGGCGATCCACAGGGTCGCGCAGAGCGTCAAGGCGTTGACGAGTCGTGTCATCACCGGTCGTGTCTCCTTGGTCGGCGTCGGCGGCGGATTGTCGCTCAAGCGCGGGCCGCGCGTGCGCCGTCAGCCGTCGCGCGCGAGCTCGCGGTCGCGGAGCAGCCGCCGGCGCAGCTTCCCGCTCGCCGTCTTGGGCAGCTCCGCGACGAACTCGATCTTGCGCGGATATTTGTACGGCGCGGTGACGCGCTTCGCGTGCTCCTGCAGCTCGCGCGCGAGCGCATCCGAGGGCGCGTGGCCCGGGCGCAGCACCACGAATGCCTTGACCACCTCGCCGCGCTCGGGATCGGGGCTCGCCACCGCCGCCGACTCCTGCACCGCCGCGTGCTCGGCGAGCGCGTTCTCCACCTCCATCGGGCCGATGCGGTAGCCGGCGGAGTTGATGACGTCGTCCGCGCGTCCCTCGTAATAGAGATAGCCGTCCGCGTCCGAGCGCACGACGTCGCCGGTGCGCCAATATTCCGCGTCGCCGATCGCCACCCTCGCGGCGGCGGTTCTCTCGGGGTCCTTCCAGTAGCCGACCATCACCTGCGGATTCGGCAGACGGATCGCGAGCTCGCCGGGCTCGCCGGGCGCGGCCGGGGTGCCCTCCGCGCCGAGCAGCGCGATGTCGGTGCCTGGCAAGGGCTTGCCCATCGAGCCGGGCCGCACCGGCAGGCACGGGTAATTGAGCACGGTCATCAGCGTCTCGGTCTGGCCGTAGCCGTCGAGCAGCGGCACGCCGGTCAGCTCCCGCCACCGCCGGACGACCTCGGGGTTGACCGTCTCGCCGGCCGACACCGCGAGCCGCAGCGCCGACAGGTCGAAGCGCGACGCGTCCTCGGCGATCAGGCGCCGCAGCTCGGTCGCGGCCGCGCAGAACACGGTGACGCGGTGGCGCGCGAGCAGCTCGAACCGCGCCCGCGGCTCGAAGCGCCCGTCGTAGAACAGCACCTGCGCACCGCAGCTCCACGGCCCGAAGAGGATGCTCGTGCCGGCCTTGCTCCAGCCGGTGTCGGCGGTGCACCACATGAGCTCGTCCGGACCGAGGTCGAGCCAGTACCAGGCCGACACCCGCCACGCCCAGAGCGCCCGCACGGCGTGGGTCACCCCCTTCGGATCGCCGGTCGAGCCCGACGTGTAATACATGATTGCGGGCGCCTCCGCGGCGAGATCGACCGCGTCGAAGGTCTCGCGCTCGGCACCGAGCGCGGCGTCGAGCTCGAGCCAGCCCGGCGCCGCGCCGACCGCGACGCGCAGCCGGAAGGCTCCCGCGTCGGCGAACTTCGCCGTGCCGGCGGCGGTGGTCACGGCCCCCACCGCTCCCGAGTGCGCGACGCGATAGGCGACGTCCTTCCCGGTGAGCATGTCGATGCACGGGATCGGGACCGCGCCCGCGCGGAGGCACCCCACCATCGCGATCTGCCATTCGGGCAGCCGCGGGAGCATCACCACGACCCGATCGCCCTTGCCCACGCCGTGCGCCGCGAGCAGGTTCGCGAAGCGGCACGACAGGCGCGCGACCTCGGCGAACGTGAGGCGGCGCTCGCGCCCGCCCTCGTCGCACCAGAGCAGCGCCGGCTTCGCCGGATCGGCCGCCCAGAAGTCGACCACGTCGCGCGCGAAGTTGAACCGCTCCGGCACCGCCCACCGGAACGCGCGCGCGGTGGCGGCGTAGTCGGTCATCCGGGGCGGGAGCATCTGGAGATTGTGAACCGATCACCCCGCGCGAGAGCGCCGGCCCCGCCGCCGCGGGTCACCCGCCCGGCGTCACTTGAACACCGAGACGACGAGCAGGTCCGGGAGCCAGGTCGCGAGCGCTGGGAAGAAGACCACGAGCAGCAGCACGGCGAGGTCGCCGGCGAAGAACGGCAGCGAGCCCTTGAGGACCTGGGGCAACGGAATGTTCGAGGTGCCGCTCACCGCGAAGAGGTTCAACCCGACCGGCGGCGTGACCACGCTCATCTCGACGGCGAGCGTGAGCATGATGCCGAGGTGGACCGGGTCGATCTTGAGCGCGTAGGAGACCGGGAACACCACCGGCACCGTCAGCAGCACCATGGCAACGCCGTCGACGAACATGCCGAGCAGCAGCAGGACGCCCATGAACGCGAAGATGAAGCCGAGCGGCGTCAGCCCCCAGCCGGTCACGGTCTCGGTGATCCTCTGCGGCCAGTAGAGATTCGCCGCCAGGAACTGGAACACGCCCACGCTGCCGACCAGGAACAGCACCACCGCCGTGAGGTTCAGCGCGCGGCAGGCGGTCGGCAGCAGGCCGGCGATGAATTCCCGCACGCCCTTCGCGAGGCCATAGAGCAGCGCGTAGCCGCAGGCGGCGGCCGCGGCTTCGGTGGGGGTGAAGAATCCGCCGTACAGCCCCCCGAGGATGACGACCGGCATGCCGAGCGCCGGCAGCGCGCCTTTCGCCTCGGTCCACAGCCGGCGCGGGTCGAACTCGCCGCGCGGCAGCTTCAGGATCCAGGCGATGATGATGACGCTGATGATGTTGCCGAGCGCGAGCAGCAGCCCCGGGACGACGCCGGCGAAGAACAGGCTCACGATCGACGTCTCGGTCACGATGCCGTACAGGATCAGGATGATGCTCGGCGGGATCAGCATCGCGATGCCGCCGGCGGTGGCCACGAGGCCGCCCGAGAGCCACAGCGGGTAGCCGCGCTTGGTCATCTCGGGGATCGCGATGACGCTCATCGCGGCCGCCATCGCCACGCTCGAGCCCGAGATCGCCCCGAACAGCACGCAGGCGACCACGGTGGCCACGCCGAACCCGCCCGGCAGCCAGCCGACCAGCGCGTCGGCGAAGCGGAAGAGCTGCGCCACCAGGCCGGTGCGCTCCATGAGAAAGCCGGCGAAGATGAAGAGCGGAATCGCCATCAGCGAGTAGCGCCCGATGAAGCTGAAGAAGGCGCGGAAGATGACGTTCGGCTCGAGCAGCGGATCGACGAGGATGTAGGCCGCGGAAGCCGCGCTGAGGCCGATGCCGATCGGCACGCTCAGCACGAGCAGCACCAATACCACGATCCCGACGATCAGCATCCGCCCTCCCTTTGCGGATTCAAGCGACTCTTAGTGCGACGGGCCTTCGGTTTCCGGCGGCTCCTCGAGGACGCTGCGCCCGCGGAGCCCCTGGATCCCGCGGTAGACCTGGAAGAAGAGCGTGACCGCCATGAAGGCGAAGCCGACGAGCAGCGCCGCCAGGAACGGCCACATGGGAAACGCCAGGCTCTCGGTGCGGCTGCCGTAGTGCCGGCTGTCCTCCACCTCGGGGATCCCCCACCACACCACGGCGAGGAGGAAGAGGAACGAGAGGACGGCGGCGACGACCTTGACGACCTCGACGGCGCGGCGGCCGCGCGGCCCGGCCGCGCCCAGCACCTCAAGGAGCACCGTGACGTTGAGGTGCGCGTCGCGCCGCTGCGAGATGCTGAAGAAGAGAAAGACGCCGCTCAGGATGAAGAAGGTGACGGCGTCCTGCTGCCACTCGAAGGACACGCCGAACACGTAGCGCCGCACCACCTCGAGCAGCGCGAGCAGCGTGCAACCGAGCAGCAGCAGGGCGGCGGCGTGCGCCAGGATCCGGTCCTGGAACGCACGCCAGATCGCGTACGCTCGTTCCACGCGCCCCGGAGCGGCTGGTCGCGGCGCGCTACTTGATGATGATCTTCGACGCGTGCTTCGAGCAGTCGACCTTCTCGATCCAGGACGAGCCGGGCGGGTTCTGCTGCGACAGCGCGCGGCCCTCCCTGACGAACGAGTCGACCCACTTGTTCGCCGCCTCCGGCGTCTTGCTCTTCACGTACCGGGTGGGCGCGTCACCCATCGCGGTCGTCATCGCCGAGACTTCCTGCGGGCTCATCCAGTACACGCCCGGCTTCGACGGGTCCTCGGTCCCGTACTTCGCGTAGGTCATCTTGTCGACGCACCAGTTGAGCTCCTTCTGCACCTGGATGGTCTCGGCGATGACCTTCTGCAGCTCGGCCTGCGTCGCCGGGCTCAGGCGGTCCCACCAGCGCCGGCTGGCGCTGATCATGTAGTAGTCGCCGACGAAGGCGCCGGCGCCGCCCATGGTGTAGTACGGCGCCTGCTGCTTCACGCTCAGCCAGCCGCCGATGCTGGTCATCAGCCCGTCGATGACGCCCGACTCCAGGGCGCTCGGCACTTCGCCGAACCCCATGACCACCGGGTTCGCCTTCCACGACTCGAGCGAGGCGTTCTCGACCGGGCCCATGCTGCGGACCTTGCGGCCGACGAAGTCCTCGGGCTTGACGTAGCGCTTCTTGCCGCCGACGCCCATGCCGAAGCTCATGTGGCCGGCGCCGAACACCTTGATCGCCTGGTTCTTCGCCAGCCGGTCGACCAGCATCTGGAAGGTCTCGGTCTTCTCCAGCGAGTCGACCGCGCCGACCGTGGTCAGCACCCCCGGCCCGACGACCGTCATCATCCACGGGTCGACCGAGGCCGCCTTCCCGATCTGCATCCACGTCATCTCGAGGTTGCCCTGGCGCATGGCCTCGAAGGCCTCGGGGATCGTGTACAGCGCGCCGGCGTAGTAGAGGCGCGCCTCGCTGCCGGGGATCGCCTGCGGCAGCCGGTCGGCGAAATGCTTCATCGCGAGACCTGCCGGGTGCGGCGGCGGCGGGAAGTCCGCCGCGAAGCGCAGCACGACCTTCCGCGGCTTGTCCTGCGCGTATGCCGCGCGCTCGGTCGCGCCCCAGGTCACGGCCAGCGCCGCCACGAACAGCGCGGCGGCCACCGGGCGGAGTCTTCGCATCTGCTTACGAGCCATAGGCCTCCTCCATCGACATCTGATCGTCATCGGAATGCCGGGTTGCGCACCCGGTCGACTGTCGTTCAAGAACGAAAGTCACCGTATATCAACGGCTAGTGATCGTCAAGCGCGGGGCGCGGGCGCTGCGCCGCGGCCGGCCGTCTCGATCCCGACGCCCGACGGCGCGATGCGTGCTGGCGCCGTGCGACTCGCGCGGCGCGCCCGGGCTTTCAGCGCGGCCGATCGCCCGCGAGCGTGACGCGATGCATGACGCGCCGGAACCCGTGATAGTCGTTCACCGGGTTGTGCTGCGCGCAGCGGTTGTCCCAGAACGCGAGGGAGCCGGGCGCCCAGCGAAAGCGGCAGGTGAACTCCGGCCGCACCTGGTGCGCGAAGAGATGGTCGAGCAGCGGCCGGCTCTCCTCCTCCGTCCAGCCCTTGAAAGCGGTGGTGTGGCCGACGTTCACGTACAGCGCCTTGCGGCCGGTTTCCGGGTGCGTGCGCACGACCGGGTGCTCGCCGACGAGCACCTTCAGCTCGGCGCCGGCGTCGCGCAGGCGGTCCTCGCGGGTCCGCGAGGCGTCGGCCTTCGTCGAGGCGTTGATTCCCACCAGCCCGTCGAGCGTGCGTTTGAGGCCGTCGGAGAGCGACTCGTAGGCGAGGTACTGGTTGGCGAAGAGCGTGTCGCCGCCGTAGGGCGGGATCTCCAGGGCGTACAGCATGCTCCCCATCGGCGGCCGCTCGAGATAGGCGGTGTCCGAATGCCACACCCCGCCGAAGTTCAGCCGTTCATGCTCGAGCTTGATCACCGGCGTGATCAGCGGGCACTCGGGCAAGCCCTTGAGCTGCGGATACTCCATGGGCTCGCCGAACTGCCGCGCGAAGGCGAGCTGCGCCTGCGGCGTGAGCGTCTGGTCGCGGAAGAAGATCACCAGATGGTCGAGGAAGGTCCGGCGGATCTCCGCCACGACCTCGCGCTCGAGCGGACGCGAAATGTCGACGCCGTGGATCTCGGCGCCGAGCGCGCCGGCGATCGGATGGACCTCGATGCGGCCGGGGCCGCGCGGCGCGGGGTGGTTGGTCGGCACGGGTCGGACGGCGACCTAAGCGCGCGCGACTTCCACGAGGCAGTCGTAGTAGGTCGCCGCGCCGCCCATGTCGGCGAGCGCCTGCGCGGTGACGTCGTTCGCGTTGCAGCCGTCGGGCGAGAGCTTCTTCCACCACACCGACGGCGCGACGACCACGCCGGGACGCGCCCGGTCCGACACCGCCGCCCGCAGCGTGAACGACCCGCGATCGTTGAACACCCGGACGCGGTCGGCGGTGCGGATGCCCCGCGGCGCGGCGTCGTCGGGATGGATGTCGAGGCGCGGTTCCTTCTCGGAGGCGAGCGCGAACGGCAGGTTCGCGAAGCTCGAGCTGAGGAAGTTGCGGCACGGCGGCGAGATGAACGCGAGCGGGTAGCGGCGCGCGAGCTGCGGGTTCGAGTCGCGGTTCTCGCGCGGCGGGATGTAGCTCGGCAGCGGATCGAGCCCCAGGCGCTCGGCCGTCGCGCTGTAGAACTCGCACTTGCCCGACGGCGTCGGGAACCCGCCGGTCGCGAACGGTGCGTAGCGCTCGGGCACGGCGAGCCGCTGCCAGCCGTGCGCCTTCGCCGTCTCCCAGTCGATCCCGCGCATGCGCGGGTGCGCGGAGCTGAGCGCTTGCCGGCACACCTCCTCGTCCGAGTCGTCGAAGCACGGCTCGTCGAAGCCCATCCGCTTCGCGAGCAGCCGGAACACCTCGATGTTCGGCTTCGCCTCGCCGAGGGGCTCGATCGCGGGGTTGTTGGCGACGACGTAGAGGTGGCCGTAGGACTTGTGCACGTCGTAGTGCTCGAGCTGCGTGGTCGCGGGCAGGACGATGTCGGCGTAGTCGCAGGTGTCGGTGAAGAAGATCTCGTGGACGACGGTGAAGAGATCGGGGCGCGCGAAGCCGGCGATCACCTTGCTCGAGTCCGGGCACACCGCCACCGGGTTGTTGTTGTAGACGTAGATCGCCTTGACGGGAGGCTGCGCCGAGAGGAGCGCATCGCCGAGCGCCGCCTGGTTGATGGTGCGCGGGCTTCCGCGGATCAGGTCCGGCCGCTCGAGCGCCCGGTGGTCGAAGTCGTAGAAGCCCGCGGTCGAGAGGACGACCCCGCCCGCGGGACTGCGCCACGCGCCGACGAGCGCCGGCAGGCAGGAGATGGTGCGCACCGCCATGCCGCCGCCGGCGTGGCGCTGCAAGCCGTAGTTGACGCGGATCGCCGCGGGCGCGAGCGTCGCGTACTCGCGCGCGAGGTTCACGACCTCGTCGGCCGTGATGCCGCAGAGCCGCGCGACCCGCTCCGGCGGGTACTCCTTCACCCGCTCGGCGAGCGCCTCGTACCCCAGCGTGCAGCGCGCGACGTAGTCGCGGTCGATGCGGCCCTCGCCGATGATCACGTGCATCATCCCGAGCGCAAGCGCGGCGTCGGTGCCCGGCAGGACGCGGATGTGCTGGTGGCACTTCTCGGCGGTCTGGCTGCGCCACGGATCGATCGCGACGAGCTTCGCGCCGCGGCGCTTCGCCTCCTGGCAGCGCGACCAGAGGTGCAGGTTCGAGACGATCGGGTTCGAGCCCCAGATGAGGATGAGGCGCGCCTCGTCGAAGCGCTCCGGATCGGTCCCGACCGAGCCGCCGAGGGTGAGCTGCGAGCCCACCTTGCCGGCCGACGAGCAGAGCGTGCGGTCGAGCAGGCTCGCGCCGAGCCGGTGGAAGAACCGACGGTCCATCGACGCGTACTGCAGCAGCCCCATCGTGCCGGCGTAGCTGCACGGCAGGATCTGCTGCGGATCCTCGGCGGCGATCGCCTTGAACCGCGCGGCGATCTCGTCGAGCGCCGCGTCCCAGGAGATCCGCTCGAAGCGCCCGCCTCCCGGCCCCTTCGGCCCGACCCGCCGCAGCGGGTGGAGCACCCGCTCCTTCGAGTACGTGCGGTCGAGGTACCTGGCGACCTTGGTGCAGAGCGTCCCGTCGGTGAACGGCATCGCGCCGCCGCGCACTCCCACCGCCACGCCGTCCGCGACGGTGATCTCCATCGCGCAGGTGTCGGGGCAGTCGTGCGGACAGGCCGCCTTCACGACGCGGGTGGTGGTGGCGCGCAGGTCGTCCGTGCCCATCGCGCGAATTCTAGCCGCCTCCGGGGACCGGAGGCGGCGGCGCCGGCGCGAGGCGCCGATACAGCGGCAGGAGCAGCGCCGGCAGCACGTACATCGGGATCTGCGCGAGCGCGAAGAAGGCGACGAGCTCGAAGCCCGCGTCCGGGCCGAGCGCGACCAGGACGAGCCCCATGTTGCGGTTCCCGGTCAGCAGCCCGACGGTGAGCGCGCGCCGCATCCCGTTGCGCGCCCAGACCATCGCCCCCACGGCCTGCAACGCGAGGTTGGCCGCGAACGCGGCGAGCGTCGCGCCGACGACGTAGCCCGGGCGGTCGAGCGCGAAAGCCGTGACGCCGTCCATGATCCCGATCGCGAACACGACCATCCCGATCACCGCCCCGCCGTCGAGGGTGCGGGCGTTGCGGGCGATCGTCGTCTCCGGCACGAAGCGGCGCGCGAGCCCGGCGATCGCGAACGCCCCGCCGACGATGAGCGCGAGCCGCAGCATGAACGTCGCCAGATCGACCTCGAGCGCGACGCCGAGCAGCGCCGCTCCGAGAGGAGGCAGCGTGAGCGGCACGAGCGCGGTCGTCGCCACGATCGCGACCACCGCGAGCGCCGCGTCGAGGCCGACGAGCAGGCTGATCGCCGCGCCGGACACGATCGGCGAGGCCGCGGCCATCAGGACGAGGCCGGTGACGAGCGGCGCCGGGAGCGGCAGCGGCTGCAGCGCGAGCCACACCAGCACCGGAGACACGCCGAGGAACCACACGAGCATCGCGCCGACCAGCGCCGGCCGCCGCGCATAGTCGCCGAACGCGCTCCAGTCGAGCCGCACCAGCGCCAGCACGAGTGAGATCACGATCGAGGGCAGCAGCAGCGGCCGCAGCGCCGCGGCGAGCGGCGGGATCGCGAGGCCGATCAGCACCCCTGCCGCGAGCAGCCGCGTCGCGTGCGTCCCGGCGAAATCGAGCGCCCGGTACGCCGCCTTGCGCATCGCGCCCGCCGCCTGCACCTTCAGCGCGCCGCGCGCGCGAACGCCTGGCGCAGCCCCTGCGAGCAGCGATAGAGCGCGTGATGCGCGGCGGCGATGACGCCGCCCATCGTGACGAAGCCGTGGACCATGCCTTCGAAGCACTCGTAGGTCACCGGCACGCCCGCCGCGCGCAAGCGCTCGGCGTACGCGCGGCCCTCGTCGCGCAGCGGATCGAAGCCGCAGGTGACGATGTACGCGGGCGCGAGGCCGGAGTGATCGGGCGCACGCAGCGGCGAGGCGCGCCAATCCGCCACGTCGTCGGACGAGCCGAGGTAGTTTTCCCGCGACCAGAGGATCGCCTCGCGCGTGAGCACGTAGCCCTCGGCGAACTCGGCGTGCGACGGCGCGTCGGCCGCCATGTCGGTGGCGGGATAGATCAGGACCTGCATCGCGAGCCGCGGCGCGCCCGCGTCGCGGCTCGCGAGCGCGACCACCGCCGCGAGGTTGCCGCCGGCCGAGTCGCCCCCGACGGCGATCCGGCGCGGGTCGAGGGCCAGGGCTTCGGCCTGCTGCGCGATCCAGCGCGTGGCGGCGATCGCGTCCTCGACCGCGGCCGGGAACTTGTGCTCGGGCGCGAGGCGATAGTCGACGGAGGCCACGGCGCAGCGCGCGAGGTTCGCGAGCTCGCGGCAGACGACGTCGTGGGTGTCGAGGTCGCCGAAGGTCCAGCCGCCGCCGTGGAAATAGACGAGCGCCGGGTGCCGGTCCTCGGCGCGCGCGCCGAGCGGCCGGTAGAGCCGGATCGGGAGCGCGCCTGCCGGCCCGGGAACGCGCAGGTCCGCGACGTGCGCGACCTCCGGCGGCGCGGCGCCCAGCCGCCCACGCGTCTCGCGGTAGAGCTCGCGCGCGCCCGCCGGGCCGAGCTCCGGGTACGGCGGCAGGTTCGCGCGGGCGATGCGTTCGAGAACGGCGCGCGCCTGCGGGTCGAGCTGCACGGCGCGCTAACGACGATCGGCGAGCGCCGCGACGACCTCGATCTCGACCAGCAGGTCCGGGTGCACGAGGCCGGTCACGCCGACCATCGAGCTCGTTGGCCGGTGGTCCTCGGGCAGGAACTGGGCGCGGACCTCGCGCAGCACCTGCGCCTTGTCGGGCGTGAGATCGACGACGAACGTCGTCATCTTGACGACGTCGCCGAGGCCGGCGTCGGCGGCCGCGAGCGCGGCCTTCAGGTTCTCGTAGACCTGCGCTGCCTGCGCGCGGAGGTCGCCCTTGCCGACGATCCGGCCGGTGCTGTCGTACGCGACCTGGCCCGAGACGTGGACGGTGCGCCCCGCCGCGCTCACGGCGACATGCGAGTACCCGGTCGGGGTGCTGAGCTCGAGGGGATTGATGAATCGACGCTCCATGCTCTCTCCTAGCGCGGCTGGACCGCGGCGACGCCGCGCTTGCGCTTGACCATGAGCCAGACGACGGCGATGCCGATCGCCGCGACGAACGGGATCGCGGCGTAGTTTAGCGCCTGCCAGCCGTTGCGCTCGAGAATCATCCCGGACGAGAACGACGAGGTGGCCATCGTGATGAAGATCACCAGATCGTTCACGCCTTGCGCGGCCGCCTTCTCGGCCGGGCGGTAGGTCTCGGTGAGCAGCGCCGTCGCGGCGATGAACATGAAGTTCCAGCCGACCCCGAGCAGCACCAGCGACCACCAGAAGTGGGCCACCTCGACCCCGGCGAGCGCAATCGCGACGCAAACGAGATTGAGCACTACTCCCCAGAGCATGACGTTGAGCGTGCCGAAGCGACGGATGAGATCGCCGGTCACGAACGACGGGGCGAACATCGCGACGACGTGCGACGAGATCACCGTCGCCGCGGCGCCGTACGGATGCCCGCAGATCCCCATCGCGAGCGGAGTCGCGGTCATCAGCAGGTTCATGATGCCGTAGCCGAACGCGGCGGCGAGCACCGCGACGACGAACGCCGGCTGCGCGACGATCTCGCCGAGCGGCCGCCCGCGCTCGGTCGACTCGGTCGCGGTGGGCCGCGGAATCTCCAGCAGGCGCAGGAGCGCGAGGACGAGCAGCAGGAAGCCGATGAGCGACAGGTAGGCGGCGAGATAGGTCGTCGGCAGCAGGTCGACGGTGAACCGGCTCGTCGTCGGGCCGATGATGCCGCCGACGAGCCCGCCGGCGAGCACGTACGAGATCGCCCGCGGGCGGAAGTCGTGCGTCGCCGCGTCGGCGGCCGCGAAGCGGTAGTACTGGCCGAACGCGTTGTAGGCGCCGAACACCACCGTGCCGAAGCAGAACAGCCAGAAGCTGCCGAGGGAGAGCGCGCCCGCGCAGATCGCAGCGCCGACGATCCCGATGCACGCGCCGACCGTGAAGCCGGCGCGCCGGCCGATCCGCTTCATCAGCAGCGAGGCGGAGAACGTCGTGAGCGCGGCGCCGACCACCCAGCCGGTGACCGGCAGCGTCGCGAGCGACTTGTCGGCGGCGAGCGCGTAACCCGCGAGCCCGTTCAGGGCGATGAGGATCGAGTTGTTGGTGAAGAGGAGCGCCTGGCAGGCGGCGAGTACCGCGACGTTCCGGCTCTGCTTGGCGGCGATCAGCGGCGAGGTCATGGCGGCTGGGCGCCGGATGCGCGCGCGCCCGGGACCGCCCGAAGAATCAGCCGCGCAGTATAGAGCAATCGCCGGCGCGCGCGGCGCGACGCCGCTCCGGAAGCCGCGCTAGCGGTTGAAGAACAGACCCCAGATGAACAGCAGGACGAGCGCGCCGACGACCGCGCCGACGAAGCCCATGGGCTCGCCGACCTTGTAGTAGCCGAGGAGCTGGCCGCCGTAGCTCGCGGCGAGCGCACCGCCGATGCCGAGGAGCGACGCCCCGACGACGCCCAGGATCCGCTTGCCGGGAAGGATCGCGCGTGCCGCGAGGCCGGCGAGCAGGCCCACGACCACGGTCATGACCAGGTTGATCGTCATTGGTCGGGCCCTCGGTCCATCGGGATGCGGATCTTCTGGCCCGGGTAGATCAGGTTCGCGTCCTTGATCACCTCCCGGTTGGCCGCGAAGATCCGCGGGTACTTGTTCGCGTCGCCATAGTACTGCTTCGCGATCTTCGACAGGGTGTCGCCCTTGGCGATGACGCAGTACTCGACGCGCTCCTTGGGAGCCGGCACCTTCAGCCCGGCGATGCCGACCGCGGAGACGCCCTGGACGTTCCCGGCGATCAGGACCGCCTTCTGCATCGCCTCCGCGGACGGGCACTCGCCCGCGAGCGTGCGCTTGCCGTCGGCGTATCGGACCTGCAGGCCGACGATGCCGAGTTCCGCCGGCCGGATCTTCGCGGCGGCGTCTTCGGGCTTGGCCTGGGGCGGGAAGAGTTTCTTGCCGACGTCGTTGACGAAGTCGAACAGGCCCATCGGAGGCTCCCCTGCGCCGCGTCGATCGCCCGGACCTGGCGAGACGGCACGCGCAAACGATGGTAGCACGGCGACTTTTCAACGGCCGCGGCGGCGGCGGGGCGCGCCGGACCGGCGGCGGCGAGTCGCGGCTAGAATCGCGCGGTTCCGGTGGAGGCTCCCGATGCGTCGCGCCGTGCTGCCGCTCGCGCTGTTCGCGCTCCTCGCCGCCCCGCCGGCCGGCGCGGGCGAGAAGCCGCTCTCGCTGATGCACGGGTTCGTCGACCAGTCGAGCATGACGCTCTGGGTGCAGGCCGAGCGCGCGGCGCGCGTGACGGTCGAGTTGCATCCCGAGAGCACGCCCGAGCAGGCGCGCAGCGTCGAGGGCGTGACGCGCACGGAGGACGACTTCGCGCTGCACCTGCGGCTCACCGGCCTCGACCCGGGGACGCGCTACCGGTATCGCGTGCTCGTCGAGGGCAAGCCGGCGGCCGACGCCGGCGCGTTCACGACGCAAGCGCTGTGGCGGTTTCGCGGCGGCCCGCCGGAGTTCGCCGTGGCCATCGGCTCGTGCGCCTATCTCAACGACCGGTTCTCCCGTCCGGGGCCGCCGTGGGGCGCGGAGTACGGCATCTTCGACGCGATCGCGGCGAAGGCGCCGGAGCTCATGCTCTGGATGGGCGACAACGTCTACTTTCGCGCGCCGGAGTGGACGTCGCTCGAGGGCATGAGCGGCCGGTATCGCGCGTACCGCGCGGCGCCCTGGCTGCGGAAGCTGCTGCGCTCGACGGCGCACGTCGCGACCTGGGACGATCACGATTTCGGGCCGGACAACAGCGACGGCTCGTTCCCGATGAAGGCCGCGGCGCTGGAAGCGTTCAAGCGCTACTGGGCGAACCCGTCGTACGGGCTGCCGGGCGTGCCCGGCGTCTTCGGCCTGGTGACGTGGGGCGACGCCGACTTCTTCCTGCTCGACAACCGCTTCCACCGCTATCCGAACCGCTACCCGCCGACCCCCGACAAGACGATGTTCGGGCGCGCGCAGTTCGAGTGGCTCAAGCAGGCGCTCGTCGCGTCGCACGCGACCTTCAAGGTCGTGGTCGCCGGCGGCCAGTTCTGGAACCGCCGCAACCGGCACGAGTCGTTCTTCGACTACCCGGCGGAGAACCGTGCGCTCGCCGAATGGCTCCTCAGGCAGCGGCTCGAGGGGGTCCTGTTCCTTTCCGGCGACCGGCATTTCGCCGGCCTGCTGCGCTACGAGCGGCCGGGAACCTATCCGCTCTACGAGCTCACCTCCTCGCCGCTCACCGCGCGCCCGTTCCACAACCTGCCCGCCGAAGAGCGCGAGAACCCGGACCTCGTCGCCGGCTCGCTCGTCGTCGAGCGCAACTTCGGGATGCTCCGGTTCGGCGGCGCGCGCGGCGACCGCGCCGTCACCCTCGAGGTCTACGCCTCAGACGGGCGGCTGCTCTGGCAGCGACGGATCTCAGCCGCTGAGCTGCGCTAGGTCGGGCCTGCTCCCCTGCGGGCGGCGCCTCACCCCGCTCGACGAGGACCGCCTCGATCACCCGCCGGCAGTCGCGCACGTGGGACTCGCCGACGAGCCGCATGGCGGTGTAGCTCAGGCCCGCGGACACGGCCTGTCCGGCGATCGGAACGAGCCTCGCGGCGGTCTTCGCGGTGACGCGCATGCCGACCGCCGCGAGCGACTGCAGGATCAGGTCGCGCGTGACGACGCGTCCGACCATCGCGCCGCCGAACGCGGCGATCGCCTTGTAGACGAGCGCCTTGGCGCGCGGGCTCAGGTGCTCGATCTGGTCCGGCGTCAAGCCGAACTCGCGGTTGATCGCCGGGATGAGCTCGGTGAGCAGCGCCACGTCGGCGGCGAGATCGAGCCCGGGAAGCGGCACCAGCACGGCGCCGGCCGAGACGAGCGCCCGCTTGCCGACCATTTTCCGGCAGCGTGCGACGGCCGCTGCGAGCTCGGCGTGGCTGCGGGGCAGGCGGACGATTTCGGTGGCCACGGAGGAATAGGCGGAGGGTCGCCCGTGTTTGCGCGTGAGCCAGGGCTCGGCGCCATGGCGCGTGCTGCGCGTTCGCCGGGATTTTACGCACCGCGACCGCGCGGCCCGCGCCGGCGACGGCGCACCGTTCGCCCGGCGCCGGCGTTTCCCCTAGCGCCGGCGCATTGCGACGAAACGGCCGCCTTCGGCGGCCGTTTCGCTTTTTTTCCGGGTACAAGGGAGCAAGCCCCCTTGTAGATCCCCAAAGCCAGCGCTTCGCGCCGGGAACGATCCGCCTTCAGCGGCCGTTTCGCTTTTTTTCCGGGTACAAGGGGGCAAGCCCCCTTGTAGATCCCCAAAGCCAGCGCTTCGCGCCGGGGACGATCCGCCTTCGGCGGCCGTTTCGCATTTTTTTCCGGAAGAGGGTCGGGCGCCCTTGCAGGTTCCCGACCGGAGTCCGGCTCACTTCTTGGTCTTCTTCTCGTACTCCGCGATCGCCTTCTTGAGGTCGTCGTACTCCACGCAGCCGAAGAAGCAGAGCTTGTCGAGCCGCCCGAGGTGCTCCTTCGCCTTGGCGAGGTCGCCGCGCATCAGGTACGCCTCGCCGATGTACTCGTGCGCGCCGCGGTGCCGGGGATCGAGCTTCAGCGCCTCGGTGTAGTGCTTGAAAGCCATGTCGAGGTTGCCCGACTTGCGATAGGCGTAGCCGAGGAAGTTCTGGGCGTCGGCGTCGCGTGGGTCCTTGGCGGCGACCTTGCCGAACGCGGCGATCGCCGCGTTCCAGTTCTGCGCGCGGATCGCGGCCTTGCCGGCCTCGACGTCGGGGTCGGCGCGCGCGCCCGGCGCCGCGGGGGAGTCGTCGCCCGCGGCCAGCGCTGCCGGCGCCGCCATTGCGGCCAGCGCGGCGAAGGCGACGACGAGCAGGATCCGGTTCATGTTTCGCTCCTTTCCGGTGTGCAAGGCATTATAGTGAAGCCAGATTGCCGATCTACGGGATACACCCCTCGATGGATGCCACCATGCGCTCGCTAACAACCGCCCTGCTGGCACTATTCCTGGTCCTGCCCACCCTGGCCGCGGCCCAGGCGCCGACCCGCGAGACGGCGCTCGCGGCCCTGCGGTCGCCCGACCCCGGCGAGCGGCAGCGCGGCGCGGTCTGGCTCGCGCAGCTCGGCGGGATGGACGACGTGCCGGTCCTGCTCGCGAAGCTCCGCGATCCGGACGAGGCCGTGCGCGAGATCGCCGAGCGCGCGATCTGGGTGCTCTGGAGCAAGTCGGGCGACCCGCAGACCGATGCGCTCTTCCGAACGGGGATCGCACAGATCAACGCCGGCGAGCTCAAAGAGGGCATCGTGACCTTCACCCGGGTGATCGAGCGCGCCCCGGACTTCGCCGAAGGCTGGAACAAGCGGGCGACGCTCTACTTCCTCGTCGGCGACTTCGAGCGCTCGCTCAAGGACTGCGACGAGGTGATCAAGCGCAACCCGAACCACTTCGGCGTGCTCGCCGGCTACGGGCAGATCTATGCGAACCTCAACGAGTACGAGAAGGCGCTCGACTACTTCAAGCGCGCGCTCGCGGTGAACCCGAACCTCGACGGGGTCGAGTTCCAGATGCGGCTGCTCGAGCGCGTGCTCGCTGACCGCGACAAGAAGAAGTGAGGCGGGCGAGCCGGCCCGGCGCTCGGCGGGCCGACGCGGCCGCGCTAGGGCCGCCGCGCGTACGCCGCGTCGAACGCCGCCTCCAGCCCCGGATGCTCCCCGCGCAGGCGGTCGATCACCGCCTTCGCCCAGTCGAAGTACTCGCGCCGGCGCGCGAGGTCCCAGCTCGCCGGCGGATGGTCGGACATGTCGCGGAGGTTGCAGATCTTGTCGGCGAGCTTGACGAGCTTCGCCTCGCGGCTGATCGCCGCGGCGTGCTCCACCTGCAGGCGCTTGCGCTCCGCCTTCGGCAGCGATTTGTCGTCGGTCACCTCCTCGACGATGCGCGCGACCCGCTCGCCGAACGCGGCGCGCAGCTCCGCAGGCGTCGTCTGCGTGTCCTCTAGGGTGTCGTGGAGCAGCGCGGCGGCGATGACGCCGGGCTCGCGCACCGCGCCCTCGCGCACGAGCACGTTGGCCAGCGCGATCGGGTGGTTGATGTAGGGCGAAGCGGCGGCGTCCTTGCGCCGCTGGTCGCGGTGCTTGTGGGCGGCGAACGCGAGCGCCTCGAGGACGACGCCCAGCTCGTCCGGCGGCAGGTCCGGCACGCGCGCTAGCCCGGATATTTCACCAGTAGTTAGCTGGCGGCGTTGAGAGCGTTGCGTGCGGCGTTTTTCCGGACTCGTCTTGGCGAGGCAGCATCCATGCGGGGGTTTTTCGGGGAAGCCCGAAT